>Ga0209648_10005467_pt1 | contig 10871 bp, 8 predicted proteins | sample GraSoi2013_115cm_FD_185830 | JGI IMG/M metagenome (GOLD analysis project Ga0209648, IMG submission 185830) | Grasslands soil microbial communities from the Angelo Coastal Reserve, California, USA - Sample 9_17_2013_115cm (SPAdes) (version 2) | ecosystem: Environmental > Terrestrial > Soil >...
GAACGTCATTCCAGTCGACGTTGAACTCCGTCTACTACTTCACCGCGACGTACGTGGTCGCGATTGCGATCTACGTCATCGCGCGCGTCGTGCGAAACCGGCAGGGCATCGACCTGCGCAGGATCCATCACGAAATCCCGGTTGAGTAGAGTTGTCCTGGCCGTCGGGCGCAAGCCCGGCGGCCTTTTCTAGCCATGCTCGAGTACACCCTCCGCACCTACCAGAGTCCGACGCGCCTCGTCCAGCGCCTGGGCGCGATCCAGGAGCTCGGCAGCGAGGCGAGCCAGCTCGGCATCCGCCGGCCGCTGCTCGTCACCGACCCCGGCGTCAAGGCGGCGGGCTTGCTGGAGGTCGCGCTCGAGGCGCTCCGCGGCTCCGACGTCGAACCCGTCGTCTTCGACCGGGTGAAGGCCAACCCCGGCGTCGAGCTCGTCGACGCGGGAGCCGCCGAGTACCGCTCGCAGGGCTGCGACGGCCTTGTCGCGATCGGCGGCGGCAGCTCGATGGACACCGCCAAGGGGATCGGAGTCGTCGCCGCCCACGACGGCAGCATCGTCGACTACGAGTGGGGGCACAGCCCGATCCGCTCCCGGATCCCGCCCATGATCGCCGTGCCGACCACGGCGGGGACCGGCAGCGAGGTCACGCTCTGGGCGGTCATCACCGACCCGAAGCGAAGGATCAAGTTCAACGTCGGCGGGACGCCCAACATCGCCTCGTGGGTCGCCCTGATCGACCCTGAGCTGACGGTGAAGCTGCCGGCGGCGGTCACGGCGGGCACGGGGATGGACGCGCTGGCGCACGCGGTCGAGTGCTACACGATGTCCTACCACCAGCCGTTCACCGACGCGGTGGCGCTGCTTGCGATGGAGTACGTCGCGCGGTATTTGCGCGTCGCGTTCTCGCAGTCGAACAACCTAGAGGCGCGCTATCACATGAGCGCGGCGGCGATGCTTGCCGGGCTTGCGTACGGCACCGACTCCGCCGGCGCCGCGCACGCGATGAGCCAGACCGCGGGCGGTGTGCACGACGCGCCGCACGGCGCCTTGACCGCGCGCTTGCTGGGTCCTGTCATGGAGTACAACTACGCGGGCGAGCCCGAGCGGTTCGCGCGAATGGCAGCAGCGTTCGGCCTCGACACCACCCACGTGTCGATGTGGGAGGCGGCGGAGATGGCCGTCGAGTACGTCCACCAGCTGACCGTCGACGTGGAGATTCCCGGGCTCCAGGAGCTCGGGTTCAGCGAGGCGGAGATCCCGATGCTCGCCGACAAGGCCTTCGCCGATCCGCAGACGATCGGCAACCCACGCGACGTCGACGCGGCGGCCTACCGGCAGATCTACCAGCGCGCCTTTGACCTGGGAAAAGACGGAGACTGAAATGACGATCGACGTGGCCAGGTCCGTGAAGAAGATGTTCGTCGACGGCAAATGGGTCGAATCGGAAAGCGGCCAGCTGTTCGACGCCGACAGCCCGGCGACCGGGGAGATCATCGCCCAGGTCCCGAAGGGAACGAGGGCGGACGCAGAGCGCGCGGTCGAAGCCGCCCACCGGGCGCGCTCGGCGATGGCGAAGCTGAAGGGATTCGAGCGGTCGAAACGCCTGCACCGAATCGCGGAGGCGATCGAGAAGCGAAGCGACGACCTGGCGCGCCTCCTGACGCTCGACCAGGGCAAGCCTCTGAAAGCCGAGGCCGTGGGTGAGGTCGCCGAGGCGGCCGAGTACTTCCGGATCGCGGCCGAGGACCTGAAGCGGCTCGAGGGTCGCGTCCTCCCTTCGGCAAGCCAGACCAAGCTCGTCCTGGTGCGCCACTACCCGCGTGGCGTGTACGGGATCATCACGCCCTGGAACTGGCCGCTCACGATGGCCGCCGAGCTCATCGCGCCGGCACTCGCCGCAGGCAACACGTTCGTCTGGACCCCAGCATCCTCGACCAGCGTCATCTCGGTCGCGCTCATGGAGTGCATCGCCGAGGCCGACTTCCCGGCAGGCGCGGTCAACCTCGTCACCGGGCCTGGCGCTGAGGTCGGCGACGAGGTCGCGGGCCACCCGCTCGTCGACGGCGTGGGTTTCGTGGGCTCGACCGAGACCGGCGCGTCGGTGGCGAGGCGCGCCGCCGGCAAGCACGTGATGCTCGAACTGGGCGGCAACGGCCCGCAGGTGGTGTTCGCGGACGCGGACATCGGCAAGGCCGTGGAGGGCGCGATCGTCGGCTGCTACCTCTGCGCCGGGCAGAGCTGCACCGCGGGCGAGCGCATCCTGGTCGAGGAGCCGGTTCGCGACGAGTTCGTGGCCCGCCTGGCCGACGCGGCCCGCGCCTTGCGGCTCGGCGACCCGTTCGCCGACGACACCACGCTCGGCCCGCTCAACAACGAGGGTGTCGCGACCAAGATGGACCAGCACGTGGCCGACGCGCTGAAGCGCGGCGCGAAGCTGGTGCTCGGGGGCGAGCGCGCGAAGGGCTTCCCGACGCGCCTCTACTACCACGCGACGATCCTCGACGGAGTCGAGCCTGACATGCGCGTCAGCCGCGAGGAGACGTTCGGCCCGATCGCGCCGATCATCAAGTTCCGCGACGAGAAGCAGGCCCTCGAGCTGGCCAACGACTCGCCTTATGGGCTGCTGGGCGCGGTCTACACGAAGGACCTGTCGCGGGCGCTGCGCTTCGCCGACGCGCTGGAGACAGGCTGGGTCAACGTCAACGAGTCGACCAACTACTGGGAGGCGCACCTTCCGTTTGGCGGACGCGCGGGCAAGAAGAGCGGCATCGGCCGGGTGGGCGGCCGGTTCGCCCTCGAGCAGATGACCGACCTGAAGACGATCGTGATCGAGATATCGCCCGATTGACAGTCCCACTGGAAGACACCATCGAAGAGGCCGAGCGCGTCGCGGACGCGGCAAGGACGCAGAAGGTCGGCGTCAAGCTGCTCGGCGGGGCCGGCATTCACCTGCATTCGCCCAGCTCGCACCACCCGCCGCTGAGGCGCAAGTACGGCGACCTCGACTACGTGATCTCGAGCAAGGACCGTAAAGCGGCCCTGGCCTTCTTTCCATCAGTCGGCTACGAGGCAAATGAGCGCTTCAACCTGATGCAGGGCGACCGCCGGCTGTACTTCTTCGACGGCAACAACGGCAAGCAGGTCGACGTCTTCATCGATGTGATCCGGATGTCCCACGTGATCGACCTGCGCGGCAGGCTCAGCCACAACGGCCCATGCGCGAGCCCGTCCGACCTGCTGCTGAGCAAGCTGCAGATCTATGAGGTCAATCGCAAGGACCTGGTCGACCTGTGCGCGCTCTTGCTGGATCACCCGATCGCAAGCGGCGACGATGAGGCGATCGACGCGTCGTACGTCGCGCGGCTGGCCGCGGACGACTGGGGCCTTTACCGCACGCTGCAGATCAACCTCGAAAAGCTGCGGCACACGGTCGCGGAGCTCGACGTCGACCGGGATCTCGTGACCTCGCGCCTCGATGAGCTGTGGGCGGTGGTCGAGGCCCAGCCGAAGCCGTTGAAGTGGCGGATGCGCGCCCAGGTCGGGGACCGAATGCGCTGGTACGAGCTCCCCGAAGAAGTCCGCTCGCCCTACCAGCCCGAATGACGCTGCCCCAACACGCGCGCTGCGTCGTCATCGGGTGCGGGATCGTCGGCAACAGCCTCGCCTACCACCTAACGAGCCTGGGCTGGCGCGACGTCGTGCTGCTCGACAAGGGCCCGCTGCCGAACCCCGGTGGATCGACCGGGCATGCGTCGAACTTCATCTATCTCGTCGACCACTCGAAGGAGATGACCGCGCTGACCATGGACAGCGTCCACCAGTACACGGAGATGGACGTCTTCACACGCTCGGGCGGCATCGAGGTGGCGCGGACGAAGGAGCGGATGCAGGAGCTGACGAGGCGCATGGCATCCGGCCTGTCGTGGGGCATCGAAGGCATGTCGCTGCTGACGCCGGCCCAGGTCAAAGAGCTCGTGCCCTACATCGACGAGAAGGTCATCCTGGGCGGCTTTTACACCGAGGGCGTCGGAGTCGTGGACTCACTCCGCGCGGGCACCCTGATGCGTGAGAAGGCAATCGCCGCCGGCGCGCTGCACGTCGCACCAAAAACCGAGGTCGTCGGCATCGACGTCGAGGGCGGCAGGGTCAGGCGCGTGCGCACGACCGAGGGCGACATCGAAACCGAGACCGTGGCCATCACGTGCGGCGTATGGAGCCCACGCGTCGCGCGCATGGCCGGGACGCGGATTCCCCTCACCCCCGCCGTGCACCAGATGATCGACATCGGCCCGGTGCCGCGCTTCCGAGGCGCGAAGTCGGACATCGAGCACCCGATCGTCCGCGACATGGACACCAACATGTACGAGCGGCAGGCCGGCGGCGACCTGGAGATCGGCTCCTACGCCCACCGCCCGATCCTCTATGACCCGGAGGACCTCCCGCCAGTCGAGCAGGCCGCGCTGTCCCCCACCGAATTTCCATTCACGCAGGGCGACTTCGAGGAGCAGATGCAGCACGCGCTGGAGCTGATGCCGGAGATCGTCGGCGACGAATCGGTCGGTGTGAAGTACGCCATCAACGGCATCCTTTCGCTCACGCCCGACGGCATGCCGGTGCTGGGCGAGTCCCCCGACGTCAGGGGCCTGTGGTCCGCCGCCGCGGTGTGGGTCAAGGAAGGACCCGGCACGGGAAAGGCCGTGGCCGAGTGGATGGTGCACGGCGAATCGGAGATCGACCTCCACTCCTCTGACATCGCTCGATTCCACGAACATCAAAAGACACGCGCGCACGTGCGCGCGCGAGCCGCCGAGGGCTTCAACAAGACGTACGGCATAGTCCACCCGAGCGAGCAGTGGGCGTCCAACCGCAACGTCCGCCTTGCGCCGTTCCACGTGCGCGAGCGCGAGCTTGGCGCGGTCTTCTTCGAAGCCGCCGGCTGGGAAAGGCCGCAGTGGTACGAGACCAACGCGTCGCTGCTCGAGGAGTTCGGCGACCGTGTCACGCGGCGAACCGCGGAGTGGGAGTCGCGCTGGTGGTCGCCGATCATCAGCGCCGAGCACCTCGCGATGCGCGAGCGCGCCGGCATCTTCGACCTGTCCGCCTTCACGGTCTTCGATATCCTCGGACCGGGCGCCCTGGCGTCGGTGCAGTGCGTGGCGCTGCGCCAGACGGACGTGCCGGTCGGACGCGTCGTCTACACCCCAGTTTTGAGCCGGCAGGGCGGGTTCAAATCCGACCTGACCATAATGCGTCTCGGCGACGAGCACTTCCGTGTCGTCACAGGAGGCGCATCCGGCATGGCCGACAAGAAGTGGTTTCGCGACCAGCTCCGGCCTGACGCGCAGCTCGCCGACATGACCTCGGCGATGACGACCATCGGGCTGTGGGGCCCGCTCGCGCGCGAGGTGCTGTCGGGCGCGACGTCGGACGACGTCAGCAACGAGGGCTTCAAGTTCGGCACGTGCCGCACGATCGAGATCGGCACCCAGCGCGTGCTCGCGTCGCGCATCTCGTACGTCGGCGACCTCGGGTGGGAGCTGTACGTGCCGATCGAGCAGGGGCTGAAGCTGTGGGACACGCTGTGGGAGGCCGGGCGGCCGCACGGCCTGGCCGCCTGCGGCATCGGGGTCTACGGCACCACGGGCCGGCTCGAGAAGTGCTACCGGGCGCACGGGAACGAGCTGGAGACCGAGTACGACGTCGTCGAGGCGGGCATGGCCGCGGCCCGCGTCAAGGATGAGGATTTCATCGGCAAAGCCGCTCACATGCGGCACCGCGCGGAGGACCCGGCCGCGATCCTGTGCACGCTCACGGTGGAAGACCACCGCTCGAAGAGCGGTGAGAAGCGCTACATGCTCGGCCGCGAGCCGATCCTCACCCGCGACGGAAAGCGGATCGTGGACCGCAAGGGCCGCGGCTCGTACGTGACGAGCGCGGGCGCGGGACCGTCCGTCGGCAAGCACATCCTGATGGCGTACCTGACGCCGGAGGAGGCGGTCGTGGGCAACCAGCTGCTCGTCGAATTCATGGACGAGCGCTACCCCGTGACCGTCGCGGTGGCCGGCGCCACGCCGCTGTTCGACCCCGAGAACGCGCGAATTCGGTCTTAGCGATTGCGCATCGCGGTCTGCATCAAGCGCGTGCCGATCACCGGAGGGCGGATCGTGCTCACCGCTGACGCGCGGGCGATCGACACCACGCACCTCGGGTTCACGATGAGCCCGCACGAGGAGTGCGGCGTCGAGGAGGCCGTGCGGCTCGTCGAGGCGAACAAGGGCGAATCGGTCGTGCTCACGCTGGGTCCGGCGGAGGCCACAGAACAGCTTCGCGACGCGATGGCCCTGGGCATCGACCGCGCCGTCCACCTCCAGACAGACGGCCAGGAGTGGGACGGGGAAGGCACGGCTGCTGCGCTGCTGGAGGCGATCCGAGCCGACGAAGCCGCGAATGGGCCGTTCGACCTGGTCTTCTTCGGTAACGAATCGGCCGACTCGGCCGGATTCCAGGTGGGGATCCGCGTCGCTTATGCGCTTGGCCGGCCGTGCGTCACAGGCCTGAAGAAGGTCACGCTCGAGGGCTCGTCTGTGCGGTGCGAGCAGGAGGTCGAGGGCGGCCGCGACGTGTACGTCGTGCCGCTGCCCGCGGTCCTCACCGTGAAGGAGGGCCTGAACCTGCCGCGCTATCCATCCGTGCCCGGCAAGATGCGGGCCCGGAGCAAGCCCGTGACGGTCAGCACTCCCGCGCGGCCGGCACCGCGCCTCGAGCTGGTCAAGCTGGCGGTGCCGGCAGGCCAGGGCCGCCGCGCCGAGTCGCTCGGCTCGGGCGCCGCCGCGGCGCCGGCCGTGGTCGAGATGCTGCAGAAGGCCGGAGCGCTGTGACAGTCCTGGTCCTGATGGACTCGAGCGAGGCATCGAGGCAGGCGCTGACCCTCGCGCGCAAGTTCGGCGAGCCGGTATCGATGCGAATGGATGCCTTTCAGCCTTTTGCGCCTGAGGCCCTGGCGCACGCTGCGGCCGAGGTAGATGCGTCAGCTATATTCGCGGCCGGCACCGACCGAGGCAACGACATGATGGCCCGCGTCGCCGCGAGGTTGGGCCTGCCGCTGGCCGCCAACTGCGTCGCGGCAACGCCTGGCGATCCCGTGACGGTCACGCGATTGCGGTGGGGCGGCAGCCTGTTGGAGGAGGCGCGGCTGCACAGCCCCCGACCGCTCATCACCGTCGCGCCACATGCCGTTCCCGCCGACACCGGCCCGGCGCCGCCCGAGGTCGAGCCGAGCACCTCGGTCGAGGGAGTCCAGGTTTCCGGCCACGTCGCACCGAGCAACGGCGGAGTGTCGCTCGCCGAGGCGAAGGTGATCGTCAGCGGCGGGCGCGGCGTCGGATCGAAGGAGGGGTTCGCGATCATCGAAGAGCTCGCGGGCCTGCTGGGCGCCGCGGTCGGCTGCTCGCGGGCGGTCACGAGCGCCGGCTGGCGGCCGCACAGCGACCAGGTCGGCCAGACCGGGACCAAAGTCTCGCCCGATGTCTACATCGCGTGCGGCATCTCGGGGGCGACGCAGCACATGGCAGGGCTCAAGGGTGCCAAGCGAATCCTCGCGATCAACTCGGACCCGCAGGCGCCGCTGATGCTGAACGCCGACTACACGGTGACCGGCGACCTGAAGGAGATCGTGCCGGCCATCTCCGCGGAGATCCGCCGGGCGCGCGCAGGGCGCACTTCTTGACATTTTCGGCGCTGATCGCGCTCCTGCTGGCGCTCGCGATCTCGGCGACGCTGTTCGGCCGGCGCGCGCTGAAGCTCTTCACGCTGGTGCGATCGGGCAAGCCGGCCGCTCGATTCGACGACGCTGCGGCCCGCGTGGGCGCCGAAGCCACCGACGTCATAGGGCAGCGGAAGCTGCTGCAGCGCCTGCTGCCGGGCCTGATGCACGCGGCGATCTTCTGGGGCTTCCTGGTCCTGTTTCCGACGATCGTCATCGCGATGATCAGCGCGGTCGATCCTCACGCCACGCTGCCGTGGCTCGGCGCGCAGGGCTGGTACGCATCCCTGGTCGACGTCTTCGCGCTGCTAGTCCTCATCGGCGTGATCGCCGCGTTCGTGATCCGCAAAGTGCAGCGCCCGGCCCGATTCAAGGGGAGCCATCGCGGCGAGGCGGACCTAATCCTGGGCCTGATCGCAGGCATCGTCGTCACCCTCTTCGCGTGGCACGCGTCGCAGATCGCGCTGGGTCTCAACGACTACCCGGCGAGCTGGGCACCGATCTCCAGCGGGCTGTCTCATCTCGTCTCGCCTGTCGCGGCCCCGCTCGAGCGCGTGGCCGTGTGGGCGCACGTCCTGATCATCCTTTCGTTCCTCGTCTATCTGCCGTATTCGAAGCACCTCCACATCCTGGTCGCCGCGATCAACGTCTACTTCGGCCGCACACGCGCGCGCGGGCGCCTGGAGCCGATCGACTTCGAGGTCCCCGAGCAGGACGTGCGTTTCGGCACGGCGCAGGCGGCGGACATGACCTGGAAGCAGATGCTCGACACGATGTCGTGCACCGAGTGCGGCCGGTGCCAGGACGTGTGCCCGGCCTACGCGACCGGCAAGGCGCTGTCGCCGAAGCTGTTGATCATGGCGATGCGAGACAACCTGCTCAGCGGCGCCGCCACGCCCGTGGTGCCGGGTGCCGTCTCGGACGACGTCGTCTGGGACTGCGTGACGTGCGGCGCGTGCGTGCGCGAGTGCCCGGTGAACATCGAGCACATCGACCACATCATCGACCTGCGCCGGAACCTCGTGATGGTCGAGTCGCGCTTTCCCGATGAGGCCGGCACGATGCTTCGCGACGTCGACCGCACGTCGAACCCGTGGGGCAAACCGCAGGCCGACCGGATGCAGTGGGCGGAGGGTCTCGGGGTGCGAGTCCTTCGGCCCGGTGAGGCCGCGCCCGACGTCCTGTTCTGGGTCGGCTGCGCGCCGGCCTTCGACGAGCGCGCGCGCAAGGCGGCCGTCTCGACCGCGAAGCTGATGCAGGAAGCAGGTGTCGACTTCGCGGTCCTCGGTCCGCGCGAGTCCTGTACAGGTGACCCCGCGCGGCGCATGGGCGACGAGTACACGTTTCAGCGCCTGGCGGGAGAGAACGTGGCGACGCTGAACGGCGCCGAGGTGAAGAAGATCGTGACCACGTGCCCGCACTGCTTCAACACGATCGGCAACGAGTACCCGGACTTCGGAGGCCGCTACGAGGTGGTGCATCACACCGAGTTCCTGGCCGAGCTGGTGCGCGAGGGGAGGCTATCGCCGGCGCCGAGCGATCGCACCATCACGTATCACGACTCCTGCTACCTGGCGCGGCACAACGACGTTCGCGCGCAGCCGCGCGAGCTGGTCGCCGCCGTCGGCAAGCCTGTCGAGATGGCGCGCAACCGGGAGCGCACCTTCTGCTGCGGGGCGGGTGGCGCGCGCATGTGGATGGAGGAGAAGCGCGGCCGGCCGATCAACCAGGAGCGCGTCCGCGAGGCGGTCGCGACGGGGGCCGAGACGCTCGCCGTGGCGTGTCCGTTCTGCACGGTGATGCTGGACGACGGAGTGCGCGAGACGGGGGCGAAGCTTCAGGTCTTCGACCTGGCGACCCTGTTGCATGAAGCGGTGGAGCGGGGTCGGGAGGGCCAGTGACCCCCACGAGTGCCCTGAAAATCCGGTATTGACGCTCGGCGAAAGGCGACTGAAGGGACAGTCGTGGCCGACAGAGGCGTCACGACAGGGCTGGGCATAGTCGTCCTCGTGCTTGCCCTGCCGTGCCTCGCATTCGTCGGCTTGTGGGCGCGGTACACGATTCCCCTGTGGCGCGACGCCAGCGCGGGGCTGGTCGCCAGCGTTGAAGGCTTCGTCCGGGGCGGCGAGCAGGCAAGGACAGTCCGCACGAGCTCCGGGGTCGCGATTCCCGTCTGGAGGTACTACTGGACAGTCGACGGCGGACAGCGATTCTGGGTCAGGGGCAAGGCGTACGCCGTCCTCATGCCCGCCCGGCACCGGCTGTACTTTCTACCGTCGTCCCGCCGCATCGTGGCGGCGGAGCCGGTCTAGCTCGCGACCCGGGACAGGCTGGAGGGAGATGGGGACGTAGGCCTGGACTCGACGTGGGTCGGCAAATGGGGACGTAGGCCTGGACACGATGTGGGTTGACGGACTGGGGAAAGGGGTGGCGGACCTATCGCCTGGCGGGTAGAGAGCGGCGCTGGATGAAGGAAATTTCTGGCTTTATATATTGACTTTCAGAACTTTTGTTTGTATCATGGAGTCATGATCCTCGCGGAGCGTTTGTGCACCGACGACCAGGTCGCTCGCGAGCTGATCGAGACAGAGCATCTGATCGGCATCCTCCAGCTGAAGGCGAGCCGGTTGGCGGCGGAGCTCTCTGCGACTGGGCTGTGGGACCGCGAGGGCTACAACAACGCCGGCGATTGGATGCGCTTCAACTGCCACGTAACGAACACGGTGGCGTGGGATCGCGTCGTGGTCGGCGAGGTGGTCGATCGGCTTCCCGAGTCAGAGCAGGCGGTATATGACGGAGAGATCGGCTATGCCCACCTGAAAGTGATGGCGCGCACGGCCGATGCCGTCGGCAGCGCGTTCGATGAGTCCAACCTGCTGCCTCTGGCCAGGGAGACCTCTCCGGGCACGTTCTATTACAAGTGCCTCCACTACCAGCACTCCGTCGACGCAAAGGCTTACTCCAACGAGCAAACGGAGCTCGTCGAAAACCGAAGGCTCTCATTGAGCACGGCGGAAGACGGGTGTCTACTCATCAGCGGAGTCCTCGACCCCGTCGGCGGAGCGGCGGTGCGGACCGCACTCGAGCCGCTGGCGCGCAAGGCGGGGGCC
>Ga0209648_10005468_pt1 | contig 10870 bp, 7 predicted proteins | sample GraSoi2013_115cm_FD_185830 | JGI IMG/M metagenome (GOLD analysis project Ga0209648, IMG submission 185830) | Grasslands soil microbial communities from the Angelo Coastal Reserve, California, USA - Sample 9_17_2013_115cm (SPAdes) (version 2) | ecosystem: Environmental > Terrestrial > Soil >...
CACGGATAAGTGTCGGTTGACGTGCACGGCCGCTCGCCCTTGTACCAGATGAAGCCGGAGGTCAGAAATGCCGGTTCGCTCCGCGACGCCGCAATTTGCTTCACCGTTCCGGTCGTCGTGTCGAGCACATAGACGTTCGGCACATTCGCGCTGTCACGAGCCTCGTAAACGATCTTGCCGCCAGCCGCCGACGCCTGCGGGCGAATCCACTTCACGCCGGGAAGAATCAACGACGTCGTTCCGTTGCGCCAGGCTTCCACGCCCTTGGCGTCTCTGTAATAAAGGACGTTTCCAGACCAAACAGACATCGTGATTGATGAATCTGGAGCGCCGCTATCGACGGACGAGAGCACCTTGCCGCCCGACGTCCACACCCGAAACATGGGTCCGCCCCAAGTCTGCACAAGTGAGATGTACGCCCCGTCCGGCGAGTAAAACAACCTTGCGTCAGCGGTGTCGGCGCACTGGCCCGCACAGCCAACGCCCCAGAAAAATCTGGGCATCGAGCTGACCACACGATCCTGCCCACCGCTTACCAAATGCAACGTGCTGCCCGCTTGAGGCTGATCGTCGGTGACATAGGCCGCCGTGGTTCCATCCGGAGTCCAGGCGAAACCAATCGCGCCGAGACATAGCGACGACACAGTTGTCCTGGGATTCGCGCTAAAAGGCATCCGAACCAGCTCGGTGTCCGTGGCAAATGAGACGTCTGATGGGCTGGCAAACTGCGGAACGCCGATGCCGTTCAGGGTGCTTACAGCGAAGGGGTGATTGATGTCCGTGATGTCTCGTACCACGAAAGCGCTGCTGCCTTTGAGCCAGACGAGCGCCAGGTTGCGACTAGACGGAGCTGACGGCTGAAACTGGGGCGCCGGCTGGACCGCGGGGCACTGGCCCGTCGGTATGCTCGAAGCCGTAGGGGGTATTGGATAGGTCGGCGACGGATAGCTCGCTGATGTGTTGCTCGGAGACGGATTGCCCGGGGATGGATAGCTCGTTGGGGTCGAGGTCGCGCCGACAGCCGATGGTGTGGGCGTATTGGTGGAGGCATGATTGGCGGAGCCGCAAGCGACTGCCAACAGGGCCATCGCGGCCACCGCTCGCTGCAACCCCATGGGCGCCATGGCTATGCAAGGCTAACGCCCCGCCGGACGATTGGTTATTGCGTCGGCTTAGCCTGGGTCGACGCGTCGCACACCGGTCCCGACCCGGGCCCGAACCGCAATCGGGTTGAGGGCCAGGTTTCGGTTCCAGGCTTGCTCGCACTTCTCGCACGAGCAGCCTGGCCCGTCGGGTTCTGCCGGCGAGCTAAGGGACCCGCCGAGCATCTGGAACAGCGTTGCTAGGAGCGTTGCAGGACGTAAAGAAGACATTGCTACCTCCGCGTTTCTATGAGAAGCCTAACGCACCTAAGGGCGATTTCCTGCTAACGCCAACCATTTGTAGCCTGCGGCCCTTGTCGCTGAGGCGGCGCCAGGTGGGTCGGCGTTCGGGGCTACGTACACTTAACCGTCGTGCCTGAGTTCAGCCCTGGGCTGGAGGGCGTCGTCGCGGCCGAGACCGCCGTCAGCGAGGTTGACGGCGCCAACGGCAGGCTGATCTACAGCGGCGGCTACCTGATCGAAGAGCTTGCTCCGATCGCGAGCTTCGAGGAAACCGCGTACCTGCTCTGGCACGCCGAACTTCCCGGCAAGGCAGAGCTCGAGGCGCTTCGGCGCCAGATGGCGGCCGGCCGCAGGTTGAAGGACAGCGCGCAAGGCGTGCTGTCATCGATCGACCCCCAGGTAGATCCGATGGACACCCTGCGGACCGTCGTCTCCGCCCAGGGCGCGACCAGCACCCTCACCAAGCCGACTCTGGACGAGGCGATCGCGCTCACCGCCGTGATCCCGACGATCGTGGCTGCGTCGCACCGGCGGGCAAAAGGCATGGAGCCGATCGAATCACGCTCCGAGCTCGGCCACGCGGCCAACCTGCTCTGGATGATGGAAGGCAAGGAAGCCTCGCCCGACCGCGTCCACTGGCTCGACACCTACCTGGTGCTGCTGGCCGATCACGGGCTCAACGCATCGACTTTCACGGCTCGCGTGATCGCGTCGACCGGCAGCGACCTCACCTCGTGTGTGGTCGGCGCCGTCGGCGCGTTGAAAGGCCCGGCTCACGGTGGAGCCGCATATGCTGCGGCCACGATGCTGGAGAAGATCGGCACTGCCGACAAGGCCGAGGAGTGGCTGCAAGACGCCCACGCTCGACACGCTCGATTCGCGGGCTTCGGCCACCGGGTTTATCGAACCTACGATCCTCGCGCCAAGATCCTCAAGGAGATGGCCAAGACCACTGCCCCGGGTCTCTACAAGACCGCGGAGCACACCGAGGAGGTCGCGTTGAGGATCCTCCACGAGGCCCACCCCGAGCGCCCGAACGCGACCAACGTGGACTTCTGGGCGGCCGTTGTGCTCAGCGGCGTGGGCATCCCGAAGGAGCTTTTCACCTGTGTCTTCGCGACCTCGCGCATCGCCGGCTGGACGGCGCACGTGCTCGAGTCCCTCGCGGACCTGCGCATCATCCGGCCCGCCTCCGTGTGGAAAGGCCCGCAGCCCGGCACCAAGCCGCTGCCGCTCGCCAGCCGATGAGCAGCAGCTACATCCCGGGCCTGGAGGGGGTGGTGGCCGCCCAAACCGCGATCTCGCTGGTCGATGGCGCCAACGGCCGCCTCGTCTATCGCGGCTATGTCATTGCCGACCTGGCCGAGGACATGTCCTTCGAAGAGGTGGCGCACCTGCTCTGGTATGGACGCCTCCCGACCCGCGCCGAGCTCGACGCGCTGACGCTCGAGCTGGCCGGCTCGCGCACGCTCACGCCAGCTGCGGCGGCGACGCTCAAGGCACTCCCGAAGGATTCCGACCCGATGGATGTGCTTCGGAGCGTGGTGTCGGTCCAGGGTGTCGAGCACCGGTTGTCGAAGCCGACCATCCCGCTTGCGATCCATGCGACCGCATCGTTTCCGACCATCCTCGCGGGCTTCCACCGCCGCCAAAAAGGTCTCGAGCTCGTCAAGCCCAGGGCCGACCTCGCCCACGCCGCCAACTACCTGTACATGCTCAACGGCAAGGAATCGGCGCCGGAGCTGGTCCGCGCGCTGAACACCTACCTTGTGCTGCTGGCCGACCATGGCATGAACGCCTCGACATTCACCGCCCGCGTCATCGCCTCGACGGATTCCGACATCGCGTCGTGCCTCGTCGGCGCGATCGCGGCGCTCAAGGGCCCGGCTCACGGAGGCGCGCCTTCGCAGGTCATGGACCAGCTGGAGCAGATCGGCACACCGGAAAACGCAGAGCACTGGCTGCGCGAAGCGCGCAAGCGCAAGGTGAGGTTCATGGGCTTCGGGCATCGCGTGTACCGCACTTACGACCCGCGCGCGAAGATCCTCAAGGCCATGTGCGAGCGACTCAACCCGACTTTTTATGCCCTGGCTTCGAAAGTTGAAGAAACGGCACTCGCAATCCTTCACGAGGAACACCCGGAACGACCCCAGGCGACCAACGTGGAGTTCTATTCGGCCGGCGTCCTGCAGGCGATCGGCCTGCCCAAGGAATTCTTCCCGCCCACGTTCGCCGTGTCGCGCGCCGCCGGATGGACGGCGCACGTGCTCGAGCAGGTCGCCAACAATCGCCTCATCCGCCCGCAGTCGGAGTACATCGGACCCGAACCCCGAAAACCGGTGCCGCTGGCCGAACGGGGCTAGCTCTCTCATAATCGGGCGGATCGACAGCAGGGTTCTCCGCAACCTCGGCCTCGCCGCGCTCGCGTGGTTCCTGCTGATCGCAGGGGCCCTCACCGCCTGGTGGGTCTTCACCCCGATTCGTCACGACGCGCTCGACAACGACCTGACGCTCGTGTACATCGGGGCTCGGATCGGACTCGAGCACGGCTGGAGCCACATCTATTCGCTGAGCCTCCAGCACCAGCTGTTCTCACAGATGCGGCCTGGCACGCCGTTCGGTGACGGCGAGCGCTTCCTGTCGCCTCCGCCCGCGGCATGGCTGGTGGCTCCGTTGATCCTGGTCGGGCCGCAGGCGGCGTTCTTCATCTGGCTGTTCCTTTCCGTCGCCGCGCTAGCAGGCGCGTGGTGGCTCGCCGCGCCGGGCACCGGGTGGTTGCGCGTTCTCTGGCTGCTGGGCGCCGCCGCCTGGTACCCGGTGCTCTACAGCCTCAGCCTGGGACAGCCCGTCGTGCTCGTGCTCCTCGGGGTGGTGGCATGCTGGCGTCTCGCGGAGTCCGGCAAGCCGTACCTCGCGGGAGCAGCTCTCGGCCTTTCGGTCCTGAAGCCGCAGGTCGGGATCGCGGTGCCGCTCGTCCTGCTCGTCGCAGGGCGCTGGCGCATCGCAGCCGGCTGGGCCGCCACCGCCGGCGTGCTCGCGGTCGCATCGCTGCTCATGATCGGCACGCAAGGGTTCAACGATTACCGGAGTCTGCTCGCCGAGGCGCAAACCGTCGTCAACAACCGGTACTTCACGTGGGCCTATCTCGTCGGGCCCGGACCGATCAGCATCGTGGTCCAGGTCGTTTTCATCGCGCTCGGCGTAGCCGCCGCGTACGTCAATCGCCGTGCGAGTCTGGCTCGACTGATTGCCTTGGGGCTGCTGGTTTCGATGCTTTCCGCCACCTACTGGCATCTGCAGGATTTCGCGATCCTGGTCAGCGCGGCCTGGTTGTTCATTCGCGACGAGCCGCCGGGATGGCAGCGGGGGTGGCTGGTGGTCGTCGCGCTCGCCGGAGAGCTGGCGTGGCCGCTGACGCCGCTGCCCATTCTTCTCGCGGTGACCGTCTGGTTCGCCATGCTCGCCATCCCGCGACGTGCGGCTGATCCCGCCCGCGTAGCCGCATCGTGAAAGCCGCGGACGTTCGAGTCCCGTACGCACGCCTGCTGGTCGCAACCGCAGCCGTCATCGCCTCCATCGCCATCCTCTGGATGGCGCGCGCCTTCACCTTCTACTTCGACGAGTGGACGTTCATCCTGCCGGCGGACTCGAGCTGGACTGCCTACCTGCAGCCCCACAACGAACACCCTGCAATGCTGCTGCGCCTCGTCTACGCGGTGCTGCTGAACACCTTCGGGATGCGCACCTACGTCCCGTACATGGCGGTTCTCCTTGCATTGCATGCGACCACAGTGGTGCTCCTGTTCGAGCTGGTGCGGCGTCGAGCTGGGGACCTGATCGGAATCGGTGCGGCCGTCCTCCTCCTGGTGATCGGCGCTGCCTGGGAGAACCTGCTGTGGGCGTTTCAGATCGGGTTCGTGGGCTCGGTGGCTTGCGGGCTCGGTGCGCTGGCCTCCCTACTTCGTGGGGAGATCCCGCCAGACTCGCGCAGCGAGGCTCGCGGGGGAGGGGGCGCCCGGTCCGGCTTAGCCGCCACGTTATTGCTCCTTGGCTCCTTGATGTTCTCTGGGATCGGGCTCTTTTTTCTGATCGCAGCCGCCGTCTGGCTCGCGCTCACCCCTGGGCGGCGGCAGGACCTGGTCTGGCTTGCCCCAGTGGCGCTCGCCCTCGTCGCCTGGTACCTCGCCTACGGCCGCTCGGGTGCGCCGCCGGCGCAGACATCGCTGGCCGGCAACATCGAGTCTCTGCCTCTGTACGTGGCCTGGGGGCTCGGGGCGAGCGTGGCCGGGCTGATCGGGGAGGGAGGCCTCTTCGGGCCCGTCCTGCTCCTGCTTGCGCTCGCGGCCCTCGGATTCTCGTGGCGCCGGCGCGGGCCAGATGGATTCACCGTCGGGATCGCGGTCGCGCTGCTCGCCTTCTACCTCGTCCTCGGCCTCAACCGCGCGCAGATCGGCTACCAGCAGTCCGGATCGGGGCGATACGTCTACGAAGGTGCCGTCTTCTGGCTGCTCCTGCTTGCGGATCCGGCCCGCGACCTTCCGTGGCGCGGCACCTGGCGGCCGGCCCTGGTCGCCTGCGTATTCCTCGCCTGCTTCAGCAGCAGCGTGCTTCTTTTCACATTTTCGGTCGGCAAAAGCGCGCAGATGCAGCGCGAGGCCGCGGACCTGCATGCGCTGGCCGCCGAACGCGGGGATCCTTGCCTCAACCCGAACGCAATCGTCGACCCGTTCGTGATGCCCCAGGTCATCAGCCCGCCCGCTTACTACCGCGCGGTCGACCGCTATGGCGACCCCGCCGCAGGCACTTCGGCGGTCCGTGGCCCGGATTTCGAGCGGGCGCGCGCCAACTTGCTGAAGCCAGGCTGCCCCTGACCTGGGTGGCGGGCCAGCGGCGACTTCTACACTTGAATCAATGGCCGCCGGTGACTTCGACGTTGTGATCCTGGGGGGTGGGATGGGCGGCTACCCTGCCGCGATCCGGGCCTCTCAGCTCGGCTTGAAGGTCGCCCTGGTGGAGTCCGACAAGCTGGGCGGCACCTGCCTCCACATCGGCTGCATCCCCACCAAGGTTCTCCTCGAATCATCCGAGCTGTACCACCGAGTCTCCGCGCGGGGCGCCGAGTTCGGCGTCGACGCGGCCAAGGTGACCTTCGACTATCCGCGCATCGCCACGCGTCGCGACGCGGTCGTGGGCCAGCTGTACAAGGGCGTCCAGTTCCTGATGAAGAAGAACAAGATCGAGGTCATCGCCGGGAACGGCCGGCTGAGCGACCGGAACACCGTGGTCGTCGGGGCCACCCAGGTCAAGGCCCCCCACTTGATCGTCGCGACCGGCTCGGTCGTCAAGGCGCTGCCCGGGATCGAGTTCGACGGCGAGTACATCGTCTCCTCCGACCACGCCACGCTCGCACGTTCGGTGCCGGAGTCGATCTGCATCATCGGCGCGGGCGCGGTCGGGGTCGAGTTCGCGACCCTCTACAACCAGCTGGGCGTCAAGGTCACGCTGCTGGAGGGGTTGGACCGCCTCGTCCCTTTGGAGGACGAGGAGATTTCTAAGGAGATGCTCGCCGCCTTCAAAAAGGCGGGCATCGACTGCCGGGTCGGCGTGCGCGTGAAGGGCGCTAAGAAGGCGCGAGACGGTGTGAGCGTCGACACCGAGCAGGGGGAGGTGTGGGCGCGTCAGCTGCTGGTGGCGGTGGGACGGGCGCCGCGCTCGAAGGACATCGGCCTCGAGCAGGTCGGCGTGACCACACACCCGAACGGCTTCATCAAGGTCGACGAGTGGCTGCGCACGTCGGTGGAATCGATCCATGCGATCGGCGACGTGGTCGGCGGCTACCTGCTCGCTCACGCCGCGTCCCACGAAGGCACCACCGCCGCCGAGGACATCGCCGGCCAGCGGGTGGCGCCGTTCGAGCAGGAGCTTGTTACCCGCTGCACGTACTCGCATCCCCAGATCGCATCTGTCGGGTTGACCGAAAAGCAAGCACGCGACTTGGGACGCGAGGTGAAGACCGGCAAGTTTCCCTTCACCGCGCTCGGCCGTGCGATCATCCACGGCGAGACAGGCGGCTTCGCGAAGATGGTCGCGGACGCGAAGACCGGCCAGCTGCTGGGCGCCCACATTGTCGGACCGGAGGCGACCGAGCTGATCGCCGAGCCGGCGCTCACGCAGCTCTTCCAGGGCGACGCGTGGGAGCTCGGGCGCAACATCCACCCCCATCCGACGCTGAGCGAAGCCGTTATGGAAGCCGCGATGGCCGTCGACGGCAAGGCGATCCACATCTGATGGCGACCACCAAACCGCGCGAGCAGGCTGCAAAGAAGGACGAGCCTGACTTCAGGCCCGAGTGGCGGTTCCAGGATCCAGTCGCATGGCGCGACACCGACCTCGACGAGAAGACCCTGAAGGAGTGGTTCTACTTCATCCTGCTCGGTCGGCAGATCGACTACCGCTTCCAGGTGCTCAACCGGCAGGGCCGCGCACCATTCATCATCTCGGTCGCCGGCCACGAGGCCGCGCAGATCGGCGTCAGCTGGCCGTTGAAGCCGAAGTACGACTGGGTTTCGCCCTACTACCGCGACGTCGTGCTCTGCATGCGCATGGGCACGACCCCGCTGGACCTCATGCTTTCCGTGCTGGCCAAGCCCGCCGATCCCGCCTCGGGCGGCAAGCAGACGCCGGGCCATTTCTCGGACACGCGCCTCAACATCATCTCGGGCGGCTCGCCGGTCGCGACCCAGATGGTGCACGGCGCCGGCGTCGCTTACGCGTTGAAGATGGACGGCAGCGACAAGGTCGTCATGACCAACTACGGCGAGGGCGCCGGCTCCGAAGGTGACACGCATGAGGCTTTCAACTTCGCCGCCATCTACAAGCTGCCCGAGATTTTCGTGTGCGAGAACAACGGCTTCGCGATCTCCACGCCGTTCAACAAGGAGTACCCGGTGGAGCACGTCGCCCAGCGCGCGGCGGGGTACGGATTCCCTGGCGTGACCGTCGACGGCCGCGACCCGGTGACCTCCTACTTCGTGGCCAAAGAGGCCATCGCGCGCGCCCGCGCGGGCCACGGACCGACGCTCATCGAATGCCTCGTCGACCGCCTCGGCGCCCACTCGTCGGAGGACGACCAGCGGCGCTATCGAACGCAGGAAGAGATCGACCAGCTCGCCAAGAACGACTGCCTCGAGCGCTTCAAGAAGCGGCTTCTGGACGAGGGCGTCCTCAGCGCCAAAGAAGTCGAGGCCCTCGAGGAGAAGGTCAAGGAAGAGGTCGCCGAGGCGACGCGGCAGGGGATGGCGTCACCGGATGCTCCGCCCGAGAACGCGCTCACCAACGTGTACGGCCTGGACGTACCCAAGGCCATCGACCCGCCGGCCGGCGTCGAGACCGAAGACATGAACATGGTCGCCGCACTGCGCTCATGCCTCAACGAGGAGATGGAGCGCGACGAACGGGTGATGGTGCTCGGCGAGGACGTCGGCCAGAAAGGCGGAGTCTTCCTGGTCACTGACGGTTTGCGCAAGCGCTTCGGTGAGGCCCGCGTGATCGACACGCCGCTCGCCGAGTCCTCGATCGCGGGCGTCAGTCTCGGGCTCGCTCTTGCCGGCAAGCGGCCGGTGGCCGAGATGCAGTTCGCCGACTTCGCGCACATGGCGTTCAACCAGATCACCAACGAAATCGCGAAGTTCCGCTATCGCAGCGATGGTGATTGGTCGGTGCCGATTGTGATTCGCGCACCGTTCGGCGGCCACGCCCACGGCGCGCTCTACCATTCGCAGTCGATCGAGGCTCGCTTCGCCACGCCGGGCCTGAAGATCGTCATCCCATCGAGCCCATATGAGGCGAAAGGCCTCCTGCTCGCGTCGATCCGCGACCCGGACCCCGTCCTGTTCTTCGAGCACAAGCGGCTCTATCGCATGTTCAAAGAGCCCGTGCCCAAAGGCGAGTACCTGATCCCCCTGCAGGTCGCGCGGACGGCGCGAGAGGGCACCGACATCTCAGTGTTCTGTTACGGGCTGATGGTCTCGTACGCGCAGGAGGCGGCGAAAATCCTTGATGGCGAGGGCGTGAGCGTCGAGATCGTCGACCTGCGCACGGTGTACCCGCTGGATCGGCAGGCGATCATCGCCTCCGCTCGCAAGACCGGCAAATGCCTCGTCCTTTACGAGGATAACTTCAGCGTCTCGGTGGGCTCCGAGGTGGCGGCCATCATCGCGGACGAGGCGTGGCGCTGGCTCGATGCGCCGGTGAAGCGGCTGGGCGGCCTCGACGTTCCCTCGATCCCCTACGCGCCGGCGATGGAGGATGCCTTCATGCCCAACCCCGAGAAGATCGCCGCCGCGGTGAGAGAGCTCGCGGCCTTCTAGCCATGGCTCCCAAGACGACCCGTGTGGTCATGCCGCAGCTGGGGGAGTCAGTCCACGAGGGGACGATCGCCAAGTGGCTCGTCAAACCGGGTGACAAGGTCGTCGAGTTCGAGCCCATGCTCGAGGTCGACACCGACAAGGTGAGCGCCGAGGTGCCGTCGCCGGTCAGTGGCATCCTCCGTGAGATCCTGGCCAAGGAGGGCCAGACGGTGCAAGCCGGGGCCGAGATCGCCGTGGTCGAGGTCGGCGCGGACGGCGAGGTACCTGCGTCGCCGGAGGCGGTCCCTTCTCCCCAACCCAAGCCGACCGCCGCGACCCCGGCGGTCCCCTCTCCCCCTCGGGGAGAGGGCCAGGGAGAGGGGCGTGAGCAGCCCGTTGCCGCGGCCCCCGCCCCGGCGCCCGAAGCGCCTGCCCCTGTCCTCGATGGCGGCGAGCATCGCTATTCGCCCGCCGTCCAGATGCAGGCCTCGGAGCTGGGCGTCGACCTCGCCAAAGTCCAAGGCACCGGGATTGGGGGCCGGGTGACGAAGAAAGACGTGGAACAGTTCGCCGCGACCGCCAAGGCCGCGACGGCCACGAAACCGCCGGCCGCCTCGGCGGCAGTACCGGCAGCGCCGAGCGAAGGGGACCAGGTCGTTCAGCTCACGCGCGTCCGGCGCCTGATCGCGGAGAACATGGTCCGCTCGAAGTCGACCATCCCGCACGCGTGGCAGACGCAGGAAGCTGACATGTCTGGCGTGGTTGCGCATCGCAACGCCAACAAGGCCGCTTTCCAGAAGCAGGAGGGCTTTTCCCTCACGTACCTGCCTTATGTGATGGCCGCGACCATCTCTGCCCTGCGCGAGCACCCGGAGGTCAACTCCACCTTCAACGAGACCGAGCTGATCGTCCATCGGGACATCAACCTGGGCGTCTCGGTTGGTCTCGAAGACACCCTGGTCGTGCCGGTCGTGCGGCGCGCGGACGGACTTTCGATCGCGGGCCTGGCGCGCGCAGTCAACGACCTTGCCACTCGCGCCCGCAACAAGCAGCTCAAGGCCGACGACCTCAGCGGCGGGACGTTCACGGTCAACAACTCAGGAACCTTCGGAACGCTGTTCAGCTACTCCGTCATCA
>Ga0209648_10005470_pt1 | contig 10867 bp, 6 predicted proteins | sample GraSoi2013_115cm_FD_185830 | JGI IMG/M metagenome (GOLD analysis project Ga0209648, IMG submission 185830) | Grasslands soil microbial communities from the Angelo Coastal Reserve, California, USA - Sample 9_17_2013_115cm (SPAdes) (version 2) | ecosystem: Environmental > Terrestrial > Soil >...
TCGGCCCGGAGCTCGGCATCACCCAGCCCGGCCAGACCATCGTCTGCGGCGACAGCCACACCTCGACGCACGGCGCTTTCGGCACGCTGGCCTTTGGCATCGGCACCAGTGAAGTTGAGCACGTCCTCGCGACACAATGTCTCGTTCAGTCGCGCTCCAAGACCCTTCACGTTCTCGTCCACGGCAAGCGCCCCCGGGGCGTCACCGCCAAGGACCTTATTCTCGCTATCATCGGAAACATCGGCATCAGCGGCGGCAACGGCCACGTCGCCGAATACGGCGGAGAAGCCATTCGCTCCCTTTCGATGGACGGCCGCATGACCGTCTGCAACATGTCCATCGAGGGCGGCGCGCGCGCCGGAATGATCGCGCCAGATGAAACCACGTTCGCGTATCTTGAAGGCCGCCCGTTCGTCCCGCGCGGCAAAGCGTTTCAGGAAGCCGTGGAACGCTGGAAGCAGTTGCGAAGCGACGACGGCGCGAAATTCGACATGACCGTCGAGCTCCACGCCGAGCAGATTGCTCCGCAAGTCACCTGGGGCACTAATCCAGGCATGGTCACCAGCGTCACCGCGCGCGTCCCGGATCCGCACGACTTCAAGGATCTCAACGATCAGAAGGCCACGGAGAGCGCGCTGAAATACATGGGACTGAAAGCCGGCACGCCGATTGTGGATATTCCCGTGGACCGCATCTTCATTGGCTCCTGCACCAACTCGCGCCTCGATGACCTGCGCGCCGCCGCGCACTTTGTCGAAGGCAAGCACATCGCAAAAAGCATCAAGCAAGCATTGATCGTCCCTGGCTCTCGCGGGATAAAGTCGCAAGCCGAGCAAGAAGGCCTCGACAAAATTTTCACCGCCGCCGGTTTCGAGTGGCGCGACGCGGGCTGCAGCATGTGCATCGGCATGAACGCCGACGTCCTGCCGCCCCACGAACGCAGCGCCAGCACCAGCAATCGCAATTTCGAAGGCCGCCAGGGCAAAGACAGCCGCACCCATCTCGTCAGCCCGGTCATGGCCGCAGCCGCCGCCATCGCCGGCCATTTCGTCGACGTCCGTTCTCTCGACGACGTTTCCTCTGTCGAGTAGCCTGGATTGACGATGGCGGTGGACACGCGCGGTTTGAATGATGGGCACGTAGGCAAGCGAATGCGCGTCGAGCTTGCAGACGGAGAATCGTTTGAAATTCGTCTGCATGAGCTGACCGTTTGTGCCAAGCCCGAACCTTGCTGCGGTATTACTTACGTCTTGATTTCCTCGAATCGTTCCGATGGAAAGAGAGACAAGGGCGCCGCCTATTGGACTCCGTTTGGCGAAATTGAGAAATTTCAAGTTCTGGGAGACTGAATCGCATGCAACCGTTCTCAACTCACACCGGCATGGTGATGCCGCTCGACCGCGTCAACGTCGACACGGACCAGATGGTGCCGAAACAATTTTTGAAGGCGCTCACGCGCGAAGGCTTCGGCCGCATTCTGTTCTACGATTGGCGCTATCTCCCCGGCGAAAAACCAAATCCTGAATTCGTCCTGAACTTCCCGCGCTACAAGGGAGCATCGGTATTGCTGGCGCGCGCCAACTTTGGCTGCGGCTCCAGCCGTGAACACGCGCCCTGGGGCGTCAAGGACTACGGCTTCCGCGTCGTTATCGCCCCGAGCTACGCCGACATTTTCTACAACAATTGTTTTAAGAACGGCATTCTGCCCGCAACACTTTCCGAAGATCAGGTGGACGAACTCTTCAAGCGCACCGAAAAAGAAGAAGGCTATTCGCTGACCGTCAATCTGGTAAATCAGACTATCGCCGACAAGCACGGCCTGATCTTCAAATTTGAAATTGCCCCGTCCCGCAAAGAAGTTTTACTGAAGGGCCTCGACGATATCGGCACCACCATGCAACATGAGCCCGACATCACCGCCTACGAAAAAACTCACGCCGCCACCGCCACCATGTACGACAACGTCGACGTGAAGTACTACTCCAACGGCCGGTGAACGTTTGAACGTTCAAACGTTGGAACGTTTCAAGGTTGTAGGTTCCGGCGATTCCGGCGCCGCAGGCGGGCCAAGCATTTCAGCGACGAGGATTCCAGCGAGAACAAGAATTGCGCCGAGCATCGCGCGCGCACCGAGCCGTTCGCGGATCATCAGGTACGAAGTAATGACCGCGAAAACCGGCTCAAGCGTAAACAAAATCGCGGCGTGGCTAGGCGTCGTGTACTGCTGCGCCCAGAGTTGAATCGAAAACGCCACGGCGGTGGCGAAGACCGCGCAGATCACAGTTCCAAGAATCAATTCGAATCGCCATTCGAATCGCGCGGGCTGCCAGCGAATCGCCGCGGCGGCGCCCGCTGTTACCCAAGCCATCGCGGCGCATGCCACCACCTGAATCAAGCTCAGCGCCTTTGCGGAACGCTGGCGTGTGTACTCTCCCACAAGGATGATGTGGACGGCGTATAGCCCCGCGGCTACAAACGTGAGGACGTCTCCGCGATTCGAATGACCGATGCCTTCCGCGGGGATGGTGAGGAAGTAGAGTCCTAGGACTGCGATGAGCGCGCCGGCGTACGCTCCCCACGTCAAACGGCGCCCCCAGAACAACGCCAGGAGCAGCGGGACGAGCACCACGCTGGAACCCGTCACGAAACCCGACTTGGCAGGGGTGGTGTACTGCAGGCCGGCAGTTTGAAACGCGTAGCCAAGGAACATGAAGCAGCCGAGGCGGAGTCCGGCGAAGAGGTCCTCGCGTTCGAAGCGGCGGAGGTCGCGAGTGCTCCATACCAGCATCAGCACGGCCGCGATGCTGAAGCGCACGGCAAGGAATACAAACACGGAGGCATGGTCGAGCGCGTTCTTGACCACCACGAACGTCGCTCCCCACAGCAACGAGCAGAGTGCCAGTGAGCAGTCTGCAGAGAGCCGTCGAGTCATTTCCCAGAGCCCCAGGAAGAGGAAGCGAGTGTAGACCCCGATCCGACCGATAGCAATCTGGCAAAGGAGATCCCGCAGTAAGGTATTCTAAAGTTCCGGAATCTAAGACTGACGACATATTGCCTATATCGAATTTAGATTTGCTGTGTATCCCTTTTATCTATATTGATTCCTTTCAATTTCCGTTGACACTTTGCGGCGCAAGGCATATGTTACCTGCAACTTAGGGACAAGGTCCCGATGGTATCGAGTTAGGCCCTTCTTCAATTTCCGCGAAGGAGAATAAAATGAATGGAGTCCTCAGGGTGGGTCTGTTGGGGTTGTTTTCTGTTTTATTCAGTTTGTTGTTGATGCTCAGCCTCGCCAGCGTGGCGAATGGCCAGAGCGCGACAATCACAGGGCGTGCTCTTGATCCTAAGGGCGCGTCGGTACCGAACGCTACCGTGACGGCGACAAATACTGAGACGGGAATCTCCCGGACAACGACAACGACTTCCGATGGATTGTACCGCTTCGACAATCTGGCGCCGGGAATTTACGACGTAACGATGAACGTCGGTGGCTTCAACAAGGCCGAGGCGAAGAAAATAAAGGTGCAGGTCGGTGAGCAAAGGGATGTTAATTTCAACCTCGAGCTCGCGGGGCAAAGGGCAACGGTAGTCGTCACTTCCGAACTTCCACTCATTGAATCCACAAGGACTGATACTTCGACTGTGATCACTGATAGGGAGGTGGCGGTGCTCCCTACCACGACGCCGTTCGCATCCGGAGGAGTTGCTAATGATTATGAGGGTTTGGCGCTTGCGGCTCCCGGCGTCCGGTACGACCTTACGACGAACTCAAACGACTTGATCGGACCGGGTGCCGTGAACGACCGCGGTTTGCTGATCAACATGGACGGCGGAAACATCATTGACCAGGTTGTATCCGTCCGGGACTCATTCGGCGCATCGCTGGAAGAAGTGAAAGAGTTCCAGGTGCTGACAAACAATTACAACGCGGAATATGGACAGGCTGGCGGCATCATTTTGAACATCATCACCAAGTCCGGAACGAACAGCATTCACGGAGACGGTCACTTTTACGCCCGCGGGCGCAACCTTGGCTCTTCGCAGTTTTTCTACAATCAGACTTTTGCGGGTGCGACTGCACCTAATGACAAACGAGGATGCCCCGCCAGCGATTTCAACAGCAGTGGGGCGTTAACGTCAATTAGCGGTTGTCCGCGTGCCCCATTCTTCAAGCATGAAGGGGGATTTACGCTGGGCGGACCGTTCGTCAAGGACAAGACCTTTTGGTTCGTGAGTTTGGAAAAGACTCACCAAGGCGTGCCTCTTACGCTTACACCTCCTACTGGCGCCGTCACGACTTCACAGCCGACAAAGGAAGTCCTTTGGTCTGCTAAACTCGATCAGAAACTGACGAATAACCACCAGTTTACGGTGCGCTTCAACGCGCAGCGCGACATCCAAGATAACCAGCTGGTGCAGGTTCCCCAGAACGCTGCACCGGAATCGCTGGTCTCCTTTGCCACTCACGACCACACTTTGAACCTTGCGCTGGTATCGACCCCCACCTCTCATACAGTGAACGAGGCCCGCTTCTTCTGGCACCGATTCCTGACTCAAACGCCGACTAAATCAGCGCTTCCGGGGAATTCTGGGCCTGGCTTTTACACGGGCGCGGCATTCTGCTGCCCGCAGGCTGGGCTTCAGAACCGCTACGAGTATCTTGACAATTTGTCCTGGACGCACGGCTCGCACACAGTGAAAACCGGCACGAACATCAGCCGATTCCCCTACTATTCGCTTTTCAAACAGTATTTCTACGGCGAATACCAGTATTCGAAGCCCTTCCTTGCGTCTCAAGGCGGTGGAGCTCCAGGCAGCGCCGCGAATCCGGCGATCTCATTTACGACTTCCTTCGGCTCTGGCGCAGTCACGTCGACCGACATGGTTTATAGCGGCTACGCGCAAGATTCCTGGAAGGCCACAAACAGCCTCACGGTCAACTACGGTGTGCGCTGGGACATGGAAGTTGGCGCGCTCAAGGGCGGCACGGTTCCCGATCCCAATAGCAAGGGTTGCTTCCAGAAGAACGGAATCATTCCGGCTTGCTCGTCGGACCACAATAACTGGCAGCCCCGGCTGGGGCTCGCCTGGAGTCCCAGCTTCAATTCAGGGTTCCTGCACACACTATTCGGAAACCCGGGCAGGTCCGTCGTGCGGGCTTCCGCCGCCGAAATTACAGAGCTTGCGTACCTGAACATCGTTCTAGACTCTCTGAACTTTGATGGCACCACACTTTTGACCGTGGTGACATCGGACCCAACGATTCTTGCGAACGCGCCGAACGCGCCACCTGCCAGCCAATTGGCCCCTCTCAATCCATTCCCGATCAAGAGCTTCGGCCGCATTCGTCCGATCTCGAACCATCTCCGCAACGCGGAAGCTAGGCATGCCAGCCTTTCGATCAGCCGGCAGCTCACGAACTCCTTTGTGGCTGAAGTCGGCTACATCGGAGTATTCGGGTTCGGACTCTTCGGGGAGCGGGACACAAACTCTCCGATCCCCGTGGCGGATCCGGCACACGCCGGGTACTTCTACTTTGCCAAGGGCCCGACGACGGGGGATCCGACCTTGCCCGCGAATGGGCGCCCTGACAACCGCTTCACGGGCATCCGCACCAACGACAATTCGCGTACATCGGCCTACCATGGGGGATACGTGAAGTTATCGCAGCGCCTGGCCCACCACGTGCAATTCACGGGCAGCTACACGTACTCCAAGACACTGGGGACGAGCGAGGATTTCTACGGCGCTTCGGAACCAGCGAATCCCTATGCCTCCATGAGCCTGGACCGTGCGCCATCGCAGCAGGATGTCCGCCACCAGGGCAGCTTCAGCCTGGTTGTGGATAGCGAGAAGCTGTTCCACGCGCCTGTGTTAAGGCAGATCGCGAACGATTGGGACATCGGGGTCATCGGAACGCTGCAATCAGGAAGGCCCTACCCCATCTCGACCGGCGATAGGTTCTTCTCCACCAGGTCGTTCGTGGGCATCGGCAACGAATCGCCGCAGCGCCCAAACGTCGAAGCTGATGGCACGCTCAACGTTACAAACATCGGGGGCGTATTCCAAAGCACACTGCTGATTAGCCAGAATGGACACGCGGCATGCCCAGCGTGCCCGCAGACAACCTTCCTTGCCCCGGCAGGCGCCAGCAGCAAGGGTCCGGTGGATAGCCTCACGGGTGACCTCGTGGACTTCCAATTCTTCAGTGGGAATCTGGCAAGAGACGCGGGTCTAACTAGCCCCTACAATCGGTTTGACATTTCACTCATTAAGGCCATCCCGATTCCGCGTCATGAAACGTGGCGGGTGGAGTTGAAAGTGGATCTAATCAACGCCTTCAACCACTCCTTGTTCACGCAGTTCAACGGGAACGACACGCTGAACGCATTGCCGGTCAGCACAGATCCGAATTGCAGGTCATGCCTCAGCGCAATTACGGGACACTTTATCGGAAGCAATGGGCGGGTCCTGAAGCTTCAGGATCTTCAGCACGGAATCGTGGACAAAGACATCCTCAACCCCATCTTTAATAATGTGGGCGATCCGGCGGCGACCGACATTGCCCGCATCATCCAACTCTCTGTCCGGTTTAAGTTCTAGCGTTACGCCGAACCGTCCAGACAATGACAACTTCAACCGAGGGGGCCGAAAGGCCCCCTCAAATTTTGTGTACGTGGTCTTTGCGGGGATCGGCGGGACTACTGGGCTAGATAGACCGTGCGGCCGGCGACGACGGTACGGAGGACGCGCGTCTTGGTGAACTGGGCGGGGGGAACCTTGGTGAGATCGTTCGAAAGGATGATAAAATCGGCGTATTCGCCCGGTTTCAATTCACCCTTCTTCCCTTCCTCGAATTGCGCGTAGGCAGCTCCTGAGGTGTACGCGCGGATGCATTGGTCGAGCGAGATTTTCTCCTGCGGCTCCCAGCCGTTTCTCGGGCCGCCGTCCGGGCGTTCGCGTGTAACGCAGGCGTACAAACCGCGAAAGGGAGTAATGGGCTCCACGTTATAGTCCGTTCCAAACGCCAGCGGTACGCCGTTTTTCAACATGGTGGCCCAGGCGTAGGAACCCTGGATGCGCTCTCGCCCGATGCGGTCTTCGGCCCAACGCATGTCCGTGGTCTGATGCGAGGGCTGCATGGAAGCAATGACGTGGAGTTCCGCAAAGCGGACGAAATCCATGGGCGCGACGACTTGTGCGTGCTCGATGCGATCGCGGCGGTCGCGCGGGCCGTTGGCTTTCGCCACAGCTTCGAAAACGTCCAACGCGATGCGATTGGCGCGGTCGCCGATGGCGTGGAAGGCCAATTGGAACCCGGCCTTGTCGCGCTGAATGGCCAGCGCCGTGAGCTTCTCCGGATCGTTGGTGAGGATTCCGCTCGTGGACGGATCGTCGGAATAAGGCTCAAGCATCGCAGCGGTGCGCGAACCCATGGCTCCATCCGTGAAAGCTTTCAGGGCGCCGGTCTTCAGCCATGGATCAGTGGCGCCGCCCTGGGCGCGCATATTCTGCAAGTCGTTGAGCGGCGCATTGAACGGCAGCCACTCCGTGATTCGAACGGTGAGTTTGCCTTCTTCCTTCAGTTGCTGGAAAGCCTGGAAATCCGCCCAATCGGAAAAATCCTGGACGGAAGTGACCCCATTTTTGGCGACGTTTTCGAGGACCAGTTCGATTCCCTTGCGGCGCTGCTCGGCTGTGGGGTCCGGAATCCGCACTTTCACCAGAGACATGGCGGCATATTCTTTCAACATTCCCGTCGGCTCGCCAAACGCATCGTGTTCGATCTCACCGCCCGGGGGATTGGGAGTGGTTTTATCGATCTCCGCGCTTTTGAGCGCGAGCGAATTCGCGACGGCCACGTGACCTGAGATATGTGTGAGGATGACGGGATTCTTGGGAGCGACGGCATCGAGCTGCTGGCGATTGGGGAATCTTTTCTCAGGCCAAAGAGTGTGATCCCAGCCACCGCCGGTGATCCATTCGCCTGCTTTGTGCTGCGCAACGGCGGCGGCGACGCGCTTCTGCATTTCTTCAGGGGAAAGCACGCCCGTCAGAGGGACGGCAAGTTCGTCGGCGGCGGCGCCACCGAGATGGACGTGCGCATCGTTGAAGCCGGGCATGACAAATTGGCCTTTGAGCTGGACCGTCTCCACGCCTTCCTGACCGCCGCCGCAATCGAGGAGGACGTGGTCCATTTTGCCGATGCAACTGATCTTTCCGTCGCTAACCGCCATGGCCTCGGCCCAGGGCTGCGCCGGATCGTTTGTGTAAATGCGGCCGTGAGTGTAATAGGTCGTGTGAGGAGCTTTTTGTGCCGCGCCCGTTTTCGCGTGGAATGTCGCGATCAGTGCTGCAACAACGAGCGGGAGGATGCCGGTGAGCAAACGAACGCGATTCGTCCGGACTTTCATCGGGATTTTTCCTCTGCAACTCCGGAAACACCGAGGACGGTCAAGAGCGCGCGCTTCAAACCAGCTTCCCGACCGGCGGAATCGTACCATTCCTGTAGGGAATGCGCCCCGCCACCGTTGCCGCCGGCGCCGATGGAGATGGCCTCGATCCCCAGGGACAGCGGAATATTCGCGTCCGTCGAAGATCGTTCGATGCGCGACTGATTGCCGACGGCTTCATCGGCGGCGCGAAGCGCGGCCAGCAGCGGAGAATCCGGAGCCAATTCCCCTCCCGGACGGCTTCCCAATAGTTCAACTTTCCCTTCCAACCTTCCCTTGGAGCGATCGCGCGCGGAATCCATCTCGTCGCGAACGCCCGCGGCGATGCATTCCCGAAGCGCGGATTCGAGGCGGGTGAGTTCGTCTTCGCTTTCCGACCGAATGTCGACTTTCAGGCGCGCTTCATGAGGAACGGAATTCACCGAAGTGCCGCCTTCGACCTGGCCGATGTTGAAGGTTGTGCGAGGGCTGGCCGGAACTTTGGTATTGATGAAGCGTACGGAGCCGCGGACCAGAGCGTTGATGGGATTGGGCATGCCGAAGTCAGACCAGCTGTGACCGCCTGGGCCGGTGATCAGGGCTTCGAGCCGGCGCGAAGCCAGAGCTTTCGTGGTCACGTAATCGGTGCCGGAGCCGTCGAGCACCACAACCGCTTTGAGTTTCGCGCGGTAGGTGTCCACAATCGCGCGCATGCCGCGAAGATTGCCTTCGCCTTCTTCTCCAACGTCGCCGACGAAAAGAACGGTGCGCCGCGGCTTGAGGTGCGCGAACTGCACGGCACGCGCCAGCGCCAGGAGCGCCGCCACGCCGGTGCCGTTATCGGAGATTCCGGGCGCGGCCATGCGGCTGCCATCGCGGTGAACTTTCACATCCGTGGCGGGAGGAAAAACGGTGTCGAGGTGCGCGGCAACGACGACAATCTCCTTTTCATTCACGCCGCGCAGTTCCCCGATGACGTTGCCGGCCTTGTCGATCTGTGCCGTCAATCCGGCTTCGGCGAGCAGCTCTTTGACCGCCGCTGCGCGCTGCGCTTCCTGAAAAGGCGGCGCCGGGATTTCCGTGATGCGTGCCTGCTGGTCGTTGACCCAGGAAATATTGGGCGTGAACCAATCGAGAGCGGCGCGGACTCGCGGGTTGTCGGGAAGCCGTGGACCTTGGGCCTGGCGTGGCGTGTGGGAAGGAGCGGCGGAGCGAACCGGCATAGCCAAAAGAATAACGCAAACGAGGGCGCGTTTCACCGTCGGCTTGCAAGGCCGTTCTCCGCTCAATGGCGTGCAGCCTCGGCGCAAAGGGCGAGAACTTCCGCATCGGAGAGGACGCGCGGGGACTGTTTGGCAGCGTCAAAGATGCGCGTGACAGTGGCATCGTCTGCGGGAACCCGGTGCTTCTCCAGCCAGAAGAGCACGTTGGACTTGCCGCTCATCGGGCCGATCTCGATCACCTGGTCGAGGCCGAAGAGATGCGCGGGCACACCGCTGTAAACGGCATTGGCGAGCTCGAGATTATTCTTTCGAAAGGCTTTGATGAGCGCGGCGGCGTGAACGCCGGTCGCGGTGCGGAACGCATCATGGCCGACGACAGGATAATTGGGCGGAATCATCGTGTGCGTGGCCTTGGCGACTTTCTCGCAATACTCCTTGAGCCGGGACAGGTCCTGTTGGATAAGGCCCATGAGGCGAAGATTGACGAGCATTAATTCCATGGGCGTGTTGCCGACGCGCTCACCGAGGGCGTTGGCAGCGGCGTGGACCTGGTGCGCGCCGGCAGCGACGGCTGCGAGCGAATTGGCGATGGAGAGGCCACGATCGTTGTGCCCATGCCAGTCGACGCGAATTTCTTCGCCGGACGGCTTCACCACCTCGTCGATGACAAACTTAACGAGATTAAAAGAGCCGTTGGGGGTGGCGTGGCCGACGGTGTCGCAGAGAACGATGGCGCGCGCGCCGTTTCGAATGGCCGTCGAGTACAACCGCTTGACGGTATCAGGATCGGTTCGAATCGTGTCTTCCGTGACGTACATGGACGGAAGCCCGTTCTCCACCGCGAACCTCACGGCTTTTTCGGTGGTGCGCTCGAGATGATCAACCGTCCAGTCTTCCACGAGGCGGCGGATCGGGCTGGATCCGAGGAACGTTGCTGCTTCAATGGGAACGCCCACCATCTGTGATATTTCCACGATGGGGCGGATGTCGTTTTCATGGGTTCGCGCCGCGCAGTTGGGCTTGATCTTCATCCGGTGCGTGGCGATTTCGCGAGCCAGCGCTTCGGTGTGGGCAAAGGCCCTTGGCCCGGCGCCGGGAAGACCGATATTGACCGCGTCAATTCCCAGGGATTCCATCAGATGCAGGATTTCGATCTTTTCTTCGATGCTCGGGTCAAAGACGGAAGGATTCTGCAAACCGTCGCGAAGC
>Ga0209648_10005473_pt1 | contig 10865 bp, 12 predicted proteins | sample GraSoi2013_115cm_FD_185830 | JGI IMG/M metagenome (GOLD analysis project Ga0209648, IMG submission 185830) | Grasslands soil microbial communities from the Angelo Coastal Reserve, California, USA - Sample 9_17_2013_115cm (SPAdes) (version 2) | ecosystem: Environmental > Terrestrial > Soil >...
GCATTTCTTGCCGGTCAGGGGCTCTTCCTGTGGACGAGATCCTGGTCGGCAACCGCTATGGCAGGCCTGGCAGTGGTGGGCCTAGCGATCGTTGGCGACCTAGCGCTGCTAGCCGCCAGCTGGTCCCGGCTGGGCCGCTGGGCCACGCCCACTCAAGGTGATGGGGGCCGTGCACTGAGCCCACCACGCAGTGCGTGCGCTGAGCCGACCGCCGTGAAATGCCGGCCTCTTCGCTGTCGCCACGCACACACTCACATCGGCATGAGCGTGCAACCAGACGATCCTCTCGCTGGGAGATCCGCGCGCAGATCGACCTGTTCGGCTCGGGGCACATAGGGCCTTGGCAGACAGCGGCGCGCGCGCAGATCGGCGGCTCGGCGCGCGGTTATCAAGAACTCTTCGCACCGTTGGCAATCCCGACTACGGCCAAGCAGGCAGACGGCTAGGCCGTATGTTTATGCATCGCCAGCGCCGGGCGTGAACGCCGCTTCTGCCGCTCCCGGTGTGAGATGCAGGCGGATGACTGGCGGAAAGAAGTAGTCCGGGCCGGCTGTCGGCTGCGAGCATCATCACATGGACGAGGACACCGGACAGGTCGCCGCTGACTGGCAGATCGCTGAGGCCATGGCCGCCGAGCGTGAGTCGCTAAGCCAGGAGTGCCGGGCCGATGCGGCTCGGCCTGGTCAAGGACTACCAGGTCTTCCTGGTCTCCCGCGTCCGGGAAGCCTACGCCCACGGGAGCGGCCCGCCCAGGCGGTGGTCACTGGATTCGGGTACAGCATCCGGGTGGTGGTGGCTGCCGCGCTGATCATGACCTCGGTGTTCGCCGGCTTCGTCGGCAACAGCCAGATCCTGGTCAAGATGATCGGGTTCGGCCAGGCCGTGGCCGTCCTGGTCGACGCGTTCGTGGTCCGCGCCACGATCGCGCCGGCCGTCCTGGCCTTGCTGGGCGAGCGAGCCTGGTGGCTGCCGCGCTGGCTGGACCGGGCGCTGCCTCATCTAGATATCGAGGGCTAGGCCCTGGAACACCGCCTGGCCCTGGTCATCGCTGCCTCAGCCGCTCTCGCACCGGAGGCCTGCGTCGAACCTGCCGCGACAATCGGATCGGCTGGCGTCGGCCAATGGCACGACGCGGCGCAAGCGCCGGTCACTGCTCGGAAAGGATCGCCTCGAGCTCGGCGAGCGGGTCGCGGACGACCGGGCCCTGGGTCTGCACGCGGGCGTGCCGGATGGTGCCGCCGAACGGGAACGGCGCCGTATAGCCGGTGCCGACGGCCGGGCCCCATTCGTAGCCACACGGCCCTGGTCCGGATGGCACGGCCCAAGGTCCGCGAGCTCCTCAGCGAGCTCGGCAGCCAGACCCGCCGGCTGACCAACGAGATCCTTGACGAGCTCCCCGCGGACAAGACACTCGCCCGTATGCGCAGCGTCCTGGTCGCCATCGGCGCACTGCCGGCCCGTGACGAGCGGCTGCTGAAACTCGAACGCTGGATCACCGCAGCCATCAGCGCCCGGGAAGACCCCAGCGAACGGAAGATCCTGCACGGCTACGCCATCTGGCACCACCTGCGCAGGCTCCGGCACAGGTCGGGCACCACTCATGCCACCTACCTACAGGTCGTCAACGTCCGCTGCCACGTCACCGCCGCCGCCAGCTTCCCGGACTGGCTAGCCACCGAGGGCCTGGCACTCTCGTCCTGCACCCAGCCTGACCTGGACCGATGGGCATCCGGCGAGGACATCGCCTACCGGGACGAGACCGCCCACTTCGTCCGCTGGTCGGTCGCCCGCCGGCACGCCAGCCACCTCACCTTCGGTGCCGTCCGCTGGGAGGGCCCGCGCGGCCCGCACGACAGCGAGAAACGCTGGAACGACGCCCGGCGGCTCCTGCACGACAGCACGCTGACGACCTCCGACCGAGTCGCCGGACTGCTCCTGCTCCTCTACGCCCAGCGCATCACCAGCATCGTCAAGCTCACCACCGGCCACATTCACGACCACGGCGACCGGGTCGAGATCATGCTGGGCACCGCCCCCGGTAGTTCTCCCCGAACCGCTGGCAGGCCTGGTCCGGGAACTCATCGCCACCCGCCAGGGTCACGCCGCCATCGGACGTCCCGACACCACACCGTGGCTGTTTCCCGGCGGACGCCCCGGCCAGCCCATCGGCGACGACCGGCTCGGAACACGGCTGAAGAACATCGGCCTGCACCCCCGCCAGGCCAGATCCACCGCCCTGTTCACCCTCGCCGCCGAGATCCCCGCCGCGATCCTCGCCCGCATGCTCGGCATCCACATCCAGGTCGCCGTCCAATGGCAACGCGCATCAGCCGGGGACTGGATGACCTACGCCGCCGAGGTCAGCCGCCGCCCCGCCAAGGAGACCGCACAGTGACCCCGCCACGCCAGCAGGCCATCATCCTCATCACCGGGATCCAAGCGGCCGGGAAGTCGACCATCGCGCAGATGCTTGCTGAGCGGCTGCCGCGCTCGGTGCACGTCCGAGGTGACCTTTTCAGGCGCATGGTAATCAACGGCCGAGCAGACATGACTCCCGGCGCCTCGGAAGAGGCGGTGCGCCAACTACGCCTCCGCCACCGGCTGACAGCGGCCACCTGCGATGAATACTTCCAGGAAGGGTTCACGGTGGTGGCCCAGGACGTCATCCTCGGCGAACATCTCACCGAGATGGCCAGACTCATACGGCAGCGGCCGCTGCTCGTCGTGGTCCTCGCCCCGCGGCCCGAGGCTATCGCCGCCCGCGAAGCCGCCCGGGGCAAGAACGCCTACAGCCAGTGGACCATCGACCTGCTCGACAACGGCCTACGGAACGAGACTCCACGTCTCGGACTCTGGCTCGACACCTCCGACCAGACCCCAGACGACACCATCAACGAGATCCTCACACGCGCATGGACCGAGGCCAACGTCCAGTGATCAAGCACCCATTCAGAGACTTCCAATAACCGACGGTGCCGTTAGGCATATCCGTTTCCGGGTTCCGCGCCGAAGTCGAAGCCGAGCAGGCACTCGCCCGCGGCGAGCACCTCCTGGCCCTCATCGACAAACACGTCCACCAGCACCTCGCCGGCCCGGCCGCCAGCGAGGCAGCACAGCGGCTGGGACGGCACCCCGGGCGAAGCGCCCGAAGGGGCGGACGCGCCAATCGTGATCAGCTGAGCGAGCCCGAGCTCCCGGGCGGGCGTTCGCCGGGGAGCCTGGGCGCGGGCCGCAGCTACCCGAGCCGACCCCGGCCCACGGACAGCGGCGAGAAACGCATCTCGGCCGTCGCCGCCAGCGCAGCCGCCATAGGGTCTCGTTATGCACGTTAACGAGCGGCGTTCGGGTCCCCTCGATCCGGCGGCTTCGACCGAGGCGGGGGGGCCATCCGGTCAGCGGCCGCGACCCGCTGGCCTGCGCGATCAACGTCGGGTGGAGCGCCGCCTCTGGGCCGCGGCGGCGTGGATCGGCGGCAGTGTGGCGCTGTTCGCCGTCTTGCTGCGGATCTCGCTCAGCTCGCCGATGAACTCGGACGGGGCGAACAACGCGTTGCAGGCGTGGGACATGCTCCACGGCCACCTCCTGTTGCCCGGCTGGATCATCGGCGACGCGTCGGTCTACACCTTCGAGCTGCCGCTGTACGCGATCATCGAGTTCTTCTTCGGGCTTACCGGCGTGATCTTCCATATCGGCGCCGCGCTCACCTACCTGATCGTCGTGGCCTTCAGCGTGGCCCTGGCCGCCGCGAACAGCCACGGCCCGGCCGTGGCGGCCCGCTGCGCAGTCGTGGTCGGGGTGCTGGCCGCGCCGATCGTCACGCAGCAAGGCGTGTCGATCCTGCTGGCGGCACCCGACCACATCGGGACCTCCGTGTTCCTGCTGGGCTCCTTCCTGCTGATCGAGCGGGCACCCGCCCGGCGTTTCACGCCGCCGCTGCTCGCCGTCATCCTCTGCGCCGGCCAGATCGGCGACGCCACGGTCTTGTACGTCGCCGTGCCGGCCATCCTGCTGGTATCTGCTTACCGCATCCTGGCCGCCCGGAAGATCCGCACGGGCGACGCGGCGATCGCGGTGGCCGCCGCCGCGTCGGTGCCGCTGGCGTCACTGACCCGCGCGGTGATGCTGCACTTCGGCGGATACGCTCAGGTCCGCCCGAGAACCGCGATCTCGCCGGTCGGGCAATGGCCCGGGCACCTGGTGCTGGCCTGGCGGGCCATCCGCACCCTCTACGGCGCATTCGGAGCGACGGTCGTCCATGCGCACGCTCCGCTGAGCGGCGTAGCAGCCGGGTTCGGGCTGGCCTGTCTGCTGGCCGCCGCATTCGGCTTCGCCAAGGTCGCAGGGACCTGGAGATCGGCGAGCCGGGGCGAGCAACTGCTGTGCGTCGCGATCGTGGTCAACCTCGCCGCCTACGTGGCCTCCACGCTGCCGGGGACCTTCAGCTCCCGCGAGATCGCCTCGGTGCTGCCGTGCGGGGCGGTCCTGGCGGCCCGGGCCTGCGTGCCCAGCCGCATCGCCGGCGTGAGGCGGGCCCGCGCCGGCCTCGCCGCGGCCGCCCTGGTCGCGTTGCTGCCGCTGGCTGCCGCGGCCACCCTGCCCCCGGTGAGGCCGGCTGCGGTCCCCCTCGCCGCGTGGCTCGAGGCCCACGGACTCACCTACGGCATCGCCGGGTACTGGGATGCCTCCTCGGTCACCTTGCAGTCCGGCAACCGGGTTCAGGTCCGCGCGGTCGACAGATATGCCGACCCAATCGCTGGCTTCTACATCAATGCCGGCTACTGGGAAACGAAATTCGGCTGGTACGACGCGTCCCGCCACGACGCGACGTTCGTGATCGCCAACGGCCACCAGATCGGCGCTAAGACCCTCAGAGCCGCGCAAGTCGAGCGGTATTTCGGGCGACCAGCCGCGACGTACCGAGTGGCGGGTCGCGAAATCCTGATCTACCGGACGAACCTGCTCGAACAGCTCGGGCGCCGTTCCAGCCTTCGCCGACGGGCCACAGCCAGCGGCTAGCGTCGCCACCCAAGCATCCTGCCGACCTGGACGGCAGGCTGGCCGAAGATGCAGGTCAGGAAGTGCCCGAACCGCGAGCCACGGCTGGGCTGAACGCCTGTGAGCTGGGTCGGCTGTAGGGTAACGGGTATCGTCCGGATGCGAGAGGAGCCGCCCATGGCCGCTCCGCTTCCACCGGGCAGCCGCGGGCCACGCCGATCGATGGCGTCACGCTAACTGACAGCGAAGGTCGGCGAGAACGCCCGCCGAGCCGCCGTTCGGCGTCACCAGATCTAGGCGCGATCTTGATTCCGTCGGCCCAGAACCGGGCGTTCTGTCGCGCTGGGCCGCAGAGCCAGGGCGACGAGTGGTAACGCGTGATCTTGCTGTGTCTGACGACGCCGGCGAGGCCGTGGCCGCGGCTGCCGCACATTACCGGATGCCGGTTGCAGATCCACATAGGCGAGTTCGCGTGCGGGAGGTTGGGATGGGCTGGCAGGACTTCGAAGCACGAAAGAGGCGCAGCCCGGCTTTCTAATCCGCGAGTTCCCGATCACGCTCGTGCCCGGGTAGGTGGATGACCCCGGCTGGCGTGGACCGGAAGCCACAGGCATCGAGGTAGAGCGATGCCAGGTGCTGGCCGAAGTCGACATGAAGCCACTCGCACCCCGCCGCCGCGGCGTGCCGGACGGCATAGCCGACGAGCGTGGTTGCGATGCCCTGCCGCTGATGCTCGCCAGCGACCTTGGTATCGAGGAGGAAGGCGTGATCGCCTCCGTCCCAGGCCACGTTGACGAAGCCGACCAAGCCGCCTCCTGCCAGGCGGGCGGTCACCCAGCCCAGGCTGCGGGGCCGGATCTGGTCCCACCACCCAGTGACGGCATGACCGCCGTGTGCGGTGACAAGGGCCACCATCTCCGCGTCGCTCACTGGCCCCCGCCAGCGGTACTCAATCGGCTGGGGCATACGCGGGATTGTCGAGGACGTCGCATGCCGCGTCGACATCGGCTGCTTCCGGAGCCGCCGGTATTGCGCTAGATCGAGCCGATCAGTACGACGAGCAGTGCAGTGCCGAACTGGGTGATCGGTGCGGCGGGGCCAGGCGGCGGTAAGGCGGTACCCCTGTCCCCCTTCGGTGCGCCCACGGTGCTATTTCGCGCGATGTCGCTACCCGCGGCGATCCCTGGCCCTCATGCCCGCTCCGCTGGCCACTGACAGAACGGGCATGAGGGCCTCACATCCAGATGCCGCGCCATGACCGGTTCCCCGTCGGCCTGCCGCGGTTCCCGAATCTCGATGATCCGCGGGCCGACCAGCGGCGCCTTGCCGGGCATGCACCCGGACTAGAGGCCTGCCAGCTGGCGCGGCGACGTCATGCCCACTGTCCGGGCTGGTAGTCACCGCCCTGGTTCTTGAGCATGACGTTGAAGCGGTTGTAGGCGTTGATGACGGCGATGGTGGTCACCAGCGCGGCGAGCTGATCGGTGTCGTAGTGCTTGGCCGCGTTCGCCCAGGCCTCGTCGGTGACACCGCCGGCGGCGTCGGCGATGCGGGTGGCCTGCTCGGTCAGCTCGAGCGCGGCCCGCTCGGCGTCGGTGAAGACCTGCGTGTCCCGCCACGCCGCCACCAGGTTGAGCCGCACCGAGGTCTCCCCCTCGTGCTCGGCGTCCTTGGTGTGCATGTCAACGCAGACCGCGCAGCCGTTGATCTGGCTGGCCCTGGTCAGCACCAGGTTCGCGAGCCCCGGCGGCAGCGTCCCCTTAGGTAGCGCGGCCGACGTCGCGTTGAGCCGCTTTACAAATTCCTGCAGGATCTTGGAGTTGCTGATGTCGATGCGTGTTTCCATGGTGATCTCCCTTGCCATGCCTGTCATCTGTCCTCCGTGGGGCAGATCGCGGATCAGCGGACGGCACTACGACGTCCGGCAGCGACGGGAGGTAACGTCGGCCGGGGTGTTACCTCATCGCCGCGCGATGCGTCCTGGTAGTGACACCACCGCTCGCGACCAGGTAGAACCGTGACTGAAGAAGAACAGCTCGCCGCCGAGTTCGAGTCCCATCGCTCCTATCTCCACGCGATCGCGTTCCGCGTGCTCGGCTCGCACGCGGACGCGGACGACGCCGTGCAGGAGGCGTGGCTGCGCCTGGTCCGCACCGGCGGCGGGGGTATCGAGGACCTGCGCGGCTGGCTCACCACGGTGACCGGGCGGATCTGCCTCGATGCTCTTCGAAAGCGCGGGGTCCGGGGCGAGCAGCCGCTCGAGCTCAGCGTCGGGATGCTCCCGCTGGAGGCGGCCGGGGCCCGGAGCATCGATCCCGAGCACGAGGCCGTGCTCGCGGAATCCGTAGGCCTTGCGCTGTACGTCGTCATGGATGCCCTCACTCCGGCGGAGCGGGTGTCGTTCGTCCTCCACGACGTGTTCGAGATCCCGTTCGACGCGATCGCCGCGATCCTCGGCCGGAGCACCGCGGCCACGAAGATGCTGGCCAGCCGGGCCCGCGGACGGATCCGCCTGGGCACTCCGGCGATGGCCGCGGACGCGGCGGCCCGGGAGGTCGTCGACGCGTTCTTCGCGGCGGCTGGCCGGGGCGACCTCGCGGGGTTGCTCGCCGTGCTCGCCCCGGAGGTGGAGCTCCGGACGCACGGTCCCGAGGGAACCGTCGTCGTGCGCGGCGCGGGCGAGGTCGCGGCCCGGGCGCGGACGGGCGCGCGCCCGGGCGCGCTGGCCCGTCCGGTGCTCGTCGACGGCCTCCCGGGCGTTCTTATCACGGCGGGCGGGCGGCCGGTCACGGTCATGGCCTTCAGGGTCACCGGCGGCGCCATCACAGCGATCCGCGTACTGACCGATCCGGACCTGCTGGCCCAGGTCATCCCCTCGTGGGTTGCGTGACCATGGGTGACACTGTGCCCGACCATGCGCGGGCCGGCGCCAAGCTCAGCGAATAGCCGGAGACAGACTTGAAGGCAATGACGCGAACGTCCGTGTCCATTCCTGACGCAGCATCGGAAGCTGACTATCGCAACACCGCCCACACGCTGCGGTGAGCGCCAAATACCGAGACCCGGAGTTGGCCGGCGCAGAACGGACCGGTCCATCCGGCCAGGGTCAGAGAACCGTTGCGGAAGTCCGCGCTAGCCGGCCGGGCCCTGGACCCGGCGGCTAGCGGCTGGTTCGTGCAGGAGCGGGCTCGAGATCCGGATCGGAAATTCGGCCCGGCGGCGGGCGCTAGCTCCCCGGGTCAGAAACGCGCCGGGGTGTTCCGCAAGCTGGTCAGCCGGGTCTGGGCGTAGTTGCACTCGGCGACGATAGCGGCGACGCGCCGACCGATGCGAGCCAGTGGACCCCGTATACCCTGCGTCACGTTGTGGTTCATTGTTTCCTCCTCGGTTTCCGGCCATCTCGCCGGTCGCTACCGAGTCTCGCCCTAAGACCCTCCTTGGCGCATCGGAGGAAATCCCTATTTTGCCTGCTGAGATGGGTCTTAGCCTGGCCTGAAACTGGCTTACCCGGACTTAGCACGCCTCAGCCGGCCGGCTTAGCGTGGATTTCGGCACTGGTTCCCCTGACCCTCGGATCAGGCGATTTCCCGGCGGCCCCGCGGCCGCTCCGGCAACTCCCAGCTTGGCCGTGGGGCCGATACCGTAGTCATCTCGCTGATCGGTCACCGGGCCGTCTTTGCAGGCAGTGCCCGATAAGGACGTTCTCGTGCCCGCTCGTGGCCATCTCGGATGATGATCTGACCGGCCATTTCACTCCGGCCGCCCCGGATGCCACCACGCGGCCGGTGAGCGGGCACGGCTGGCTGAGCAGGACGCCAACCTCCACGTTCGGCACGCTGTCCCGGTAGAGCATGATGTTGCGGCATCCCCCGGAGATTCCGCCCGCGCGCAGGCAGTCCCACACCTCACCGAGAAGCTGCCCCCACAGCGCGGGAAAGTCCTGCCATGTCGTCGTGCCGGCAACGACGGCCGTCCGGCGGGACTCGACCTCAGTGAGGTTCACCTCGCAGGCCATCTGGCCAATCATCGCTCCTCGGTCACCGTACTGTCACAGGTAGCCCAGAAGATCGGCTGGCACCAGGGGCCCTCCGAGTGCGCACTAAGCTGGCCCAACTCACTAAGTTGGCCTTGCCCATGCCCTGACACGCGATATCGATCGTTCTGTCTCGGCGCCGGCTCGGCTAGCGGACTTCTCGGTGCGGCGCCGAACGGGGCGATCTGCGCGAGCTGCCACGCTGGTCGCCGGACAGCTGCAGGCCCGAACGTCAGCCGGCATCAGCGACGATCGGGTTGCCCGGCGCAGTCTCAGTGTCTGTGCGGGCGGATGATCCGGACCGTCGCTGTCGCGGTGGCCAGCACCTCGCCGGTCTCGTCACGCAGTTCCCCGGCCAGGAATGCGATGGATCCGCCGCGATGGACCACGCTGCCCGTGCCGGTGATCCGGCCGGGAGCGGCCGGGCGCAGGAAGCTGACCTTCAGCTCCAGGGTCGGCGCGAACTCGCCATCGCCCAGGGTGGCAGCGAGCGCGGGACCGAGCGTGTCGTCGAGCATGGCAGCCAGAAACCCGCCCTGCACGTTGCCCATCGGATTGGCGAAGCCCGCGCGGGCATCGAAGAAGACCTCGATCTCGCCCCTTTCGGGAGCTACCCAGGACAGCTCCCAGCCCAGCGTCGCGGCGGCTGGCGGGACCGGCTGCCGCCCGGCCAGAAATTCCCAGAATGGTCCGGACCGGCTGATCATCGCCATATCGCTCATGCCAGCAGCCTCGCACACGACGGCGCTGTCCATGATGGCGCATGGCTGGGCGATGTGCGGTCGCCACAGTAACGGCTGCCCGGCGCCCGATCGTGCGACGAGAGCGCGGTCTGGACAGCATCTACCCGGCGTTGCCGGCGCTGGCATCCGTATTGCGCGGCCCTGTGAAATGAGCCGCGACGCCGCGGGCACGAAAGTCCGCCCGGCGGGCCGCTGCCCCTTTCAAGTGCCGCGCCATCATCGTGTCGCGGTAGCCAAGGAGGTGAAGCACACGGCTCAGGCCGACCGGCCGCCCCCGCACGCGCACCGTGACGCTGGTCTCATCTCCCAGCGATTCGACAGTGACGCGCTCCTGCATCACCCAGCGAAGGGGAATCAGTGTGCGCGATCGGGCGAACTCGACGTGCGCGCGGTGGGCACGGTCGATCCGGTCTTCCAGGATGGCAACGTCCTCGGTCGTATGACGAAGCAGCCTGTTGCCTTGCAGTACCACCTGATCAAAACGCAGCCCGCCGTTCGGCAAACGGCCGACACTCGACTGCTGAACGCTGTCCTCGGCCTCGACCAGCCGCCGCCATTCCCGCTCGCGCCGGTCTGGATCGGTCAGCCACCCCATCACGCGGCGGGAATCAGCTGGCACCCGCACCTGCCGCAACGCGGCATATTGGCGGAGCCCGGCAAACAGGGTCACGCGTGCCAGTATTCCGGAGACAGCTATGCACATCGGATCCGACATCCGACACCCGACACCCGAAACAGGATGACCATCTCTGCCGTTGGGCACAGCCGGCCCCGTAACCGGGACAGGCGCCCGCTGGCATCGGCGGAACCACCGCAAGCGGTGACAAGTATCGCCGCCGCCTGATAGTGACAGCCCCCGCGCTAAACGGCAAACTGCACAATCGGCACACGCGACGGTACGCGGTTGACATCGGGTTGATCGTCGCCCGTACGCGCCGCTCGACCGTATTCATCTTCGCCTCCTCGACGCCACGAACGCCGCTGGCTCGACAACCCCATGGGGTTAATCAGGCCGCCTGGGCCTGTAGTCTGCGGGCCGGGCGGTCACCGCCCCAGCGCGCTTCTGGCGGGGCGCCGGCCCGGTAGCGGGCCAG
>Ga0209648_10005474_pt1 | contig 10864 bp, 9 predicted proteins | sample GraSoi2013_115cm_FD_185830 | JGI IMG/M metagenome (GOLD analysis project Ga0209648, IMG submission 185830) | Grasslands soil microbial communities from the Angelo Coastal Reserve, California, USA - Sample 9_17_2013_115cm (SPAdes) (version 2) | ecosystem: Environmental > Terrestrial > Soil >...
CGCGAAACATCTGCTCATCTTCAGAGAGCGTCGTCAGTGGACGGGCGAATGACTCTTCAACTGCAGTCTGACTTTGACTCATACCTGCCGGGCCTTATGGACTGATTTGATTTGTCGATCAATATTTAACCGACATCATAATCAAGGAGAAAGCGAAAAGGCAAAAACGCCGGAGATTCGGTTGCGTGAGTTCCGACCGAATGGCAACCGCGTCAACACATCAGCCACCCTCAATTGGTCTCTCTGTGCCGATCCGACTATAATGTTTGGCCAAAGTCGGCAACGAAAAATGTTCCAACAACTGAGCTCTAGCGCAAGTTGTTAACTTGCGTTAACGCTCGCAACCTCGACAGGTCGGGGTAGCGCCATAAATTCGTCTTCGGGGGATTCAATATTGGCTAACGAACAGTTTGATGTAACGGTCATCGGCAGCGGGCCGGGCGGCTATGTAGCCGCTATTCGCGCCGGACAACTGGGTTTGAAAGTTGCCATTGTCGAGAAAGACAAGCGGCTCGGCGGCACTTGCACTCTGCGCGGCTGTATTCCGACTAAGCAGCTTTTGCAGTCGGCGCACATCTTTGAGCAGATGCAGCACGCGGCAGATTTTGGTGTGCAGGCTTCGGGAATTCAACTGGCGTTTGCGGATGTGCAAAAACGCAAAGACAAAGTCGTGATGAAGAACTCGAAAGGCATCGAGTATCTGATGAAGAAGAATAAATGCACCGTCTTCAAGGGCACCGGTAAACTGGCGCTGCCCGGAAAGGTCGAAGTCACCGGCGACGATGGCAGCAAACAAATCATTGCTACGAAAAGCATCATCATTGCCACCGGCTCAGTCGTGCGCCCGATTCCCGGATTCGAAACCGACGGCAAACACGTCGTCAACAGCGATCACATTCTGGAGCTGACGGAAGTCCCGAAGTCTTTGATTGTCATGGGCTGCGGAGCGGTCGGCGTAGAGTTTGCCTCGGTCTATTCACGCTTTGGCGCGGAAACGACCGTCGTCGAGCTGCTGCCCAGACTGGTCCCACTCGAAGATGAAGAAGTTTCCGCCGAACTCGCCAAGTCTTTTCGCAAGCGCGGCATCAAGTCACAGGTCGACACCAAACTCGAAAAGCTTGAGAAGACCGACAAGGGCGTCGTCGTGACCGGCAAGACTTCAAAAGGCGAAGACGTAAAGCTTGAGGCCGAGATGCTTTTGGTTGCGGTCGGCCGCATGCCGTTTACGCAGGCGCTCGGTCTTGAAGGAACGAAGATTAAGGTCGAGAAAGGTTTCATACAGGTCGATGAGTATCAGGAGACTGCCGAGAAGGGGGTCTATGCCATTGGCGACGTGGTGCCGACGCCGCTGCTGGCGCACCTGGCTTCAAAAGAAGGCATCGTTGCCGTTGAGCACTTCGCCGGGAAGAATCCGCGACCAATCAATCTGCGGCTGGTGCCGAACTGCACCTATTGCGATCCCGAAGTCGCTTCCGTCGGCTTAACTGAAGCAAAAGCGCGCGAAGCCGGCTATGACGTAAAGTTGGGCAAGTTTCCATTTAGCGCTTCCGGCAAGGCCCGCATCCTCGGTGAGGAAGAAGGCTTTGCGAAGATCGTCAGCGAAGGTAAGTATGACGAGATTCTGGGCGTGCACATCATCGGCCCGCACGCGACTGAGTTGATCGCCGAAGCCTGCGTGGCGATGCAGCTTGAATCGACCGCGGAAGAGTTGGGCAACACTATGCACGCGCATCCGACCGTTTCCGAGGCCGTGATGGAAGCCGCCGAAGGCGTCCACGGAATGGCGATTCATATTTGATTTGATACACGCGAGACTATGGCCAATCTTATGAGATGCGTCTGGCTTTCCTCATTCGTGATCGTGGTCGCTGTTTCGGTGGCAGCTCAGACATCCGATCCTAGGAAGGACTGTAGCGAGAATGCCAACAAACTCCTGCAGCAAGCCTGGGCCGCCCAACCAATGAACGTCCCAACGAACAACGCTGACCCCACCAAAGCCGAGTCTTTATACAAGCGAGCGATCAATGATAGTCCAAAGTGCCGCCGAGCTATGGGTTTGCTGACTGCCCTTTTTGTGCGGGCCGAAAAACACAAACAAGCGAATGAATACAATGAGCTGCTCCTCAAACAGTATCCGGATGATCCCGCGGGACTAAATGAAAAGGCTTATTTGATTTCGATCTTGAAAAAGGATTATCCGCTTGCTCTCGAAATCGAAATGAAACTGCTAGATGTCCCGGGATTCAATAAGAACGGGAACGTCTTTTATAGCATTGCCCGGATTTACTCGCTAATGAATATACTCGATGATTCATTGCGTTATCTCGAATTAGCAATGGCAATCGACAGGGGCTGGGGCAGTAAAGCAAATGCCCAAATCGCTGACGGCTTTGAGAACGTAAGAAAAGACAAGAGATTCTGGACTCTGGTTAAAAAGAAATGATGAATGAGGTTTGCGACAGACTCGACAAAAATTGATCGTCCATGACACCCAACGAAAAACCAAAGCGAGAATCTCGGAAAGCCGGCCCACGCCGTCGCCGGCCCGGCTTTCAAATGCGCATCAGCACAAAGTATGCGCCGCGCAAACCGGGCGTGGGCCAGGAGCGTTCGTGCATCGCCGACACCACGCTGACGCACCAGCAGCTGCTCGAACTCTATCGCTATCTAAAACTAACGCGACTGGTCGAAGAGCGCATCGTCAATCTTTATCGCCAAACTAAAGTTGTCGGCGGCGTCTATAGATCATTAGGACAGGAAGCGACCGCGGTTGGTTCGGCTTATGCACTGCGTCCCGATGATTTCATTACGCCGATCATTCGCGATCTGGGCGCGGTGTTCGTGAAAGGAATTCGCCCGCGCGAAATCCTGGCTCAATACATGGCCAAGGCCTGGGGACCGTCCGGCGGAAAAGACCTGAACGTCCACTTTGGTTATCTGGACAAAGGATTCATCGGCCCGATCTCGCATTTGGGCGACATGATTCCGGTGATGACCGGTATCCTTTTAGGCGCGCGCCTGCAAAAGAAGGACATCGTTGGATTGGCCTACATCGGCGACGGCGGCGCCAGCACTGGCGCGTTCTATGAAGGGATGAACTTCGCCGCCGTGCAGCGCCTGCCGCTGATTGTTATCGCCGAATACAATCATTACGCCTACTCAACACCGACGAATTTACAGACAGCCGTGCGAAATCTGGCTGAACGCGCAGCGGCCTTCGGCATTCCCGGACACATCGTTGACGGCAACGATGTCGTTGCCTGTTATGAAGTTACGAAAAAGGCAATCGATTATGCGCGCAAAGGGCAGGGCGCCGTTTTAATTGAAGCCAAGACCTATCGTCGCAAGGGCCACGCCGAACACGACGACCAGCGTTACGTTCCGGAGGGCGAGATCGAATGGTGGGAGAAGCACAACGATCCCATCGACAGATTTGAAAAGTTCCTGCTCGACCGGAAGGTGACGACTAAAGAGAAGTTGGAAGAGATCACTGCCGATGTGATGCGTGAGATTGACGAAGACAGTGAGTGGGCCGAAAGCTCGCCGATGCCCGAGCCCGAGGGAGCGGCCTATGGCGTTTTTGACAACTCGATCGTGCCGCCAGCGTTGCGACCAAAAGTTCTGGAATCATAATCTTGTTTAGAGGCGGGCTACTGCCCGCCTGATGATCGTATGGCAAGTGATCTTCAGTATGATCTGATAGTTGAAAAACAAAAGAAACGCTAACGCGCTTCTTCGTAGAATCTATGAACTCACGGAGGGTGTTGAGATTTGAGATTGGTTCTAGGCTTGTTACTAACCAAATCGGCTTGTCATGATGAAAGATTCAATGAGCCAGCGAAGCTGGCGGCAGAGTTTAGCCCAGGGTGCAGCGAGCGAAGCGAGCGGAACCCTGGGTAACAGCCTTATTTCTTTCTCAGCCCGCTTTAGCGGGCGACAGATTCTTTCGCCCGCTAAAGCGGGCTCGGGAGTTCTTTTTCGCGAGGTACCCAGGGCTGCGCTTCGCTTCACTTCGTTTCGCTACGCTTGCCCTGGGCTAAACTCTGCCGCCGGCTTCGCCGGCTCATTGAGTGGCCATGGCTTCGGCGGGGCGGCATGAGACGCTTTCGATCATTGACATGTCTGGTCTTGTTATCGTTAACGATCGCTTGCGGCCAAAAGAAACCGCAAACGACGCTCGCGGTTGCCACCCCATCTCCGGTGGCAACGGCTGAGAATTATCCCAGTCTCGCGGTCCAGGCAAAAGAAGTTAACGACGCCTTTATCCGCAAAGACTTTGCCCGATTCATGGATCTTACCTACCCGAAAGTCATTGAGATGGCCGGTGGCCGGGAGCAAATGGTAGCTGCCATGAATAAAGAACTGAAGGAGATGGCGTCTGAAGGAGTGGTCTTGCTCTCGTCGACGTCTGGCGCTCCGACGCAATTCATACACGACTCGGGATCCATCTATGCGGTGTTGCCGATTGCCTTGAAGGTTAAGGCCCAGGATGGAATCTTTCAATCAGACGGCAGCATGATCGGGATTTCGTCGGACGGCGGCGTTAACTGGACCTTCATTGATGCCAGTGGAAAGGACCTGAGCGAACTGAAGAAAATAATACCTAGCATCGCGGATAAACTGACTCTGCCACCCGCCAAGCCACCGGTGAAAATTTCGAACCGCGACTGATTCTGGAAAACATGTCCACCGCACTTAAAAAAGAACGCAAACTCGAACGCCCGCCGCGCGGCGGCACCGCCACGATGGTCGAGGCAATTCGCGCTGGGATTTGGGAAGAGATGGAGCGCGACCCGACTGTCTTTTTGATCGGCGAAGACGTGGGCGCTTATGGCGGCGCCTTCAAAGTCACCGATGGCATCATCGATCAGTTCGGCCCGGAGCGCGTGATCGACACTCCGATTTCCGAAGCGGCGATTGTTGGCGCGGCGTGTGGAGCGGCGCTGATGGGCCTGCGCCCGGTGGCTGAGTTTCAGTTCATTGACTTCATCAGTTGCGGATTCGATCTGCTGACGAATTATGCGGCCAAGTGTCGCTATCGTTGGGGCGCCAACATTCCGGCCGTATTTCGCGGACCCTGCGGTTCAGGCGTTCGCTCTGGTCCGTTTCATTCGCTGAATCCTGAATCGTTCTTTACCAACACAGCCGGGCTGAAGATCGTCGAGCCTTCAACTGCTTACGACGCTAAAGGATTGATCAAGGCCGCCATTCGCGATCCCGATCCGGTGCTCTACTTCGAGCACAAGAAACTCTATCGCCTGCCGCGTCTGCGCGAAGAGTTGCCCGCGGACGATTACATCGTCGAAATCGGCAAGGCGCGCACGCGGCGCTCAGGCCGCGACCTTTCGATCATCACCTTCGGCGCGCAGGTTCTGACGGCGCTCGATGCTGCGGAAGAATTGGAGAAGGAAGGTCTGGATGTCGAAGTGATCGATCTGCGCACGCTGGCGCCTTTGGATAAGGAAGCGATCCTGGCGAGCGTAAAGAAGACGAGCCGCGCGCTGATTCTGCACGAAGCATCTTTGACGGGCGGCATTGGTGGCGAAATCTCAGCGATTATTTCGCAGGAGGCTTTTGAATGGCTGGACGCGCCGGTCGTGCGCGTGGCCTCGCTGGACACTCCGGTGCCGTATTCACCGCCGCTGGAAGATTATTACCTGCCGCAGGTGAAAGATGTTTTGGACGCGGCGCGGAAGTTGGCAGCTTATTAACTTTGGTGATTAGGGAGGAAGAACATCATGCCGAAATACGTAATCGAAAGAGAAATTCCCGGAGCGGGAAAACTGACGGCTGTGGAACTACAGGGCGTCTCGCAAACATCCTGCGACGTGTTACAAAAGCTTGGTCCGGAGATTCAATGGGTACACAGTTATGTGACCGGCGATAAGGTCTACTGCGTTTACATCGCGCCGAATGAAGAGTTGATTCGCGAGCACGCGCAGCAGGGCGGCTTTCCGGCAAATCGAATTTCCGAGATCAAGACAATCATCGACCCAACCACTGCCGAACCCAGGGAACAGTCGGCCACTGGTTGAATCAACAGACTCGTTTAGAAGCGGGCTACCGCCCGCTTAGTCGGGCCGTAGCCCGACTCTAAACCTATTGAATTGGAGTGATCATGGCTACTGAAGTGGTAATGCCGCAGATGGGCGAGTCCATTGCGGAAGGAACAATAACGAAATGGCTGAAGAACGTCGGCGATCACGTCGACCGCGACGAGCCTTTGTTCGAGATCTCGACCGACAAAGTTGACGCTGAGATTCCTTCGCCCGCCGCGGGCACTCTCACTGAAGTCAAATTCAAAGAGGGTGAAACCGTTGAAGTGAACACCGTCGTGGCGGTGCTTGATGGCAACGGCGCTCAACCGCAATCTTCAGCGGCAGCCACCTCGGAAGCAAAAAAGGGATTGCCCGCACCCACTGAGACTCAGGCAGCACGTGAACCTGTCAAAGTGGAAGCGCCAGCGGTGATTGATCGACCCAAACCGACGATCACGTCCGAGCCTGCGCCGAAAACGACGACGACGCCTTCGTCACACAGGACCGAAGTCAAGACTCTGGTTAAGAAGAGCGAAGGCGCGACTGCCACCACATCCGCGCCCCAGCGTCGCGACGATGGTCAAACAGCAAGCGCCGAAGAATTGCGGCGCACAAAGTCGAGTCCCCTGGTGCGCAAGATTGCCGAAGAACACGGCATCGACATCAAGCAGCTCGAAGGCACGGGCACGAGCGGCCGAGTCACCAAAAACGACATTCTCAGTTTCATAGAATCCGGCGCCACGCCCCAACGAGCGCCGGCCGGCGCACCTTCGCGAGTTGTGCAGGCCGCCCAGACGCTACCGCAGGTTTCGGCGGTGAAACCGGCAGAAGGCGATCGCGTCGAGCAAATGAGCGTGATGCGCAAGAAGATTTCAGAGCACATGGTGCTTTCGCGTCGTACCTCGGCTCACGTGACAACGGTCTATGAAGTGGATATGACGAAGATCGCGAAGCTGCGTGATGAAAATCGCGACGCTTTCCTCGATCGCACCGGCACCAAACTCACTTTCATGCCATTCATTTTCAAAGCCGTCACCGACGCGATTCGAAAATTCCCGATCTTCAATTCGCAGGTCGCGGGTGATCAAATGATTTACAAACGCGACATCAATCTGGGCATGGCCGTCGCCCTTGATTGGGGTCTGATTGTTCCCGTCATCAAACGGGCCGACGATCTATCAATCTCCGGACTGGCTCGCGCCGCGAATGACCTGGCCGATCGGGCCCGCACGAAACAACTGAAGCCCGATGAAGTAGCCGGCGGAACTTTCACGATCACCAACCCGGGCGTCTTTGGCGGGTTGTTCGGCACTCCGATCATCAATCAACCGCAGGTGGCGATTCTGGGCGTGGGTAAGATTGAAAAGCGGGCCGTGGTGCTCACCTCCGCTGATGGCGAAGACTATATTGCAATTCGCCAGATGGCGTTTTTCGCGCTCAGCTTCGATCATCGCATCATCGACGGTTCAGACGCCGAAAAGTTTCTGGCCTATATTAAAGAGCGCCTCGAGAGCGGGCAGTTCGCTATATAGGTCAAATAGGTTAATGGTGTAAGGCGCGCGAAAGAGCGAAGCTTATTCGAGTTCGCGATCTAACTTCGAGAAGCGAGCGGGCGCCAACCCACCTCTTTTTTTTTACAACACTTCCCCTCGTCTGTTGCAATCGACTAGCGAACCAGTGATGAATCTTAGCTAAGTTCGCGGAAATCAACATTTCGCTTAAATCACGCTTGACTTAACAAAATCGTATCGTACTATTTGGCAATTATGTTGGTGAAGACGGCTTCATCAACCTCGGTCTTTACGAAATCCTGTCTGCCGAAATCGAGCGGACAACGCAAGACGTGAGTTTGTTATCTGAAACTTACGTAAACCCGACGTGCCCCTTGTGCCGTCCCAACTTATAAACTGAAGGAGTTGAAACTATGATCAGTAGCTTAAGAACGTTTCGATCATTTGCGCTTGCTTTCGGCTTGGCGCTCATCCTTTCCCCTATGGCCTTTGCACAAAGTAATTCAAGCACCACCACGCGATCCCGTTCAGTGAGCAGTGGTGAAAAGATGAAGATCAAGGGGACGGTCGTGAAGCGTGACGCTGATACCTTCACAGTTCGCGACCTGACCGGAAACGACACCGTCGTTCGGCTGACTGATAGAACTACTGTCAAAACGAACGGCGGCTTTTTGCGCAGCGGCACCAACTACGGGCAAACTCAAATCCTGCGCGGGCTGAACCTTGAAGTTGAGGGAAGGGGCGGATCGAACGGAGAGTTGATCGCCGATAAGGTCCGGTTCAATGAAACGGATCTGCGAACAGCGCGGACGGTGGAAGCGCGCGCTAATCCACTCGAAGAACAAGCCAAAGTCACCGAAGGCCGGCTGTCAGAAGTCGAGCAGAACGCGCAGAAACTGTCGGGACAAATTGACGAACTCGCGGCCGTTTCGAACGCGGCGCGTGGCGGCGCCAAGGCGGCCCAGGAAACTGCTGATGCCGCGATCTCCGGCGTAAATGCCACCAACGATCGCATCTCGGCGCTGGACGATTATGTCCCGCAGGAGACTACGTCGGTAAACTTCCGTGTCGGCAGCTCGGTCCTGACGGCTGAGGGAAAGACCAAACTCGACGCCATCGCCACCAAAGCACTTACAGCCAAAGGCTATGTGCTCGAGGTTACCGGCTTTGCGGATTCCACCGGCGGCACAGAACGCAATCGTGCGTTGAGCCAACGCCGGGCCGATGCGGTGATTCGCTACATGGTTGAGCAACATCAGATTCCGCTGCGCCGTATCGTAACACCCTACGGCTTTGGCGAGTCGAATCCGATTGCCGACAATAAGACGCGCAGTGGCCGCGCCGAGAATCGCCGCGTCGAAGTCAAAGTACTGGTCAACAAGGGTCTGACGCAGCCCGCGCCCGCTCTTACTCCAGGCAGCGGTGGCTCAGGACAGTAGCGCAACTTGCTAACTTGCGTTCTTTTGAGATGGGGCAACCCCGGCCTGCCGGGGTTGCCGTACAGCGCCAACGATCATGCCGTCAGAAGGCGTCAAATGATCTGTTTGGGCCAGCAACCCGATGCATGCTGGCGGCATGAGGAGTTGGTGGATGTTGTCCGATAATAAGAAGAAATCCTTTGCGCCGGCGCTGGTTCTTTCAGCGCTGGCCTTGTTTTTCTGCGCTGCGGTCTTCCTCAATGCGCCGGTCACTGCGCAAAAGATCAAGGAGTTGCCCCCGCCGCCGCCGGTTCCGCGCTATAAACCCAAACCCACGCCGACGCCTGAGCCTCCTGAATACGAAGTTATTCGCGTCTCTTCGAACCTGGTCGTCATGCCGGTTTCCGTGACGGACCGAAACGGGCAGCCGATGCTTGGGTTGAAGGTCGCCGATTTTCGGATTGAAGAGGATGGGCGGCTGCAGGAGATCGCCCAGTTGGGTGATCCGGAACAGGTGCCGCTGGAAATAGCAATTCTAATTGACGTTTCGAGCAGCGTGAGCGAGCGATTCGCCTTCGAGGAACAGGCCGCGACGCGCTTCCTCCGTCAGGTCCTGAGGCCGACTGACCACGCCACCGTGTTCGCGATCGATCGCGAGCCGCGACTGGAACAGGCCCGCACCACGGCGGCCGCGGCCACAGCGAAATTGCTCACGATCAAAGCCGCGACCGGACCCAGTCCCACCGCATTCTATGACACGGTGACGGAAGCCGCGCGCTATCTGGCGCGGAATACGCCGGAACAGAACCGGCGCGTAATCGTGGTGATTTCCGACGGCGAAGATAACTTCAGCAATAGCGTTCGCGATTCAGCCCTGGCAGCCTATCGCGCGACGAAGGATGAAACTGATCTGACTCCGGCGGGGCGGGCCCGCATCCGCGCGGCGTCAGAAGCCGCGTTGCAGAACGGTCATCGCAAAGCCCAGGCGGAAGTCCTGCGGGAGGTTCAAACAGCAAATGCCGTCTTCTATGCGATCAATCCCAGCGGCGAAGCACTGCGGCTAAATGTCATCAGCACGCGGGCGCAAAACGCGATGCAGCAACTCGCCTCCGCGACGGGCGGAACGGCATTCGTTCCCGAAAGGATTGAAAACCTGGAGGAGGTTTTCGGTCGCATCGCCAGCGAGCTTCGGGCGCAGTATCTGCTGCAATACTATTCGAACGACAAGTCGGGCGGCACGGCCTTTCGCCGGATTACCGTCACCACGCCGGCACGTCCGCAATTGCGCGTGCGCGCCCGCGAAGGCTATTACCCGAAAGCGAAATAGTGTCAGAAGCCCGCGCGTAAGAAGCGCTAACCAATTCGTTAGCGTCCTGATAAGGTTTCTTCTTTTTTCCGGTTTGGCCCGGAACGATCCACGAACTCACACGAAATCGCACAGCATAACTAATTCCAGTTTGGTGTGTTTTCGTGGATCGTTGTTACTTGGACCCGCACTACCTCGAAGTCGACCAGCTTTCACAATACTGTTCGATCATTTTCTTCCGCTTAACAACTCAAGTTCAGCGTAGTATCAGAAACCCGTGCATAAGAAAAAGGCAGATTGAGATCGATGCTGAACGACGATCATAATGTGACCGGCCCTCCCTGACGGTCGGGCTTCTGACACCTCGTTTCTTCGGTTACAATTAAGACGATGCCGAACGCGCATTACACCACCGAACATATCGCCGCCTATCCGATCGAGTACATCGCGGGCATCGATCTCTACAATGCCGGCGAATATCACGCTGCCCACGATGCCTGGGAAGAACGCTGGATGGGGCCGGTCGGTCCTGACGAAAAGTTATTCCTACAGGCGATGATTCAATCGGCGGTGGCTTTTCATCATTTGCAG
>Ga0209648_10005477_pt1 | contig 10861 bp, 11 predicted proteins | sample GraSoi2013_115cm_FD_185830 | JGI IMG/M metagenome (GOLD analysis project Ga0209648, IMG submission 185830) | Grasslands soil microbial communities from the Angelo Coastal Reserve, California, USA - Sample 9_17_2013_115cm (SPAdes) (version 2) | ecosystem: Environmental > Terrestrial > Soil >...
CCTGAGCGCCTCGCGTTTTCGGCGCTCCCGGTGTTGCCTTCCGCACATAGCCAGAGCGTCGGCGTCCCGAAGTAATGAATTTTCGCGGCTCAATTGCCCGGCCCGTACTTTCCCCTGTCAACGCTTCGGCCCATCCCTTGCGGCATGCGCCGCATGACTCGAGGTCAGCGTGGTTCGCTACTCCTTCACTGTGTGACTCTTTCATTCACTACGCTATGCCGGTCTCCCGGCGCTTTCGGCTAATTGCATTCACCCGGATCTTGCGCTCTGTACGACCACTGGATCGGCGCACGACGTCGGATGGGGCATCCTCAGCTGAAGCTAGGAGGTCTAATCGCTAGGACGTTTATCAAAAAAGGAAGGACAAACCGATGTATAGGCGAATGGCCATAGTTGCAGTGTGTGTAGCAACAGTTTGCACGCTGGTTGCTCAACAGAAGGAAGAGGAACGCCTGGCGAACTCAGCCACGGTGTTACAGGAAATCACCTCGGCTAAAGGTCTGCCCAAGAACGTCCTCGAGAAGGCCGATTGCGTGCTTATCTTTCCCAGCGTCAAGAAGGTTGCTGTGGGCATCGGCACCAGCTACGGGCGCGGAGCACTGGTTTGCCGCCAGGGACCCGAGATGAAGGGCGCCTGGGGTGCCCCGGCGATGTACGCGCTCGATTCGGGGAGCGTGGGACTGCAATTAGGTTCCTCAGCAACCGATTTCGTGCTGGTGGTCATGAATCCAAAGGGAGCCGAGCAGATCCTGAATGGCAAAACGAAACTCGGTGGCAATGCGGCCGCGGCCGCCGGTCCGACCGGGGCGCAGACGACGGGGTTCAACTCTGCCGCCATGACTGCCGACGTATTGACCTATTCACGTACCAAAGGAGTTTTTGCCGGCGCATCCCTGGGAGGCGCAAAGATTGACGGCGATCAAGACGCAAACAAGGCGCTTTATGGCAAGGATCTCAGCGCCAAGGAGATCGTTCAGGACAACCAAGAGATAGTTCCTGCGGCAAAACCGTTGGTTGACGAACTCAATAAGCTGGCGCCGGCTCGACAGCCCCAATGAGAAGTCCTGTGCTGCGCAATAGCCTTGTCCGACATGGAAGGGACGGCCGCGTCCCGAAGGACGAGGCCTAAGCAAACAGACCAAACTCCTCGGCGGTTCTAAAGGAGCCTGCGTGGATCGCAAGCAACCGTTTAATCATCGTCGTCCGGGTCGGTCATTGGTGTTTTATATCGGGTGTTTTAGCCCTCGCGCGCCTACTCGCAATCGCCACATCAACGGAGAACAAGATCCGAGTACTCCGGGTGTTTCGCTACGTATCCCTGCGCGATTGGACAAACAATGTCTACCTTGCGGTTGTTTTCACGGGCCCAGCGGAGAGCAGTTTCTGCCAGGGAGGACGCAAGACCCAGTCCACGCAATTTCTCCGGAACTTCAGTATGCAGCAGAGCCAGGACATTTTCCGTCAAACTGTATTCCAGATAGGCGACTTCGCCGTTCCGCTCGATTTCGAAGCGACCAGTCGTTACCTTCTGCGGCGCCTGCGGCTTATGCCTGAAGATTCCCCACATGACTATTCGATGTCCCTCGCCTCCCCACGTTCCTCAAAACGGACGCGATTCTGTAGAGGATAACCAAGCTTAGCGCAATTCCAGGGATGGTATCTATCAACATCAAGGCAGCAGCAAACGGACTGTCATCTTGAGCCACGCGCCTGCGGAGGCAGGTTTGAAACAGGAATGAACAAGATGTATTAAACGCGGAGGCGCGGAGACGCGGAGGAAGATTGGGAGGTTCGGGCTACGGGTGACTGATGACTCTGCCGGAACGCTATTGGCCATCTCTGACCAGATCTTTCTCCGCGCCTCCGCGTCTCCGCGTTTAACGTAGTTGCGCTTGATACCTAGGTGCAGAGAGAAAGTTCAAAGGGGTTGCTATTGGCTACGGCGTCTCCTTGACCGGCGACGTTACTGTGGCCCAATGCTCGGCAATCTTCTCTCCCTCGAAGCGCCAGAGCACAAAACCATGGAACTGCATCTTCTGGCCTGATGCGGTGTCGGTCCAGCGCCAGACGTTGCAGCACATTACTTTATCGTCCTCGGCAATCATGTCTTCAATCGTCACGTGCAGATCCGGCATTGACTTATACATGACAATCATCATTTGCTCGTCACCATCTACGCCTGTAGGTCTTCCGCCGGGTCCTTCATGATCGTAGAAGTCCGGAGTCATGTTCTTGCGGATGACAGCGGCATTTCGCTTGTTAACAAAATCCTCGAAGTGGTCTCTGACAAACTTTTTCCTTTGCTCCAAGGTCAGTGTGGTTGCCACGGCTTGCTCCTGAAGTAGAGACGTTTGACTGCTGACTGTTGACTTCATGTTATAACGTCTCCGGTTGTTCCCTTCTCACCACCGAACAAACCTACTTCTATAAAAACTAAAGGCGGCATCACGTCAATCCGGGGCGTGGCCTTTGGTACAGTCGCTTTTTGCTCTTCACTTTCACTATCCCATTTTGGGACTCTTCCTTACACCCGAACTAAGGCAATTTTTTGTGAACCTTTGACAAAACAACCAGAGTAGCTGGTGTAGCCTCGTACTCTGGATAAATCAATCGAAAATGGAGACAGTAAGATGAAAGACGAAAAACTTCCATCGTCGAATGAAAAACCAAAGGCAACCAACCACCAACCTTCTCCAGACAAAAAAGATTCCTTTCGCCCCAGCAGGCGAGGATTCCTGAAGTCTGCCGGCATGAGCGCGGCCGCTTTGGCGGCAAGCTCGGTCGTTCCCGTAGGCGGCCTGGCGCCAGAGGCCGAAGCCATCGAGATCGGCCCACCCAGTCAAAATCCCAGCTTGAGGGCCGCTCAATCTGACCAAGTCCGCAAGACGACCTCCGGAATTGAGTCTACGGACATCAAAAACGCTTTTCCTCACCAGACCAACGGTGACGAAGAGACGTATGCCAATCAGGCGTTTGCCGGCAGCTTTTCTAAAACCTTGCCGCATGATTCCAAAACCGGTCTGGTCACGACCAGTGCTTACCAGGCTCTCATGAATGGCTTCAAACAGGGGACGCAAGCGGCCCTGGACGCGGTGCCGGCGGGCGGCCCGGGGAGACTCGCGGGTCCACTGAGTCCCCTGGCCTTCCAACTACAAGGCGCGGACTCTACCGTTGCGGCGGAAGTCTTCCTGCCACCATCGATCTCCACCGCTGCCGCCGCGGCAGAGATGGTGGAACTCTACTGGGAAGCATTCGTTCGCGACGTTCCCTTCATGAATTACGCATCGAATCCTCTAATCAGCCAGGCCGTTACGGACCTGAACAAATTGTCTGCCTATTCCGGGCCAACCCCCGTCACTCCGCAGAACATTTTCCGCTATGGCCCATCATCCGTGTTTACCAACCCCAACGCCTTTTTTGGCGTGACGGTTGGCCCTTACATCTCGCAGTTCCTGCTCCAGAACCATCTTTTCGACGGCGTAACCTTTGTTCCCCAGATCCACACGAAGTTGCAAGTTGCCGATCCAAATACCGGCGATGTCCTGCCGAGTTCGACGTCGCTGGGAATCGACTTCATGACCAACTTCTCGGAGTATCTGTTTGTCGAGAATGGAAATGGAGCTCAGGACCAAACCGACGTGACTGACCCTCAGCCACGCTTCATTCGCAGCGGACGCGACCTGGGCGCGCAGGTAAACGCAGACTCGATTTACTCGCTTTATTTCCGCGCCGCGATCATGCTGCAAAACTTAGGAGTACCGCTGGATGCAAGTTCTCCCTACACCAACGACAAAAGAATCAGCGGCTTCAACACCTTCAGCACTGCCTGGCTGTTCAATTTGATCGGAGCAGCGCAGGACACTGAAGCGCAAGCCTTCTACCAGAAGTGGTATGTGCATCGCAAACTGCGGCCGGAGGCCTTTGGCAACCTGGTGGACGGCATCAAGAATGGACGATTCAGCCTCAATCCCCCTCCGCACGCTGATCTGTTCAATTCCGCAGTTCTGCCTCTGATTGCTACTCGCAACCAGCAACTGAACTCCAAACGCAAGATGACCAGCTCGGAAACAAACGTCTATCTCCTCCCCCAGGAGTCGAACGGAGGATCGCCGAACCATCCTGATCCACCTGCCGGTCATGCCTTCACTGCGGGCGTCAGCGTCACATTGCTCAAGGCAGTATTCAACGTAGGCACGCCCAGCAACCCCACGCCTTGGCCGTCCGCCCCCAACCAGGCGCCGCCGGTAGAAGCGTCGCCCGACGGGCTTACGCGGCTGACTATCTCTGACAATCTCACCATTCTAGGCGAACTCAACAAGCTCGCCTTCAACGTTGCCGAAGGGCGCGATTGGTTGGGGATCCACACGCGCATTGGCGGCAACTATCTCGGCCTGACTGGGGGCGAGGATGTTGCCATTCACCTGCTGAATGACCTGGGGTTCACTTACCCGGAGAGTTTCAGCGGCTTTACCCTGACAAAGTTCGATGGGTCAGTGGTCACAGTGGGCGCTTCGCAGTCGGTGGGCTCAACCGGCGGCGGCTCGTCTAGCTGCCCCGCCTAGAACAAACAACGATCGTCCCTCAACCAACAGGGCCAGCCCTGAGCGCTGGCCCTGTTTCCCTTCTGTGCATTATGGTGAAACTGGAAGCTACTCGTAGTTTGCTTGCCCATAATGTTGTTCGCCGTCACCAATGTTGCTGCTGGTTCCCTATGCGACCATGCTATCTGCTTCGGCGCCTGAGCCGACTTCCAGAATACGATCCAAGTTCGTGAGTTCAAGCACCTCCCGCACTCGCCTGGTGACATTGATGAGTTTGAGTTGAGTCCCGTTCGCGCGACTCCATGTGCTCAGGTCGAGCAACTGACCGAAACCACCGGCATCGATGCTGTCAACTTGAGCCAGGTCAAGCACAGTAGTGCCGGCGTCCGCGTAGGAAAGCGCCGCTGTGCGGAGCAACGCGTTGTCGTCATCCGTCACCAGTCGGCCCTCGCAGTGAAGAATCGTAACTTTTCCGTGGATCTGAACAGTCACCCTGAACATCTCGATCCTCTCGACGGCGCGGAAATTGGTTCGAGCCCGGCATCCTTCACTTTCCTATCCGCCAGCCACTTACGTGGGATATAGGAACCAGTTCGGACCCCGCCGAAATAGCTCGGCTTGGTTGGTCTTGCAGAGAGAGCTTCATTCCTGGTTCCTGCAAGGAGATTCCTGTCAACGTGCGTTGCTGACCGGCACGCTCGACGATCAACGCCGTTGGTTGGCCCGCGCCGGATAGTGACTCGACCTGCACTTGGATTCCCGCGGCGGTCCCGTTCGGTATCAACGTTACCCACTCCGCCCCTCCGAGCGACCGGATTGAGAGAGAGTAGGCGCCAGGTGCGAGAGTCAGTCCTGCACATTTGACTTCGTGAGGCAGGGTGAAACTGCCCTGAAAGCTGCCTGGCGCTTGATTCGCCGCGGCCATGTCAGCCCGGGAAGCTGGTTTAACGTTGGGAGTCTCGAAGTGATCGGGATTGATCTCCCACTGAGCCTGGGCGGGGATCGATTTTAAGAACATCAAGACCAACACGGAGCAGATCGTTAAGAACATCTTTGATTTCATGCGCTTCTCCTCTTTATCACTCATTGTTAACTGCCTTCCAACTCGAGAACACTTGCTGCAAGAACCAGGCGGGATTCGATCACGGAAGTTTCCGAATAGGGCCCCGGAAGAACGACCAGTGCATACGGAAGGCAATCTCTTAGAGAAGGCTCAATCGCGCGCCGGGTTGTCCGCTGTTTAATGAAGGTCTCTGAGAGAGCGCCGAAGGAGATGTTCTGGGTCGAGTGGACGACAGCGCAAAGAGAAACTCGGGATTCCCTTTCTGCCAAATCACCAGCATCTAGCTTTTTGTCGCGATGCTCCAAGCGCCGGAGGCGCGCCAACAGGGTAGCCCACGGCAGCGCCGTGGGTGACAAGGAAAAAACGACCGAGCGCCAGCGGCGCGGCACAAGTTCTCAGCCGAAGACGTATCGCGGATCATATTTGACGCGATGTTTTTCCAGGAGCGCGATGTATTCCTCTTCGAAAGTCATTTTCCGGTGATGCGCTTCCTGGTTGCGGATGTAGCGAATCACCGCGTCCTGATTGGAGGCGCTCACGCCGAAAACCGTGAAGCCGCGCTGCCACGCGAAATTGGGTCCCATCCAGTGTGACGAACTGGTTTTGATCTCCTGCGGAGCGTCGGAGAAGGCGAGTGTGAGTGGAATCTCAATCAGCACGTGGATGTGATCTTCCATCCCTCCGATTTCGTGGACGAAGATCCTCTGCTTCTTGCAGACGCCTGCTATGTAAGCCCAAAGCCAGGGTTTCATTTCCTTCGGGATGAGCTTGCGTCGGCCTTTCGTGCTGAACACAATATGAACTGGGTTGTGCATATAGGCTATGGGACATTACCCACGGCGAAGCCGTGGGCTACCCTGTTGGCGCGCCTCCGGCGCTCGGTTTCTTGTTGCTTCCCGCTGATACGAGTCTCCCCGCCCGACAGTTCCTCGGGGAACACGCCCGAACCGGAAACGGGCGGGAGTCCGGCTTGAAGATCAGCGGCCGTGGTGGTTGTCCGACTCGTCGGAACTCATCCGGCGGCTCGGCTTTGCTGTGTCTCGCGCATGGGACGCACCTCTACACAGCCGGTAGAACCTCCGCACTGGGTGGGAATCTTAGCGGCCCATGCCAGCGCTTCGTCAAGGTTCGCGCAATCCAGGATGTAGTAGCCGGCCAATTGTTCTTTTGTTTCGGCGAACGGTCCATCGGTGACGATGACCTTGCCATTGTCCACACGGACTGTAGTCGCGGTCGAGGTTGGCTCCAGCGGATCGGCGCCGTGGAGAATGCCGTGGCGCGTGGTCTCATCCATCACCGCTCGGTGCCCATCAGCAATGGTCTTCATTTCTTCAGGCGTTGCGAATTCGGTTTCCTTTGTATAAATCAGCATCATGTAACGCATCGCGGTTTCCTCGAATTGGCTTATGGTACCCTTTTCGCGACCCAGCTGGCGTGTGCGGCGAAAGTCGAAACGCAGAGTGACGGCTTGTCCATTCGCGACGGCGGTCCATTCCTCAATGTGGTGATCTGGGTCGAGAATCGTGAACTTTTACAAACCCGCAGCAGCTTGTGGTCGCTGTAATGTTGGGCACCACTGCGATCGTTGCCCCGGCGCTTTTCGTCATTGTAGATAAAGTAAGCGTCGCATTTTCCTGTCCTCTGCGTACGACGTGCGTAGAGCCGGGAAATCGACAGTCGCCCTGAACTTTATTTAGTGCTCGTTCGCAACATTAGATTGCAATCGACAATTCACCCATGCTATTCAAAGGAACGGCGAGGGACTCCACACAGATGAAGCGACTGGCACTTTTAGTTTTTTTATTGAGCGTCGTTGGCCCCACCCAAACTGCGGACCCGGTGAAACGATCGCACATTCTCGGTGTTGCCCACATGGCGGTGTACGTTAGCGATTTGCAGAAGGCGCGCGCGTTCTATAAGGACTTTCTCGGGTACGAAGAACCCTACGTCTTAAAGCGCGAAGACGGGTCCGACCGGATAGCGTTTATCAAAATCAATGAAGACCAGTACCTGGAGTTATTTGCCGAAGCCCCTGAACAGGACGGTCGCCTGAATCACATCTCGCTCTTCACTGACTCGGCCGAAACCATGCGCACCTATCTGGGCTCCCAAGGCGTCAAGGTGCCGGAAAAGGTCGGCAAGGGCAAGATAGGAAACTCCAACTTTAACATTACCGATCCGGACGGCCACACGGTCGAAATCGTCCAATACGAGCCGGATAGCTGGACGAGGCGCGAAAAAGGAAAGTATCTTCCCTCCACTCGAATTTCAACTCACATGGCACATGTTGGTGTGACGGTTGGCGGTCTCGATCCAGCAATGAAATTTTATCGCGATGTGCTCGGCTTCCAGGAGTTCTGGAGGGGCAGCAGCTCGGGCAAGGTATTGAGCTGGGTCAATATGCGCGTCCCGGACGGAGATGACTACCTTGAATTCATGCTGTACTTAACTCCACCGGATGCCGAGCAGCTGGGGGTCAAGAACCACATCTGTCTGATCACGCCCGATATCGCGAAAGCTGTAGCGACGCTCGAAGCACGGCCAGCGAGAAGGAACTACGCCCGGCCGATTGAGATCAAGACCGGCGTGAACGGAAAGCGCCAAGCGAACCTCTTTGATCCGGACGGTACCCGCGTGGAGTTGATGGAGCCAAATACTGCCGATGGAAAGCCGGTGCCTCCGTCCCCGGCTCCTGCGCCAAGATGAGAGATTGCCTATGAAGATTGGGTTGATCGGCGGAGGAAATATTAGCAATACGCACGCGCGGGCCGCGTCGGCAATTCCAGCTGTCGAAGTCGCGGCGGTTTATGGATCGAACCTGGACAAAGTGAATCAACTATCGCAGGAATATGGTGCGGTACCTTACCACGATTTGCAGGCTTTCTTGGTCCACCGTCCGATGGAGATGGTGATCATTGGCAGTCCTTCGGGACTGCACGCACAACACGGAATATTGGTGGCGCAGCAGGGTCTTCATGTGTTGGTTGAGAAACCCATTGATGTGTCTTCCAAACAATCCGCCGCGTTGATTGCTGCATGCGAGAAGGCCAAAGTAAAGCTGGGCGTGATTTTCCAGGAACGATTCAAGCCACAGATTCGCCGGCTGAAGCAACTCATTCAGGACGGAATTCTTGGCCGGGTGCTTTTGGCGGATGCTCGAGTGAAATGGTATCGTCCGCCGGAGTATTACAAGCAATCGCGGTGGCGCGGCACGTGGGCACTCGATGGTGGCGGCGCGCTCATGAATCAGGGAGTGCATACGGTAGACCTCTTGCTCTGGCTTCTTGGGGACGTGGCCCGCGTGCAGGCGCGGACTGCCACGATGCTCCACTCCATTGAAACCGAAGATACCGCCCTGGCCCTGATTGAATTTTCTAACGGAGCGCTGGGAACGTTGCAGGCGACCACGGCCGCTTATCCCGGCTATTTGCGACGGGTGGAGATCACAGGGACCGAGGGCACAATCATTCTGGAGAACGATGTCATCATTGCCGCCGATCTACGAAGCCAACAGACAGATCTGGCCACCGACCGCGCGCCCGACAGTAACCTAAGCGCTTCGTCTCCGGTAGTGAGCGATGCTCGCGGGCATCAGAGCGCGATCGAAGACTTTGCTCGCGCAGTGGTGGAGAACAGGACGCCGGCCTGCGACGGCTATGAGGCGCAGCGCAGCCTGTCCCTGATCGAACGGATCTATCAGGCTTCAAGGCAATTTTCGGATTGCCCTAAGCCTTAGTTCGGCCTCATCGAAGCGAATTTCATCAACCTGTGGGATGGTCCGTGATTTTTTGAGTTGAGCTCTTTACTTGAACGGTTCAGGAGCATACCATTCCGGTGCAGTTTTCGCGTTCCCATTGCTCTGATTCTCAGTCTGCTTCGTTTGTCTGAAAGGAGCACCAGCATGACAAACCATGGAATTTCTCGACGGCAACTTGCCAAGTTAGGTCTCGGTGTTGCCGCTGCGGCTAGCTTTCCCTCTATGCCCGGCCTTCACCTTGCGTCGACGGCGCGCGCTCAGGAATCCCTCGGAGCGGACTCGCCAGGCGTCGATGAACGCGCTCTGACAGCCGCTATCAACCGAGCCTATTCGTTTTTGAACACCATGATGGATGCCTATGCCCAGGGCACAGTCATCCGTCTCTCGCAAAGTTACAGCGATCAGCAAGGGCTCGAGAGCACTGCTTTTGTTTATGACAACTCGCTGGTCATCAACGCCCATCTTTTGCGCGGCCAGCCGGAGGATATTGACAGAGCCATTGAGCTCGGCAAAGCCTTCCTGCATGCCCAGCAGGTTGACTCAATCGGTGATGGACGGGTGCGGCAGGCTTACTTTGTGAACCAGCCGGACTCCCAAGGCGTGTTCGTCCGGCCGGCACTATTTCCCTTCTTCTTTTTAGGCTCGGCGGTTGGGGACATGGCCTGGACCGGAATTGGGCTGGCCCAGCTCTTTCACCGCACCGGCGACCCAGAGTTTCTGAACGGAGCCGTGAAGCTGGGCCACTGGATTGTGAACAACACCTTCGATACGCGGGGAGCGGGTGGCTTCAACTTTGGCGTCGACAACGGCAACAACAAGTTGCTGTTCAAGTCCACCGAGCACAACATCGATTGCATTGCCCTGTTTACTATGCTGGCAACCTTGACCGGGGACGGCAGCTGGCTGGCCCAGGCAGAACATGCACGCACCTTCGTCAATGCGATGTTCGACGCCACCGATGGAGACTTTTTCCTTACCGGAACGGCGCCCGATGGCGTCACCGCCAATCCCGGCAATATTCCTGAAGACGTGCAGACATGGTCTTTCCTGGCGACGTTGGATGAAACTCACGCCTCATCCATCGACTGGGCCAAAACGAATCTGGCGACCACGGACACGCCACAGACCATCCACAGTCGATTGAAAGACAATAGCAAGTTTTCCGGAGTGACTTTTGCAAGCCAGAGTCTGCGCGCCCTCGCTCCATCAGACCAGTTCTCCGCTCCACCGAGTCCCAATGCGGTGTGGTTCGAGGGTACTGGCCATTTGGCTGCGGCGCTGCTGGCTCGCAGATTGCCCGCAAGGCGTGACCTTCCGGGCTTCCACGGAGATGTCAACACTGCCCGTGTGCTGCTGGATAACATTCGCGCTTCTCAGGAAACCCTGGCCAAAGGCCAGACAGTCGGCGGAAAAGCAATACCGGACGGCGAGGGAGGTGTCGCCGCATCCAGTGTGCTGAATACCGGATTCGGCTTTTCGTTCAACCCCAACCGCCACATC
>Ga0209648_10005478_pt1 | contig 10860 bp, 6 predicted proteins | sample GraSoi2013_115cm_FD_185830 | JGI IMG/M metagenome (GOLD analysis project Ga0209648, IMG submission 185830) | Grasslands soil microbial communities from the Angelo Coastal Reserve, California, USA - Sample 9_17_2013_115cm (SPAdes) (version 2) | ecosystem: Environmental > Terrestrial > Soil >...
GCCGGGGTGCGTCTGGCCAGTCACCTCAGGGCCGAGGCCGGGGACCGGGACCGCAGCGCCAGCAGGGCCGTCCAGGAACTTCGCCGTGCGATGGCACGCTGGGCATGATCATCCAGTAGCTAGATCACAAAACCCGGACTGTAGTACCGGGCGGCGTCTTGCTGAGTTGAGACGCCAAGGGCGGGTCGCAGTAGCGCGGGCCAAGCTTGGCCAGGCCGGTGGTCTGGCCAAGGATTCCCCCGGTAGCGGATACGATCGATCGCTTGCCCTGCGCCCGCCAGATCAACGTCGGCTACGGTACCGGAGACCTGCATAGATGCCGCCTGCACATGCGCTGGCCACCACAACCAGGAGCGCGCCTTCCCTGCCTACTCCCGCGACCTCCAAGACTAGGCCAACAACGACGTAGAACGCCGCCACTGCTACGAGACCGAATAGTCGGGAAGTTACGATCTTATGGATGACTCTCATGGGCCCCAGACCGCCTCTCCGATGCCCCATCCGAGCCCACTGAAGAAGCCCACATATCCGCCTAGCGCTGCGCCAATCCCGGCCCCGGCGGCACATCCTGGAGGATCAAATGGGCCTCCTGCCACTCCGCATCCGATGGCGCCACCAGCGGCTGCGCCAACTCCGGCCCACTCCGCCGCAGTCGTAAGAACCAGCCCGACGCACCCAAAAAGCCGCTGCACATTCCGGTGGGGTCGATAGGTTGGCCGGATTGTCTGCCGCGTAGGCGTAGAGGTTGCCGTTTTGGGGGCTGGTGAGCAGGGTGGTGGTGTCTTGCTGGGTGAAGGCGCCGACGGTGGGGTTGTAGTAGCGCTGGCCGAGTTTGGTCAAGCCGGTGGTCTGGTCGAAGGTGCCGCCGGTGTAGCGGATGACGTTGGGCTGGACGTCGAGGCCGCTCTCGTCGGCGGTGGCGGCGGTGCCGTAGGGGTCGTAGCTGTAGCGGGCAGCGATGGTGCCGTTTTTGGCGGCGACGGCGACGACGGAGCCGAGGTTGTCCAGGATGGTGGTGTAGTCGTTGCCGGCGCTGTGCAGGCCGAGGGGGGTGCCGGCGCCGTCGCGTTCGATGTAGGCCTGGGTGGTGCTGTTGGTGTTGTAGGACTGCAGCCACGGCTGGCCGTACTGGTCGGCGCGGCCCCAGACGAACTGGTTGCCGGCCGCGGAGGTCAGTTCGCGCTGGCCCGGGCCGGCGTACACGTGGCCGCTGGTGGTGCCGTTCACGGTGGCTCGGGTCATCTGCCCGGCCGCGTTGTAGGTGTAGGCGGTGCCGCCGGGGGCGGTGGTCAGGTTCCCGGCCGTGTCGTACCCGTACCCGGTGCTGGTGATCTGATTCGCCGAGTTGAAGCTCAGCGACTGGGTGGTGGCCCCGTCGGTGGTGACGCTGGTGCGGTTGCCGTCGCCGTCGTAGGTGTAGCCGTAGGTGTGCCCGGCGGCGTTGGTGGCGCCGGTGAGCCGGCCGGCCTTGTCGTAGGTGTCCACGCTGACGGTTCCGGTCAGGTGGTCGGTGGTGTACTGCAGCAGCCCGGTGTCGGTGCTGGCGGACCCGGTGGGGCAGGACTGCCCGGAGACGAACGGGCTGTAGCAGTAGGAGGTGTCGAAGATCAGGTTGGCGGGGTCGGAGTTGCGCGCGGCGGTGGACTTGTCGTAGCTGGTGGTGGTGCGGGTCGTCCAGGTGGTGTTGCCGGCGACGGTGTTGAAGTAGGTGGCGGTGCGGCGGCCGTCGTTGTCGTAACCGAAGGTGTACAGCGTGCCGTTGCCGGTGGTCATCGACGACAGCAGGTTACGGCTGTCGTAGGTGTAGCTGGTGAGGCCGCGGCCGTCGTCCACGGAGGTGAGGTTGCCGACCGGGTCGTAGGTGTAGGTCAGCGTCTTCCCGCTGGCGGTGTTGGCCCGGCTCAGCAGCCGGTTGGCCAGGTCGTAGGTGTCGGTGGTGATCCCGGAGGCGTCGGTCCGCTGGATCAGGTTCCCCGACCCGTCGTAGCCGAAGGTGACCGCCGGGGTGCCGTCGCTGTAGGAGATGGAGGTGAGCCGGTCCTGGGTGTCATAGCCGTAGCTGGCGGCCCGGCCGGCGCCGTCGGTGGCGGTGGCGGCCCGGCCGTAGGCGTCGTAGCTGAAGCGCCGCACGCCCAGGCTGCTGCCGGTGGTGTAGTAGCCGTACAGGTCGGCGACCAGGTTCACGCTGCCGGCCAGGTTGTAGAAGTCGGCCTTGCCGTCGGCCCTGACCGCGACCTGGACCAGGTTCGCGATGGTCTGCCCGGCGGCGAAGTCCAGGTTCGACGCGACCGGGCGGGGCTGCCCGTCCGGGTAGACCGACACGTAGCCGCCGGCGGTCGGGTCCACCGTGGTCACGTTCAAAACCACCGCGGTCACCCCCGAGGCCGGCACCCCGGCGGCCCCGGTGACCTGCAGGCTGATCGTGCCGCCCGGCCCGACCGGGGTGCTGTACCCGCCGGTCCCGTTGCGGGTGTCCAGCACCCGGGCCGGGGTTTGGGCGAGCATGCCGATCTCGTCGAATTGATCGTCAGCGAACTCGTTACCAATGCCATCCGGCACGGCGAGGGCCAGATCGCAATCCGCCTAACCTACTCCCGGGGGGATTTGTGGATCAAGGTCACCGACCAGGGCGTCGGCCGACCGCGCCTTTGCCACGCCGGTTCCGACGACACCAGCGGACGCGGTCTCGCCCTCGTCGACGCCTTCACCGACCTCTGCGGGGGTATCTGGGGAGTCACCTGGCACAAGCGTGGCCGACGAAAAACCGTCTGCGCCACCCTGGCCCCTGCCCACCTCCATCCTGCTGGGACTACATCTGCCCGCGTCGATCACGCAAACGTTGTAACTGTCCGGCTATGCGAATGGTATGCAAGCTTCCGTTTGCCTGGGAACGTTTGCCGCGAGCACACCCGTGCCGTAACCGGCACGCACCATGCCGTCAGATATGTCATAATTTACGGTATGAAGTTCATTGCCCGTCCAGCTAGACGAGGTACGCTGGCATACTGGGCGATGTCCCTAGCGGGACAGTTGTTTGGTGGCCCAGGGCCGGCGAAGATCGATGAAACTGACGCTCCTGCAGTTATCGTAGTCAGTCGTTCAGGTGAGGAGCGAGTGTTCCAGCGGACGGGGACCTATCGTCAAGCTAAGAATGCACGCCGTCGGTACGAGACCGAGCGCCAGAGAATCGGTGATGCCGCCTTCTGCGAGATTCATGGCTTGCCAAAGCGGTTCGCTCACTAAAGAGCGTTTCGTAACTGTCAGCTGGTTGTAGGTCACCTAAACCCAAGTTACGTCGGCGTGTCGGTTGCAAGTCAGTCGATCTTGTTCCCGTTGGCCGTGCCGCCGCCGGAATCATCCAGGCACTTGGCCGTCAACCCGGACAGCACCGGCCCAACAGCCGGACCTGTTGTCGCCGGCAGCGCCGCGCGTTGGCCGCCTGGCCCGGCGAGGCTGAATCCTGCCAGTGACCGCCCGCGCAGCGGCGCCCAGTGGACGCTCCCCGGAGAACCGGCCGGCCGGGGCGCGTTCGCGGGTATCGCGCGCGCCGCGTGGCCCGGTGCCGGCGCCACCTGCCTGCCCGGATGCGCCGCCGCGGCGCCAGGGGGCTGCCGGAAGAGCCGAAGCCCCGCCACGGCCAGCGCGGCGGCGGCTAAGGAAACAAAACGATGCAGCATGGCGCCTCACCAAAGAGCGATTGGGAACCTTCCGGAACTCCGCATTCGGTGCGTCGCACGGAGATCGCGCGCCAGGACACGCAGTTATTATTCCCGGCCCAGGGCGGGGAATAATTGCCGCGGGGCCCCCTCATTTGCGGCGGTGCAAAAATCTCCCTTTAGGGCAAGCCTCACTGGACACCCGGCACCACCGCACGTCAACTAACCTCGCGGTGAGCTTCGCCTTACCTGCCATTACCAGAGATCTGCGCCCCGATCGCTGCGGAGCGTGTCACCCAGCACATGCTCGATGGGTCTCCCGCCGTTCCCCGTGGGCGTGATCGCCGGGCGGCGAAATCGGCCAGCATGGCCCCACGTCATCGGTAACGGAGAAACCGCAGGTCAGCAGCGATGCAATGTGAGGTGATGCAATATGAAAATGCCCTGTAAAAATCGCCAGCCCTTCCGACGTTCGGATCCTGGATCTGCCACCACCACACGAAATAGGCCCTGACCTGCTCAAAAGCGGTCATGGGCTGAGCGTGTCCCGAGTTCGGTGATGTCGGCGGGCCGGGACCGGCTATCTGCAATTGGCTCCAGAGAATGCACGGAGAAGTTCCTCGGCGGGCTGGGCCGCTGCCGGCGTCCCTACGGTTGAGGCCTCCTGCTGGCTCGCTGTCCGCCCCGCCCAGCGTGCCCCGTTGGCCGCGTTCCGGGGACGCAGATGATCAGCTGCGGCCCGCCGTGTCAAGATCGCGGGGCCTCCATCCGGCCCAGCACGGGCCAGCGCTCCCTCCAGCGGGCGCGCTGCGCGCGCCCGGCTGGCTACTCAACGCCGCCCGCTCGCAAGCTTTCAGCTCGATCGCGACGGCAGCCATCCTTGGCACCAGCGGCTCCACGGGAATCACACGCCTGTAGCTCACCCCGGGTGCGCTGACCATAGCGGACACACCGGCCGGCCGCGACACAGTGACCCCCATGGCCGCCGTCCCGGAGTCGACTAAAAACTCGCTGAACTACCGGCTGTACGCCCACGCGAAGGACAGTGGCCCCAACTTGCCGACGTCCCGGTGCGCTACCGCGCCAATCTCGCCTATGTCACCGGCGTGCTACCCGACGGCGAACAGCTCCCCTATGCCGGCTCCGCTACGGCGGCTCCGCCCACTCCTTCGGATTTGCGATCTACTCCGCCGCCAAGGACCGGTACGAGGACTCCGTTCTGCTCACCGGGCTCACTTCCGGCAGCCCTCAAGACGCCCTCGACACTGCCTGTACCGTCCACCTCGCCGGACTGGACCTGTAGCCCAAGGCTCAACCCCCGAGGAACTTCCAGCTCCACCCACTAAGCCGGCAGGGCCAGGCGGCGATCCGGCAAGGCGGTGCTTGTCTTCGAGGAGCCGATACTGGTCTGTATCGGCGACTCTGTATCGGCGACGACGACAACGCCGCCGGTCGTCGTCTGGGCGCCGATCCGCGCCGCCAGAGATCTGCGGGACACGCCCTGATCGGGTAGCGTGGGCGCGCAACGCCCCGGCGATTTCGGCCGGATCGCGCCGGGGCACCGGAGCCCAGGGTTCGGTCACAGGTAGCGAGAGGGGCGCTCGGAGTTGAGTTGGAGTTATCCGCGCGTGCGGAACCTGCTCGCCGTCGCCGTCTGCGCCAGCCTGGCGGTTGCCTCACAAGCAGGGATTCAGCCGCGGGTGTCCGCCGCGTCCATCGAACCGGCCGCGCCCCCGCTGACCGGGCCGGCTACGGCCGGGCGCTCGCTTATGACGCCACCGTCTGCCCTGCGGACCTTGGCCGCGCCCGGGGCACCTGCGGCGGCGGGCTCCGCGGCGGCGGGGCCTGCGGCAGCGAGGGCTGCAGCGGCGGCGGGCTTGGCGCTGCCGGCCGCGGACGCCGCGGACGCCGCCCTGACGCCCGACCAGCTCGCTGGTCAGCGAGTGATCTACAGCTACGCCGGCCTCACGCCTCCGGCCAGCCTGCTCGCGAAGATCCGGCTGGGCGAGGCCGCAGGTGTCATCTTCTTCAGCGGCAACATTGCGAGCCGGGCTCAGATTCGCGGCGTCATCAACGAACTCCAGCAGGCCAACGCCAGGAGCCCGGTACACGCGCCGCTGCTCATGCTGACCGATCAGGAGGGCGGCCTGGTGCGCCGCCTGCCCGGCGCCCCGGTGCTCTCGGAGAAGCAGATCGGCCAGTCAACCCAGGGCCGGTTGCTCGCGCAGCAGGCCGACACCGGTGCCGGGCAGAACCTGCGCGGCGTCAGCATGAACGTGAACCTGGCGCCCGTGCTCGATGTGTACCGGACGCCCGGCAACTTCATCGACCAGTTCCAGCGCTCCTACAGCAGCGACGCCAGCAGGGTGGCGCGGCTCGGCTCGGCATTCATCACGGCGCAGCAGCGAACCGGCGTTGCCGCCACCGCCAAGCACTTCCCTGGCCTCGGGGCGGCCGCGACCGCGCAGAACACCGACCTGCGCGCCGTGACACTGCGCGTGCCGCTGGCGTCGCTGCGCAGCGTGGACGAGGCGCCCTACCCGGCCGCGATCGCCGCGGGGGTTCGCCTGGTCATGGTGTCGTGGGCGGTCTATCCGGCGCTCGACGCACGCAGGCCCGCCGGGCTTTCGTCCACGATCGTCGGTAAGGAACTGCGTCAGCGGCTCAAGTTCCGCGGCGTGACCGTGACCGACGCCCTCGAAGCTGGCGCGCTGAACGCGTTCGGCACCATTCCCGCGCGCGGGGTTCTCGCCGCCCAGGCCGGGATGGACCTGCTGCTGTTCTCCGCCCAGCAGGCGAGCGAGGGCACCGGCGGGCTGACCGCGCTCGCGAGCGCGCTGCGCAGCGGCAAGCTGCCGCGCGCCGCCTTCCTCGCGTCAGTCAACCGGGTGATCGCCCTGCGCATGAGCCTGCCCCCCTGATCAATGCCGATCGCGGCGCGTGCCGCGCGATGATCAGACGCGACCGTCAGACGAGATAGACAAGCTCCGACGCCGAGTACCAGAGCAGGTCGTGACCCTCGGCGCCGTCCACGATGAACTTCGCGTCGTCGTCACCCTTGTCCGCGGCTTCGAGCGCGCCGATCGCGGCGTGCACGTCAGGCGCCGCGACGAGGTCGTCGACGTGCGCGGAAACCACCTTGTCCAGCGGGATGGCCGACCCGACAAGGACCGCGGCGCGATCGGCGTGGCCCGCGCCGCGGCCCACGGTCTCGGCCGGAACCTCGGCGGCAAGCACGACACGCCGCCGCGGCGCGACCGGATCGGCCGCGAGCAGCCGGAGCGATCCGCGCGCGGCAGCCGCCATCGCGGTGTACTCGAGTTCCTCCATGTCACCGGTCGCGTACCATTCGCGCAGCGCGGGCGTGACCGCGAACGCGCAGATCGGCGGCGACCCAAGTTCGGCCGCGTGGAGCGCTGCGGCGAGCGCCGGAAGCGTGGATGGCACGTAGACGCGCATTGGCTCCTCGGACCTGCGAATGATCCAGCGGCCGGACCGGCCGGTGTGCGCGGATGATCAAAGTGTGCCAGGAGTCGCCCCCCCGTGGGTGAAAATCGGCCGCGTTGCCGGACGGCGCGCTCGCCTGGCGGGGTCCTACTCCAGCCGCGCACGCGGGCCGAGCACGGCTATCACCGCGGCGGTCGCGTCGTCGACAGGCACGTGTTCCCACAGGCGCACCACCTGCCAGCCCGCCGCGGCCAGGGCGACGTCGGCGGCGCGGTCGCGCTCCACGGTGCGCCGGAGCTTGGGCGCCCAGTACCACTCGTTGACCGACGGCTCGCGGCCGTGCTCCGGGCACGCGTGCCAGAAGCACCCATCCACGAACACGGCGATCCGCCTGGCGGTAAACACGATGTCCGGTCGGACACGCACCCCGTCGGCGAGATCGAGACGATGATCCTTCCGGTACCGGTAACCAAGCCGGTGCAGCGCGCTGCGCAGTGCTAGCTCCGGCTTGGTGCCCGCACGCTTGATCGCGCGCATGTTGGCCGCTCGCCCCTCGCTGGCCGCGCGCGGATACGCCGGGCCTGCCATCACGCGAGCCCGAACAGATCCCGAACGGCTGCCGCGGTGGCTTCGGGGTCGCGATGGTGCAACCCGGTCATGCCGAGCGCCCGCGCGGCGGTGACGTTGGCCTCGATATCGTCGATGAAGACGCACTGCTGAGGTGTGAGGCCAAGCCTGGCCAGCGCGTGCAGGAAGATTCGCTCCTCCGGCTTGCGCATGCCCACTTCACTGGAGATGACGACCGCGTCGAAGACCCCGGCGAAGAGTTCGCGCGGGTAGTTGTTGCCCCACGAGTTGGACAGCACAGCCGTGCGGACGCCGGCCCGGCGCAGCGAGCGCAGCAGGGCGTACATCGGTTCGACCGGCGCCATCTCGGCGAACATCCGCCTGAGCAGCCCGCCCGCTGGCACGGCCGCGCCGTCGATCCGCACGAGCCGCCCGGCGAGCAGTTCCTCGAACTCCTCCGGCGTGGTCTCGCCCCGCTCGAGCGCGTGGATCGGGTTCGTAAGCCCGTCGCCGCCGTAAGCTTCGCCAACCCATTGGGTCATCAGCGACCGATAGCCGGACATGTCGATGCTGTCGCCCTCCAGCCAGGCCGTCACCGCCGCGGCCACGGGCACCGTCAGCACGCCGCCCCAGTCTGTGATCAGGCCGAGCGGCGCCGGGCGTGCGGGATCCCGAGATTCTGGCTTGCTCGCGAGCACCCTACCGATCCTAGTGAAATCCCCACCCCGCAGCCCCCCTTCACGCACGCCTGAGCCGCCCCGCCCACGCCTGAGCCGCCCGCCCACGCCTGAGCCGCCCGCCCACGCCTGAGCCGACGACGCTCCAGCCAACGCGACACGCCAGCGTGTCCGAAACATACAGCGGGCCGCATCGGTGGCCCGCGGGCGGCTCATCAGCGCCGCGGATTACAGGTGCCATGACCCTTGCGATCCGCGGCGCCGTGCGGCGCGGCGGGCCGCGGCCACTCTCGCCGCGCCGGATGGGACACGCGGTGTCATGGTGGGTTATTGCGGGGGTCCGCAATGGCAGTTGAGGGCGCCCGGGCTAGGGTGCGTCCCGTAGATCTCGGGTGTGTCCCGTAGATCTCGGTGGATGCGGGCGCCACCCTAAGCCAGCAGGGCCAGGCGGCGGTCCGGCCAGGCGGTGCTTGTCTTCAAGGAGCCGATACTGGTTTGTATCGGCGACGACGACAACGCCGCCGGTCGTCGTCTGGGCGCCGATCCGCGCCGCCAAAGATCTACGGGACATGCCCTAACCCGAAGTTACGTGAGCCAGACGGCGCAGATACTGGCGTTGAGCTGGGCAAATGATGAATAGGACAAGTCGGCGTTCTGGCTACATGCTGCTTTCCGGCGCGGCATCCTGGCCGTCCGTGATGATCAACTTGGTATCACGCCATGGGCATCACCGGATTTTTCTGGCTACGTTTCGTGGTCTAACAACGTGTTTTCGCAGCTCATATGCACTTTTCAAGCGACACGCCGACGTAACTTGGGCCTAACGGGGCTTCGCTCCAGCCCGACGAGCCATGTTCGAATTTGACTTTCGAACAAAACCTGACTCGATCTTCACGTCTTCGGCCGTACGAGTTAACTAGGTCACCGCCATCATCAGCGGCACTCACCCGGCCAACACCATCCCGCAGACCGTAGGAGTCCCGGCAAGAGTCGCACCCCTGGGCCACCGGTGCGCAGCAGCGGGTGGCGGGGACGCCTGGCGGTGCCGATCCCGTCATGGCGCGCTGCGGCCGGGGCGGGTGGGCGTGGGTGATCGTCAATAGCTCAGCCCGGCGCCGAACGGGTAGGCCGCCCGGCCGCTGGCGGCCGGGATCATCACCGGCAGCCGTCCGGACGGTTTGATGGCGCCGGTCAGCACGCCCGCGGCCGCCGCGATGGACGCGGCACTATCCGAGTACGTCGCCGCGGCGGCCGCGGCCCGGGGGAAGAGACCCAGGTCGTATGGGTTGCCGGTCGCGACCACGATCACCGGTGCGCGCGCGGCGAGCAGGCGCGAGACAGCGGCCTGCTGCACCGGGTCACCGGTCGCGTCCGTAGTGGTAACGACGATCGCGTCCGCCGAACTGGCCGAGGTGACGCTGACCGCGCCCGACCGCGCAAGGCCGGCGGCGAGCGGCGCGGCGTCGGTGCCCGCGACGTAGACCCGAGCACCGCGCCGCAGCGGAAGGACGCGGCCCTCGTTCTTGACCAGGGTGACAGCGCGATCGCAGATGCTGCGGGCCAGGGCGGTGTCGGCCGCGCTGTTCATCTGCGCGACCGCGGCGCCCGCGTTCACCAGCGGGCTCGCGAAGAGCCCACGGTCGGCCTTGACCGTGAGAATCCTCCGCACCGACTGGTCAAGCCGGGCGACGGAAAGCGTGCCATCGCGGACCGCCGCGAGCACGGCGTTGTACGCCGCCGGCAGGTTCTGCGGCATGAGCAACTCGTCGCACCCTGCCTGGATCGCGCGAACGGCGATCTGGGCGTCGTCGTAGCGCAGGCGCACCCCCGCCATCTGCAGCGAATCGGTGACGACGACACCGTGGTAGCCGAGCTTGACCCGCAGCACGCCGGTGATGACCTCACTGGACAGCGTCGCCGGATCTCCCGACGGGCTGAGCGCGGGCACCACGATGTGCGCCGACATGATCATGTCGGCACCGCTGCGGATGGCCGCCTCGAACGGCGGCGCGTCGATCTGCTGCCATTGCCGCAGAGTGTGGTGGATCACCGGGAGTCCCGTGTGGCTGTCGACGTCGGTGTCACCGTGCCCGGGAAAGTGCTTGGCGACAGCGGCGACGCCCGCGGCGTGGAAACCGGCGATCGCGGCCTGCGTCATCTCGGACACAAGCGCAGGGTCAGAGCCGAAGGACCGGGTCCCGATCACCGGGTTGGCCGGGTCGGCATTGACGTCGGCCACTGGTGCGTAGTCCAGGTTGATGCCGAGCGCACGCAACTGGCGGCCGGTGGCGCGTTCGGCGGCCTCGACCAGCACCGGATCCCTCGTCGCGCCCGCCGCCATCTGGCTGGGGAATGACGCAGAAACGCCGTCGAGCCTGGAGACGATGCCGCCTTCCTGATCCGTGCCGACCGTCAGCGGCACGGCGGGCGCGGGCGCCATGGCGGCTTGCTGCAGCCCGTTGGACAGCCGTGCGACCTGGGCCGCGTCGTGGAGGTTCGGGCCGAAGTAGATG
>Ga0209648_10005481_pt1 | contig 10855 bp, 13 predicted proteins | sample GraSoi2013_115cm_FD_185830 | JGI IMG/M metagenome (GOLD analysis project Ga0209648, IMG submission 185830) | Grasslands soil microbial communities from the Angelo Coastal Reserve, California, USA - Sample 9_17_2013_115cm (SPAdes) (version 2) | ecosystem: Environmental > Terrestrial > Soil >...
GGAGCGGCCGCATGTGAGCCAATTCCTGATCTGCGGCGCGTGCAGCGCCGCGGCCGAGCTCGACGACCCGACGATTGCCGCCGCGGTGCTGCGGCGCGCCGGCGAGCTCGGCTTCGCGGTCGAGCGCCAGACCATCGAAGTGCGCGGCCTGTGCCCCCGCTGCCAGCAGTGAGTCCGGGGGAGGCGATGACCGCCGCGCCAGCGCCGCTGGTCGAGCTGGCCGGTCTCCATGTCGCTTTCGGTGCGCACGTCGCGCTGAGCGACGTCTCGCTCGCCCTTCGCGCCGGCGAGATCGTCACCATCATCGGCCCCAACGGCGCCGGCAAGACGACGCTGCTGCGCGTCGCGCTGGGGCTGCAGCGGGCGGATGCCGGCCTGGTGCGCCGCCGGCCGGGCCTGCGCGTCGGCTATGTGCCGCAGCGCCTCGCCATCGACGAGACGCTGCCGCTGACGGTGCGCCGCTTCCTGGCGCTGGTCCCCGGGGCGCGGCGGCAGGCGTTGCCGGCAGCGCTGGCCGAGGTCGGCGCAGGCCATACGCTCGACCTGCCGCTGCAGACCCTCTCGGGCGGCGAGCTGCAGCGCGTGCTGCTGGCGCGCGCGCTGCTGCGCGAGCCGGAGCTCCTGGTGCTGGACGAGCCGGTCCAGGGCGTCGATATCATCGGCCAGGCCGAGCTGTTCGCGCTCATCCGCCGCATCCGCGACACGCGCGGCTGCGGCGTGCTGCTGGTCTCGCACGATCTGCACCTGGTGATGGCCGCCACCGACCGCGTGATCTGCCTCAACCGGCATGTCTGCTGCAGCGGACATCCCGACACGGTAAGCCGCGACCCCGCCTATCGCGCGCTGTTCGGCGCGGCGATCGACGGCTTTGCCGTTTACGCCCACCATCACGACCATCGCCACGACGACGCCGAGGCGGCGCATCGCACTGGATGACAAGACCCATTGCGCGTGGCTCAGTTTGGACGTTTAGGCACGCCTCTCTCATCAAATGAGGAGCGCCCTTCGATGACCGCACCACCGATTGGTCCTTGCCAGCCAGAATCTTCTCAAGCCGGTCGGGGTCGGGAAGCCGTTCCTCCCCAGGCGTCCATCCGGAACACGAGATCGTGAGCTGGATCGGCCGTCAGCCTCGGCTTGAACCCGAAGACCGCCGATGTTACTTCTTGGTCTATGAGAGGAGACACGCTTGCCCGCCTCCGCGCGCTGATCCTGCTCGTTGCTTTCGGCATCGGGCTTGCGGGGCAGGCTATGGCCTTCGCTCCTATGGCGATGGCGCAAGACGACGGCCAAAGCATGTCCACCTCAATGGGAAGCATGGACGGCTGCCCCGACTGCGCCGGGGGGAATTCCTCCGACAATCCGTCCAAGTCCTTAGCGCCGGCGAGTTGCGCCCTTGCATTTTGTTCCATCTCTTTCAGTCCCGCGATCGCGCCCCAGGGGCCGGCGGTCGTTCCGACCCACGACGGGGCCTTCATTCTGACCGCTTCCGAGAGGGTGCGGGGCATTTCGATCCGCCCCGATCTCGGACCTCCTAGACCCAGCCACGACGCGTAAACGCGGCCCCCGCTTCGCAGCAGGGTGTCACGTCGTCGTCTGAGCACGACGGGCTGAACCAGCCCGATCGCGTGGAATGCGGGCTATGGACTTCACGTCCGCAGCCGGCGCTGGTGTGGAGGATTCGGTGGCATTTGCAAATCTTGTATCCCGGCGCTCGCTCCTTCTTGCGGGCGGTGGGGCGATCGCGGGAATGGCGTTCCCGGTAGGACGCGGCTGGGCGGACACGGTCGAAAGGAATCTCGTTGCCGGTCCGGGCCGGATCGCATTGGCCGGCGAGGACTATCCCAAGACCGTTGTGTGGTGTTACAGCGGCAGCGTCCCTGGTCCGGAAATCCGCTTGCGGCAGGGCGACCGTGTTCGTGTCGTTATCGAGAACCGGCTTCCCGAGGACACCACGATCCATTGGCACGGGGTGCGCGTCCCCAGCGCGATGGATGGCGCGCCTTATGTCACCCAACCACCGATTCAGCCGAAAGCGAGCTTCACCTACGAATTCACGGCCCCGGACGCCGGCACCTACTGGTATCACCCGCACGACCACAGCAGCGAGCAAGTCGGGCGCGGTCTGATGGGCGCCTTTATCGTCGAAGAGACCAGTCCGCTGAAGGTCGATCGAGACATCGTCTGGGTATTGGGCGACTGGCGACTCAAGGAGGACGCGTCGATCGCCGGCGGTTTCGACAATCCGATGGAAATGAGCATGGCGGGCCGGATCGGCAACACCGTCACGATCAACGGTCGCGTGGCCGATCGTTTCACCGTGCGCAGCGGCGAGCGAATCCGCTTGCGACTCATCAACGCCGCGCCGGCGCGCATCTTCGGGCTCGAGTTTAAAGGCCATTCCCCGCTCGTGATCGCGCTTGATGGACAGCCGATCGAACCGCACACCCCGGCCGGCGGGCGCGTGGTGTTAGGGCCGGCGATGCGGGCCGATCTCGTCCTGGACATGATGGGCGAGCCGGGTCGCTCGGCCGCGGTCATCGACACCTTCTACGAGGGGCTCTCGTACAAGCTGGTCGAGCTTCGTTACAGCAATGAGCCGCCGCTGCGGACGCAGCTTCCCGCTCCGCCGACCAAGCTTCCGCTCAACACAATGCCCGAGCCCGACATCGCGAACGCGCAGCGCCATGACGTGACGCTGACCGGCGGCATGATGGGTGGCATGGGAATGGGTGGCGGTATGGGCGGGATGATGGGAAACGGCGGCATGCGCGGCATGATGATGGGTGGCTCCATGTGGGCGATCAACGGCGTCGCGATGCCGGACGACGACATGGCGCATATGAAGCCAGTCCTGACGCTCGCCCGCGGCAAGTCGTATGTGCTCGCGATCGACAATCAGACCGCGTGGTACCACCCGATCCATCTTCACGGCCATTCGTTTCGCGTCATCACGCGGAACGGTAAGCCGACGCGGTACCGCGAATGGCGCGACACGGTGCTGATACCGCCCCGGGAGCGCGCCGAAATCGCGTTCGTGGCCGACAATCCCGGCGACTGGATGTTCCACTGCCACATCCTCGACCACCAGGAGGGCGGGATGATGAGCATCATCCGCGTAACGTGAGATCGGCTATGCCCAGGCGCGCGTCGCTGGTGCTCTCAGCCATCGTGGTCGTGACCGCTTTCGCCGCTCATGCCGCGAGGCCGTCGGGCGACGCGAAGCAGGGCGCGCAGCTCTACCGCGCCTGCGCCGCCTGCCATTCTCTGGCGCCCGATCGGAACATGACCGGGCCGAGCCGAGGAAATCAGCCCCTTCATCAAGCATCAATGCTGACGCACGAAAGGATCACGCGATGAACCAGAGCACCACCGAATTCACGAAGTTTGCCATGAACCGTCGAGCGATGCTGACGCTCCTTGCCGGAGCGACGGCAGGTATCATCTCAACATCCTCGCGGGCGGCGGTGGAAAGCAAGCCGGTCACTCTCTACAAGGATCCGCAATGCGGCTGCTGCGAAGGATATGCCGACTATCTCCGTAGCAACGGGTTCGCGGTCAGTATCGTGCCGACCCACGATCTGCCGCTTCTCGATGAGAAATACGGCATCCCGACCGAGTTGTCGCCCTGCCACATCTCGCTGATTGGCGGTTATGTCGTCGGCGGACACGTTCCCATCGAAGTCGTCAACCGGCTCCTTGCCGAAAAGCCTCCGATCACCGGCATCACGCTTCCTGGCATGCCCATGGGCTCACCCGGCATGACCGGAAGAAAGACCGAACCATTCAAAATCTACGAGATCGCGAAAGGCTCGCCCAAAATCTATGCCACGGTCTAACAACATGGCGCTCCCGAACGCGCAGCGAGTTGCCACGGCAGAGGCTTCGGGTGCGCGGACTTCGACGCGCCGGCGCTGGTTTCGGCCGGTGTTTCTTCTGCCGGCAATCGTGTTCCTCGGACTGATGCTTGCCTTCGGATTCAGTCTCCATCGCGATCCGAACACCGTGCCGTCCGCCTTGATCGGCAAGCCGGTGCCTGAATTCAGCCTCGCGCCGGTGAAGGGACGCGCGCTCGGCCTTTCGTCTGCCAACCTCAAGAGCGACGTGTCTCTCGTCAACGTATTCGCGTCCTGGTGCGTTGCCTGCCGCGAAGAGCACCCCCTGCTGATGCGGATGAAAGAGCGGCGGCTCGTTCCGATCTACGGGCTCGACTACAAGGACAAGCCGGACGACGCGGCACGCTGGCTCGATGCGATGGGCGACCCTTACGCGCGCACGGGAGCCGACATCGATGGGCGGGTCGCGATCGATTGGGGCGTATACGGCGTCCCAGAGACTTATGTCATCGACCGCGAGGGCCGCATCGCCTTCAAGCAGATCGGACCGGTAACGGCGGAAGTTTTCGACAACACGATTCTGCCGTTGATCGCGAAGCTGCGCGGCGTTTCGCCAATGTCGAATGAAACCTCTCGCTAGGCCATGGGCGGAGTGGCGATGAAGACGCTGGATCATCCCGTGAGAGTGAGGCGCAGGATACTCATCTCTGGCGCCGTGTTGTTGGGCGCCGTTGTCGCAGCCATCGCGCTCTATTACGGCGCAACGGAATTCGTGATCGGACGCTCCGATCAACGGCCGCTCGCTGTCGCTCCGACACCGGTGGACACGGGTGCGGCATCGTCCGACTCATTCACGTTCTCGTTCTTCGATCAGCCACGCGCGGTGCCCGAGCTGCGCTTTACCGACGGCGAAGGTCGCGCCCTCTCCCTCGTGGATTTCCGCAACCGGCCGGTTCTCCTGAACATCTGGGCCACCTGGTGCGTGCCGTGCCGCAAGGAGATGCCATCGCTCGACCATCTTCAGGCCCAGTTTGGTGCATCACAGCTCCTTGTGCTGCCGCTCTCGATCGACCGGCAAGGCCTGCCGGTTGTCAAGAAGTTCTACGAGGAACTCGGCCTTACGTCGCTCGGCATCTATCTCGATCAGTCCGGCAAAGCCGCGAGCGAGCTCAATACCGTCGGCGTCCCGACGACGCTCCTGATCGATCGCGATGGGCACGAAATCGGCCGAAAGGTCGGACCAGCGGAATGGGACAGTCCCGAGGTCGTCTCGGTTATTCGCGATCACGTTGGACTTGCTGCGAGCGGGCAGAAGGCGAGCCCATGACGAGCGTGACGATCTTCGCCCTCTTCTCGAGCTTTGCCGCGGGCATCGTCTCGTTTCTGTCGCCTTGCGTTCTGCCGCTCGTCCCCGGCTATGTCTCCTATGTCGCCGGCCAATCACTCAACAATCCGGCATCCCAAGTCGCTGCAACCGGCAAGTTCGCTCCCTTGCGTCTCAGCATCTTCTTCGTGCTCGGCTTCTCGACGGTCTTCGTCATTCTCGGCGCGAGTGCGACCGCGCTGGGGCAGCTGTTCCTTGCGCATCGATACGAGGCAAATCTCGCCGCCGGCGCGGGCGTCATGGTCTTCGGCCTCCTCATGATGGGGCTGGTCCGTTGGCCGTGGCTCCAGCGGGACTTTCGCATCCACCTCAATCTTCCCGGCGGTCGTCCCATCGCCGCCTACGTGCTCGGCTTGGCCTTTGCCTTCGGATGGACACCGTGCATCGGTCCGGTCTTGGGAGCCATCCTGACCACGAGCGCCGTATCGGCGACCGTGTCGCAGGGCATTGTGCTGCTGACCGTCTATTCGCTCGGTCTCGGCATCCCTTTCCTTGCTGCGGCCCTGTTTACAGACCGTCTGTTCGGCCGGCTTCGACGTCTGGGACGCGCGGGGCGGCTCCTGCAGATCGGCGCGGGCGGCGCGGTCGTCACCATGGGGCTCGCGATGCTCACCGGCCAGCTCACCGCCTTCTCCTATTGGCTGCTCGAAACCTTCCCCGCGTTTGCGAGGATCGGATGACAGCGCGCCAAGCTTCAGATCACGTCCCACCGGAAAGGAGTGAAATCATGCAGCAGCTCGAAACGATAAACCCAGCCGCAGCCAAAGTAGCGCCCGCGCAAGTCGTTCATAAATTCATGCGCCACTGGCTGACCGGCCGTCGTGGCTTGGTCATCGGCGGCGTCGCCATTGTCGCTGCCGGCTTGGCGCTGGGCTGGAATTGGCTCAGCGCGATCGGCGTCGCGCCCATCATTCTCTCGCTCGCGCCTTGCGCGGCAATGTGTGCAATCGGCGCCTGCGCGATGATGAAAGGCAATTCGTCCGTGGCAAAGCCGGATACCTCCAATCCGGGGACACCGTTGGATTTGACGTCCACTCCGACCCAACCGGGCAGGCAAGAAACTTGAGCAACGATCGCCGCCGCCCGTGGCGATCGACGAGGAGAAGCTGATCCTGGCCGCACCGGAACGGCAGGATCTCATAGCGAAGTAAAGGAGCACCCCATGCCTAATCTGTTCAGGACCATCACTGCCGCAGCTCTGCTGGCTACCACCGGCCTTGCGTCCGCCTCGGCCGTCTATGCCGAACAAAACCCTGCACCCGATACGAGGGATTCCCACATGGGAACCGGCATGCGGCCCGGCGGGATGATGGGGATGCAAGGCGGAATGATGGGTCAGATGAGCCAAATGATGGAGGGCTGCAACAACATGATGCAGAGCCAAAACCAATCGCCAAACAGCCAGTTCCAGCATCCGTCCAAGCCGCCCCAGGAAGAATAAGCTGAGAACTGGGGCCGACGGGAGGCATCGTGATCCGTAGTGCCAATGTAAATCATTGCTCTCTTGGTCGCGCTCCTGCCGGCGGAGCCGTGCTGTTGGCGATAGCGCTTGCGACGAACCGGCGTGCAGAAGAGCCGGTTTCGTCGCAGGCGGCGATCGGCGGTCCCTTCACGCTGATCGACACTAGCGGCAAGACTGTCACCGACCAGACCTACTCAGCCCAAGTCGGTGACGCCGTAAAAGTGACCATCAAGGACGCTTACATCATCTACGACGGGTACGATCATCCCGCAGGCGGCGTTCACTGGACCGAGTTTCTTCAACTGAGACACATTGCGCCTAAGGCGGATCGGGCTGTGCGATACCAATGGGCTTAGGCCAGCGCCAGAGCGGCGGCCGGCGTCGTGTTGGCGGTAACGCAGGCGGTAGCCGCGAAGCATCCGGGAACATACCGGCAGTGACCTTAATCCAAGGCCGATCTTTCAGGCGTCGCGCATGCGCCTCTGGCCGCCGCCCGCGCGCGCTCGGCGCGCACTCGAGCGAGCGATGTCGCGTTCATGATGGTGAGTAAGCCATCGCGCCAAAGCCCGCTTGATCGGGATTTCCGAACGAAACGACAAGATCAATCAATTTGCTGCAACGCAAAATCGCGCCCAGTTTGTAAGGGGCGATGCCGCGACGCCTTTCCCCTCGCTCGCGGGCAGAGAGGATAGAGGAAATCATACGATGACCGATACCTTGCGCAGCTCGCTGCGGACCGCTGGAGTGTATTCGCCCATTGATCACGCAAGGGCAGGCCTGATGTCTTTGGGAAGAGCCGCCGCCGCGTTGCCGCGTTCGTCCGACTTCGATCCGCAGCTCGAGGCGCCGGCGCTGCGATACGCGCCAGTCTCGGACGATCTCTGCCGCTTCGACCGTTATCCGCCCTACCTCATGATGAAGCGCCGCGAGACCGCGCTCTTCGGCGCCGGTCTCGAGAACCCCTATTTCCGTGTCGGCGACGGCGTCGCCGGTGCCGAGATCACCGTCGAGGGGCGTCGCTGCATCAATTACGCGAGCTACAATTATCTCGACTTGTCGGGCGATCGAAGGGTGAACGAGGCGGCGGCGGCGGCCATTGCGCGCTACGGAACCTCGGTCTCGGCGAGTCGTCTCGCCTCGGGCGAGCGGCCAATCCATCGCGAGCTCGAAGCGGCGTTAGCCGCCACGCTCGGCACCGAGGACGCTCTCGTCTTCGTCAGCGGGCACGCGACCAACGTCACGGTGATCGGTCATCTCCTCGGCCGCAAGGACCTCGTCCTGCATGACGAGTTGATCCACAACTCGGTGCTGCAGGGCTGCATCCTATCTTGCCGCCCATCGCGGCAAGTTCGAGCGCGTCCTCCTCGTCATCGAAGGCATCTACAGCATGGACGGCGACATGCCGGACCTGCCGCGCTTCATCGAGGTCAAGCACCGCCACAAGGCCTTCCTCATGATCGACGAGGCGCATTCCTTCGGCGTGCTCGGCAAGCGCGGCTTCGGCATCGGCGAGCATTTCGCCGTCGACGCCGCCGATGTCGACCTCTGGATGGGCACTTTGAGCAAGGCCCTGGCGAGCTGCGGCGGCTACATCGCCGGCTCGCGCGCACTCGTTCAGTACTTGAAATACACGACGCCCGGCTTCCTCTACAGCGTCGGCCTGTCGCCGGCCGATGCCGGCGCCGCGCTCGCCGCGCTCAGGCTGCTGCACGCCGAGCCGGAGCGCATTGCCCGGCTGCGCCGGATCGCGGCGCGTTTCCTCGCGCGGGCGAAGGCGCGCGGCCTCGATACCGGGCACAGCGCCGGCTCGGCGGTCGTACCGGTCGTGGTCGGCGCATCCCGCGTCGCCCTCGCCCTCTCGCAAGCGCTCCTCGCCCACGGCATTCTCGCCGGCCCGATCATCCATCCGGCGGTGCCGGAAAGCGCGGCGCGCGTGCGCTTCTTCCTCGGCGCCGCGCACACGATCGAGCAGGTCGATGACACGATCGACACCGTCGCCGCCGCACTTGCCGCGCTTTCCGGCGCCGCCGGCCGGCGCAATCCTCAAACATCGTGCAGGTTGACCGCCGGTGCGGGGAGCACAGGCACTACGTCCGGACTCACCGCGACAGCGACGGCAGGCTGATCCGCGGGCACTGCGTCCGCGACAAGCGCAGATAGTTGGAGCGCCGGGGATGCGCTACCGGCAACGGTCGTAGAACATCGCGGTAAGAGCGACGTCACTCAGCCCCGCCGTCACGGCGGGGCTTTTCTTTCCGCCGGTGCCGATCCTTGGTTTCGCTGTACCCACTGCTGTCTCTCCTAGTGAACGAGGCCTGCAGTCTGCGGCTTGGTCCTGCGTCCAGACGCTCAAGAGCGGAGTCCGTCGCGCTCTATTTCGCAAGCCTTTGTCTCGAGGTCGGCCGCAGCGTGTAGCAGCCTCTCCGCGATCGTCCACAGGTCATGGTTGTCAGCCTGCTTCGCGAGCCGCCTAAATTCAGCGGCTTTACCTCGGAAAAATGCAATCCCCGCGTCGCGATCCAATGGCCGCTCCAGCATGCGGCGAAGCTAGCCGAGCCATGTTGCAATTTGATGGCACGGCATATTCACCTCGGAGATCCGCACGGCGCAAAACCAGTTCCTGCCGCCCAGAAGGGTTGGTTTGGTCGGCCACCGGGGGATGTCGGTGGCAGGTGCCCTCAAGCCCCCGGCCCGCAGCACGATGACTGCTACCGAGTTTGTCCGCCACCCGTCGTTCCCGCAGGCGTATGGATCGGCGAGGGCTTTGGTTGCCCGCCTTGACCTGCATCAACTTCTATACCCGGTCGCGACGCTGATCCGCTCCAGGATGCGGAGCGGCGACAACTCCGGATCGCGCATGACGTGGCGAGCCCGCCGCCTGCGCGAGAATCGGCTGCGGGCCTGTCAGGGGTGGCGTTACGATACCATGGCGCCCGCAGAGTGGCGGCCGACACCATCACTTTTCTTGTTTGAACCGCCTCCCAATTACACCGTTCGTCGCTCGTGGCCGGGTTTCTGGAAATCTCGTAACGGCGAAGCCGAGCCTGAAACCCATGCGGTCAAAGGAGGAAACAGGTGACGAAATCGGCATGCCGTCTCGGCGCCGCCATCGCGATTTCCATCCCGCTGCTAGCCCAGGAGGCGCATGCGCAGTTCGCCAGGCCGGCGATGATGAACATCGGCAGGGCCTATGTCGGCGCCGCCGCCGGCATCATCATCCCCAATGATTTCCACAGCACTTTTACGGGCGCGCTCGCTGGCAGCGGCGATCTCACCTTCAGCGTGGGCCCGGCCTTCACCGGCCTGATCGGCTACCATTTGAACGACATCCTGGCCGTCGAGGGCGAGTTCGGCTATGCCAGCTTCGATTACGACCGCTTCAACGGCAACCTCAACGGCATCGCGGTGTCGGCCCCGGCCAACGGTAACGTGAACACCACGGTCCTGCTGGCCAACGTAATCGCCACGCCATTCGGGCGCGCTCCGGGCTTCTCGCCCTATATCGGCGGCGGTCTCGGCTTTGCCAGTTTCGACAGCACGATCACCGCCATCGGCGGCACAGGCTTCCGCAGCAGCAGCAACGAGACCGATTTCGCCGCCAACCTCATCGCCGGCTTCGACTTCCCGGTGGGCGGCCGGTGGAGGGTCGGCGGTCGCTACCGCTTCATCTGGGTAAACACCTCCGGCACTACCATGAGCGGTGCCGTGACGGCGAGCCGAGACGACTTCACGGCCCACGTCATCACCGCCAACGCGATCTTCCGCTTCTGAAGAGCGGTGACCCCGAGGGAGTTTCCCGCACGGCACGCTTGCGGGGCCGAACGGGCTTTTGCGCTCGCCCGCCGTCGTGCTGGGCTACTGGCGCGACGAGACGGCGCACGGCACTTGCTCGACCGTCAGCGCGTTGGAAGCGTCCGCGAGCTTGGCCCAGCTTCTCCGTTTCGCCCAGCTCGTCGCCGACAATTGGGCGACACTTACGGCCCGATGAAGGCGATTACCAGCGCGATCTTGAGTTATTGGCTTCCCGGCATTGATCGCAGCTCGACTGCTGGTTACCGCGCCGAACGAGTTGGGGTCGGTCAGCGTTCACCCTGCATGAACAGGCTGGTCGTCGCCGCTGTGGCCCTGTGGTGCGGCGCCTGCATCCCCGCGGAAACCTCACACGCGCAGGTG
>Ga0209648_10005483_pt1 | contig 10854 bp, 10 predicted proteins | sample GraSoi2013_115cm_FD_185830 | JGI IMG/M metagenome (GOLD analysis project Ga0209648, IMG submission 185830) | Grasslands soil microbial communities from the Angelo Coastal Reserve, California, USA - Sample 9_17_2013_115cm (SPAdes) (version 2) | ecosystem: Environmental > Terrestrial > Soil >...
CATTCGCCGGGGCGCGCGCCGCTTCGATTCCCAGAGTACGCTGACGGGGATCAGCCATGCAGCCTTCGCAAATCCGGACGGAACGCAGGTGCTGGTGGTGACTAATTCGGGACCTGCCCAGACGGCTACGGTGCAAATGGGAGCGCTACAGGCCGACATTGCGCTGGACAGGGATTCTTTGACCACTTGGGTGTGGTCGAAAGAACAGTGAGTCATACGTTCTCTTCACTTGCTCTCTTCACCTGGAGTTTCGCGCAGAAGAATACGCATTGTGGAAGGTGAAGTAATCCAATAAAGGTTAGTTCTCCGTCAGAGCACTGGCTGCGCCGCGGTCTTTCTTAAATCAATTGTGGCATTGCTGATCAATGGTTTTGCCCAAAAGCCGATGCTGAGGATGATTCCGTAGGTTAGGTAAAGGAACAGCATGCCGTTCCGCAATCCTGCATGGTCGCCGATTCTCCCGATGACCACCGGAACGACGGCGCCGCCAATGCCCATTCCGGTTCCGAGAATTCCCGCAAATGAGCCGTGGTGCTCAGCTACGGAATTGAGCGCCAGCGAAATCACGATCGGCCACATCACCGAAGCGAACAACCCGATCGCGGGAAACGCGAGGCATGAGACTTCGGCCGATCCAAACAACGCGGCGGACAGGCAGAGCAAGGCTCCGATGGAGGCGCCGATCAGAACCCTGCGGCTGTCGAAAATCTTCAGCAGCAGCATTCCGACTAAACAACCCGCTGTCATCAAACCCCAGAACCACGAGACGGCGGCCGCACCGGTTGTATGGGGATCGAAGCCGTGGTACTGGGCCAGAAATTTGGAAATCCAGTCTGCCGTTCCCTGCTCGCAGCCCACGTATGCGAGCATCGAGATAAAGTACATCCAAACAACTTTCTTCCGTGCCAAGCTGAGATACATCTCCAACGAACCGGCGCTTTCTTCGGTCGTGTATTGCACTCGAGGAAATTTCGAAATGGCGAGAACGGCGACCATCAGCAGGGTTGACACCGCAAAAATCCAGTAGATCGAAGCCCACGGTAATGCCCGCGGAGTGAGCCGGCCGAGCACGCGCAGGAGCAGGTTGCCGCCGGACGCAGGCTTTTCGAGGCTAAGAACCAGATACGAGTAGATGCGCGGACTTAGAAACGATGCCGCGCCGAAAACAAACTGGGCCAGCGCGGAGTAAAAAGCATAGTGCTCTTCACCGCCCGAAACCCGCAGCAACGGATTGATCGCCACTTGCAGCACCGCCATTCCCGCGCCAATAACGAAATAGGAGACGATCGCCACGCGATATTCCGGGACGAGAGCGAAGCTGAGCGCCCCGGCTGTGCCGGCCAGAAAGGCTAGTATCATGACCGGTTTTTCCGTCAGCCGTTCGACAAGAAAGCCCGCTGGAATGGACATAACCGCGTAGGCGATAAAGAAAGAGAACGCCAGAAAGGCCGCCGCAGTCAGGGTCACATGAAAGCTGCTGATGATGTCGGGCACGAGGGGCCCGACAACATTGGTCAGCAGTGAGATCACGAAAAACGTGACCAGGACAAGGGCTACCATGTAACGGTTTCGTGGCATAGAGAGTTGGTGCAGCTTGTATCCCTTCCGCTTGAATACTTTGACTCAGACAGCGCCATCCAACGCCAGCTACCCTTCCTCACCGTACCGGTGATGCCAGACTCTGGCGGCCCCAATGAGATTGGCGTCCTCTCCGAGCGAAGCCAAAGCGAGTTCCGTTTTCTCATGCGGGACGAAGCGGCAGCCCCGACCAATCGTCTTTCGGATCCCTTCGAGAAAGAGAAGAGCGCTCTTCATGATGCTGCCGCCCAAGACGATCATGTCTGGCGCAAACAAATTGATCAGATTGGCCAATCCAAGGCCGAGGTAATAGGCCTCGCGTTCGACTGCCCGGCGAGCCAGTTCGTCTCCTTCCCGGGCCAGTTGGCAGATTTGTTCAGCCGTGCGATGCGAATCATTCGCCGATACCTGGTTCCGAGTCCAAATTGCCATGGCCGGTCCGGCGGCCAGCGATTCCCAACATCCCCGAAATCCGCAGGAGCAAGGCGGGCCGGCGGGATCAATCACCTGGTGACCGAGTTCAGGATGAGCTCCATCCACGCCGCGATAGAGTTGTCCATCTAAAATGATGCCGCCGCCAATGCCTGTGCCCACGGTGATATAGATCAGCCGCGACTTGCCCCGTCCTGTTCCCCACGCGGCTTCTGCCAACGCGCCAGCATCGGCGTCGTTCTCCAGCGCGACTTTGACTCCGAAGAGCTTAGCCAGATATTGCACAGGGTTCTGCCGCCGCCAATGGGGAAGAAAATCCACCTCCCCAAATTCACCGGTGAGGGGATTGACAGGACCTGTTGATCCAATGCCGATGCCAGTGATCTCAACACGCGCGTTCTGCGCCATCTCGCGCAGCACGCGGGCGATGTTCTCAAGTCCGGCGGAATAGTTCGAGTCGGCACCGGTCAAGGTCTCACTTTTGGCAAGCACCTTGCCGCTTTCAGCGACCAACCCCACCGCCAGCTTGGTTCCGCCAATGTCAACCGCTCCAATCATGTCTGCTCGCAAAGTAGTTTCCAAGAACGTCCTTTATAACCGATCTATAGCCGATCGAAATCAGAAGACGAGCTTGAGGGCTAACTAGATGACGCGCGCCTTATGGGCTGCGCTAGCACGTATGAAGAAATCAGTACCCACTCATAACGTTACCAGGAATCGCAACGCGAAAAGACGGAGACACTGAAGCAGTCGGTACCAGGCGCTCAAACGCCCGGTCCGTCCACTCGACTCGCGGTCAACTCTTAATCGTCTTGCTTGTTGCATCCCAATGCACGGCTTGCTGGCGGTAATACGATTCATTGGCCATGTGGCAAGCCAATGCCGCATGATGGCCGAATACCGCGTCCTCTACGACAGGCTTGCGCGAGCGCACCGCCTCGAAGAAGGTCCATAGATGCGGCTTCACGTCGTCGTAGTCGGGCGCCTTGTAGTTGACCGTTTCGGGCATCGGTTCTTGTCCCAGCTTTGGAGTGTTCTCCTCGCGCCATTTCTTCTCGTACTCCACGCGCATGGCATGCGGGAAACTCCCATCGTAGTAGCTGGGGGCCGAGTCTTTGCCGGATTGTGGCGTGAAGCTCAGTCCGAACTCGGTCATTTCCAGAATGCCCTTCGATCCCTGGAAACGATAAGTCTCCGGCATCTCGGTGCCGAGGTTTAGTCGCATGTAAACAGGGACGTCGCGGTATTGAAACAGGCTGGCGTGAACGTCGGGCATGTTGCGGCCATCTTTCCAGCGCAAAATTCCTCCCATCGCCATCGCTCGCTTCGGAGGCTCGTTCCAACCGAGGACGAACATCATGCCGCTAATCAGGTGCACCAGCAAATCGCCGGCGACACCGGTGCCGTATTCCTTCCAGCAGCGCCAACGCGCAAAGATTTCAGGACTGAACGGGCGTTTCGGTACCGTGCCTTGCCACGTATCCCAGTCGAGGTTCTCGGGCGAAAGATCGAACGGCGGAGGATACTCCCATGCTCCGGTTGGGTCGTTCCGGCCCAGCCAGCCTTCCACCATCATCAGATCGCCGATCATGCCTTGCGCGACCATTTCCTTCGCCTTCTTGCAGATCAGGGAACTGACGCGTTGCGCCCCAATCTGGATGATGCGGCCGGTACGCTTTTGCACATCCACCATTTCGACACCTTCGGCCGCAGTGTGCGACAACGGTTTTTCGCAGTAGATATCTTTGCCCGCCGAGACCGTATCCACCACGATCTGCTTGTGCCAGTGATCGGGGACGGCCGCGATGATGCAATCAATGTCCTTGTCGGCGAGGAGTTCCTGATACCGGCGCGTCACCGGTAGATCCGGTTTGTTGGTGATCTCACGGGCTAGCGTGTGGCGCCCGTCGTATAGATCGCAGGCCTTTACGCACTCTACGCCCGGCAACTCGATGGCAGTGCCCAGCAGCCAATTCCCCTGCATACCGACCCCGATGATTCCGAAGCGAAGACGATCACTTGGCGACACGGGAAGCGCTGATGCAAAGAGGGGCTCTGGACCGAGCAAGATGGTTTTCGCTGCCAGCGAAGCGCCCGCTGCTGCGGTGCCAATGCCAAGAAATTCACGGCGTGAAAAGAAACTCTTCTTCATGAAAAGCCTCCCGAGGAGGTGTAGTTTTTCCGGACGGTTACTGAGTCCTCTTGCAGAGCGGTATTGCTTGCGGAGGAATTGCTACTTCGCATCCTTCCGAACTGGTACCTCCGCTCCGATCAGACCATACTCGTCCTCGACGACATACGAACAGATGCGAAACGAATCGCAATCCACGCCTGAAAGCCGGGCCAGATATTCCGCAGCCAGCTGCGCGGGGATGATGTCGATCATGAACTGCCATTCTGCGCACACTTCGGGAAGTTCAAAGACCAGATCGCCTGCGTCAGGCGAAAGATTCTGGCCGATCAAGACCACTGATGCTCCCAGACGTTTGAGGTCGTGCGCCACGGAGAGGTCTTGCTCCCGGCTCCTTTGTCCATCAATCCACATCGCGAAGCGTGTTCCCTCCGCGACCATCTCCTGCGGACCGTGCCTGAAGCTGCCAGCCCCCAACGAGGTCGCCGCCAATTTTGCACCTTCTTCCCACAAAAGCCTGGCCTCGTGACAACTCCCCAAACTGCCGCCGCGCGCCAGGAAATGTACAAGTTTGCCTGGTACAAACCAGTGGTTGCCGGCAATCTGCGCCTGCCAGTTTGGAATACTGTGCTTCGTCTCGGCTGCCACGCTGCGCAGGGTGGCAGCGAGTTGCTCGTCAAACGAATCGACTGCGGCGCATGCCAAGGCTGCCGCCGCAACGGCCAAGGTGGAATAAGTGTTCACCGAGATCGCGTGATCCCGCAAGGCCGGAACCAGGATGGGGAAGTGCGCTTGGCGCGCGAGCACTCCGTTGGCTGAATTGGTGATGCCAATAATCTTTGCTCCGCCCTCGCGAGCTTTCGCCAGCAAGTTCACAATTTCCGCGCTGCGGCCGCTGCGGGAGATGGCGATGACAACGGACTCCGCCGGAAAAGTTGCAAACTGCACCAGTTCTCCGGCGTCTTGCATATACACGGGTCTGCCGGCGGTGGAAAAAATTGCGCCCGCTCCGAACGCTGCATGCCAACTGCTGCCGATCCCGGTCAGATACACATGACGAGCTCTTCGGATCGCATCGGCCGCAGTTTGCAATCCGTGTCGGCCCCCGCCGGAGAGGTAGCCGAGAGTTCGCTCCAACTCTTGCGGTTGCCGCAGTATGTCTTGAAGAAAGTGAGTCATTCACAGCCTTGCGAAAGATACCGCTCGAGTGTCCAGTTGATCTGACTTCGTGACGCTGCCATCAACTGCTATTTTGCGGGGGTAATCACTATGTTGCGAAAAGCGACGTGGTTGTCCTCGCTGCCCTGCAGATAGATAGGCCCCGGAAGTTCTTCGTGGCTGTCAAGAGCCCCACCCGTGATGCCCGGGACTTCCTGGTTGTCGATAATTGTTTTCCCGTTCTGTACAACCGTGATCGTTCGCCCGATTAAGGTGATATCGAAGGATTGCCATTCCCCCGGTTTGCGAGGCAGCTCCGGCGATGGAGCAATGAAGCCGTACACCCCGCCGGTGTGGTGACTGGGCGGCTCCTCAATCGAATTGTCTTCGATCTGCACTTCGTAGCGGCCCCGCACATAGACGCCGCTGTTGGCGTTGGCGCCGCAGTTGAACTCGACGTGCAATTTGAAATCCTGGAAATTCTGTTCGTGGATGATCTCCGGTCCATGCCCCGGGCTGACCAGCGTCCCGTTCTCGACTTTCCAAACCGTCGTGGCATTCGGGTCGCTCATGTTCCAACCGGTCAAATCCTTTCCGTTGAATAGTGATACCGGTTTCCCCCACTTGGGCTTGCTCTTTGCTTGGAGAAGCGGCGCCGGTACGCCGGACCACGTCCAGGGGCCCCCTTTTGGTCCGGTGACCGATCCGGAGAGAGTTGTTCCGTTCACTTTTCCGACGAAGACCCAGTCGGTTGGCGTTGCTTCTTCTTCCTTAGGCGAGACGAAAGTGACTTCGCCCTGGGAAATCTCAACCTTGGGCAGCGGGCGGGCATTTCCCCAGCGGCCGACCATCTGTGCGGCCAGCTTCCGATCCTCCAGCCGAATCTCCAGCCACGAGGGATACTCGAGGTCGGCGGCCTTCAGGGTTAGGTCCCAACGGCCGAGGAAGGGTTTGGCGGCAGCTGCGTCAGGACGAGAGGTGTCGAGATCAACGCGTCCACTTGCGGAAGTGCCGGAAGCTGATACTAGAATAGCGACGAGGATGGCAGAGCAAAGAGAGCCGGGCAAGCGCCTTGAAGTCATAATGATCCTGGTGCGGAAACCGGTTTCCGAAACCGGTTTCGAAGACCTTGTAACGCCTGCCCTCCACTTTGTCAAGCTCTTTCCCGCACGCTTATCCAGGATCACAACTTGAGAGGACCTATGTCACAAGAAATCCAGCGGAAGCTGCAGTCTTTCGGGCTCCTACCTGTACTTCGGGCGGAATCCAACCTGGAGGCGCACGCGCTTGTGGAGGCTTTGTGGCTCGGTGGCGTGACCGTGATCGAGATCACAATGACAGTTCCAAACGCCATCGAGTTGATGCGGGATCTGAAGACGAAGTATCGAGACCTACTCCTCGGTGCAGGCACGGTGCTCGATGCGCAGCAAGCTTCTGCAGCCATCGAAGCAGGTGCGGAATTTGTCGTGAGCCCGAGCTTCCATCCAGAGGTCATCTTGAGAACGAGAAAGATGGGAAAAGTTTCCATCCCAGGAGCGCTGACGCCAACCGAGGTGGTCTCCGCATGGAACGCAGGCGCCGACTTTGTAAAGATCTTTCCGTGCTCCGCGGTGGGAGGACCTGGCTATCTCAGAGCGTTGAAGGCTCCGTTTCCGCAGATCCGATTGATTCCAACGGGTGGCGTGACCCTTGAGACAGCACCACACTACCTGCGAGCAGGGGCGGCAGCGCTCGGTGTCGGAACCGATCTGGTGAACCCTGCCGCGATTTCGCAAGGGCGGCCTGAATCTATCACCCAAATAGCGCAGGCCTATCTGACTATCCTCCAGCGAGAAAGGGCCTCCGGCGGTCCTTTGTCTTGAGGATCTCCCCGATCTTGGTGCCCAGAAAAGGGGATGGGAATAGGAAGGGTTTGCTTATAGCCATTGCCGGGTGATCTCGCAAGCGGTGTTGGGTACTAACGATCTCGGCGTCCTTTTCGAAAACCTGGCGGCACGTGATTGCTTGCAAACAACGGATGCGCGCACGCAACATGCTTTCCTGTCGAAAAGGCGCCCCAGTCTAGCTGTGCCATTGTTCACCGCATCGCAACAACTTGAACGGCTGTGCCAGCCTCCGGCATTCCCCGGTGAATTCATCGGGCGCGGCGGTATTGAATTCGAACATTTCGAAATGGCACGGGATAACCAGTTTTGCGCCCATGTCTGTTGCCAACTGTGCCGCCTCCCGTCCGAACAAATTTCCCGGCACGCGCCGTTCCGCGGCGCGACCGTTAATAGGCAGCAGGGCGACATCTATTTTGAATGGCCGCAACTTTGCCACCATGCCTTCGTATCGAACCGTGTCGCCGCTGTGGTAAACGGTCCAGCCGCCAAACTGGAGAACATATCCCAGGTATTTGACGCGCCCACGCTCATCGCGGTCCAGAGTCTCATGAGCCGATGCGACGCCAGAGAACCGCATGCCGGAAACTTCCACAAACGATCCGTCGTCAACGCCTAGCAAAGTCGCAGGGTCAATCTGGAGCCGCTCCGCCACAAATGCGCGATTGGTTTCAGGTATGACCAGTTTGAGCCCTGGGTTCGCCGCAAGGATTGGGCACAGGGTCTCAGCATCGAGATGATCGGTGTGGTTGTGAGTGGAGGCGGCGACATCAACAAATGAGAGCCGGGCCGGATGGATCGCCAGTTCGGTCATTCGGACGTGCGGCTTGTCCGTGTCCCTGTATTTCCTGGTCAGCGAGTCCGAAAGATAGGGGTCGAGCAGAACGTGAACTCCCTGCCATTGCAGCAGGAATCCGCTTTGCCCCAGCCACCACAAACGAAAACGTCCGTCGCGCCGATTCGACGCATGAATGTCCGCGAGCAGGGCGTCGTGGGACTGAATCGGCTGGATCACGAGAGCCCAAGTTCTCCCCGGACGATGTTCACGCCACGCACCATATTTGCCAACTTCTGGCGCGCCGCCCAACGAGCGGTTTGGCTGAGTCCGCAGTCGGGCGCGAAGGAGAGCTTCTCCGCAGGAGCGTACTTCAGGCAAAGGCGCACCCGCTCGGCAACATCTTCGGGAGTCTCTATGTAGTAGCTCTTCACGTCAATAATTCCAACGGCAACGTCGATCTCGCGCTCTGCGATTTCCCGAATCACTTCGATCTCGGCGAACTCCCGACTTGCCATCTCCAGGTGCATTTCATCCACCGGCAGGTCGAAGAACGCCGGAAACAACGGGGCATACCGCCGGGGGCCGACGGCGCGCCCTTTGTAATTGCCAAAGCAAAGATGCGTGGAAAGTCGGCACCGGCCTGTGATCGGCTTGACCGTCTCGGTGAAGATCTTAACAAAACGGCGCGGATCTTCCCGGTGCGCGTAGCAGCTCATCGAAGGCTCGTCGAGTGTGATTTCGCGGCAACCGCACTGCACCAACTGCTCGAGTTCTTCACGCACAATTGGAACCAGCGCTTCGGCTACATCCCAACGACTCTCGTAGCCGCCACCCGGATGAATTCGGCCACTCAATGTATAGGGCCCGGGAACGCTCGCTTTTAAGACGGGGCCGGACGGAGCAATCTTTTGTAAGAGCTGGAACTCCGCTACCGCCCCCAAGCCATGCCGGGAACGCAGGGTTCCGGTGACCTCGTACTTGCCGCGTTGATCGTGGGCCGGCGGGCCGAAGCGCCGCGGCGAAGCGGGCGACGGGTTGAGTCCTTCCAGCCGGCCATAGAACGAGAGGTTGAAATCGTAGCGAGTCTGCTCACCGTCCGTAATTACATCCAATCCGGCGGCGAGTTGATCGTGAACCGCGGCAATCACGGCGTCCGTCCGCATTTCTTCGATATCGGCCTCGCCGAATTGATCCAGGTGCGCCGCCGCGAACTCCAGCCAGCCCGGAAACGGATAGCTCCCGATCACCGTAGTCTGCAAAGGACGACGTCGCTTGATCGGATTTCGGCCCTCTGAACTAACTTCCGGTGTGATGCCCGTCGTCTCTAGAGTCATTCGCTCACCGTCCAACCGCCGTCCACAGTTATGATCTGGCCCGTGATCGGGCTGGATTCACTCCGCAAAAGGAAGCACGCTGTCTTCGCGACGTCCTCCGCATTCAACATGCCCTTGGTCAGAGGTTGCTTATGAGTCATATATTCGGTGATGGGCGCGCTTGCCTGGGCCCGGGCGGTCATCGGCGTGCGCACCAGTCCCGGCGCAATCACGTTGATGCGGATGCCACTGGGAGCGTAATACGCGGCCGCGGCCACGGACATCGCCTCGATCGCTCCTTTACTGGCAGCGTACCCGGCAGCCGCGAAGTGGTCCCGTTGCGGATGCCGCGCGAGTACGCTTCCGGCATTAAGAATCACTCCCCTTTGCGCGGTTTTGGTCCACACACCGAGCACCTCGCGGCACATGAGGAAGGTGCCTTTGGCATTCACAGCCATGACCGTGTCCCAGGCTTCCGGTTTGCATTCATGAAGAGGGCCATCGCCGGCAGAGCGCGCGCTGATGCCGGCAACATTGAAGAGGGCATCGATCCTGCCGAAACGTTCCAGGCAGGCGGCCACGGCATCCCGAACGGCGCTCGCGTCACGCACATCGGCGGCAGCAAAGCCCGCTTCCGCTAACTCTGTCGTGAGGCTGCGGCATTCTTCCTGGTGTATCCCGACGACAAACACGGGCTCGTCCACTGCCCACATTCGCGCCGTGGCAGCGGCAATCCCCGACGAACCCGTGATTAGAAGCACTTGCTTCACAGCGCCTCATTCGAACAGGTGTTTGAGGCTCTTCCGATACGCTTCGTAGAACGCTTCCAATTGCTCCTCGGCGCCGGTATTTCCCACGAACTGATGACTCGGCAGCACGGTCGGCTTCACTCCGCGCTGGAGCAGGGCTTCTGCCGTGGCGCAACGGATCATATTAATGATCATTGCGCCGGTGATCGTGGAGACAGGACCGGTTCTCCATTCAAGCCCCTCCAATTCGATAATGCAATCGCCGGGCGGGCACTGATTGTCAATGACGAGATCGGCGCAATCGGTGAGCTTTTTCCCGGATGAGTGCGCCGCCTTCGCCTCTTCACAATGTGCCTTGGAAACAATGGCAATCACCGACAACCCGCGCTCCTGAGCGCCCATCGCCATCTCGACAACCACTGGCCGAATGCCGCTTGTAGAAATAATGATGAAGGCGTCGTTCGGGCCGAAACGGAAGCTGCGCAGAATTTGTTCGGCGTACCCTTCGTAGTTCTCCAGGTAAAGCGGAGCACGCAACCCGTTGGCGCCAACGATCGCCGCATGGTTGGAGAGGGCCATCTCGACCAAGGCAACAAAGCCGGCATAACAACCCTGCCGGGGCGTCATTTCCTCGCACATCATCCGCGAGTGGCCGTTGCCGAACAGGAAGATGAGCCCGCCGCGCGCGATCCGCTCCGCGCACAGTTCCGCCGCCCGTTGAATGGTATCCGCTTGTGTGCGCCTCAAATCCTGCAAGAGGTTGATCGCCTGGTCAAAGAACGTCAACCCTGCCTGCTTGGCGCCGCCAACCGTCTTGCTGGGCGTGTAATCG
>Ga0209648_10005485_pt1 | contig 10853 bp, 8 predicted proteins | sample GraSoi2013_115cm_FD_185830 | JGI IMG/M metagenome (GOLD analysis project Ga0209648, IMG submission 185830) | Grasslands soil microbial communities from the Angelo Coastal Reserve, California, USA - Sample 9_17_2013_115cm (SPAdes) (version 2) | ecosystem: Environmental > Terrestrial > Soil >...
ACTGGTTCAGCGTCTGCTCGCGCTCGTCATTGCCGCCGCCGAGGCCGGCGCCGCGATGGCGGCCGACCGCGTCGATTTCGTCGATGAAGATGATGCAGGGCGCGTTCTTCTTGGCCTGTTCGAACATGTCGCGGACGCGGCTGGCGCCGACGCCGACGAACATCTCGACGAAGTCCGAGCCCGAGATCGTGAAGAACGGCACGTTGGCTTCGCCGGCGACCGCGCGCGCGATCAGCGTCTTGCCGGTGCCGGGAGGGCCGACCAGCAATACGCCGCGCGGAATCCGTCCGCCGAGCCGTTGATACTTGCCGGGATCGCGCAGGAATTCGACGATCTCCTGCAGATCCTGCTTGGCCTCATCGACGCCGGCGACGTCCTCGAACGTCACGCGGCCATGCGCTTCCGTCAGCATCTTGGCGCGCGATTTGCCGAAGCCCATCGCCTTGCCGGCGCCGCCCTGCATCTGCCGCGACAGGAAAATCCATACCCCGATCAGCGCGATGAACGGCAACCACGAGACCAGGAGCGACACGAACCACGGCACGTTGTCGCCGGGCGGCTTCGCGGTAATCGAAACCTTGCCGTTATACAGGCGCGAGACCAGCGTCGGGTCGTTCGGCGCATAGGTCTGGAAGCTCGAGCCGTTGGTGAAGGTGCCGTGGATTTCCGGTCCCTGGATCACGACGTCGCGAACGTGATTCTGATCGACTTCGGTCAAGAGCTGCGAGAACGAGATGTCCTGCGAGGACGCGCGTTGACCAGGATTCTGGAAGAGCGTGAACAGTGCCAACAACAGCAAGACAATAATGACCCAGAGGGCGAAATTGCGCAGATTGGCGTTCATCGAACTTCCTTCGTGGTCGCGCGGATCGCGGCCTTATTCCTTGGGCAGTGTCCTTAGGGCAGGTACGAGGCAATCCCTCGGTCAGCTGCATTACAATCTAGGTGCGGCTCCCGTCGCTGCCAAGGGAACCAAGCAGGACTATTTAGCGCATCTTAGCGGGATTCCCGTTCAAATGATGGCGCTGAAACCGGTGTTTTCCGGGGTGGTTAAGGCTTCAAACTGGTCCGGCGGCGGGGCGGCGCCGGCTCGACATGGATCCGGCCATCGATCAGGCTGACCAGCGCACCGGCGAGGGTCTGTTTCAGCGGACCGCGCCCTGCCGTCTTTTTCGCAGCAACCCGGTCCAATGCCGACAGCAAGGCTTCCACCTTGCCAAGTTCAACCGGCCCCTCATGACCGAACCGATCAATCGCACGCAACAGAAGGCGAAGGCGGATTTCCTCCGGCATTACAGCAAACGCCTTGGCATCAAAGGTTTTGGCGCCGATTCCGGGATGCAATGCTTCGCGACCCTTCAGCGCGAGATAGCGCTCGGCGCCATCGACCAGAACCTCGACCGCGGCGTTTGCCCGCGCAAGCCGCGACGCCAGCCGCGCCAGATTGTTGGCATCGCCGCCCTCGGTGGCGAGAACCGGCATCAACGTGCGGATGCGAGGCCGGGTAAAATTCAAATCGCGATTGGTCGGATCGTCAGCGAAGTCGATTTTCGCCTTCTTGAGAGTCGCGATCAGCTGCGATTTCGAAACACTCAGGAATGGACGTGCCAGCCGTACGCCTTCTCGCTCGGACTCTCGCGCCATCGCCGCGAGACCGGCGATGCCGCTGCCGCGCAGCATTCGCATCAGCAGGGTCTCGGCCTGATCGTCGCGGGTATGCGCGGTGAGGACATGGGTAGCACCGTGAGCCCGCGCGGCTTGCGCCAGCAGGCGGTAACGCGCTTCTCGCGCCGCGGCCGGCAGGCCGGTTCTCGGTTTGGCGCCAGTCCAGCGCAGCGTGCGATGCGGCAGATCGAGGATGTGCGCCAGGCGCTTGACGTCGCGCGCCTCGGCCGCGGCCTCGGCGCGCAAGCCGTGATCGACAGTGACGGCAAGGAGGCGCGGACCGCGGGCCAAGGCGCGACGCCAGCGCGCTGCAAGCCACATCAGCGCGATTGAATCGGGGCCGCCGGAGACGGCGAGAACGATCGCCGGAACGCCCTTCCAGTCCGCGAACAGGCGTCTCGCATTCTGTGCTGAGATCGGGGATTTATCGTCGTCTGACATGGCATCGCCGGCTGATGTCGAAGCCTGTTTATAGGCTCGAGCAATGCGGCTTTAGCACTTAACCCGTTTTTGCTCACGGTCCACGGCTGCTTTGACGCCGCTCGAGGCGCGGGGATATTTCCGCGTCACTTCGCCCAGTGCCGCGCAGGCGGCCTCCTTCTCCTTCAGGGCCGCCAGCGATTGTCCGAGCCGCAGCAAGGCGTCCGGGGCTTTCGCCGATTTGTCGAATTTGGTGGTCACGCCGAGAAAGGCTTCCGCGGCGTCGCGATATTGCTGGCGCTGGAAAAAGCTCTCGCCCAGCCAGTATTGCGAATCGGCGATCAGGGGATCGCTCGGATATTTCTGCGCGAAGTTGCGCATCGTCTCTTCGGCCAGCGCATAGTCCTTGCGCTGCATATAGCCGATGCCGAGATCGAACTCGTCCCTCGGGGTTGCCGACGGCGGCAAAGTGGTCAGGGCTGCGCCCGCGCCGGGGCTTCGCGGTGGCGGCAAGGCGCCGCCGGGGACGCTGGGACCGGTGTTTGCAAGGTCGAGCGGCTCGCCGGCACCGCGGCCGCCGGGAGCCCCGATCGGCGCTTCGTTGGCAATCGGCAATTGACCGCCACCGAGCGCGCGCGGCGCGCCCGGGGCATTCGGGTTCTGGCCGGGATCGAAGGCATCACCGCGGCGCCGGCCTCCGGGCTGCACTCCCTGCGGTTCCTGCACGATCGGTGCCGGCGCGGCAATCTGCTGGTCATAACCCGGCTGGGTCTGTGGTTGCCGGAGGGGCGGATTCGGCTGCATCGGAGGAGCCGCCGCGATGTTGGGCTGGGCGACCGCGGGTTGACCGCCGGGAGCCATTTGCGCGCCGCCCTGCAGCATCCTCAGGCGGTCTTCGAGCTGGCGGTTGCGATATTGCAGCTCCTCATTCTGGCCGGTGAGTTGCCGCAACTGATTCTCAAGCTGCTGAATCCGCATTTCCGGATCGAGACTATCGGATTGGGCGAACGCCTGTGACGATAGCGCCAGCATCGCGGACATTGCCGCGGCGCAGGTAATTCCATGAAACCTGGATGACATTTTGGCCTGACGACGAAATCGGCGTGACATCGAAAGCGGAACACATTGAGAGAGCGAGTGCGCCAAAAATGTGACTGATGTCCGATACGCTCGTTTCATGCCTAAGGTCTAGTATTCCTTTCGAAACAAGCAAGCGGCTTGGCTGACCGGATCGATCGCGAATTCACAAGGAGCGAGGCCATGCATGTACGCGTCAACGGGGTACGGCTGTTCTTCGACGTCGAGGGCGGCAAGCTTGTGCCCGACGGCCCGGCGACGCGGGAAAAGCCGACATTGCTGCTGCTTCACGGCGGGCCCGGCGCCGATCACTCGATCTATCGGCCAGCCTACTCGGCCTTGGCCGACATCGCTCAGGTCATTTATCTCGACCATCGCGGCAACGGCCGCAGCGAGGATGGTCCGCGGGAGAACTGGAACCTGGCGCAGTGGGGCGACGACGTCCGCGCATTCTGCGACGCCTTGGGCATCGTCGATCCGGTCGTGCTGGGCGCGTCGTTCGGCGGCATGGTGGCGCTGGCCTACGCCACCCGTCATCCACATCATCCCTCAAAACTCGTGCTGATCAGCACGGCAGCCGCCGGCGACAGCCATCGCGAGCGCCGCGTGGAGCTGTTCGAGCGGTTTGGCGGCCCCGAGATCGGGACGCTGGCGCGCCGCCGGTTTCTGGAGCTTCAGGGCCACCCTGACGAAGCCTCGCTCGATGCCTGGCGGCGGCTGGCCATGCCGCTCTATACCCGCATTCCGCGAGACCCGAACGCGGCGCGCCGCGCCGTCAGCCGGTCAGAGGTACTGCAGTGGTTCACACGACCAGGCGGCGAAGCCCACTCGTTCGACATGTTCGGGGATCTTCACTGCATCCAGTGCCCGACCCTGATCCTCGGCGGCGAGGACGATCCGATTCACCCGATCGAGAGCCAGGCGGATATCGCAGCGGCGCTGCCATCGCATCTCGTGCAGTTCGAACGTTTTGCGGATTGCAGGCACGCCGTAGTGCCCGATGCGCCTGAGCGCGCCATGGCGGTGATCCGCGACTTCATCGCGAATCGATAGCGCCTGAAGCAGCGGCCAAAACAAAACCGGCGCCCGAGGGCGCCGGCGACAAACCTTGCAAAAACCGAATGGTTAAGAGCTGGCGTTCAAGACGGTGACAGCACGGCGGTTCTGCGACCAGCACGAGATGTCGTTGCAGACCGCGACCGGGCGTTCCTTGCCGTAAGAGATCGTCCGCATCCGGCCGGGATCGATGCCGCGCGACGCGAGGAAGGTACGAACCGATTGGGCACGCCGCGCACCCAGCGCGATGTTGTACTCGCGGGTGCCGCGCTCGTCGGCGTGGCCTTCAATGGTGAAGGAGTAGCGGTTGTAGCTCTGCAGCCAGCGCGCCTGCTTCTCCAGGGTCGCGATCGCCTGCGGCGTCAAATCGGTCTGGTCGCTCTCGAAGAACACGCGGTCGCCGACATTGACCACGAAATCCTGCTGGCTGCCCGGGGTCGCAGCACTTGCCATTGCGCCGTCGGCGCCAAGGTTCTTGTTGGCGCAGGCGCCCATCGACAGCGCCACCGCGAGAACCGCGGCCAGCTTCAATCCCTGGAGGATACGCATCTGATGTTTCATTCCGGAGCCTCCACGCTCACGTTTTTCGACTGTTATCCGGTCTACAGGGCGATGGTTAAGCGAACGTTCCGTCAACCTTGATGGGGTGTTGCCAGACCCGATCAAATGCCAGCAATCGGCGAAAAGCAACCGCGATGGTTAATGGGTTGTAAATGTGGCGCGATGGTGAAGGCAAGCGCGAACGGGACCGGAATCACCCCTTTGGGCGTTCGGCACCTGGCCCGAAGGGCGGTTTGCGCGCGGATTTGGCAGAAACCCTGCCGGCGAACAGCAACGTCCGGCCAGTTCCGGCTAGGCCGCTTCAGGAGCTCGGAATGATCGAGGCAGGCTCGAAGGTCGAGATCACGCCATCCTCGAAGGAGTGACGATCGCGCTGGAACAGCATCCGCCGCTCGAAAGCACTCGAGCGCATAATGGGAAAACGGGCCAAGACCTGTTCGCGCATGGTCCGGAAACCGGACGCCATCAATGCCACCTTTTTCAATACGTTCGGAAACGAACGCGGTTCGGCGATGGTCTGGTGCAGAAAGACCCGGCGATAAAACGCCTGGTGCTCGGCGCGAACGAGCGCGAGCCCGGTATCGGCGTTGAAATACTCGCATGCCAGATAGGCCAGCCGCAGCGTCAGATAGGGGAGCTCCGGAAACCGCTGGGCTTTTTCGGGGTCTGCAACAAAACGAGCCGGATCGATGAAAACTTCGCCTTGATCGAGGCGAGGGTGAAGAACATCGCCGAACAATTCGGTTGCATAGGACATCCGCCATTCTGACGTCAGGACGTGGAGGCGGATAGAACTACAGAGTTCTCCGTCAACATAGATTCCGAACGTCCAGGCATTGGGCGCATCGTCATAACGATCGCTGACGCGCTGAGACTCTGACGGCAAGATTAATCCGCCATGCAGATAGGCTCTGTAACGCATTAAATAAATACAATCTCTCTCCTCAGGAGTTTCGATGGGTCGGTAATCGACGCGATCAAACAGCCCTGATCCCCGCACAAAGAGCGAAGTGCGCGGGTCGGCTCCGGACTTCATCTGATACTCCTTAACTTCCAAACAACTTGCACGAGTGGAGAAAAGATTAACAGTCAGTTAACGAAATTGCAAAGCTATCGACACGTTAGGGTTAATCTGAGATAGCTCAAACATCACTGCATCTTGGCGCAGGGACGGCCACCCGCGAGCCGCGCCATGTTTTTAAGCGATGGATCGTGATGCAATCGCCGGCATCTGCCCGTCCGGCAGGCGGCGGCCGTGCGATGCGTTCAGCAACTGCCGTACCCGCACCGCTGGCACCGGCCGGCTGAACAGATAGCCCTGCGCCTCGGTCACCGTGCCGTCGGCGCTGATCAGTTCCAGTTGCTCGTTGGTCTCGATGCCTTCGACCACGACCGACATTCCGAGATCGGCGCTGAGTCGCGCCACGCCGCGCAACAACGTCAGCGGACGATCGCTATCGATGCCCTCCAGGAAGGATCGATCGATCTTCACCTTCTGCAGCGGGAAATTATGCAGATAGCTCAGGCTCGAATAACCGGTGCCGAAATCGTCGAGCGAAATTCGCACACCGATGGTGCGCAACTGGGCGAGCACGTCGTGGGTCAACTGGGTGTTGCGCAACAGCGAGGATTCGGTGATCTCGATTTCGAGACGGTGGGCGGGCAGGCCGGAGACCTCGAGCGCGTAGCGCACTTCGCTCAGCACGTCGCGCTGGTGGAACTGTTGCGGCGAAAAATTGACCGCGACGCTGACGCCTTCAGGCCATTTCATGCATTCCATGCAGGCCTTGCGCAGGATCCAGCGGCCAAGATCGACGATCAGACCCATGTCCTCGGCGACCGGAATGATATCGACCGGCGAAACCGTGCCTCGCACCGGATGATTCCATCGCAGCAGCGCTTCGCAAGTCGCGATGCGGCCGGATTTGAGATTGACCAACGGCTGATAGAACAGCTCGAATTCCTCGTTGGCCAGCGCCTTGCGCAGGTCGAGTTCGAGAATGCGGCGGGCCTCGACGGTTTGCGCCATCTCGTCGCGGAAGAAACAGAAGGTTCCGCGGCCGTCCGCCTTGGCGCGATAAAGCGCCATGTCTGCATTCTTCAGCAGCGTATCGGCGCTGATGCCCGGCGACGTCATCGCGATGCCGACGCTGGCGCCGATCTCGACCAGGTGATTGTCGATTTGATAACGCTCGCTTAGTTGGTCGACAATGCGCCTGGCAAGGCCGGCCGCCTCCTCGTTCGATTTGATGTTCTGCTGAAACACCACAAACTCGTCGCCGCCGAACCGCGCCACGAAATCCTCCGGGCGTAGCATCGCGCGCAACCTGTCGGCGACGGCGCACAACAGCTGGTCGCCGCAGGGATGACCGAGGGTGTCGTTGACCTGCTTAAATTGATCGAGATCGACAAACAGCAACGCCGACAATTGCTCACCATCGTGCGGAACCACGAGAAGACGCTCGATTTCGTCGCGGAAATTGACCCGGTTGGGAAGCGCTGTCAGTTCGTCGTAGCGCGCCAAATGCGTGATTCTGGCTTCAGCGGTGCGCCGTTCGGTAATGTCTTCGAGCAGCACGACGGCGCCGCCGCCGACCATCGGCTGAAATGTCCATGACAGCGACCGGCCTCGCGCGACGTCGGGATCGGTGGTGATGATATCCCTCGCCTGCGAATTCTCGATTTCGGAAAGGATAATCTTCCCGGATGCTGCAGAAATCGATCCGGCAAGCACGCAGGCGTCGACGATTTCGGCGGCGAGGATCCCGCGCTTGACGATATCCTCCGGCAGAAGCATCATCTCGCTGAAACGATGGTTCATCACCGCGAGCCGGCCGTCTGCGCGGAACATGCACAGACCGTGCGGCATGTTGTTCAACGCGGTATCGAACTGGCCGGCCAGCGCCGCCTCGCGCTCGCGCGCCACAAGCGCCCGCATAAATATTCTGTGCAAATTAGCCGAAATTCCCATGAGAGCCACAAGAAATACGGCGCTCACGGCTGACATGGCTATGTAATAGGGTGTGCCGCGCAACGCCAGCGCGACCACCGTTGGACCAAAGACAAGTGTAACCTGCAGCTGGAATATCCACTGCCGTCCAAAGGCCCTGCCCGCACCTCCCGCCGCGATCCCGGTGGTGACGGATAAACAAATCATATGGGCCACGGCGTCGTCACTGCTCAGCAGGGTGGTGGCGCACCAGATGCCGATCGCAGCGGCTTGGATCATCGCCCCGATCTGATAGCGCTGCTTCCACTGCGCGGCTTCATCGGCAGTGAGGGTCGATTTGCGCGCTTGGTACCGCTGCAAGTCGAACGCCCGGACAGCGCCGGCCACGATGAGAAGCCCGACACACGCCCAGATTAGATCTTCTCCCGTCTTCAGCGCGGTCAAGGCCGCCGCGATGGCCACGAAGACGATACCCGCAAGCAGCGGAGCGGGAGTTTCGAAGAGCGAATCAATCAACGCCGCGTGAATGGACGGCGACACTTTCTGATCGGGCTCTCCGCTCTGATTTGCGAGCTGCATTTTGGCTGTACGCGTCCTGTCCGGTGCGTAGTTCTACCCGTCGCAGATGAAGTCTTTCTGAGGGAATATCGTTACCGGGACGTTGTTTTTGACGTCCAGGAACGAAAATCTGCCCGATAAATCAGCGGGCTAGGCAAGTTTTACCCTGCTCCGGCGCGGACGCCGGCCGGCCACGATGCCGATCCTTACGATAGCAGGGGCGACCACGCCGGATCGGACGCAAAGCCGGGGGTTGGAACCCGCTGTTCGTTGCGTCCGGAAATATCCACGGTGAACAGCGAAGGTCCGCCATTGCCGCCGGGGTCGCGGAAGAACATCAGAACGCGGCCGTTTGGCGCAAAGGTCGGTCCCTCGTTGTGGAATCCGCTAGTGAGAATCCGCTCGCCTGAGCCGTCGGGCTTCATGATGCCAATGGAAAATTGTCCGCCGCCCTGTTTGGTGAAGGCGATGTAGTCGCCGCGCGGCGACCAGACCGGGGTCGAATAGCTGCCCTCCCCGAAGGATATCCGTTGCGCAGGTCCACCCGTCGCCGGCATCACATAGATCTGCGGCTTTCCGCCGCGGTCGGATTCGAAACACAGGCGCGTGCCGTCGGGCGCATAGGACGGCGAGGTATCGATCGCCGGCGTATCGGTGAGGCGCGTGGTCGATTTCGAGCGCAGATCCATGACGAACAGGTTCGAATTGCCGCCCTGCTGCAGGCTCATGATCACGCGCTGGCCGTCCGGCGAGAAGCGCGGCGAGAACGACATGCCGGGAAAATTGCCGACGATCTCGCGCTGCCCGGTCTCGATATTGAACAGATAGACGCGCGGGTCGCCCTGGCCGAATTCCATATAGGTGATTTCCTGCGTCGACGGCGAGAACCGCGGCGTCAGCACGAGGTCCGCGCCTTTCGTCAAATAGCGAACATTGGCGCCGTCCTGATCCATCAGCGCCAGCCGCTTGACGCGGCGTTCCTTGGGCCCGCTTTCATCGACGAACACCACGCGGCTGTCGAAATAGCCTTTTTCTCCGGTCAGGCGCTCGTAGATCTGGTCGGAAATGATGTGCCCGATCCGACGCCAAGATTCGGGCGAGGTGACATATTTCTGGCCGGCGAGTTGCTGACCGGCGGCGACGTCCCAGAGGCGGAACTCGGCCTGCAGACGCCCATCGGGCTGGCGGGTCATCCGGCCGGTGACCAGCGCCTGGGCGTTGATGGTCTTCCAGTTCTGGAATTGCGGCGCAACGTCGATATTGCTGATCTTCTCGATAAAGGCCGCCTGATCGATCGGGGCGAACAGTCCGCTGCGCTTGAGGTTGTTGGTGATGACCTGGGCGACGCCGACGCTGACCTCGCCGTCGGCCGGCGATCCCGGCACAAAATTCGGGATCGCGATCGGCAGCGCCTGGGTACCGCCGGGGACGACTTCAAGTCGCTGCTGGGCCTGCGCAAACAATGCGGTCGGCCGAACCATTCCCGACAACGCCAGGGCTCCGCCCGCAAGTGTGAAAGCACGTCGAGAAATAAGTGATGACAGGCCGGACGTCGGGTTGTCGCGAAACGGACGAAACATACTAATCGACCTTGTTATGAAACAGGAACGGCAACGACTTCCATTCCGCATATTTCGCGGCCGGAAGCATGGTGTATGGCTGGCAAGCGATAATGGCCCGACGGGCTCCTTCAAAGATCGCGCGCTCGCGATCGTTGCGCGGCTCGGTCTCCAACAAAGGCGGGGCTGAAAGCGTGCCATCCTGCTTGAATGTCAATGTAATGGGAATTTTGACGTCTTGTTCGTCGAACCCACCGCCATCCGCCTGCCAGCAATCATGGATCCTGCTGACGAGCGCGGAAAGATAACTTGCCGATAGTGTGGCCGCAGTGCCCTTGGCGGTTCCGAGCGCCGGAGTTGAATTGAGCGTGTCGCCGGCGAACGCCTGTCGGGTCGGATCGCGTTTGTCGACCAGCGCCGCGATGGTTTCCCTATCGAACTTGTATTCGCGCTTTTTGACCGGAGGCGGCGGCGCGGCCTTGGCTTCCGGCTTCGGTGCCGGTTTCTTGGTCTCTTCCTTTTTCAAGGCCTCGGCGATCGGATCGACCTTGGGCGGATCCGGCTTCTTCTCGATCGGCTTCGGCTCATCCTTCGGCTTGCTCTCGGCCACCGGCTTCGGCGGATCGGGCTTTTTCTCAGGCGGCTTTTCCACCGGCTTCGGCGCAGGATCTGGCGCGGCGTCGGTGACGATGGCTTTCTTTTCGGTGATCTTGCCGACGGCATCATCCACGGGCTTGGCTTCGGCGACCTTCTCCACCAGCGGCTTGGGATTTTCCTTTTTGCCGGATTTGATGCCGGCCGTGATCTTGTTCAGTTGATCGTCGGTCACGAATTCAACGGGAACTGACTCGATCTCCGTCGATTCGAATGCTTTGGACGAGAACGACATCAGTCCCCACCCGATCACGAGGACGTGCAGGGCCACAGACGCAACAAGTGTCTTGTCGACCTTCACGTTCACCCTCTAGTGCCCCTGCTCAACTTCGGTGACCAGCGCCAGTCGCTTG
>Ga0209648_10005486_pt1 | contig 10852 bp, 11 predicted proteins | sample GraSoi2013_115cm_FD_185830 | JGI IMG/M metagenome (GOLD analysis project Ga0209648, IMG submission 185830) | Grasslands soil microbial communities from the Angelo Coastal Reserve, California, USA - Sample 9_17_2013_115cm (SPAdes) (version 2) | ecosystem: Environmental > Terrestrial > Soil >...
CGTCGATGGCCGCCGATTCGACGGCAGGAGGAACGGGGTCGTGCACTGGGTGACGGGCGCGTTTTTGGACCTGCCGCCGCGCCTCAACGCCCGACAGATGCGCGCGCTGGTCCGTCTCGGTGTGATCCTTCGCTGGATCGCGATCGCGTTTGCCGGCCTGGCCGGACTGCTTGGCCCGCGGGCGCCGACCCTGCTGGCGGCCGAGATCCTGGCCGCGGTGACCTACAACGGCCTGGTCACCGGGGTCGCCGTGCGCGCCTCGGACGGGGCCCTGCCCCGGGTTGTCCTGTTCACGACGGTCATCGACCAGCTCTTCTGCTTCACCTTCATCGGTCTGTACAACATCGTTCCCGGCGGCCACCAGGTGGCCGCCTATGTGCCCGGAATGATCGAGGCCGTCGCCTTCTTCGGCGCGGCCGGCGCCGTTCTCTCGACCGGCATCTTCTTGACCGGCGTCGTGGTCGCGCAGGCGACCGCGGCGCTCGTGGGGCGGGGCCCGTTCGACTCGATGGGTGTGTTCGCCTCGACCATGATGGTGATCTTGATCGGGACCTGCCTGGGCGGAGTCAGCGAGGTGCTGGCTCGCTCTACCGGTGACGAAGCTCCGCTCGATGGGATCGTCCGGCGCCCCGCCGTCGCGGCCCAGCCGAGGCTCTCCGGACGCGAGCAGGATGTGCTGCGCCTGGTGGCCGAAGGATGCTCCAATGCGATGATCGCCGCCCGCCTCGGGGTGAGCGAGCGGACGGTCAAGGCCAGCCTGGAGCGCTTGCTGACCCAGGTGAAGGCGCGCAACCGTGCGGAGGCCGTGGCGGCCGCGATCCGGAACGGGCTGCTTTGAGCGTCCTGCGGGCGGCGCTGTCGGCCGTGAACCTCGCGGAGCTGCTCCCCGCGCCGACGGCCGGCCAGGTTCGGCGCAATCTGCGCATCGGCATCGTGCTGCGCTGGATCACCATCGCGCTGGTCGCAGCCGGCGGGATGCTGACCCCGAACCTCGGGACCTTCCTGCTCTATTTGGTGGTCGCCGCCACCGTCTACAACGGGGGCCTCATGGCGCTGGTGGCGCGGGCACCGGCCGGTTGGGATCGACACCTGGCGCTCGCGGTCACGATCATCGACAGCCTGTTCGGCTTCATCTTCCCCGGACTCTATGCGACCCAGGTCGCGGGGAGCGAGCCACTCGGCGCCTATGTCATTGGCGTCATCGAGGCCGTGTTCTACTTCGGAGCGGCCGGCGCGATCCTCTCGCTCGGGATTTTTGTCGTGTCCGCCCTCACGGTCAAGGTTTTCGGCCTGCCATTGTTCGGTCGGCTCTTCGACGGCGGCGGCCTCGTTAACTCCGTGCTGCTGCTGGCCATGATTGCCGTCTGCCTCGTGGTGACGTTCCGGCTCCGAATCGAGGCCAGCGAGACGGGGACAGCCGCGCTGGAGACCGCAGGACCGGAGGCACTGGAGGGAGGCGAGCCCGCGGTCCGGCTGTCGCGACGCGAGCGCGAGGTGCTCGCCCTGGTGGCGGAGGGGTACTCGAACCCTATGATCGCGACACGCCTCCACCTGAGCGACAGCACGGTCAAGAGCTACGTGGAGAACCTGCTTTTCCATCTCAACGTGCGCAACCGGGCGGAAGCGGTGGCGGCGGCGTCCCGGCTGAAGCTGCTGTAGCCCCTTTAGGAGCGACCCGCCGATCGGCCCCCGCCGCTTGGCTGTACTCTCTGCCGCCGTCCGGAGGTAGGCAGACGCCGCGCAACGCTCTACCGTCGTCTCGTGGCCCAGCCGTATCGTTTGGAGGAACGCGCCGAGTGCGTGCTCGCATTCGAGGCACTGGAGGTCACGTTGCGGGGCCTCAAAGAGGACGTCGCGCGCACGGCGCGGCGCTGCCAGGAGGTGCGCCAAGCCTACGGTCGCTTGATGGAGGCGGCAGCATCCGATAGTGACCTCCCCCGCTTCGCGCCGGACTCGGTCCTCTACCCCCTGACGGCTCGAGAGCGCCTGGTCGCGGCGTTAGCGGCCGACGGGCGGACCAATGCCCAGGTCGCGGCCGAACTCCATGTCAGCCTCCACACCGTCAAGAGCCAGATGCGAAGTGTGCTGCGCAAACTCGAGATCGAGTCGCGCTGGCAGATCGGCCGGGTTTGATCCGTTAGTAGATGTCTTCTTTGCGGGTGTCTTCGTCGGACTCGGGGACTTCCACCTCGTCCTCGGCCGACTCCACCGTGTGCATCCCGTCGAGCTCTTCGGCCGGCTCCTCGCCATCTTCCTCGGCTTCTTCCACGTCGGCGTTCCGGGTAAGGAGCGATTCCTTGGCATAGGGTCGGAACTCGTCCCGGCCCCTCTTGATCGGGAAGGACGGCCTCCCGAAGAACTTCGGGTCCTGGTAGGTCTCCCGGACGATGATCTTGACGGCGCCTCCCTCACAGGCGGCGACCGCACCGGAGTAGCGGTTCCCTCCCTCCAGGAACTTGATCAGCCGGCGTCCCAGGACGTGCTCCAGGTGGCCCAGGTAGACGCCGCGCGCCGTCTCGACGTTCATCGTGTCCCCGGCCACGATCAACTTGACCGGGTCGCCACCGGCAACCTTGCTGCAGGGGTCTCCCTCGGCGTGGACGTGGAGCGCGGTCAGCGAGGTTTTGCCGGTTTCCTCGATGAAGGCGTCGACGTCAACCTTGGCCTTCGAGGTGGGGACCGGCTGGCCGCCGCGAAGCGCCTGCAGCTTGCTCAGGTTCTTGACCGCGATCGGGTTGATCGGGTTCATCTTCAGGGTGCTCTTGTAGGCTTCGATCGCCTCGCTCAGCTGGCCAAGCTCGGTGTAAGCCTTACCCAGCCGGTTGAGGGTGTCCTCATCCGGACCAAACCGGTCCATGATGCCCCGGTTCACCTGGACGGCCTCGACCCAGCGGTTCGCCAGGGCGAGCTCGATCGCCTCGTCGACGTACTGCGCCCGTGGTTTGATGCGTTCTGCGAATTCGGCCATCGCTTGCCCTCCTGAGTGCGTCGTATACCCTACGCGCGCTTGAAAACCGTTGTCAAGCCTGCATACCGAGTTGCTGCGCATCACAACGCAAGCTCTACCGGATGCTTGTGGGAAATCCGGCAGAATATTAAGTGGTATTAGAAGACTTGCCACTTTTATTGCACCGGTGGTGGCAAGGTTGTATAAAGAGCTACGGCTTTGGGGGCCGCGAGTTCGGGTCGTATTCACATTTGGAAGGAGGACGCGTATGAGATTGCCTAAATTGCTCGCCGCGCTTGCCGTGACGAGCGTGGCATTGGCAGCCTGCGGCGGGTCAAGCACCGGCGGCCAGAGTATCAAGGGGACGATCAAGATCGGCATCGAGCTGCCGGTCAGCTTCGGGGATGCCTCAGACGGGCAGCCCACGCAAAACGGCGCGAAGCTGGCCATCAAGCAGGCGGGAAAGGTTTGCGGCGCATCCAGCCACACCGACGCCTGCTTCACGCTCGCACCCTGGGCGCTCGACGATGCCACCGCGGCGCTCGGTGGCCATGACCCGGCCCAGGGCGCGGCGAATGTGCGGCAGTTCGTCGCCGACAACACCGTCCTCGGCATGGTCGGACCGTTCAACAGCAGCGTGGCCAAGGCCGAGATCCCGATCAACAACCAGGTCAACCTGGCGATGATCAGCCCGGCCAACACCAACGAGTGCCTGACGCAGACGCCCGCTGATGGGCACTGCAAGGTCAGCGGCCAGGAGCTACGAAGCACGCTCCGGCCCACCGGCAAGAACAACTACTTCCGCGTTTGCACCACCGACCTGATCCAGGGTCCGGCAGCCGCCGACTTCGCCTACAACAAGCTCGGCAAGAAGAAGGTCTTCGTGCTCAACGACCAGCAGACGTATGGGCTGGGCATCGCGCAGAACTTCGCCAAGCAATTCGCCAAGGACGGCGGTACGGTCCTCAATTCCGATCTTGGAGGTTTCGATCCAACGTCGGTCAAAGACTTCCACAACTTGCTGAGTCGGGCGAGTTCGCAGGGAGCTGACGTCATCTTCTTCGGCGGCACGACGGCCACCGGCGGCGCCCAGATCCGCAAGCAGATGAAGGGGATCCTCAACGTTCCGTACGTCGCCGGCGACGGCATCTCGGGCAACGAGTTCGCCAAGCAGGCGGCCGACAACGCGAACGAGAGCTACTTCACGGTCGCCGGTCCATACCCGCAGAAGCTGTCGACGGCCCAGACCTTCAATGCCGCCTACAAGGCGGAGTACAAGGAAGATGTAGGCGCCTACAGTGCGCAGGCCTACGACGCAGCCAACATCATCATCGGGGCGATCGGCAAAGCGATCGACGATGCGGGCGGCAGCATGCCGACCCGTGACCAGGTCACGGCGCAGGTAGCCAAGACCTCGAACTACAAGGGCGTCATCGGTACCACGACCTTCGACGCCAACGGCGACACCACCCTGAAGATCATCACGGTCTACAAGTGGACGTCGGCAACCGACACCGGCGGGACCTTCGTCGACCAGGTCACCGTCTCGTAAGGCAGACTTTTTGAGCGGGAGGCAGAGCCGGCGCTCTGCCTCCTCTCTTGTAGCCGGCAGTACTGCTGGCTACACTGTGGGCAGCCAGAAAACCGAAGCGGCGCGCCTGGAGAAGGGATGAGATTCTTCGCCGATCAGCTGATCTTTGGTCTCACCACGGGTGCGATCTACGCGCTCATCGCCCTGGGCTACACGCTCGTCTACGGCATCATCGAGCTGATCAACTTCGCTCACGGGGACGTTTACACGGTGGGGGGCTTGATCGGGCTGCTGTTGATCGGCATGCTCCATCTCCAGGGAGCAACGGCGCTCTGGCTTATCCCCGGCCTCCTCCTGGTCTTCCTGGTGGCGATGAGCTTGAACGGGCTCCTGGGCGTCGTCATCGAGCGGGTCGCATACCGACGGCTGCGAAACGCGCCGCGGCTGGCTCCGCTCATCACCGCCGTGGGGGTCTCGTTCATCCTCGAGGGCGCCATCTTCCTCGTCAAAGGGCCGAACCACATTTCGTACCCCAACCTGCTCCCTTCGGGCACCATCTCCATCTTCGGCTACGCGCTCGGCGCCCAAAACCTCATCATCATCGTGCTGGCGCTGGTGCTCATGGTTGGCTTGCAGCAGTTCATTCAACGGACTCAAATCGGTCGCGCGATGCGAGCGACGGCCCAGGATCGAGATGCGGCCCGGCTGATGGGGATCAACATCAATCGAACCATCGCGGTCACCTTTTTCCTGGGGTCGGCGCTCGCAGCCGCGGGCGGCATCATCAACGGCTTCTACTTCCAGGACATCTTCTTCAACCAGGGATTCCAGGCGGGCCTCTTCGCCTTTACCGCCGCCGTCTTCGGTGGCATCGGCAACGTGGTCGGCGCCTCGGTCGGGGGCTTTGTCATCGGCCTCATCGTCGCCATGGTTGGCGGGTACATGCAGGGTGGGCAGCAGTGGTCCGACGTGTTCGTCTTCGGCATCCTGATCCTGGTGCTGGTCTTCCGGCCGACCGGTTTGTTCGGCATGCGGGTCCCCGAGAAATGAGCAAGACGATCGCCCGGCGAACAAACCTGCTCCTCGCGGCCAGCAGGGAACGGAAGATCCCATATCTCCTGCTGGGCATCGCCCTGATCCTCTTTCCGATCGTCGATTCCTACACCCCACACGTGGACTTCGTCGGCGACGCCGGGCGCTGGATTCTTCTCGCGCTCGGGCTGAACATCGTGGTCGGCTACGCCGGCCTGCTCGACCTCGGCTATGCCGCCTTCTTTGCCATCGGCGCGTACACCTTCGCCATCCTGGCGTCGCCCCAATTCGGCATCCACATTTCGTTCTGGCCGCTGCTCCTCGTCGCGGCCTTCGTCGCCGCCTTCTTTGGCATCCTTCTCGGCGCCCCCACGCTTCGCCTTCGCGGCGACTACCTCGCCATCGTCACGCTCGGCTTCGGGGAAATCGTGCCGCGGGTCATTCGCAACGCCCCGAAGTTCACGGGTGGCGTGAACGGCATCGTCGGAACGGACCAGCCGAAGATCCCCGCCTTCCTCGGTTTTCACGGATATTCCTTTGGCCTGAACCCCGTGCCGTACTACTACCTCATGCTCGTGATCATCGTCATCTCGATCCTGCTGATCCGCAATTTGCGGAACTCGAGGCTGGGGCGCGCCTGGATGGCGGTCCGCGAGGACGAGGTGGCGGCCTCCGCAACCGGGATCAACACGGTGACCACGAAGCTCCTGGCCTTCGCACTGGGCGCCTCGTTCAGTGGCTTTGCAGGGAGCTACTATGCCTCGAAGCTCTTCATCGTAACGCCCGAGAGCTTCAGCTTCATCGTCTCCGTCACGGTCTTGCTGATGGTGGTGCTGGGGGGGATGGGAAACATCCGGGGCGTCATTGTCGGGGCACTGGTCATCTATGCCTTACAGTCGTACGTGCTCGTCCAGCTCCCTGGCTGGATTGCCAGCGCCACGCAGGCGCTAAACATCGGCTTCTTGAACAACATCGACGTGGCCAGCTACGTGCAGCAGTCGAGCATCCTGATATTCGGAGTGATCCTCGTGGTCATCATGCTCCTACGACCGCAGGGACTGATCCCGAGCGCCCAGCGAAAAGTCGAACTGGAGCTCGGAACCAGCGAGGAGTCGGTGTCCGACCTTCGTGGTTCGGCATAGCGCAACCATGCCGCTGCTCGAGACCCGCGGACTGACCAAACGGTTCGGCGGTCTGACGGCTGTCAACGCGGTCGACATCAGCGTCGAAGAAGGCGAGATCTTCGCCATGATCGGCCCCAACGGCGCCGGGAAGACCACCATGTTCAACCTGATCGCCGGGCTCTACAAACCGACCCGCGGGACGATCAAATTCAAGGGAAAGTGGGTCTATCCAGTGCAGGAGTTCTGGAGCACCTATCTCCCACCCCTGGCCGGCTACTACACGATCGCCGGTGCCGTCCGGCGTGCGGTAGGTGCTGGGCCGCTCCCGATCGGCCTCCGCCCGCATGCCGTGACGCAGCTCGGCATCGCGCGAACCTTTCAGAACATCCGGCTGTTTTCCTACATGACCGCGCTGGAAAACGTCATGGTGGGCGAGCATCCACGGATGCATGCCCAGGTCTGGGATGCGCTGCTGAAAACTCCCTTCGCCAGAAAAGAAGAGCGGCAGGTCCGAGAACGGGCGATGGAAATGTTGCGCTTCGTCGGGCTGGAGCGCTACGCCGAGCAATATGCGAGAAACCTTCCTTACGGGTTCCAGCGGCGGCTCGAGATCGCGCGCGCGCTGGCCACCCAACCCACGCTCCTCATGCTCGACGAGCCCGCTGCCGGATTCAACCCGCAGGAGAAGGCGCAGCTGATGGCGCTGATCCAGGAGATCCGAAGTCGCGGGATCACGATCTTCCTGATCGAACATGACATGAAGGTCGTGATGGAGATCTCCGAACGAATCGTGGTTCTCGACTACGGGGAGAAAATCGCCGAAGGTCCACCACAGAAGGTGCGCGCCGATCCCCGCGTGATCGAGGCCTACCTCGGGAAGTCGGCGTAGTGCCTACCCTCCTCGAGGTCGAGGGGATCGACGTCTTCTACGGACGGATCCAGGCGCTGCGTGGGGTCAGCCTCCACGTCGACGAGGGCGAGATCGTCACGCTGATCGGGGCCAACGGCGCCGGGAAGACGACGACGCTGCGGGCGATCTCGGGACTCACGCCGGCCAGCGCGGGCGCGATCCGGCTGCGAGGCGAGGACATCACCCGCCTTCAGGCGGAGGACATCGTGCCCAAAGGGATCGGCCACGCCCCGGAGGGAAGGCGGATCTTCGCGCGGATGACCGTGCAGGAGAACCTCGATCTCGGCGGTTATATCCGCCGTGACGGCGCCAAGCGATCCGACATGGAGCGGGTCTACACCCTGTTCCCGCGGCTCAAGGAACGACAGCACCAGCTTGGGGGAACGCTCTCCGGGGGCGAGCAACAGATGCTCTGTATCGGCCGGGCCCTGATGTCGCGGCCAAAAGTGCTGCTGATGGACGAGCCCTCCCTCGGCCTGGCCCCCTTGATGGTGGACACCATCTTCCAGGTCATCCGCGAGATCAACAGCGAAGGCACCACGATTCTGCTCATCGAGCAGAACGCGTTGAAGGCCCTTGGCGTCGCGGCCCGTGGCTACGTCCTCGAAACCGGACGGATCGTCAAGGAAGGGACATCGAAGGCCCTGCTCGAGAGCCCAGACGTTCAGCGGGCCTACCTGGGGATCTAAAGCCAATCGGCACGGGGGCAAACGCTCGATGAAACGCGGCACGCTCACCTCGCTCACGATCGTTGCCCTCGCTCTCGCCGGCTGCACCATCGGCGTCGGCACGCCGGCGCATTCGATGGGCGTGATCAAGCTCGGGGCCGATCTCTCGCTCAACGGCGACGATGCGTCCGATGGGATGCCGGCTCGGAACGCCATCGACCTCGCCGTCAAGCAGGCCGGACGCGTGTGCGGCCCGACCCGTCACCCCGATGCCTGCTTTGACTTGCAGGTTCTCGCCTACGACGATGTCAGCAACGGCATTCATGACCCGGCGAAGGGGGCGAAGAATGTCCAGCTCCTTGTCGGAGATACCCGGGTGCTGGCGATGGTCGGCCCGCTCTACGACAGCCTGGCGAAGAGCGAGCTGCCGGTTGCGAATCCCGTGCGGCTCGCCATGGTCAGTCCTGGCGCAACCAACGAGTGCCTCACCCAGGAGCCGGCGGACGGGCACTGCCAGCGGCTCAGTGTGAAGCTTCGCCCGGGCGGACCCAACAACTTCTTTCGGGTGGTGACGACCCAGCTGGTCGAGGGGGCGGGCGGCGCCGATTTGGCCTTCAAGGCGTTGGGAAAGAAGCGGGCCTTCGTCATCAACGATCAGACAACCTTTGGATTGGGAATTGCGAGCGCGTTCGTCGCGCGCTTTGTCCAGGACGGCGGAACGATCGTTGACCCGTCGGATCTTGGCGCGTTCGATCCAAGCCAGTCGCCGGACTTCGGATCGCGGGTGGCACGAGCCGTCGAGTTGGGTGCGGACGTCGTCTACTTCGCCGGTGCGGGCATCGGCCAGGCGGCGTCGCTCCGGCGCGAGATGGCGGCGCGCATGCCGCAGGTGCCGCTGGTCGGGAGCGATCGGCTGGCGAGCAGCCAGTTTGCCAAGTCGGCTGGCGCGGCCGCGCGGGGCAGCTACTACACCGTGGTCGGCCCCTACCCCGCCGTACTCCGGACCGCCCAAGGATTCATCCGCGACTACAAGAAGCTGTACGGTGGCGATCCCGGGACCTTCAGCCTGCCAGCCTTCGATGCCACCCGGCTCCTGATCGCGGCGATCGCGCGGGCGATCGACGACGCCGGCGGGCAGTTGCCCACACGCGACCAGGTGCGCAAAGAGGTCTCGCTGACCAGGGACTTCCACGGCGCGATGGGCTCAATGAGCTTCGACGCCGGCGGTGACACCAACCTCAGGTTGATCACGGCCTACCAGTGGATGGGGGCGAACGATCCCGCCGGGCAGTTTGTCGTGCAGCCGACGATCGACGGCTAACCGATCGGGCGGCCGGTCACCAGCGCGAGCGCGATCAGGTAGACGCAGATCACGGCGAAGAGCCCGTACTCGAACATGATCCGCCGCGTCAGGGAATCGTCGAGCGCGTGGACCGTGAGACCCTGCCACGCGTACCACGCGAAGGCGAGGATGACGGCCACATACTGCGGCCCCTGGTTGAGGTAGGTCACCATGCCGAAGGCGCCGAACGTCACCGTACCGGCCGTGAGAAAAGCAGAGAGCAGGGCAAGCCCCTCGCGCTTGGTGGCAAACCGGAAGCTGCGGTAGCCGCTCAAGAGCGCGATCACGAAGATCGCGCTGAACTTGACCACGTTCGGCAGGTCGTTCGATTGGAGGATGAGGAAGAACAGGGCGAGGAGCACACAGAAGGTGGTGGCGTCGCGTAGGAAGCGGTGGAGCGGGCGTTCGCGGCCCATGCCTCGCGAAAGATCGACGAAGCTGCTCGCGAAGATGAACCCGCCCATGGTCAGCATCGCCAGGGCATGCAACCGGTAATCGGGGGCCAGGATCGAGAAGGCCGACGCGGCGAAGATCACCAGCACCGGCGAGATGTAGTGGTCCAGGCTGAGCCAGCCCGGAGTGCGGTTCCGGGCGTGCAGGAAGACCAGGCCGAGGGTGACCAGCACGGCCAAGCCCACCGTCGCCTGCCACACCTGGCTCGGCGGCAGCAACTCTGACTTGAAGCTGAGACCGATCGCGACCGCCGACGCCGAGATGAATCCGAGATAGCGGGTGCCGAGCTGGACCGGGCGCGCCGTGGGACGGACTCTGGGTCGCGTCTGCAGTCCTGGCTTAAGGGTTGCGGAAGGTCTCGCCAGGGCTTCCGACATGGCGGCTAGTCTAGCATCGAAACGTCCGTTTGGGGCTGGGGAAAGAGTCGCGCGTCGCCACCGAATTTGTATTCAGAAACAAATGTTCGACGCCTTACGGCGCGTCTGTGGAAACTGTGGAAAATCGAACTTCAGGCGGTGCTCGTTCCCTGCCGGCCGTATTTGTCTTCGAGGCGGACGACGTCGTCGACCTCGGGCGTGGACACCTCGAAAAACTCGCAGTCCTCCACGCCGATCATGCGGTGCTTGCGCCCCGGAACGATCCGTCGCGACATGCCCGGCGTCAGCCGGTGAGTTTGCATCTGGCTCCGGTCGTCCTCGAGCTGGAGGTCCATCACCCCTTTCACGACCAGCACGGTCTCGTCCTTCTGCCGGTGGTACTGCAGGCTGAGCATTTCCCCCTGGTCGATGTGGATCACCTTGCCGAGGTACTTCTCGGTGATCGCGAAGCGGTTCTCCCAGCCCCAG
>Ga0209648_10005487_pt1 | contig 10852 bp, 10 predicted proteins | sample GraSoi2013_115cm_FD_185830 | JGI IMG/M metagenome (GOLD analysis project Ga0209648, IMG submission 185830) | Grasslands soil microbial communities from the Angelo Coastal Reserve, California, USA - Sample 9_17_2013_115cm (SPAdes) (version 2) | ecosystem: Environmental > Terrestrial > Soil >...
GCCAGGCCAATTACGTAGCCGCCAAGGGTGGCCTGATCGGTCTAACCAAAGCCATCGCCATGGAAATCGCTTCACGCAATATCACTGTGAATGCCGTTGCGCCCGGGTTCATCAAGACGCCCATGACCGATGTTTTGCCCGATAAGGTGAAGGAAGAGTTGAACACGCGCATTCCCCTGGGGCGCATGGGTTCCGCGCGCGATGTGGCCGCCGCTATCGTGTTTTTGGCTAGCGACGAAGCTGGCTACATTACCGGCCATGTTCTGGACGTGAACGGCGGGATGTATCTGGCGTAATGAGCGACAATTTTACTTACGAGCAGCCGCGCCGGATGTCCCGACGCGAACTCGAAGCTGCATTCCAGAGTGGCGACGGCGAAAAGATAGGAACTGCTCTTATCGCCGCCACATATACTGAAAATGGAGCTTGGATTCTGGATTGGTGTGTGAAATTCGTTGACCATCAAGACGGTGTAGCTCGCTATAGCGTAGCTCTGACACTTTCTGCGATGTCCTTCATGGAGGAGAGCGAAAGCAGTCTTGTCAAATGTCGTGAAATTGCTGAGAGACTATGCAACGATCCCGACGAAAGTGTAAGGGTTGCTGCGCGGGATGCCCTTGAGGATGTCCTTCAGGCATCCAAGTCAGATGGAGCCTCGTAAAGTTGACCTTGGGGAGCGGGGTAAATAGAATGGGCAGGTTGCTCTGAGGGGTCCAAACCAACGATTTTGGCGCGGCTGTACTCCGCGCGCGTAGTGCAGGCTGCTAAGCCTGGGACAAGAAGACACAAGTCGAAAGATAGAGCGATTAACGATCGCGGAGGAACAGGAATGGCCAGCGTAGAAGAACGCGTTAAGCAGATTATCGTCGAGCAGCTCGGCGTGGATGAGGCGGAAGTCACGCCCACGGCTTCGTTCGTGGACGACCTGGGAGCGGATTCGCTCGACCAGGTGGAATTGGTGATGGCGTTTGAAGAAGCGTTCGGCATTGAAGTACCGGACGAAGACGCCGAAAAAATGACCACCGTGAAAGACGCCGTCGAATACATCGACAAACACGCCAAAGGTAAGTAAGCCACGGAATTCACACCTCAACAGGGAGCATCAAAGACGTGACTCGCCGGGTAGTCGTTACGGGCGTTGGATTGGTCTGCGCGCTGGGCATCGGCACGGAGGAAAGCTGGAAGAACCTCGTGGCTGGCCAAAGCGGCATCGGTCCGATTACACAATTTGATACGACGGGATTCGACTGCAAATTTGCGGGCGAGATCAAAAATTTTGATCCCTTCCAGTGGATCGAGAAAAAAGAATTGAAAAAGATGGGCCGCTTTATCCAGGTGGCCCTGGCGGGCGCCGATTTCGCCGTGAAATCCGCGAATTGGAAACCTGAAGATTCCGACCTGGACGAAGTGGGCGTTTACGTTTCTTCCGGCATCGGCGGTTTCGATATCATCGAGCGCGAGCACTGGAAACTGGTGCAAGGCGGTCCCGGCAAGATTTCTCCTTTCTTTATTCCTTCTGCAATCGTCAACCTCGCTTCGGGACACATTTCGATTCGTTACGGTGCGCGCGGACCGAATTCCGCCACCGCCACGGCGTGCTCCGCTTCCGCGCATGCCATCGGCGATTCCTTCAAAATTATCGAGCGCGGCGCGGCGGAAATGATGATCTGCGGCGGGACGGAAGCAACCATCACGCCGATGGGCGTAGGCGGGTTCGCGGCCATGAAGGCGCTCTCGACGCGCAACGACGACCCGACGCACGCCAGCCGCCCTTGGGATGCCGGACGCGATGGATTTGTGGTAGGTGAGGGCGCGGGAATTCTCACCCTCGAATCGCTGGAACACGCGCAGAAGCGCAACGCGCCGATCCTCGCGGAAATCGTCGGCTACGGCATGTCCGGCGACGCGTACCACATCACGCAGCCTGCGGAGAATGGCGACGGCGCTTACCGTGTCATGAAAGCTGCCATCAAGGACGCCAAACTTTCCCCGGACGACATCGGCTATGTAAACGCGCACGGCACTTCGACGCCCATCGGCGATGTGATCGAGACGCGTGCTTTGAAAAGGGTCTTCGGCGAACGCGCAAAAAAGGTACCTATCAGTTCAACAAAGTCCATGACTGGGCATTTGCTCGGCGGTGCCGGCGGATTGGAAGCGGGCATCAGCGTGCTGGCGCTGCGCGACCAAATTTTGCCTCCGACGATCAATTACGAAACTCCCGATCCCGAATGCGATCTGGATTATGTGCCGAATCACGCGCGCAAAGCGTCGATGGAGTACGCGCTTTCAAATTCCTTTGGCTTTGGCGGCACCAACGCCGCGCTGATTTTCAAGCGTTGGTTCGGCAAATAGCATCCTCCTGCGCGTGTCACAAATAGAGTCAGGCTCAGAGAAGGAAGAACTCCGTGAACATCATCGTGTGCATCAAGCAAGTTCCGGCGAAAGACGCACCGCTGGCGATCGCCGGAAACTGGATCAAGGAATCGGACATCGGCTTTGAAATGAACGAGCCGGACAGTTACGCCCTCGAAGAGGCTCTGCGGCTGAAAGAAAAGCATGGCGGAGATGTTGTCGCGCTTTCGATGGGCCCCGAGCGCGTCAAGCAGACCATCAAAGAGGCGCTAGCCAAGGGTGCGGATCGCGGCATTCATGTCGTGGACGACAATTTCGCGCAGCTCGATCCACTTGGTTCGGCCAAAGCCCTAGCCGCCGCCATCCGAAAAGAAAAAGCGGATTTAGTCTTGACCGGTTTGCAGAGCGACGACCATGGCTTCGGCCAGACCGGCGTTTTGCTGGCCGGGCTGCTGGATTTGCCGCACGCGACCATCATCATGGCCATCGAAGTCGCTGATGGAAAAATGAAATTGAAGAGAGAGCTGGAGGCCGGATGGTTTCAGCACTTGGAATGCCCGTTGCCCGCGGTACTCTCGATTCAATCCGGCATCAACAAAGTGCGCTACGCCACTCTGAAGGGCATCATGGCCGCCAAGAAAAAAGAGATTGCTGCGGCCACGCGCGAGTCGCTCGGGGTTTCGCATGAGCCCACGCAGAAGATTGAAAAAATCTATGTGCCGACGAAAACCAAAAAAACGGAATTCCTTACCGGCACGCCCAAGGAAGTCGCCGCAAAGCTGGTCGAAAAGCTGAAGTTCGAAGCGCGGGTGATCTAGCTGTGAAAATTCTTGTCATCACCGAGCTGCGGCAAGGCAAGTGGAACAACGCGAGCTTCGAGACGCTGGCCGCGGCGCAGCAAATCGCGAAGGATACTTCAAGCGCGGTAAGCGCGCTGGTGATTGGCAAAGATGTTGCGGCGTTCGCGGAGGAACTAGCCGGAAAAAATGTCGCCGAAGTCCTGACCGTCGAGCATGACCTGCTCGAAGCGTACACGCCTGATGGATACTGCGTCGCGCTGAAACAAGTAATCGAAAACGCCAAGCCGGATTTGGTTTTGTTTCCGCACACCTACCAGGTGCGCGACTTCGCGCCAAAACTTGCGGCCATGCTCGGCAAAGGGATGATCGGCGACTGCATCGGCTATCGCAATGAAAGTGGCAAGCTCGTTTTTGTGCGCCAGATGTTCCAGGGAAAAACCGCGGCGGACGTCACCTTTGCCGGAGCGGCGCCCTGGTTCGCATCGTTTCAATCCGGTGCGTTTCGCGCCGATTTGCTTGCGGCATATCCCTCCGGAAAAGCTCCGGTCAATTCCGTGGCCGTGTCGTTGAGCGCGGAACAGATTCGCACCAAGCCGCTCGATCTTTTCAAAGAAGCGAAATCAGCAGTGGATTTGACGCAAGCGCCGCTGATTGTGGCTATCGGGCGAGGCATCAAAACTCCCGAAAACATTCCGCAAGCGGAAGCGCTCGCGAAAGCACTGGGCGGCGAAATCGCCGCCTCTCGCCCGATTTGCGACGAAGGCTGGCTCCCCATGGAGCGGCAAATCGGCAGCTCCGGCCAGACGGTCGCGCCGAAACTTTATTTGGCCCTTGGTATCAGCGGCGCGATCCAGCACGTTGTCGGCATGAAAGGCGCGCGCACCATCGTCGCCATCAACAAGGATTCGAACGCCCCCATCTTTGAAATCGCGGACTACGGCATAGTCGGCGATATCTTCGAAATCATGCCCGCCCTCACCGAAGCCCTGGAAAAGGCAAAGTAATCTTCAGCCTCTGCAAACTCCGTCGGCATTCCTGACGATTCCTCTGCTCCCGAGGCGACAAATTGGCACTTTAGGTCTTCAAGTTGTTGACAATAATAACCAAGAATAACGAGGCGGAGGAACTCTATGGCCAACGTGGAAAGCTTCTCATACGAGACGAGACTCAACATCCTTCACCGGCCCCTGGAAATAGTTGACGAACAAGCTCTCGCCGATGCGTGCAAGTACAAGTGGTACAACCAGACTCTCTGCCAGGTGAATGGTTCCGTGGTTCGTCTTGGGGTTGTGCAGGGCGAGTATCACTGGCACAAGCACGATGACGATGACGAATTTTTCTATGTGATCGAGGGGAAGCTCTTGATTGATCTCGAAGGTCGCACGATTGAACTTAGTCCGAGACAAGGCACGGTTGTTCCGAAGGGAGTGCTGCATCGTACGCGCGCTCCACACAGAACCGTGATCCTTATGGTTGAGAACGTCGGAATCATCCCGACCGGGAACTGACATCAGTATCGACGGTGATGGAATCTCGCGTGCCCTTTCCGCCTTCACCGAAGCCCTGCAAAAAGCAAAGCGAGAATAGCCATAAGCTGCATCTAGGCATATACTCACCATAATGAGCATAGAAGATTACAAAATAATTCTCTATCGTCAGGAAAATGGATCTTGGGTAGCCGAGATCCCCGCGATTCCAGGATACTATGCCCTGATGAAGACGCGTGAAGAAGCTCTTGCCGAACTGCCCAATGTGTTCAGCATGATTGAAGACGAATACCGCGAAAAAGGCCAAAGGCTTCCTGCCGATTCCGCTGAGATGGTTAATGCCTAGCGCCACGGCGCGCGAATTTCAGCACGTCGCTCGCATGCCAGGATTCATACTCATCAGGCAAAAAGGAAGCCACGCCAGATGGAACCATCCCGACAGACGGGCTACGACCATTCCCGTGCATGGCGGCCAGGAAATTGGGCCTGCCTTATTCAACAAAGTTCTCCGGCGGTTGGGCAACACATTGGATGAATTTCAGAAGCTTCGCTAATAGTAAAATAGCTTTTCGATTTTGCTAGGATTTGAATGGAAGCCATGACTGTCCAACGTGAACAACTCGAAGCGGATGTGCTGATCGTCGGCGCGGGGCCGGCGGGGCTAGCGTGCGCGCTGCATCTCGCCAATCTTATCAAAAAGCAAAACGATGCCGGTGGCTCGAGCAAGAGCGGGCCACAACTGTCAGCCGAGAATATTTACGTGCTCGAAAAAGGGCGCGAAATTGGGGCGCACCAGCTTTCGGGCGCGATCATGAATCCAAAGGCGCTGGCGGAGTTGGTTCCGGATTTCGAGAAGAGCGCGCCGCTAGATACCCAGGTGACGGATGACGCGGCGCTGCTTTTCACGAGGAGTTCCTCGTTTCGATTTCCGATTACGCCTCCGCCGTTCAAGAACAAAGGCAACTATGTTGTGTCGCTCAGTAAAGTGACCAAGTGGCTCGGCACGCTGGTGGAAGCTGCGGGCGTCAACGTGTTCAAAGAATTTGGCGGGGCCGAGCTCGTTTACGAAGGCGATGGCATCGCTGGAGTCATCACCGAAGACAAAGGCGTCGACAAAAACGGCAAGCCCAAGGACAACTACACGCCGGGCTACGAATTGCGCTCGAAAGTGACCGTGCTGGCGGAAGGCACCCGCGGGTCGCTGACCAAAAAATTAGTCGAAAAGAAAAAGCTCGACAACATCAACCCGCAAAGCTACGGGATCGGCATCAAGGAATTGTGGGACGTGCAGCCGGGACGGATCGCGCCGGGTTACGTGGCGCACACGCTGGGATGGCCGGTTTCGACAGAAATGTACGGCGGCGGCTGGATCTACGGGTTATCGAACAACCGCGTATCCATCGGACTGGTGCTGGCGCTGGAATATGCGGATCCGCAATTCGACCCGCACGCGGCTTTTCAGACCTGGAAGACGCATCCGTTCTTGAAAAAACTCCTCGACGGCGGAAAACTGGTGCGCTACGGCGCGAAATCTCTGCCTTACGGCGGCTGGTATGCCATGCCGCGAAATTTCGTCGATGGCGGCCTGATTATCGGGGATTCCGGAAGTTTCCTCGATTCACAGCGGCTGAAGGGCATTCACCTGGCGATAAAAAGCGGAATGCTGGCAGCGGAAACGATTTTCGGCGCGCTGAAGGCCGGCGACACTTCGTCAAAAACGCTCAGCGCTTTTCCGAAGAAAATCGAGCAAAGCTACATCAAGAAAGAGTTGTGGCAGGTGCGGAATTTTCACCAGTCCTTCCAGCATGGCATGCTCGGTGGATTTTTTCACACTGCCTTCCAGCAGATTACCGGCGGACGCGGGCTGATCGATCCGATGCGCGCTCACGCCGGGCATGAAGCCTACAAGAAAATCAATGGCCGGCCTGCTCCAGAACGATTCAGGGGCGACGGCAAGCTAACGTTCGACCGCCTGACGGACGTGTATCATTCCGGGACGCGGCATGAAGAAGATCAGCCATGCCACCTGCGCGTTGCGGATACAAATATTTGTGCAACAAAGTGCGTCGAGGAGTACGGCAACCCCTGCCAGTATTTCTGCCCGGCAGCCGTGTACGAAATGGCCAAGGAAACCAGCGGTGCAGTGAAGCTGAAGATCAGCGCGGCGAATTGCGTGCACTGCAAGACGTGCGACATTGCCGACCCCTACCAGATTATTGATTGGGTGGTGCCGGAAGGCGGCGGCGGGCCGAATTACGAAGGGATGTAAGACAAGCCTCGCGAGGACTTCGGTCAAGAGCCGCTGGACCAGAGTCTACGAACGAAATTGCGCACGCGATCAGCCAAGGAAGCGCTGCCTGGAGCGGCCGGCTTCGCGGGATTCGCTGCGGTGGGCGGCGGCGTGACGGCAGCGACGGCAACTCCTTCGACGCGGCCCTGGAAAATAAGCGTGGGCCGCACGCGCATGCGACGCACCAGAATAATCATTTTCGGATCGATTTCCGGCTGGACTTTCGCGTTGGCGTCGTAGACCAGCGGCGGCATAAAGACTTGATAGATGGGCTCTTCCTTGGCTAGGGGCGGGTCGACAGTTTCCGGCTGAGCATTCGGCTTTGCGGCCGCGGCTTGCTTGCGCGCTTCCTCGGCGGTGGCGAGCTCGCTGACTTCGAGCCGTGGCGAAGTGGCTTTAGCGATTTGCAATTCGCAGGCACAGTGGCCGGCGCTGCTGCGAAGGTTATCGAGCTGCCCATTGAACACGAAAATGTCGCCGGCCTGGGGAATGAGGACGCTCTGCCCGGTCAACTGTTGCTCGACGCGGATAGCTCCATGGATCGCGCGGATGCACATGGCACCTGACGCGTCGAAACCTACGAGGGCGTCTCGCGGCCCGTCGCCGATGGCTACCATTTGCGCCTGAATCTGGGGCGTATAGATGTTTACGGCCAGCTGGTCTTCGATGCGCACGTGAATCGTGCCGGTATCGAGGGCGATGGTGAGCCAACCGCCGGACTTGAGAACGGAGAGATGCGCGGGACCGCAAATGCTGATCTGGCCGCCTTCCACAAGATCGATGCGGGCAGTGCCGGATCTTACGCGCACGTCACCGCCGCTGCGCAGGACGGTTCGCACTTGGCCTTGGATGATCTCGACACTCATGGGGCCAGTGACACTGATGGACTCGCCTTCGATGATGCCCACGGAATCGGTCAGTGGTTGATCAGAGCGCATAGCAGCTGTAGCGATCAACGCCGCGCAGAGGACCGATAAGCAAACCGCAGGAAGCATGGCGCGACGTCGGTGCGGGATCGAATTGGAAATGGCTATCACTCGGTGACGCTCCAACCACAGAGATTGAAGGTCTCGCCTATACTATACGTCGAGTGATTTGCAGCGCCTATGGGGATGATGACAACGCCAGACTCACAGGTCGAAATCGCCAAAAAAGCCGAGCCGGACGCGGTGAACGTGCATTACGACACGCGGCTGCCGGACTTGCCGTGGTCGCGGCGCATCCAGATTCCGTTCATCGCCGCGGCGGTCTACAGCGTGATTCGAATTCTGGGGCCAACACTTCGTTACGAAGTGCTGGGCTGGCATCATGCCGAGCGGGTCTATGCCGCAAAAAAGCAATGCATCTGGGCCTTTTGGCACCGCATCATCATTCCGATTGTGTGGTGGTACCGCAATCACGGCGTGGTGGTGATGAACACGACCGCCTTCGACGGGCAATGGACGCGCAAGGTCATTGAGTGGCTGGGATTCGGTACAGCCCAAGGGAGCTCTTCACGCGGCGGATTACGCGGCCTTGCGGTGATGGCGCGGCGGCTGGAAGAAGGAGTGGATTGCGCGTTTACGATTGACGGGCCGCGCGGGCCGCGCTACGTGGCCAAGCCCGGACCGGTAATGCTGGCGCGCAAAACGGGATGTCCCATCATGGTTTTTCACATCGGAGTGGAGCATGGGAAAACGTTCGAACGAACGTGGGACCTTTTTTTAATGCCCAGGCCCTTTTCGCGAACGGTGATTTTGTTCGCGCCCCCGATTTACGTTCCGGCTGACGCCAATGCAGAAGTGATGGAAGCCAAACATGCGGAAATGCAGCGCGAATTGGAACGCGTGCGCGATATTGCGGAGGGCTGGTTTTCGCTGAACGAAGAAGCTCGCGCGCAGCATCGCGCCGCATTCAAGCAGTGAGTGGTGAGTCGACCGTGAGGCACCCGCAGCGGCGGCTGCCCCTACACGGAAGAAAGTCTAATTGCCGGTGCGTTCGCCGAGTTTAACCGGAACGTCCATCTTCTTCCCGCCGCGGTAGAGCGTGACCTTCACTGTATCGCCTGGCCGTTTCCGGTTGAGCAGCACGTTCACGTCGAATTGATTCGCAACCTTTTGTGAATCAATGGCGACAATGACGTCACCACCGATGTGAATTCTTCGCATGCCAGCCTGCGCGACGCGATTTCCACCTTGAATGCCGGAGGCGGCGGCAGGCCCGCCCTCCGTTGTTTTCTCTACAAGCAAGCCCTCTTTCACAGGCAAGTCGAGCGCTTCGCTCAACCAGCCGCTGACAGGCCACGTTTCAACGCCGAGGAATGCGCGGTGCACGCGGCCATCGGTGATCAGATCGTTGGCGATATTTTTTGCCGTGTTAATGGGAATGGCGAAGCCGATGCCCGCAGTGGTGCCGCTGGGCGTGTAAATCGCGGAGTTGATGCCGATGACTTGGCCGTGCGTATTGATGAGCGGTCCGCCGGAATTGCCGCGGTTGATGGCCGCGTCGGTTTGAATGGCCTCATCAATGAATGTTGTCTGGCTGGTCTGCACGGTGCGTCCGAGCGCGCTGACCACCCCGGTAGTGAGCGTGGACTGAAACCCGAAGGGATTGCCGATGGCAAGAACTTTTTGGCCAACTTGAAGCCCGCCGGAATCTCCGAGCGTCAGCGCGACGAGATGCTTTCCCTTCGGATCGACTTTTACGAGCGCGACATCATTGCGCTGGTCGGCGCCGATGAATTTTGCCGGATAGCGCGATTGATCGCCAAGCACGACCTCGATGGACTGCGCGCCTTCCACCACGTGAAAGTTCGTAAGGATGTAGCCGCGAGCATCAATCACAAAGCCCGAGCCCGCGCCTTCGACGGGTACCGGGTCCATGAAGAAATCATATTCCGTGGCCTTGGTGAGAATGTTGGCTACCGCCGGCGAGGTTTGCCGGTAGATTCGCACGTTGATGGATTCATCGTCGGTCAAGCTGGCATCGCGTTGCGCGCTCGCGGTGAGAGAGCCGCCGCTGGGCAAGGCCTCAACTTTGGTCGGTTCGTGGGGGCCGAATCGCGCTCCCGCCCAATAGGCGCCGAGAATCAGCACCAGCGCGGCAAGCACGATGCGCGCGCGGTGCGAAGTGTTTACTGCGGTCATGGCTGTCGTCCCCTTCCTTCTGATCCACTCGATGACCATAGTATAAGGAAAATTGCGAAGCGGGTCACCGCGCCATCGGGAGGTGGCTTACCGCCCCATCGCCGGATGGCTTACCGCCCCCATCGCTAGATGGGTTACCGCACAGTCTGGCTGTGGCGGAGCTTGGTGGCCAGCGCCTCGACCTGGCCGCGAGTTCCTTCGAGAGAGCCGGAGCAATCGATTTTCTCGGTGGCCAGGCGAAGTTTTTCCTCGACGGGAAGTTGCGCGGCGATGCGGCGGCGGGCTTCCGCTTCGCTAAGCCCTCGCGCCAGCAGCCGCTCGAGTTGCTGCTCGGGACGGCACCACGCGACCACCAGGCCATCAAGATTTTTGTGAATGCCGGATTCGATTAGCAGGGCGGCTTCAACGAAGACCGCGTCGCGAATCCCAGCCCGCTTCCACACCTCGAATTGGCTGAGGATCACTTCCGCCACGCGAGGATGGACGATGGCGTTGAGGCGGTCCAGCTTGGCGCGGTCGGCGAAGACAATGGCGCTGAGTTTTGCGCGGTCCACGCGGACACCAGCGGCGATCACCGTCTGCCCAAATTCCTGAATGACTTCGCCGTAAGCGGGCTGGCCCGGCTCGATGAGCTTATGAGCGAGGGAGTCGGCGTCGAGGACCGCGAAACCCATTTCGCGCAGCATGGCGGCGACGGCGCTTTTGCCGCTGGCGATTCCACCGGTCAGTCCGAGTCGGAGCATGTTCGCGAATTATCGCGCAGTTGCGGTCGATTGCGTGGCGGAAAATTTTGGC
>Ga0209648_10005488_pt1 | contig 10852 bp, 9 predicted proteins | sample GraSoi2013_115cm_FD_185830 | JGI IMG/M metagenome (GOLD analysis project Ga0209648, IMG submission 185830) | Grasslands soil microbial communities from the Angelo Coastal Reserve, California, USA - Sample 9_17_2013_115cm (SPAdes) (version 2) | ecosystem: Environmental > Terrestrial > Soil >...
CTACAGTTATGGGATGACGACAAACGGGCAGCACACGCTGGAGATCAGGCCCATTCACGATGCTGTGTTCGTTGACGGCTTCTGTATCGGAAATGCGACTGCGACCGGAACACCGGCGGCGCATCCTGGCAACACGTCCGAGATGAACTCAAACCAGTCTCCAGGGCAGGAGTCACTTACCAACATCACGTTGCCATCGGGAACACAGGCAATCTCGATCGCGGCTGAGTCGAGTGTGGCCGTGCCAATCCAATTGGTGCTGATCGCTCCCTCTGGCGCGATCCTGCAGACAGCGAGTAGTTCCACGGGAGTTGTAGTCCTTGAAGCTCCCATCACACAGAGCGGAGTCTACATTATCAAGGAGGTCAACCTGAGTCTTGGGCCAGTGCAAGTATGGTCAGTCGCGACTCCGCTGGTGTCGACTTCGCTAGTTTCACAGATGTCGAACGGGCCGCCGACAGGGCCGAGGGAAGGGACGCCGCAACGTGGGCCACTCTCGCCGCTATTGTCGAACATCCTGCTCGCGTTGTACGAGTGCGTGCAGGTATCGCACATCTGATACCAGCATTTCAGCTCGGGTAAACAACTGGGGTGGCACCTTAAAGGTGCCACCCTTTCTTTAGTTCGATTTAGCCCGACCCTGTTTGTACTCACTGTCAACCCGCTGATTCTACGAGCTGCAATCGCTGAAAGCTGATCAGCTTTCAAATCGATTGCATTTTTATTGCCGCTTCTCCTCAAGTCTCTTCTCAAGCATTCCTCAAGAATTCCTCAAGCGCGCCTCACTAACCTGCTACTCGTTGTAATGGGAAGTCTGAGTGGCTGTGAACAACGAGGGAATCTATGCTGTCCCGATATCTGCGCATTGGATTAGGCTCACGAAATCTTATAACAGCGATCTTGCTTGTGGTTGTTGGCAGTGTTGCGGCGGCTTTGATTTTAGCAACAGTGCGTAGCTCGGCCGCGACACCATCGGGGGGAACTCCTCTCCTAAGCCAATCCCGTTTGTGCCGCAAGCTGGACAGCTTACGCCACTTGAAGCCAGGAAGGAGACTCGAAAATGTTTAGCAACACACACGTCCAACTTCTTTTCTCTAGAATCGCGAGGTTGAGACCGCCTCTGATCCTGGCACTCTGTTTACTGGCCGGCATCGGAGCCGCTGCACTCATTCCGCTTCTTCATGGCTCTTCGGTCGAGGCCCAAGCGCCTACCTGCACACTGAGCGAAGGTTTCGACGACATTAACACCTTGGCTGGCTCCGGCTGGGCCCAGATCAACAGAAGTTCCCCTCCAGGCACCACTGGATGGTTCCAGGGCAATCCAAACACCTTCGCCTCGCAAGCGGGCTCTGCCAACTCTTATATAGCCGCCAACTTCAATAACACGGCAGTGCTGGGAACGATCAGCAACTGGTTAATTACTCCCGTTCAGACGTTACAGAACGGGGCCCAATTGACTTTCTACACTCGAATCTCCAATCCAAATTTTCCCGACCGGCTACAGGTGCGAATGAGTTTGAACGGCGCTAGCACGAATGTGGGCTCGTCGGCGACCGACGTTGGCGACTTCACGACCCTCTTGCTCGATATCAATCCGAACTATACGGCGACTGATTACCCGAACAGTTGGACTCAATTCGTGGTCACGTTGAGCGGGATTTCCGCGCCAACAAGCGGGCGACTCGCCTTCCGCTACTTCGTCGAAGATGCTGGTCAGCTCGGGGCGAACTCGAATTACATCGGAATTGATACGGTTCAGTTTTGCAGCGGTGGATCCGGAGCAACGCCCACACCGACTCCGACTCCAACGCCGACGCCCATACCGTCGGGAACGCCGGACACGTGTGCCACGACTCCGTCATATTCGGTCCACATGTCGCCGTCGGGGTTTGGTGAAAGTTGGGGCGAGCCGTCAATCGGCGTGAACTGGAACACCGAGAAGACCTTTAACGGCACACCCAATGGTGGAACGGTAATGACCTACGGCGGATTCGGCAGCACCGCGTTGCGCATCACCTTCGACGACACGATCCCGCTCGCGCCTGCAGCCAACTGGGAGAAGACCGGCACGCTGCCGCTGGCAAGTACGCCGCGGGTCTTGGGCGATCCAATACTCTTCACCGACCACGAAACGGGACGAACTTTCATAAGTCAATTGGAGGGCGGCACGCCGTTCTCTACGACCGATATTACTGATGATGATGGCAAGACATTCAGCGAGAGTCAGGGTTCCGGGATTGCTTCCGGCGTCGACCACCAGACGTTTGGCGGCGGCCCATTCGCGCCCGGCCTGCAAGGCATCACGACGTACAAGAACGCCGTGTACTACTGCACCCAGGAAGTTGCGGATGCTAACTGCGCCCTGAGTGTGGACGGTGGCCAAACCTTCGGCCCAGCCATTCCAATCTATAGTCGAGTTGATTGCCGAGGCATTCACGGTCACGTCAAAGTGGCGCCCGACGGAACGGTCTATGTCCCGAACAACGGCTGCGGCGGCACTGCGATCCAGCGTACCAATCAAGGCCTAATCGTTTCCGAAAATAATGGCATCAACTGGACCGTGCGCGCGGTCACAGGATCGCTGCCGGGAGATTGGGATCCATCTGTCGGCATTGCGAGCGATGGAACGGTTTATTTCGGCTACATGAGAGACGAGTTTGACGCCAACGGAACCCTGCTGCGCTCAACCCCGCATATAACCGTCTCGCACAATAAGGGCAAGACCTGGGTTAACGATACTGATGTCGGCGCTGCATTGGGAATTCAGAACATAGTATTCCCCGCGGTTGTGGCCGGCGATCCCGATCGCGCAGCCTTTGCATTTCACGGCACCACCACGGGCGGCAACTATGACGACAATTCCTTCACCGGCACCTGGTACCTTTTCGTGGCGACCACTTACGACGGTGGCAAGACATGGACCACCGTCAACGCCACGCCCAACGATCCGGTACAGCGTGGACGAATTTGCGCCGGCGGAACCGCATGCTCAGCGACCGGCGGAGGCAACACACGCAACCTCCTCGACTTCTTTGACGCCACGATCGACAAAGAAGGACGTGTGCTGGTGGGATATGCCGACGGATGCATCACCAAGAACTGCATAACCGGAACAGGGGACAACGACTTCACCTCGAAGAATGCGATCGCGCGCCAGTTGAATGGCAAGCGGATGTTTGCCGCGTTTGATGGTTGCGCCAGTCCGATCCCGACGCCGACTCCTGCGTCGACTCTATCTGTCGGCGGTGCGGCAGTCGCCTTTAGTGGCGGGCCGTTCTTTGTTCCTAATCCCACGGATCAAGTGGATGGAGTGCCGACGTGCGATGGAACATTGCCGTGCAGTGACTTCGTTCTCGGCGTTGACGTCCCGGCCGGCTACGACGACCAGCATTACGTCAAGATTCAGGTGAACTGGACGAATCCAGCGGCGCAGTTCGATCTCTTCGTTTACAACCTGAACGCGGATGGCTCGATCGGAAAACTGATCGCGGCGAACTTCTTTGCCGTTGATCCTGATGTGGTAACCATTCCGGCAGTGTCCGGCAAATACTTGTTGCGTGTGTCGCCCACGATTCCGCTTGGAGATAGTTACACTGGTAAAGTCACTCTGGAACAAAAAGTCGGGCCAGCCGCTCAAGGTGGCATCAGCACGCCGACGTTCGACAATTTCCAGGCGACCTCCGGCTTAGGCAACAGCGCCGGTGAGCCGTCAATTGGCGTGGGCTTGGCAACGGCCCAAAATCCGCAGGGCCGCGCGATGTATCAAGCAAGTACTTCGATGTTGCGTGTGACTTTTGACGACAGCAAATCACCGGCGCAAGCCTTGTGGGAAAACAAAAGCGCGCCCAACTCGACACTCACTCTCGATCCGATCCTTTTCACGGATCGCCAAACCGGCCGCACTTTCACGTCGCAACTCGCCGGCGCTTGCAGTAAAGCCGCGTACACCGACACCGCATCTCCGTTCAATGACGGCGATCTGTGGGTGCCGAGTCAGGGCTGCGGTGTGCCTGCCGGCGTCGATCATCAAACGATGGGTGGCGGACCGTTGCACGCTCCATTAGTGCCGAACCCGGTTTATCCGAACAGCGTCTACTACTGCTCGCAATACGGGACACAGGCAGCGTCATGTGCTCTCAGCCTCGATGGCGGATTGACGTTTGGCCCCGCTGTTCCCATTTTCACCGTGAGTTGTTTTGGCATTCACGGTCACGTTAAGGTCGCACCAGATGGAACTGTTTATGTGCCGGACAGCGACTGCTCGTCGGCCGGGGCGCAGACCCTCGGAAACTTCCCGACAGCAACTGCCAGGCAAGCGTTGGTCTTCTCTGAAGACAACGGCGTCACCTGGTCTCAACCACAACTGATTCCGGATAGCAATCCCGCGCCTGGCATCGTCGATCCATCGATCGGTATCGGCGCAAACGGCACGATTTACTATGGCTATGCCAACAGCAACGGCGCGCCTTCGATGGTGGTCGGCCATCTCGACAAGACGAATCACAAGATTGTCTGGAGCCCTAGCCAGGACGTTGGGACGCCTTTTGGAATCAAGAACGCAACGTTCCCGGCAGTGGTCGCCGGCGATGACAATCGCGCCGCATTTGCTTTTCTCGGGACTCCAACCGGCGGCTACTACCAGGATCCCACTAATCCTTCAACGCGCGCAGGCTTCCAGGGCGTCTGGCATCTCTATACCGCATACACTTATGACGGTGGACAGACCTGGGTCACAGTGGATGCCACGCCGAATGATCCTGTGCAGCGTGGTTCAATCTGCAACTCTGGTACGATCATCTGCAGTCACACACCAAACGACCGGAACCTGCTCGACTTTATTGATGCCACTGTCGATCGTCAGGGTCGCGTGTTGGTAGCCTATGCTGACGGCTGTATTACTCCAACGTGCATTCAAGCTGGACCTACTGACTTCACGAAGAACGACTACACGAGGAAAGCCACCATCGCGCGTCAGTCAGGCGGCCGTGGTTTGTTTGCGGCCTTCGACCCGCCTCCGCCGCCAACTTGCATCGAGGACAACGATTCGCGCGTTGCCTACTCAAACGGGTGGCACCTGATTAACTACGCGAATGCCAGCGACGGACACTTCCGCTATCACTCGGGCAATAGTCCGCAGCACTTCGCCAATCTGGACTTCAGTGTGCCCACCGGCAGCACGGGCTCGATCACTTATTCGTTTGCGAAGAGTCCGAGAGGAGGCACGGCCGATATCTATCTCGACGGCGGCTTCCAGCAGACTATCAATTACGCCGGCAGCGTCGGCTCGACTCAGGCGCCTGAATTCAAACCGGAGTATCAGGTGCAATTCGGAAACCTGTCGGCAGGTGCGCACAAGCTGGAGATTAAGAACCTGACTGGCGTGGTTTATGTCGACCGGTTCTGTCTGCAGAACTCGGTGTCTAGCGCACAGCCGACTACCGGTCCGGGAAGCACGACGAACCAGTCAAGCAGTGCTTCCGCCGGACAAACTTCGAGCACAAATTACTCGATGCCTTCGGGTTCACAGGAGATCTCCGTAGTTGCAGAGTCGAGCCTGAACGTCCCGTTCAAACTGGTCCTCGTCAATCCTTCAGGATTGACGCTCCAAACTGTGGACGCTTCGAACGGTACGGCTGTGCTTGATACGTCGGTAACGCAAAGTGGCATCTACGTGATTAAGGTCATCAACGTGAGTCTCGGCCCGCTGCAGTTCACCACGACTGTAACGCCGCTGGTGTCACGTTAATTGCAACGTGGGCTGCCTGGACAGTTTGGGTTGTCGGTAGTTGAATGGGCGATGCACACAATGGGCTAGTCGAGAGATTTTTCTGTTGACCGCGACTTCTTTCGCCCCCACTTGACCGCCTCTCCGAGGATGTGAAACTCGGAGAGGCGATTTTTTGTTGCTTTATGCTTTCTGCCTTTCTGTTTCCACCCTTCCCTTTTTGACCTTTGTCGCGCCTTGGGCTTCATTAATCGATGCGGCCCCCGGCGCATTTTGTCCTGCTGTCGGATCATCCGACGATGATCGGGACGTCGTGCCAGAACAACGAGGTTGCGGCGCCGTTTGTGGGTGATACGCGCAGTGGTCTGATTATCCATCAGAACCTGCCTAACCATCCGGAAGGTATTGTCAACTTAACTGAAGAAGAAACAGAATCGTCAACTCACACAAATCCACATCTTGTCATCTGGTCAATTAACGATTTGCTTGAGTGGCAGTTACCTCTTCCCACACAGCGAATCTCGACTTCATCACGTCCCGGTAACCGCTAGCTTTGTACAGATGTCGCCCCACTCGAAAGAATGACGTGATGATCCCGAAGACGGAGAGAAAGCGTTGAGCATGTCCTGCTGACTTAAACCTCCTCATAATCTTCTCTCGCAATCTGGTCGGCTGATGTGAATTCTCCGCTCGGTTGTTCTGATACTTTTGCTGTAGGTGATCGACACCCGGCATTACCTCAGCTTTCGCCGCGCTGTAGCTCTTCAGTTTGTCTGTGATGATTACTCGCGGGACATACCGCAAGCCCTTTAACAGCTTGCGAAAGAACTTCTTGGCAGCTTTCCTATCTCTTCGTCTCTGGACCAGGATATCCAAGACGTCGCCATCCTGATCTACTGCTCGCCATAAGTAATGGACGCGTCCGTTGATTTTTAGGAACACTTCATCAAGGTGCCACCTGTCGCCGGGTCGAGGAGATTTACGTCGCACTTCGTTGGCATAAGTCTGGCCGAACTTGAAGCACCATTCTCGAACCGTCTCATAGCTAAGGGTCACACCCCGCATCGCTAACATTTCTTCTACATCGCGGAAGCTCAGAGTGAAGCGAAAATATAACCAGACGCAATGACTGATGATCTCAGCGGGAAAACGATGACGATGATAAAGGGAAACGGAGGTGTGCATTGATGGAGTATGGCGCAGGAACTGTCCGATTACATCTTCCGCCGTTTAACCTGACAATACCTTTACCGCTCCAGTCTCCACTCGGCCTTCGCCGTCGGTTGGTGCTGGTAGGTGTCGAACCATAGCTTCACCTTTCTGTTGACCTTGCGTCTTTAGTCCGGTGAATTATAATCGTCCTCGCAGACAATTGTTGAATTCTTGCGTTACAAATCAGCGTTCTCCGCCGGCACGCAATCGCACAAATCGGACGCGAGCGGAATCAGCGGGCTTGTCATCCACAACTTGTCCGTAGCGTAGTTGTCTCCCGCCGCGTCAACTCTGACGGGTTACTCATGTTATTCAGGTTTATGAAATCATTGCTGTTGGCGTCGGCGTGTCTCGCGGCCTTTTCGACGGTGACGGTTGCACAGTGCAACATCAAACTCAGGATTGGGGCCAGAGTCCCGGTCAAATGCCTTCCGACGGGAGATGAGGATAATAAATACGTTGCCACTCACCCCAGCCAATTCAGACCATTCATCGAACGCGCTATTGCTAGCGTCAAATACACGATCGCTTTCGACGAAGAGACTCATCATATCAAATACATTCATACCTCAGATCGTACGTTCCGAACCGCAAACGGCTTGCGGATTGGCTCGCAGATCAAAGTGTCATTAAAACAAATCACTGGCGGTGACGGTGGATGGTATACCTTCGCCGGTCGAACGTCGGACGGGTGGGACATCATCATTGCCGCTGAACCATTGAACGATTGGAAAGAAGGCGAAACGAGAATGGTCATCATCGGAGGCTTCAAAAAGGGCGGCAATTAAAACGGAGCGCAACCCAACAGTCAAGCGCAGAGATCTCCCGTGCCGCCAGGTCTGTTGACTTCCATTTCAGATTGCAATAGAAGCAAGGCACGAAACGCAGCTTGCGCCGCTCGTCAGGGGGTGCCGCTCACTCGCGACCGATGCGCATAATTCTATGTTCCAGTTCGAGGAAATGAGGGTCGCGGACTTCGGCCCTTGCGAATGCTGCGGAGACGTAAGCCGATGTGCTAGCGGAATGGTGCGCCTCAACGATGACCCACATGCGCTGTACCAAGTGCATTGGACTACGCAGCAGGTCGCTCGGCATGGAGCTGAATTCTACATCGTACTCGGCCATTTTGGCGACGGTACCACCGCCGCGGACAAATTTGCTATCGCGCTGCATTTCTTCGTCGAGCCAGATAGGTTTGGCTTCATGGTGGTTAATGCAGCCCAGACACCGATAGCTTCACATCCGCTGGTTGGTCGTGCCTTGCCGCGCGAAAGCGTCATCGACAAGCCGCTGGCACAAGAAGTCTTTGATCTCGTAGATGCTATTTGGCTCGAGGATAAAGACATCTCAGAGGTCACCAGCGCAGTGTCGGAAACGGTCTCATAACAAATCGGACGCGAGCGGAATCAGCCGGCTTGTCATCGACAACTTGTGCCTAGCGTGGTTGTCTCCCGCCATAATTCAAGCAACGATCTCACGAACGAGTTTGAGAAGTCCGCCTGCTTTATAGACGCGCTCCGGTCCAAACGATTTCTTGGGCTCCGCCATTAGTAGCATCTTTCTGTGTTGGAGTCATATCCGGTTCTATCACGGATCCATCCATTTTTACGAAAATGGTGAAGCTATCGGAAGTATCGAAGCAGCGGTTATCCCAGCAATGAAAAGAGACTTCGAAGACCCATTTGTGGGGTTCGAACCGCTCAAGGTTAATTTTCTCGATTTCAAATTTGTCCGCGTCTTGAACGAAACGATGCAGATTTATGCGAGCAACGTCCAATGCCTTGTGAGTGGAAATTGGCGATTCGTCAGATTCCGGATTCCAGGATGGAGTATTCTTGAAATCATCGTCACTGATCCTGTAGCTAAACGTGAGATGGTTGTAGAGAAAAGAGGTTGTCATGCTGCGACCGTGTCCCATCAGTTGCGCTTGAGCTTGCGCTGGCAGCAGGCCAACGAAACCGAATAACAAGAACAACAGTCCGAGTTTCATCTAATCCTCCGTGTTCAGAATTGCAATCCAACGGTCGTGAGTTGAGCGAGACGCAACGGTTTCATTTCTTCAACGTTCATAACCATCAACTGATATCGATAACCATTCAAGTCGCCATAGCCTTCGTTACTTGGGCCAGAGAGTTTTCCGAGAAAAACCACCTCTTTGGTCTCTGGCTCTTCCATCTCGGACCGTTCTCCCGGAGCGCCCCATTTCGACTAGGCCTTCGACGCGCCCGCCGATTCAATACCAGAGCCAAGAGTTGTCCGTATCACTCAATCCGCAGGTGATCGCTCTTGCCGCGGCCGAAAGTCTCCGGATGATACATCTCTTCGGCTTTCGCGGGCGGCACGACAAAGGTGCCCGGCGTCGTCGCGCGCGCCACGTACGAATACTTGTACACGCCTTCCCACAAGAGCGAGGTGAACGCTTCCGCCCGTTCGTCGCGCAGGTTCTGATGCTCGAACCACTCGGGCCGCCACCACCACCAGCCATAACCGTACGAGCGACTCCCGTACTCAGTCACACTCGTTTGCTTGTCATCGCGCGGAATGGCTCCCGTTGTCGCCAGCGTCGGATTCAGCGCTTCAAAGCCGGCCGGCAGAGGATCAACTAAAGCCACGTGATACCGCCGCGCCGTCGCCACCATCGTCAGACGCACTCGCACACGCGCGCCGGCTTTGATGTGCCAGGTTCCGTCCGCATCGCGCGAAACGTCTTTGGGATCGTCGACGGCTTCGTAGCTGCGCTCTACCGTGAAGCCATAATCCACCGGTCTCAGATTCAGATCACTCGGCGCATAATTCATCCCGACGCGATAATAAAGCCGGCCGGCGCCGTCTTTGCTGATGATGAGGTTCTGCGCGCCACTTTGCTGAGCAAGATAACGCATCGGCACATTGACTTGTTGTCGATCGGTCGAGCGTCCACGGAATTGTTCCTCGCCCGCAAAGCGTTCGCCCAACCACGCGCGCGCAACAAAGTTAGGTGTAACCTTTTCAAAAGTATTGAAGTAGCGATCCAGCGCCAACAGAATGAAAACGTTTTCCTGCGTGTTCTCCCAACGGCCGCGCGTGCGATGCGCCAAAAGCCCGCGCACAATCTTGGGGATCAGATCGTTGGTTGGCTGGTCGCCAATGAGCGCTTCAAGAATCACACCGTCCGCGCGTCGGTCGGAATTCAGCACCAGATAGTCGCTGTCGCTGTACGAGCATACAAAGTGCGCCGTGCCTGCTGTTTCGGTAACTCTATTGTTCAGCAAATGCCGAATCGCAGCGACTTCATTGGTCGAATCTTTGTCGACTGAAAGCACCGACAACAGCCAGCCAATCGATTCCAGCGAGAGCTTCTCGATTCCCGCCTCTGCGATCAGCTTGCGCGCGCGCACAGGGTCGCGGTCGCCCATCTGGGCGCGAACATACAGCGTATAAGCAATGATTGCACGCCGTGTGTCGATGCTGTAGTTGGAAGGAATGTGCGATTCGATCTCGCGCAAGTACTTCTGCAACTTGTCGAACATCTCCTTCGGCACGTCGAACCTCTTTTGCTTCGCGCGCGCCAGCGCATGCGCGACGTGAATGCTCAGGTAGGGCCACGATTCATTGCCGCGCTGCCAAAAACCAAAGCCGCCGTCTTCGTTCTGCATCCCTTGCAAACGCTTCAGGTCGCGCGTCACCGCCGCTTCCATCTCCTGCGGCGACGGCAGGTCTTTCGCTTTGAAAGCTGTCAGTACGTCGCGCAGCGCCGCGATCGTGATCACGCGCGAAGCGAGTTGCTCTGAGCATTCATAAGGATAGCTTGTGAGATAAATCACTGCGTCGGTCAACGACTGTAACTGCGTTGAAGATGTCTCAATCTCCAATCCACCAAACTGCGGAAAGACATTCGCGGGAGCTTTCACTGGTTGATTGATCGCACCTTCGTCG
>Ga0209648_10005489_pt1 | contig 10850 bp, 9 predicted proteins | sample GraSoi2013_115cm_FD_185830 | JGI IMG/M metagenome (GOLD analysis project Ga0209648, IMG submission 185830) | Grasslands soil microbial communities from the Angelo Coastal Reserve, California, USA - Sample 9_17_2013_115cm (SPAdes) (version 2) | ecosystem: Environmental > Terrestrial > Soil >...
AGCGTGGCCGGCGCGAAGCGACCTCCACGATCGGCTCCAATGCGAGCAGGATGCGGCGCTCGTTGAGCGCCGCCACGATCTCGTCGCTGGCGCGGATATTCTCCCGACGCAGCACTTCGCGTTCGGCGCTCGGCTGATAGAGCTCGAAGGAGCCGCGACGCTTCACCTTCGCGAACTCCAGCGCCTCCTGCGCCCGGGCGAGCACCTCCTCGGCGCTGCGCGCGTGGCGCGGCGCCGCGATCCCGCCGATGGTGATCGTGGCCGCAATGGCTCCGGCGCTGGTCGCCACCACCTCCTCGCGCACCGCCGCGAGCAGCCTCTGGGCGGCCGCGGTGATTTCATCGGCCGTGCAGTTCTTGAGCACGACACCGAGCTTGTTGCCCGAGAACCGGCCGAGCGCGTCGCCGCCGCGCATCCTGGCGCGGACGCGTTTGGCGATCGAGGAGATCACTTCGTCGGCGACGGCGAATCCGTAGGCTTCGTTGAGGTGCGCGAGATTGTCGACGCTGACCAGCAGAAATCCGCAGGAGGGATGCCGGTTCGCTTCCTCGACGGCCGCGCGCAGCGCCTCGATGAGCTGCAGACGGTTCATCTCGCCGGTGAGCCCGTCGAAACGCGACAGATAGGCGAGATGCTCCTCGCGCGCATGGCGCTCGTTGATGACGCGCACCACGCCGGAGGCCCGCAGCGGACGGCCGTCGGGGCCGGCAAACCAGCGACCGGTGTCCTCGACCCACAGCTTGCAGCCGTCTGACGGGCTTGGGCAGAAACAATATTGGACCTGGTAGGCCACTCCGCTGCCGCGGTCGCGGTCGCCCGAGCGCGTAACCGCGTCGAAGCGGGTCAGCAGATTCGCCGGATCGAGATGGCGCGCATAGCAGCGGCCGGTCGCGATCTGAGCGATGTCGCCGACGCCGAGCACCGCCGGGGCGTTGTCCGCCCATGACAGCGCATCGGACTTAAGATCCCATTGGTAGGCAGCCTCCCCGATCGAGGAGAGGATGCCGGCGACCTGCTGCGGCCCGAGCGGGGGAATTGGTGCTGGGTCCGACGCGGACCCGTCCGACACCGCGGGGCGATCGGGGATCGAGCTGGTCCGCTGGCGCACAAGCGATCCTTGGGCAATGCCCGCCGGGCGGGGCGGGACCGCGCAAGCTAGCCGGGACCTCTAAAGATTTGGCAAAGCGCGGCGATCGCGAGAGGTGTGCCGATATGGGACAGCGCAGATCGAGCGCAGCCCTAATACCCCAGCGCGGCGCCGTCCTTGCGCGGATCCGACCCGCCGGTCAGCGTGCCGCGATCCCAATCGATGCGAATCGCCTGGCCGCCGCCCCACGGCGCCGCCGTCAGCGCGACCTCATGGCCGCGGGCCTCGAGCCCCTCGACCGTGGATCGGGGAACGCCGCGCTCGACCAATGTCCGCTCACCCTCGAAGAACGCCCGGGGAAAGTCGATCGCCCGCTGCACGTCCATGGCGTAATCGATCGCGTTCAGCAGGAAATGCGTGTGACCCATCGGCTGAAAATGGCTGCCCATCACCCCGAAGGCGAGCTCGCATCGCCCATCGCGCATCGCCAGGGCGGGAATGATGGTGTGCATCGGACGTTTGCGCGGCCCGATCGCATTGGGGTGCTCCGGCTTGGTCACGAAGCAGGCGCCGCGATTGTGCAGCATGATCCCGGTCGCCTCGGTGGCGATGCCGACGCCGAAATGCGAGAACAGCGAGTTGATGAGCGACACCGCCATGCGGTCGCGATCGACCACGGTGAGATACACGGTATTGCCGCCGGTGATCGGCGCGTTCGGCAGCGCGAGGCGCTTGGCCGGATCGATGCGGCCGGCGAGCGTTGCCGCGAAGCGTTTGTCGATCAGGCCGGAGACATCGGTGCGCATGAAGGCGGGGTCGGCAACATGCGCGTCGCGCAACGAATAGGCGAGGCGGGCCGCTTCGAGCGCGAGGTGGAACCGCTCGGGGCCGAGCGGATCGAGCGCGGCGAGATCGAAATGCTCGAGGATGTTCAGCATGACGAGCGCGGTGAGGCCTTGCCCGTTGGGCGGAAGCTCGACCACATCGAGACCGCGGTAATTGGTTGCAATCGGCGTTACCGCTTCGCCGCCATGCTCGGCGAAATCCTCCATTGCCAGAACTCCGCCGCGCGCGGCCAAGGTCGCGACGATGTCCTCCGCGATAGGGCCGCGATAGAACGCGGCGGGGCCGTGCGCCGCAATGGTCTTCAGGGTCTCGGCAAGCGCCGGGAACCGCAGCACTTCGCCGGCTTCGGGGGCGCGGCCGCCGACCAGGAAATGCCGCGCGGCGCCGGCGTCCCGGCGCAGCCGCTCGATCAGCGAGGACCAGTCGAATGCGACGCGGGCGGCCACCGGGAACCCCGCCTCGGCGTAATGGATCGCGGGGGCGAGCGCGCGGTCGAGCCCGAAGCGGCCGTGAGCCGCCAGAATCGTGGCCCACGCCTCGACGGCTCCCGGAACCGTGACCGCATGGATCGAATCGAGGCCGACACTCGCGGCGCCGCCCAGCATTTCCAGCCGCATGCGGGCGCCGGTCCGCCCGGATCCGTTGTAGCCCCAGATCGGCGCTCCCGGCTTGGCGATGAGGCAGAAGCAGTCGCCGCCGATACCGGTCATCTGCGGCTCGACGATTCCCAGCACCGCAACCGCGGCGATCGCGGCATCCGCCGCATTGCCGCCGGCGCGGAGCGCCTCGATCGCCGCAAGGCTGGCGAGCGGGTGCGAGGTTGCGGCCATGCCCTCGCGGGCGATCACCGGCGAGCGCCCGGGGAAATGAAAATCGCGGTGCATTGCAGGTTTCAGGCCGGGCGCGGGAGTGGGCCTTTCATTGCCCCGGCGCCTGCGCTTCGAGGCGCTGGATGATCCGCCGATGGCGCGCGGCGCGCCCGGAGATCGCCAGCCCCTCGGCGAGATCGACGAGGCAGATCGCGGTGATCACCGCAAAGGTCGAGGTGGCGGCCTCCTTCACCAGCAGGAATTCGGCGAGTGCCGCCAGGAACACCAGCATCGACAGGAAGTGGTCCAGCATCGGTTTGCCGGCGGCCCGGCTCGCCTTGAGCGCCTCGACGAACAGCAGAAACAATGCACTCGCGATCACCACGTCGCCGAAGGTGATCGCCCATTCGGCCTGGGACGGCATCGCCACCGTCGCGACCTTGTCGGTCCACAACACGCCCGGGGTGAGGAATACGATCATGTTGTAGATCGCGAGCGGGATGATCAGCAGGGGAAAACCAATGAGGAACACGGGATCGGGCCTCCTCGGGCGGGGGCGGACCGGCCTCGGCAAACACCAATGGCAAATGGATGCGAGCCCCGCCCCCGGCCGCGAGCTTCCAGTCTAGCGCGCGGGCGGGCAAGCTTCCAACAGGCGGTTCTTGGGGGGAGCGGGCCAGCCCGCCGGAGGACGAGCCGCGGAGGCCGGTTCCCGCGTTTGCGGGCGGGATGGGGGCGTGTCGGCTTGCGAACGGGCGCTCAGATCTCGGTCTTGGGCTTGAGGACCTGGCGGCCCTTGTACATGCCGGTCTTCAGATCGATGTGGTGCGGACGGCGCAGCTCGCCGGAATCCTTGTCCTCGATATAAGTCGGCTTGCGCAAGGCATCGGCGGAGCGCCGCATGCCGCGCCTGGAGGGCGACACTTTGCGTTTCGGCACGGCCATGGGCTGGATTCTCCCTGGTATAGGCGCCCAGGCAGCGAAGGCCCGGCACGTTCGGCAAAATCAAGAAGGCGCGCTTATAGAGGATCGGCCGGTCGAAGACTAGGCCCCGATCGGGCTCGGTGTCGGTAGCCAAGCCGCAGGTTTTCGCCAGAATGCCGGACTCTGATCTCTGATCCTGGCAACGGAGCCGAAATGTCGCCGCGGCGCGAATTGTTTTGGCCGAGCCGCCGGTTCGCGGCGGTCCTGCGCACGTGCGAAGCGGTCCTGGCGCTCGTTCTCTGCTGCGCGTCGGCGTGCCTGGACGGCGCCGGCGCCGCGCCGAAGCATCCGCTCGGTCCGCTCGCCGCCGAAGAACTCCTCGTCATCCGGGAGGTGCTGGCGGAGAGCGGACGCTTCACGCCCGAGACGAAATTCGCGTGGATCGAGCTCGAGGAGCCGGCGAAATCGCTGGTCGAACGCTTCGAGCCGGGTCGTGGATTTCCGCGCCGGGCCCGCCTTGCGGCCCTCGATTTCGGCCGCCACAAGAGCTTCGCCGTCACCATCGATCTCGCGTCGCGGCGCCTCGATGCGGTGCAAGATCTGGCGCCGTTGCAGCCGGGCCTGACCGATTACGATATCGAGCGCGCGCGCCAAATTCTCGATTCCGACCCGAAGATCAAGGACGCGCTCGGGCGGCACGGGCTCAGCATCCCCGGCGCGATATCGGAATCGGTCCGCGAGCTCTTCCTGGGCGTCGGCGAGGACCCGGCGCTCGCGGGCGAGACCGGCCGGCTCCTTCGCGCGCTGTTCATTTCCGATCAGGATGCGATCGACAATTTCGGTCCGGTCCTGGATTCGGTGATGGCGGTCGTCGACGTTCATGCCGGGCGCGTGGTGCAATGGTACGACGTTCCCGGGGTGCCGAACCGGAAAGTCCCGCACGACATCTTCGATGCGAAGGTGCGCGGCGTCGCGCCGCCGGCACAGCCGCTCCGCCCGGTGCGGGCGCAGGGCGCGAATTTCGCCGTCGAGGGCAATGCGGTCCGGTGGGGGAACTGGCGATTTCGCTTCGGCTTCAACGTCCGCGAAGGCCTGGTGCTGCATCAGGTCCGGTTCGACGACAACGGCCGGCAGCGCTCGATTCTCTATCGCGCATCGGTCTCGGAAGTGATCAGCCGCTACGGCGATCCGACCCATGCCTGGCCGTGGATGGAGTTTCTCGACGAGGGGAATTTCGGCCTGGGCCATCTTTCGGTCCCGGTGGCCCCGGGCCGCGAAGTGCCGGCGAACGCCGTCACGCTCAGCCCCTTGCTGCCCGATGCCGACGCCCGGAGTTTCGGCCGGGTATTGCACGATCGGATCTACGTCTACGAGCGCGACGCCGGCATGCTGATGTACTACCGGCAGGACGAGGCGACCATTCAGGCGCGCGCGACCGAGCTGGTCATCGGCTTCCTGGCTTCCGCCGGGAATTATGCCTACGGGTTGAACTGGGTATTCAAACAGGACGGCTCGTTCGCCTTCGAGGCGGAACTCGCCGGCCAGATCCTCACCAAGCTGGCGAACGCCGGGAAATGCCAAGGGTGCGAGGCGCTGCGTCCCGGAACGGACGCCGGCGGCGGCGACGCGTCTCGACCGGCGCCGGAGGATTTCTACGGCACCATGGTTCACCCCCATGTGGTCGGCGTCGATCACCAGCATTGGTTCAATCTGCGGCTCGATTTCGATATCGACGGCTTGAACAACGCGATCATGGAAAACGAGGTGAAGCGGGTCGCGCCGTCCGGTCAGGAACCCGACGCGCCGTATTTCACCGTCACCCACCGCGTGCTCGCCAAGGCCGCGGAGGCCAAACGCGACGCCGATGACGCCAACGCGCGGAGCTGGACGGTCTACAACCCGTCGGCCCTCGGTCCCACGGGGCGGCCGGCCGGCTACACCATCGTGCCGGTCGAGAACACCGCGACGATCTTCCCGCGCTCGCGCGAACAGGGGCCGGCCGGCTTCAGCTTTCACCACCTCTGGGTGACGCCGTACCGCGACGGCGAGCTCTATGCCGACGGCAAATATCCCAATCAGGCACCCGCGCATTACGACGACACGCTCTATCATTACGCCGGCGAGGAGAGCATCTACGATCGCGACGTCGTGGTGTGGTATTCGCTCGGGGAGACGCACGTGGTCCGCCCCGAGGACTATCCGCTGATGCCCAACATGAAGCTTTCCGTGCGGTTCATCCCGGACGGATTTTTTGCCAAAAATCCGGCGCTGGGCCGCGCGGTCGAGGAGGGCAAGTCGCCGTGAGGAAGCAGATGCATCGGCCGGCCAACTGGCCGGCCGCATCGTTGAGTGCTTAGCGCTTTGCTGTCGAAGCGGTCGAGACTTGATCGACGCTGCGCGCCGCGAGCGCCATCATCACAATCGCCCAGCCCGAGGTGACTAGATTGACGCCGACGATCAGACCAAGCGTCCAAGCAGCGCTGCCCGGCCACCCCGCGATGATGATTGCGGCGAGTGCCAGGTCCGCGAGGCCGCTCGCAAACATCCATCCCCATGACTCGGGCACCGTCCGGCGATACACGAGCGACGCTGCTGCCTGCAAAACGCCCTCCATGATGAAGAAGGCAGTGAGCACGACAGTCAATGATAACGCGCCTTCGACCGGTGTCCAGATCAGCAGGGCACCGACAACCACCGACAGCAGTGCGGTGGCAAACGTCCAGAAGAACCCCGAGATGTCGCGCGCCGAGAACATCGCGACGAACCCGATAGTGCCGCTGATAAGGAATAGCCAGCCGACATAAATGTCGACTGCGATGGTCGCCAGCGCTGGTGCAGCGACGGCGAGGGCACCCAGCAAGATCATGATCACGCCTTGCAGCAGAAACAGGCGCCAGTGAGCCTGTAACGTCTCCCTGATGGAACGTTTAATCTCGCTGACGTTTGGATTTACGACAGTCATCGCACTTCTCCAGTTGTTGCGATATGCGAGCGCCCGTCGGGCCGGACGACATCCGGCCCTTTTAGAACCGGCGCTCGATATCTAGCCGGTTAAGGGGTTCACCACGCCGCTATCGCGACGCGTACTCGAAAGGAGGCATCGCCTCGATGGCGTCCCTGGATGCACCGACCAATCTCAGCTTGCCGTCTGCTTGAGTGAACTGATTGACCGGAATGGCGACATCATGCTTGGCGACGCCCAGAAATCCCCCAACCCCAACGATCGCGTAAGAGACTGCTTTGGCTGGAGAAACGATGATGTCGTCGATTGTGCCGATCTTCTCGTCCTTTTCATTGTAGACCGGTTGGGCCAGAACCTGCTTCTTCGCGCTCCAGCCCGTGGTTACTTCGCGCAGTTCGGCGGCGGCGATGCCGATGAGGGTCGATCCAGCGACCTGCGCTCCGGCGAGGCCCGGCATGATCAACGCCAGGCTTGCAGCTGTGACGATTGTTGCACGTTTCATGATATGCTCCTTTGACTGCTCATAGTTGATGCGTCGTGAGGGCCGGCTCCTGTGAGCCGAATGCCCGCGCCTCAGACGTGGGCGGCCTGCTTGCTCTGGGCCGAGTCCAGGTCCTGCCGCGCAAGCCATGCTTCAAGCGACGCTTGCTCCGCGTCATCCAGGGCCGCTAGCGTGATATCGATCGCGGCTGCGGCGTAGCGTTCGGCCTTATCGGCGCGGCTCTGCAATTTGCCGATTTCGCGCTTGGCCTTCCATTCGGCGATCTTGTCGCTCGTGTCGGCTTTTCGCTCGTCTACCCAATTCTTCACGTCCGCTTGTGCGGCGGACACCTTGGCGCGCCCTTGCGCGACACGCTTTTGCACCTTGTCCAGGTGATTTCGCACGTCCTGCTCGGCGTTCTGCACCTGTCCGTCGATCTTGGCTTTCAGGCCGTCCATGTTGCTGTCGACGTTTGTGAGCTTGAGACGAAGTTCGTCGCAGAATTGATCGATGCGCTTGCCCATGACGATGTCTCCTATGTGAGGGGCTTCAGTTCAACGTTGCGGAAATGCGCCCTCTGGAGCCGCCCTTAAAGGTTGGATCCGGCCAAGAACCGGTTACTTTCGGACAAATATCAATCGAAGCCCGCCTACACGCACCGCGTAGCCAACGGGTGCGCACACGCCTCGATTTTACTGCCCGTTTTGGGAGTGTCCGCGAAGCGCCAGGGACCTCTCGTACCGGATCGCCGTTTATTGCATGCGCCTGAATTCTTGCGGCGCGCCTTTGGTCCAGCGGCGGAAAGCGTGCCGAAAATTCGCGGCATCGCTAAAGCCCAGCGCGTCCGCGATCTCTTCAATCGTCAGTTCCGTATCGCGAAGGTATTTGATCGCGACGGTCATTCGCAATTCGTCGAGCAAGTGTCGAAAGGATGTATTCTCCTCATGCAATTTTCGCCGGAGCGTGCGAGGGGTGATTTTCAGGTGCCGTGCGACGGCATCAAAGCCCGTGGGCCGTGCGAGATTGACAAGAAGAACTTCCCGTACCTTTCCGGTCAGTCCGACGTGAAGCTGCTGTTCCTCCAGCAGATCGTCGCACAGCCTTAACACCGCAGAGTAAGTGATCTCATTGCCGAGCTTGGGCGTGAGATCCAGCCAGGCTGCATCGAAGAATAATCTATTCTCAGATTGGCTGAAGAGCACTCGGCACCCAAAGATCTCCGAGTAAAGTTGCGCATCGACCGGGGGAGCATGGGTGATATGAAGCTCTTGGGGAACGAACGCCGAACCCATCACATCACGATGCAGCGATACCAAAATACCGAATTGCAGCTCCACAAGAAATTTGTAAAGAGCGGCGTCGACCCGCGGATGGGGGACGGGGGTGAGTGTCCACACGCCGCGATCGGTGTCCGCGTGGAAGGAGATTTCCGTCGTTGGCGTCGCCAGCTGATGGTACTTCACGGCGAATTGCATGGTTTGCCGGAAATTCGTGCTGCTGAGAATAGCAAACCCGTACATCCCGTAGGTTGACACGTGAAATCGCAGGCCCGCATGATAGGCAAAGTGCGGATCGGGTGAGAGTTTGATGGCATTGCGATAGCATTCAATGATTTGGTTCAAGGAAACGCGCGTCTTCGGAGAAGAAATTGCAGTTTCCGACACCTCAATGCCGTCGAGTGCGTCCGCAGGCGAGATGCCCTCAGCTGCAAGCGCATTGATCACCATCGCGAGCTTGACAACCGGATAGATCTTTTCATCCGGCCCAGCCTTGATCATCTCGGCACCAGCTCGGTCCAGACCACGGCTCCCGGGTTCCGCCGGTCTGCTAAGCGTGTAGAATACATCATATGAACGGGGTTGGCGCTACCGCACGTATCATGACGTGTTACGCACCGGGCGATCGATGTCGATGGATGCGAATTGGAATGCGAAAAGTGGGTGCGTGCGGGGAGCTCTAATCCGAATGTCCGGCAAAGACAGTCCATGCTCTCCTTCGGCCTTATTTGGCGGTCCTGGGCTTCGATGATTTGGTCCGCGCCGTCGCGGGAAGCGGAGCTTTTCCAACGCTGATCCGCCCGGCCGTGCTGTGGACGAGGGCAAGTTGCCGTGAACGCGGCGGCTCGCGGAAGGCGCCTCTTGCTTGACATCACCACCCGACTTGGTTCACGGCTCGCACCCGCCGCGATCGAACCTTCCGATTCCATGCCGAATCAGCAACGCCGATCCCTCGTAGCCTGCAGGCTGGCCTGTCTGCTCGCGCTCGCGGCGCTCGCCGGCTGCGCGCCGCGCGAGCCGTCGGTGCAGCCGAGTTTTTATCGCAGCCTCGCGGAGCCCGGAACCGAGCTCGATGCCTCCGCGGCGCAATCGATGATTTCCGGCTACCGGCAGAACAACGGCCTCTCGGCGGTCGAGCTCGATCCCATCCTGATGCAAATCGCGCAGGAGCAGGCACGGGCCATGGCCGCGCGCGACAAGCTCGACCAGGGCACCGGCCGCAATTTCACCGGGCGGGTCAAGGCCTCGGGATTCGATGCCAAGGTCGCGGCCGAGAACATCGGTGCCGGCTATCACACGCTCGCCGAGGCGTTCTCCGGCTGGCGCGATTCCCCCTCGCATCGCGGCAACATGCTGCTCCCGGGCGCCACCCGGATGGGGATTGCCGCGGTCTACACGCCGAGCTCCAAATACAAGGTGTTCTGGTCGCTGATCCTCGCCGCGCCGGACGAGAAGCGCGGCTGAGCAGCCGCTCGCTCGGCCTGCTCCCTCTCCCATTGGGAGAGGGATGGGGTGAGGGGGTTTGATCTCTCGATGGCGTAGCCCCCTCACCCCAACCCTCTCCCCAGCGGGGAGAGGGAGCCGGCCCGGTCTGCAGCTCTTTGGCGGATCACCATAACGCTCAGCATTCTTGTAGTCTGCTATAAGCTCGAAGCGCCCATGCTTCCGCATATCCGCGATTACGACGAGCTCTACCGCAAATTCCGCTGGCAGGTGCCGGCGCGCTACAACATCGGCGTCGACGTGTGCGATCGTTGGGCCGAGCGCGACCCGGACCGGCTGGCGCTCGTCAATTTGCTCGCCGACGGCACGAGAGAGGAGATCCGCTACGGCCGGCTCAAAGAGAGCTCGGACCGGCTCGCCAACGCGCTCTGCGCCCACGGCATCGCGCGCGGCGACCGCGTCGCGATTCTCTTGCCGCAGATGCCCGAAGTCGTCGTCTCTCATGTCGCGGTCTACAAGCTCGGTGCGGTGGCGCTGCCGCTCGCGGTGCTGTTCGGCGTCGATGCGCTGGAATACCGCTTGCAGAATTCCGGCGCCAAGGCGGTGGTGACCAACGCCCAGGGCGTGGCGAAGATCGCCGAGATTCGCGAACAACTTCCCGAGCTTCGCCTCGTGCTCTCGACCGATGGGCCGGGCGACGGCGCAAGCGGTTTTGCCGAGACGGTTGAGCGCGCCGCCGCGGACTTCACGCCGGCCGAGACCTCCCCGGACGATCCCGCGATGATGATCTATACGTCGGGCACCACCGGGCCGCCGAAAGGCGCGCTGCACGGCCATCGCGTCCTGCTCGGGCATTTGCCGGGCGTCGAGCTGCCGCACGATTTCTTCCCGCAGCCGGGCGACCGGTTCTGGACGCCGTCCGACTGGGCCTGGGCCGGCGGCCTGCTCGACGTGCTGCTGCCGAGCCTGCATTTCGGCGTTCCGGTGGTGGCAAAAAGAATCGAAAAATTCGATCCCGAGG
>Ga0209648_10005493_pt1 | contig 10848 bp, 11 predicted proteins | sample GraSoi2013_115cm_FD_185830 | JGI IMG/M metagenome (GOLD analysis project Ga0209648, IMG submission 185830) | Grasslands soil microbial communities from the Angelo Coastal Reserve, California, USA - Sample 9_17_2013_115cm (SPAdes) (version 2) | ecosystem: Environmental > Terrestrial > Soil >...
GGCGGCAGACCGCTGAACTGCGGGACTTCGACCCGGCTTATGACCGCAGTGGATCATTCTCGTCGGTATCGACGCGCATCGGTCGGGTCGCGGCGTGTCTGCTTCGCTCCGATCGCGCCCGGATTTGTGCAAGGCGCTAACGAGCGCCAAACCGGGAAATCGCGTCAAGCCGACAAGGGCGAGGTTACCTCTGCAAGGGCAGCTAATCAGTACGGCTTCTGCCCACACACCGTGACGCGATGGCCGTAGCGCCTGTGGGGGTAATAGTCCCACAACGCATGGTGTTGCGTGCAGCGGTTGTCCCAAAATGCAATCGAGTTCGGCGTCCACTTGAAGCGCATGCTCAACTCGGGGGTCTCAATGTGCCGATAAAGCATTTCGAGAATCGCGTCGCTTTCGCTCTTGCGCAGACCGACAATATGCGTGGTGAAGAAGCGATTCACGAACAGGCATTTCCTACCTGTCTCGGGATGCGTCCGAACAATCGGATGCTCGGCACGCGGATAGATCTTTCCGCGGTCGTCATTGCCGTAGCGGCCGCGATAATGCTTCTCGCCATCGTGGACCGCTGTGAGGCCATTAATGAACTTGCGGATTGGCTCCGACAGCATGTCGTAAGCGAGATACATGTTGGCGAACATGGTGTCGCCGCCGCCGTCAGGGGGCACTTCCGTAAGATAGAGGATCGAGCCCATCGGCGGCTCGGGGTCGCACGATACGTCAGAGTGCCAATCCTCGCCGGCAATGTACTTGGCTTTGTCATCCGCTTTGATAACGAGAACTTCGGGGTGGTCCGCAACCACGTCCGGCGACGCAGGGTGCATGTGCAGCTTGCCGAAGCGGCGGGCGAAGTCTTTGTGTTGTTCGATGCCCAGCTTCTGGTCGCGGAAGAAGATCACCAGGCGGTCCATAAGCGCGTCATGCACTTCCTGGAATTGCTGGTTCCCGAGCGGATTGGATAGGTCGACGCCACGGATTTCCGCGCCGATATGCGGCGTGGAATTATGTACTTCGATGATCTGATAGCCCATGTTCCTTCTTCCTTCAGTGGCTCAACTACCGTTGATCGATCAAGTGCTCGTCACGAAAGCTGCCGTGAACCTCAGTTCATTTTGATCCCGGCCGCTTTGATGAGGGCCGCGTTGGTGCGAATCTCGGCTTTGACATGCGCATCGAACTCGGCCGGGGTCATCACCATCGGCTCCAGGCCAAGTGTCGCGAGCTTGTCCTCCACGTTGGGTGTCTTAAGGGCTTTCAACGTCTCGCGATGAAGCGTCTCGACGATATGGCGAGGCGTCTTGGCAGGGACAAATGACCCGTACCAAAGTGGGTACTCAGCGTCGGCGACGCCGGCCTCCGCCAGCGTAGGCACCTCGGGCAGGATAGCGGCACGTTTCGGGCTGTTCACTGCGAGCGCGAGCAGTTTCCTCTCGCGTATGTGTTCGACAATAAGTCCGACAGGGCTAAAATAGAAGTCAACGCGTCCGGCCATGAGTTCGGTGATCGCTTCCGGGCTCCCTTTGAAGGGTACATGAACGGCCGCGATTCCGGCACTGGCCAAGAAGCGTTCCGCGCTCATATGGACTCCGCTCCCGACGCCGGCCGAGGCAAAATTGAACGAGCCTGGCTTGGCTCTGGCGGCGGCAACAAGGTCACCAACAGTCTTAAAGCCCCGAGACGGTGAAACGACCAGCACGTTTGGCGAATTGCCAATCGGGATGACCGCTGAAAAATCCCGAGCAGGATCAAATGTCAGGTTCGGCTGCAACGACGCGCTGATCGTGTGCGCAGAGGAGTTCACTAGCATGGTATATCCGTCAGGGTCCGACTTGGCGACAAAGGCGGCGGCGATCGTTGTTCCCGCACCGCCGCGATTTTCAACGACCACCGGCTGACGGAGCTGGCGCGAGAGCTGATCGCAGACCAGACGCGCCATAACATCGACGATGCCTCCGGCGGAAAAGGCGACAATCGCTCGGATCGGTCTGGTCGGCCAAGCCTGTGCCCACGCCTCGCCGCTCGCGAAGGCGAGGCCAAGAACTGACAGTAGTATGAAGCAAAGCCGCGTCATGCCGTTCTCCCTCGTATCGAGGCAGGCATTGCGTGGAAGATCTGCACCAGGCAGCAGCCCCGTGCTTCTGATCGAAGATAGCACACATCGGGCCCGGTTTTTATTCGGGATTAGGGCTTAGGCCGGTCACCGCCCCCCGTGAACCTTTTCCGGCTCGACGCGACTAATGGCTGGGAGATCGCGGATAAAACCGCCTCCAACAGGGGCGAAACATCAGATTATGCGCCGATACCTCTTTTTGCGTCGCGCGGTTGTGCTCGGCGCCGTTGCGACGCTGAGCCTATCGGTAACCGCCCCGGCATGGGCGCAGCTGCCGAGCACCGTCGCAACGCCCGCAACGCAGCTGGCGCCGGCATCCGCCACGCTTGCGGCGCCCCACTCGGCTACGTGCACGGTGGCGACCGATCAGGTCCGCTTTGATTTTCCACTTCCTCGGACGGCGCGGCTTCTCGTGAGCGGCGTGCCGATCAAGATCGTGGCGCTCGGATCATCGTCGACGTATGGCGTAGGCGCCAGCACGTCGGCTGCCTCCTATCCGAGCCGCCTTGCCGAAGAACTCGTCCGCCGTTTCCCCGGGCACAAGTTCACCGTTTTGAACCGCGGCGTGAGCGGTGAGGACGTCAGCAACATGCTCGCGCGCCTCGACACCGCGGTCATCAGGGAAAAGCCTGATCTCGTGCTGTGGCAAATTGGCACTAATTCAGTGCTGGACAACAAAGCCGTGCAGCCGCACGCCTCGCTGTTGCGCGACGGACTAGCGCGTCTTAAGGCAACTGGCGCCGATATCGTGTTGATCGATCCGCAATACGCGCCCAAGGTCATCGCCAAGCGAAACGCAGACGACATGGTGTCGCTGATTGCCACCACCGCGAAGGTGGAGCGTGTTTCTCATTTTCGCCGCTTCGATCTGATGCGGCGTTGGCACGAGGCTGAACATTTGCCGTTCAAAGCGTTCGTGTCGCCCGATGGGCTGCACATGAATGACTGGAGCTACGCCTGCCTCGCCAAAGCGCTCGGTCTCGCGATTGCCGAGGCTGCGGAGCGGCCCACCGCGACTGCGATCGGACCGAGCATCGCGCCGCGCTAAGCGATATCCGGACTCGCTTAAGGCTTCTCATCAACCGGAACGGCTTCGCTCCGGAAGCGGACAAATTGTGTGTGCCGCAGCGAATGACGCTAAATGCCAAAAGGCGATATATGCAGTGCAGCAAACAGTATCGCTATTCGATCACCTGTGCCAGGAGCGAACGAACGCGCCGCAACAAAGAGCATCACTCGAAAATCTCGTCGGCACGGCCGGACAGCGGCAGCGGAATGGTGATGCCGAGCGCGCGGGCGGTCTTCAAGTTGATGAACATCTCGACTTTGGCCGCCTGTTGCACTGGCAGATCGGCAGGCTTGCCACCTTTAAGAATTCGCCCGGCATAGATTCCGACGAGGCGATGTGTTTCCGTAACGTTGGACCCGTAGCTCATCAAGCCTCCGGCCGCAGCGAACTCGCGCCATTGGTAGATCGCGGGAACCGCGTGTTGAACCGTCAGGGCGGCGAGCTGCTTGGTATGGCTGGTGAAGAGTGCGTCGCCCCCAATTACCAGCCCACCAGCTCGCAACTCAGTCAGCTTCGCGAAGATCAGATCGAAGTCCTGTTCAGTGCTTGCGTTCAGGACATGTAGGTCGATGCCAAGGGCCTGGGCCGCCGAAAGCACTTCGCGCTTTTGCGGCTCGGCAAGCGCGGGAGCAGTCGGGTTGAGGAGTAAGGCCAATACGCCCGCCTTGGGAAGCAACTCATGCAGTAACTCCAGCCGTTTCGGTGCTATCTCTTCGGACCCTTGGGTCACTCCAGTGATATTGCCGCCCGGCCGGCTGAGGCTTGCAACAAGTCCAAGTTTGACGGGATCGGCGGCCGTCTCAAAAACGATGGGAATGGTTTTGGTCGCCGCCTTTGCTGCCAGTGCCGCCGGAGTGCCGCTCGTCGCAATCACTGCCACCTGTCGATGAACCAGTTCAGTGGCCAGCGCCGGCAGGCGATCGTAATGGCTATCAGCCCAACGGTACTCAATCGTGAAGTTCTGACCATCGACCATACCCGCTTCACTCAAGCCTTGCCGAAACGCTGTCACACGATAGGCGTCGGACTGCGCCGAGCCGGGACCGAGGAAACCTATCACCGGCACACTCGCCTGTTGTGCGCGCGCCGCGAACGGCCACGCCGCCGCCGCGCCGCCGAGAAGCGTGATGAACTCGCGCCGCCTCATTCGATCACCTCGTCGGCGAGCGCGAGCAGCCTGTCCGGCAGGTGGAGACCAAGCGCTTTCGCGATCGTGAGATTGAGAACGAGCTCGAACTGAGTTGACTGCATCACCGGCAGGTCGGCGGGCCGCGCACCCTTGAGAATCTTTCCGACATAGATGCCAGTTTGGTGATTGGCGGCGGCCAAGTTGGTGCCATAGCTCATGAGACCTCCGGCTGCGACGTATTCACGAAGCGGGTAGACGACGGGCACGGCGTGACGGGCGGCGAGCGTGGCAAGCTGCTGGCGCCGATCATAGAAGAACGCGTCGCCCTGGATGATGAGTGCGCGAACATGCTCGCGCATCATGTTTGCGTAGGCGACCTCGATCTCGCCTTCGGTTCTCGCTCTCTGGATGACAAGAGGATGCCCGAGCGCGCGTGCAGCCTCCTCGACTTCCGCCAGCTCGGATTCGGCAGCGGTCCAACTGCTCGGATTCACGAGATAGGCGATCGGGGCTGCCGCAGGCACCATCTGGTGCAGCAGCTCAAAACGTTTGGACGCCATCAGGTTAACCAGAAAGCTCACCCCCGTGACATTGCCGCCCGGCCGATTCAAGCTGGTGACCAGCCCGAATTTGACCGGATCGCCGCCCATATTGAAGACGATTGGAATCGTGGAGGTCGCCGCCTTTGCCGCCAGCGCGGCTGCGGTGCTGCCGGCGGCGACGATCACCGTCACTTGGCGCGCCACGAGATCGGCCACAAGCGTGGGTGCCCGTTCGATCTGGCCCTGCGCCCAGCGGTATTCGATCACAACATTCCGGCCTTCATCGTAACCCGCTTCGTGCAGGCCGGCGAGAAAGGCGGCAACGCGGCTGTCGTCGCGCGCTGTGACACTGAGAAACCCAATCACCGGCACGGCCGATTGCTGCGCCCGCGCCGCGAGCGGCCACGCGACGGCGGTGCCGAACAGCGTGATGAACTGGCGCCGCTTCACTACCCTGTGGCTCCCGTGCTTCCCGACGGAAAGGATAGCACAGCGCTGTTGCGGTGCGGGATTTCAATTTGACCTATGTCGCTTGTGGGTCAAGGGCGTCACGTCGGTGCGCTCTCGACGCTCGGCGTTATTCATTTTTGCTTTGCCGGAGTCTTTGCGACTTCGCGGGCGCAGTCGATGAAAAGCTGCGCGACGGGGCTGAGTGTGCGGGTCTTCAGGGTGACGACTCCGTTTGGCACGCGGGCCATTGGCAGGCGAACGGGCAAGACCTTGATCTCCGAGCGCATGGCGGGAAATTTCAATGCGGAAGCCCGGGAGAATCGTGACAAAGCGGCCGCTCGCCAGCAGACTCATCCGCGCGTGGGGGGAATCGGTGACCACAGTCGTGCGAGGATAATCGACTCCGTTGGCGCGAAAGGCTTCCATTGCGATCGACGCAATCTCGCTTCCATGCGGTGGCAGCACCCACGATTCTTTCAACAGTTCGGCAAACTCGATCCTGCGCCGCCGAACCCACGGACTTTGCGCACCCGCCGCGACGACAGACGAGTCATCAAAGAGAAATTCGAAGCCCAGTTGCTCTTCTGCGATGGGTCCGAATCTCCGTGCGATCAAAAGATCGACGTTACGCCCGCTCAGTTCACGGTGCAGCGTCTCCACGTATCCGGTCACGAGATGAAATGCCATGCGCGGATAGCGCCGGGAGAGCCGATCGATAACGGCCGAAACGAAGCTCGCGGCCAGTAAGGGGGTGCATCCGATCCGCACTTCTCCAGCCGTAGGGTCGGCGAGAAACTCGATATTCCTCACCGCTTGGCGCAGGTCATCGAACACAGCCGCTCCACCATCGAGCAAGGCGCGACCGTACTTGGTCGGCTCGACCCCCCGGGGGGTGCGATCGACCAGACGCACGCCAACGATGTGTTCCAATTCCGCGATTGATCTGGAGATGGCGGACTGCCCGGTGTTTAGGAGCGCCGCCGCCTTATTCATGCTGCCAGCCTGCACAACAGCCATCAGGACGTGAAGGTCGTGCAGCTTCATCCGGCGTCCGATACGATCGCTCACCTGCATCGCACACCCCCAATCACCAGACTGTGATATCTGTATCCCAACATAGCATTATGCACGCATAACCGCATTTACTACGTTTGCGAACGAGGTCCGCAACTCAAACCAGATGAGGACGCCATGACGCTTCGGCGTCGCCAATTCCTGCATCTGGCAGCGGGTGCTGTTGCTCTCCCTGCCATATCACGCTTCGCTTGGGGGCAAACCTATCCGTCGCGGCCGGTGCGCTGGATCGTGCCGTTTCCAGCAGGCGGTGGGACCGACATTCTCGCGCGCCTGATCGGCCAATGGCTGTCGGAGCGACTCGGCCAGCAATTCCTCATCGACAACCGGCCGGGCGCCGGCAGCAACATCGGTACCGAGGCGGCCGTACACGCGCCGCCGGACGGCTACACACTCCTCCTTGCCGCTTCGGTGCACACCATCAATCCGTCGCTCTATGACAAGCTCAGTTTCAATTTCATCCGGGACATCGCGGCGGTCGCGGGCATCATGCGCGTGCCGAACGTCATGGCCGTGAACCCTTCGGTTCCGGCCAAGTCCGTTCCCGAGTTCATTGCCTATGCCAGGGCCAATCCGGGCAAGATCAACATGGCGTCGGCCGGCATCGGGACCTCGCAACACGTTGCTGGCGAGCTGTTTAAGCTCATGGCCGGTATCGACATGGTCCATGTCCCTTATCGGGGTACGGCCCCTGCGCTCACCGATCTGCTGGGCGGGCAGGTCCAGGTCCTTTTCCTGAGCCCGGCCTCATCGATTGAATACATCAGGGCCGACACGCTGCGCGGATTGGCAGTGACGTCAGCGGCGCGTTCGCGCGCGCTGCCAGATCTGCCGACTGTGGGCGATTTTTTGCCAGGCTTCGAGGCGAGCTTGGTGTATGGGCTCGGCGTGCCCAAGAACACGCCGCCCGAGATCGTCGACAAGCTCAACAAGGAGATCAATGCCGGCCTTGCCGATCCCAACGTCAAGGCGCGGCTTGCCGACCTGGACGGCACGGTGCTTGGCGGCTCGCCTGCCGACTTCGGCATGCTCATCGCGGAGGAAACCGAGAAATGGCGCAAGGTGATCCGGCTGGCCAATATCAAGCCGGAATGAGGTTGACCGCCACATATGCGCAGAATTGGAGAGAGTTCACGTGCAGCCGCTAAACGCCGCAGGCCGAACGTATGAAGTTGAACGACGCGCCTATCACGCTGCTCGGCCCGGTTTCCGCATCGCCGAGATGCAGATCGGTCCGACCCAAACGGTACCTTGGCATTACCACACGGAAGCGCAGGATACGTTCTACGTCATCAAAGGAACGATACGTGTTTTTACGCGTGAGCCGGAAGAAGAGGTGTGCCTGACGGTCGGTATGACCTATTCTGTTCGTCCGAGTCGTCCTCACCTTGTCGCTAATGCCGGTGACACCTCAGCCGTATTTCTGGTCTTGCAGGGGATGGGCGAGCACGATTTTGTCCCGCTCACCTGATGACGGGCGGCTCGCCGCGCCGGGCGTTAAACGTCTGCTTCGGGTTAATCGACCGAGTTAGCCGAGGCGACAGGCCCATTCATGTCTGCAGTACCCTAATAGCGACCATGAATTGACTGCGTCCCACCCCCTCTAGCGATGGACCACAAGCTGTCATCCGCCAGTGCTACTGGATCCCCCGTCGGCGACGGCGAGGAGCGTGGGCGGCACGTCGAGGCGGACCGGATGACCGGTTGGGCCATAAGCGGACGCGCGTCACCACCGTAGGCTAGGTCCACTTCCCCTTGCAAAGCGCACCGGGCATGGCCAGGGAGGGCATTTGCCCGTTAAACCGCGCGTGCACGCACGTTGGCGTCACATAGCGGCGACGGTTGGGGTCTCCTTTGCCTTGCACTCGCTTAGGTCGGACGAGGCTCGCTATCGGAGCCATCTCTGTGTGCATAGCTGCGCGCCCCCCAAACTTCGGCCGAGAGAAAGATTTGCTACATTTTTTGTGCATTGGGCTTTTTGTATTTAATTTCGAGATTTTGCGAGGAAACGCCCGACGCGGTCCTCGCTCCGAAAGGCCCTAGAGATTTAATGCCCCCTAGGTCCTTAGGCATTCGGGCTAGCATTGTGCTGCGTGCGTAGCTCTGAAAGCCGATCTCAAATCGCTCACAGGGAAGACTTGTGCGGGCATGAACCATTATCGGTGCGGGATCCTAAGCTGGTTAAGGATGTAGATAATTCCGGCTCCCCGCTTGTGCATCTCCGCCTCAGTCGCGCCGGATGAGATTGACTCGTTTATCGCGGCAATGACTTCCCCATAAGTTCGGGGCTGCGCTGCAAACTGATTGTGTAGAGCGGTCGTCCACCGGCGCTCGGCCGCCACACGAGCAGCATCGCTGCTGGACGGGGTCGTGGAGTTTTCGCGCGAATAAGGAGGCCTCCTGTTTTCCTTCGTCGGTGGCGTCTTCGGGTAGGTTGCTTTTAGTAGGTTAGTGTCACAGGTTTGGGCGCCAGCGATGTCACCGTCAACGTGACAATCCTGGCGGGGTAAAAGTGACTCTTTTGACATACGTGATTTGTGGTTGAATTTTTCTCTCCAAACGCCCTCGAGCTCTTGGAAGCGCGCCCAATTTGGCTCGTAGCTATTTCGGTGTGATCGTCCGCCGTGCCGGGTCTTTTTAAATAGCCTGGCAGCCTCAAGCCTTCGATTCGATCGCATCACCGTGCGGGTGCTAAGCCCTAACAGGTCCGCAATGCGGGGCAGGCCCGGGTCGCACTGGGCAGTGTTCCGGTTGAAATGCTCAAGCAAAGCCCCTGCGACGCGACGGTCGCTTGCATTCAATTCGGGCACGAGCGTGAGAACCTTGAGGGCGAGCAGTGTGTCCAGGCGTCTGATAGCCATCGTAGACCCATGCAGCTCCTGAGAGGCGCGTTAGGCTCTCAGAGGGATAATTCGCTGCAAGGACTACTGCTCAGCACTCATTCAATCAGGCTAAGTACCCGTCGGCGAAGGCAGAGGCTCATTTCCTGTTCCGATCCGGATAGGAATAGGGGTATAATTCAGGCCAAAGTTCATATTTCTCTCGGAGCACCGCCGCCATCTTTTGCCCCACCTCCAAATGGCGTCGCTCTCTTTCGGCCGACGAAAGCTCCAGATCGGGCGAGTCGATCTCATATTGCTCATCGATTAACGCGACTTCTCGCTCGGTAAGCGTGTCCATCTGACGATTTACCTTTGCCACATGCTTTAGCCAGGGCATAAGTTTGCTGTGTTCTTCTGGCTCGAGGCCTGTGGCAAATTCGAACACATCAAGAAGGAATAGATGGAAGGGACCTCCTTCGGTTCCAGTCGCAGTTCCTGGCTTGAACAGCTCATACACGTGCCAGCCTGCGTTCACCAAATTCCATCGAGCCGATCCGTACAGGCTCTTATAGAGGTTTGTGTTGCCTCCTTTGTCTGGCAATTCGTTTCCGTCAAAGCCCTTCGATAGTAAAAACATTCGCCCGCATAGATTGGCATACTGAGACAACGCTTCGAGGCGTTTGACCCAACGGGACTCCGTCTGGTTCCATCCGGCTGGTAAGGGCAGACCAGAAGCGTCTGCCTCTTCCATCAGCGGAACGTTTATGAACTTCCCAAAATCGGGGATTCCGGAACCTGCAGTCTGAAAGCGCTGACGTATAATGTCATCCAATGAGGCCAAGCATCGCGCCAGTTCGCCTGACAGGATCTCTACACTTTCGATGCCTTTGAGGACCTCTTTCGTTCGTGGGGCGCCTTGGTCGAGCAGAGTTTGCCGATTGAATGTGATTGCCAAAAGTGCGACCCGCTCCAATGCAAGCTCCTCTGAAACTGCCATCCTACCGTGGAGGGCGACCCAGGGCCCCAACCGATCGGCGTCGGCTTGCAGTCGATGCTTGAACGGGCCCAACCGTTCGATTGCTCTCTTAAAGCAGTCAGCCGGGCCTTTTGGATTCGTCGCCTCCTTTGGGATCTCCGTCGTCCATCGAAGGTTTGCATGCGAGTTTTGGAGCGCCATCTAGCGATTTCCGGCAATTAGGAAATGAACTCAGTTACGCGCGATTGGGTAGTGTTCCTGACCCGAGGGTGTCGCCCGCGGCATTTTTCGGGCCATGGTAGCCCCGCGCTCCATTGATTCGCTATCTGCAGCCGAACGGCTGACCGAGATTGGGGAAATCTTGGCGGCGGGGCTCATGCGTCTTCGAGCCCGGAAGTCCAGTCAATTATTGCACACGGGAGCAGATTTTTTTCTTGGATCACTCGCCCGACAGAGCGGTGCTGTCGCCGAAGTTGAAGGCGACGGCCCATGAGCACCTCCGTTCTGGCCCAGATCGCGGCCCTGAAATCTATGCCTGTGGCGGGCCTGAAGGCGCGCTGGCGCGAACTCTTCGGCACCGAGCCGCCGCCCTATAACCGGCGCTTCCTCGAAAGCCGGCTGGCCTATCGAATCCAGGAATTGGCATACGGCGGGTTGAAACCAGAGACTGTGGAGC
>Ga0209648_10005495_pt1 | contig 10847 bp, 7 predicted proteins | sample GraSoi2013_115cm_FD_185830 | JGI IMG/M metagenome (GOLD analysis project Ga0209648, IMG submission 185830) | Grasslands soil microbial communities from the Angelo Coastal Reserve, California, USA - Sample 9_17_2013_115cm (SPAdes) (version 2) | ecosystem: Environmental > Terrestrial > Soil >...
GCGCAGCCAAAGTTGTGCTGGAGACCGGACACCACCCGGCTTTGTTGAAAGACGAGGTCACCACCCCCGCCGGCTGCACGATTGATGGCATCATGGAGCTGGAAGAGGGCAAGCTGCGCGTGACTCTAATCAAGGCCGTAGTCAAAGCCGCGCAACGGGCGCGAGAGCTGCTGTTTAAGGATAGTGCGGTTGGTGGGTAGCTAGCAGAAACTCCTAAGGGAAACCTGAATCGTTACCTTTTAGTTATCTTTTGCCTCTGGATTTTGACTTGGCTGGCGATTCCAAAACCCCCACTTGCAGCAAGTGTTTGGAACCTCCTGAAACAGCATGATTGCCCCGTATTTACTGGATAAAGTCGCCGTCAAGGCGGGGTACTTGCTGAGGATTCCTAGAGTTAACTTAATAGTTAACATTCGCGCGTACGGATTTCTTGGACTGCGTACTGCTTTGGGGAATTTTCAAAGAGCGCAGGGGGCGCGAGCCCCAGCATTCTTGAATGCTAGATACACTTCCAAGACTAATGATAATCCAGGTTTCTCTGGGAATTAATCTTTGATACCACAATGGGGCCATAAATCTCGGAAATATCCGCGTGAACCTGCGTCCATCTGCGGCGAAATCCTTACATCACCGCTGGCACCGTAATCCCCATGAGCGTAAGCGCCCACATTAACTCGCGGCGCACGATGGCGGTCGTTGCAAGAAGAAACTTCTTTCGGGCTTCGTCGGATTCCGTAAGAATGTGGTGTTTGTGGTAGAAGTTGTTGAAAAGCTGCGCCAACTGAAAAGCGTACTTCGCTAAATAAGCCGGTTCCGTGGTTGCGATACACTGCTCAACCGTGTAACCGAGCTTAGAAGCTGCAAGCCATAGCTCCCAGATTTCATTGCCTTCTTCGCCAGCGAGAAAGTGACTATAGTCAACTTCTTCCGTCAGGGCTTTTTCGGGATCAACCGCTGCTTTACGGAAGATGTTGAGTGCGCGCACACATGCATATTGCACGTAGGGTCCGGTCTCACCCTCGAAGCTGAGCGCGTCTTTCACGTCGAATGCGATAACCGAAGCCTTGGTGTACTTCAGCATGAAATAACGCAGCGCACCAATGGCAATCGCGGAGGCAATGGCGCTGCATTCGGCCGGGCTCAGCTCAGGATGCCGCGATTCGACTTCTTTTTGACTCGCGGCGATTAATGTGTCAATTAAATCGTCGGCTTTGACTCCGAAGCCCTTGCGTCCGGAAACTTCGATGTAAGACTTCTGCTCGTCTTCGGGAGAGAGCTGGTATCCCAAATCGGCCGCGCAACGCGGCGTGAGCGCAACCATCTCGTAAGAAAAATGATGATAGTGCCGCGCCTGCTCCTCATATCCTAGCGCGCGGATGGCCTCGATCACGTTGTTTTGCGGATCCGCCTGGCGGGAATCAATCACGTTGTAGATCGCACTCACTCCGCCAAAGTGTGGATGCTCGGTCTCGCCCTGCTCGGCTGAAATCCAGCACTCGTGGTTATTGGGATATTTGAAAAATCGCTGGTAACCGAAGTCCTTTCCCAGCAAGCCGAACTTCCAGAGGTGGTAAGCGATGTCTTTGCCGACATAGGTCACAGTTCCGTTGGAGCGTACAATCACCTTCTGATTTTCTTCATCATCCGCAGCTTCTGAATTCGAAGTGCGCTTCATCACCCAGCAGCCCTTGTTCTTGCCCTCTTCCACGAGCGTGAGAACGCCTTTTTGCTTCAGCAAAGTAAAGGCCGCATCCCAGAAGTGCAGATGAAGAATTTCGCTCTCGCGCGGCAAAAAGTCGTATTCGATGTCCAGGCGCAGCATGGTCTCCAGGTGCCGCCGCAAGACTGCAGTGGAAATCAGCTCGGCAATCTCAGCGCTCTCGTTTCCGCCCTGCTCGATGGCGTGCAAGGTATCGAGCCGCACCTGTAGGTTGGCTTTGTTTTGCTCATACCACTGCGAGACGCGGGTGTAGACGTTCCAGCACAAATAATCAAACTTCGGCTCCTGCGTGAACTTCTCAATCTCAGCCTTCGACTTCTTTTCCAGGCGTGTGAATCCCACCACCACGTCGGCCACCTGCACGCCGGTGTTATCAATGTAGTTCTGCACGTCAACGTGAGTGCCGGCGGAGCGCAACAGGCGAACGAAAGTATCTCCCAGAATGGCATTGCGCAGATGGCCAACATGGGCGGCCTTGTTGGGATTGATGCTGGTGTGCTCGACTAAGACCTTCTGCCCGCTCGCTCGTGATTTACTATCTTCTTGCCTTCTTGCCGCAAGACTTCGAGCAAAGGTTCCGCGTTGAATGTAAGCGTTAATATAGCCTGCGCCAGCAACTTCGAATTTTTCAATGCCAGGAACCTTGCCAATTCTAGCGACAATTTCCTCGGCAATCTTGCGTGGCGGTTTACGATACTTTCTGGCCAATTCAAACGCCAGGGGCAAAGCATACTCGCCAAAAACTACATTGGGTGGTTGGGCAACTACTATCACTTGAGCGACACGCTCAGCAATAATCCAATCGCCGTATAGATTTCCGACAGCGTCACGCACGCGTTCGAGAAGCTGGGTTTGGAGTTCTTGATACAAAGTAAATCCATCATAGCAAAGGCAGTTCTCGGTTCTCAGTTCTCGGTTGCAGTTTTACCAACAGAGCGTCATGAGGCGAGTGCACCGGTGCAGGCTTTATGAAATAACGCCGCCTGCACGGCAGTACAGGCATTCTTCTCAGATTCTTCGCTTCGCTCAGAATGACATTTTCGAAGGTTACATTCACCGAATCGGGAAAATGACACAATAATCCGATGACACAATAATCCGATGACACAATGATCCGATGACTCGATGATTCGATGACCCAACTCTTCTCTGTGTCTCTGTGGTGAAAGATCTGCCGTTTGACGCTATGCCGCGCGCGAACCTATCATTAAAGGTTTACAGACTGCCGTTGTGTGTTTCGTGAGCATCATACTTTCCGTGAGGGAATGCACACAGGCGGCTTTCGCATTCTGGAAGCTAACTAACCGATGACAGACGCAGCCGACGCCAGCAAGTTCTACATCACGACGCCGATTTACTACGTAAACGCGCGCCCTCACCTAGGCCACGCCTACACCACCATCGTGTGTGACGCCATTGCGCGCCGCAAGCGCCTGCTCGGAATTGACACTTGGTTCCTCACCGGCACTGACGATCATGGACAGAAGATCGAGCGCTCGGCGACCGCGTTAGGGGTGAGCCCCAAAAAGCTGGTAGACCAGGTTTCCGCCGAGTACAAAGCCTTGTGGAAGCGCATGGAGATCAGCAATGACGACTTCATCCGCACCACCGACGAGCGCCACCAGCGCGGCGTGCAGGAGATGTTTCGCCTGCTGAAGAAAAACGGCTGTATTTATAAAGGCAAATACACCGGCCAATACTGCGTCTTCGACGAACTCTACGTGGATTCGGTCGGCCCGGGTGCGCCCTGCCCGGTGTGTAGCCGTCCAACGGAAACCGTCAGCGAGGAAAATTATTACTTCAAGCTCTCCGCCTTCGCCGAGCCCCTGCTGAAGCTCTATACCGAAAATCCGGCCATGATCCGTCCCGAGGCACGCCGCAACGAGGTGATGGCCTTTATTCGCTCGGGATTGCATGACCAATCCATCAGCCGCACTTCGATTAAGTGGGGCATCCCTGTAGCGGATGATCCCAAGCATGTGATCTACGTCTGGTTCGATGCGTTGTGCAATTACATCACCGCCGTGGGTTTTGGGTCTGACGCGGAAGCAGACAAGAAGCACTTCGCCCACTGCTGGCCGGCTGACGTGCACATGATCGGCAAAGAGATCGTGCGCTTCCATTGCGTCTATTGGCCGGCGTTCCTGATGGCCGCCAAGCTGCCTCTGCCGAAGTCCCTGATCGCTCACGGCTGGCTGCTCTTTGAGCAGGACAAAATGTCGAAGTCGCGCGGCAACATCGTGCGCGCTGAAACTATTCTGGATGTCCTGGGAAATGATGCCCTGCGTTATTTCCTGCTGCGAGAAATCGTCTTTGGACAGGATGGATCGTTTTCCTTCGACGCGCTGGTGCAGCGCTATAACGCCGACCTGGCCAACGATCTGGGAAATCTCTCCAGCCGCACCCTGACCATGATTGGCAGGTATTTTCGCGGCGAGGTCCCCTACCCTTCGCCTACCGAGGGCCGCACACCGGCGGAGGATTCCATTGCCACACTCGCCACCAAAACCATCGCTGACTTCAACACGCTTTTTGACGACTACCAGTTCTCGCGGGCGATCGAAGCTGCCTGGAACCTGATCAGCGCGGTCAACAAATACCTGGTGGAAGCTGAGCCGTGGACGGTGGCAGAAAAAGAAGGTGAGTCCAGCCGCGCCCGCCTGGCAACGATCCTCTACACCGCAGCGGAGGCGTTGCGCATTGTCACAGCGCTGGCCCATCCCATCATGCCGCAGGCAACCGCGCGGATATGGTCACAGCTCGGGTTAGGAGACATCAGCAAGTTGAAACTCGACGATCTCAAGTGGGGACAGCTACAACTGGGCACCAAATTAGGAACGATTGAGCCCGTATTTCCGCGCGCCGACAAATCTGCCATCGAAAGGATGAAGAACATGGAAGAGCAGAATAACGCCGGTTCATCCCAATCCCAACCCCATTCCGAAGACAAGCTTCCTGCGGCGCAGCCTGCCGGCACAGCAGCGCAGGCGGAGAAGACACCGGCAGCAGCGGCTTCTGCACCGCCGGCAACACCTTTGACCGGCAATAATAAGATTGCCATTGAAGACTTCGCCAAGATCGAGCTGCGCGTAGGACAGATAAAAATTGCGGAAAAGGTAAAAGGCGCCGACAAGCTGCTGCGTCTCGAAGTTGATATAGGGACAGAAGTCCGCCAGATCGTAGCCGGCATCGCCGAGGCCTACGCTCCCGAGACCCTGATCGGACGCAAAGTCGTAATCGTCGCCAATCTAGCCCCGCGCAAATTGCGCGGCATTGAATCCAACGGCATGCTCGTAGCAGCTTCTATTGGAGACCAGGGCAAGCCGGTGCTGGCAGGCTTTCTGGAAGATGTGCCAATCGGCGCTCGATTGAAATAATTTTTACCACAGAGGCACAGAGACACAGAGAAATGAATTACTGGTTTTTCTCAGTGTCTCTGTGTCTCCGTGGTTAAATGGTTTTTTGTGTTCATAGACAGCCACGCCCACCTCGAGATGCCACAATTCGACGCCGATCGCGAGGCCATGCTGGCGCGGGCGCAGACTGCAGGCGTGGAAAAAATTCTTGCTATTGGCAGCGGCACCGGACCAGGCTCGCTCGATTGCGCAATCAAATTAGCCGAACAACATGATTTTCTGTATGCCAGCATCGGCATTCATCCGCATGAAGCCAAGCTTGCCACTGATAATGATTTTGAAGAGCTAGTGCAGCTCGCGAAAAATCCCGAAGTCATTGCCTGGGGAGAAATTGGACTGGACTACTACTACGACCACTCTCCGCGCGAGGTACAGGAAGCGGTTTTCACAAAACAGATGGAGCTGGCGCGCGCCGCCAAGCTGCCCATCATTATTCACTGCCGTCCCTCAGACAACAGTGAGAACGCCTGGGATGACTGCCTGCGCCTGCTGCGCGATCACTGGACCAGCAGCGGACTGGGCGGCATCTTGCACTGCTTCACCGGTTCACTTGCTCACATGCATGCTGCGCTCGAAATTGGATTCACGATCTCCTTTGCCGGCAATGTGACCTTTGCGAAAGCACAAAATATCCGCGAAGCCGCCAAACAAGTTCCGCTCGACCGAATGTTCATCGAAACAGACTCGCCTTTTCTGGCGCCCATTCCCCACCGGGGCAAACGCAACGAACCGGCTTTCGTGAAAGAGGTCGCGCGTCAGATCGGCGAACTGCGGGGATTGGCGGCAGAGGAGGTCGGAGAGATTACAGCGAGGAATTTTCGGAATTTTTTTCAATTGAGTGCAGCGGGCGCCAAAGAATCTGCTTGAATACCCAGAGCTCTAGCGTCGTCCCTACGGGACTTCTGAATATTCTTGTCTGCACACCCAACGCTGAAGCGCTGGGCTATAATACGCTACCCCTTCGGGGTTGTTTTATTTTCCCTCCTTCTGCTCTGATCCTTCTTGAGAACTACATGATTTCGTGATAACAAATTGATATTCATGTCCAGACAGCAAGCTCTTGCAGATGAGATTCGCCGCGGCATGCATGACGAACTGGTGAAAGACTTGCGCCTGCGCCAGCGGAACATTGTCTTTCCCGATACGGTGCGGAATGGTGGTATTTTCTACCGCAATCTCCCGAGCAAAAGTATTCATGCTTTCACGAGTCACAGGATCTTTGCCTTGTTTTTCGGGTTCTATATGCTGATGGATCGTCTGGTGTTTCCCCTCATCGTGGGTGTATTTCGCGGTTTTAACTGGCTCGATGATCTTGTGATAGCCCTTATGACGTCACTCTGGATTGCCGTAGCGATAAAAATCATAGTTAATGCCTTGGTCCGCGAAGACCGACCTAAAGCGCAGTTGCCCAAACCCTATCCTCGCATCAAAATTTGAACACTTCTCCGTATTTCCCAAGATTTCGCTGTTTTTCCTGCCTGTGATTTAGAATTGAATGTTCTATGGCCGAAAATTCATTTGACATTGTCAGCAAGGTTGACCTGCAAGAGGTCTCAAACGCGATCCAGAACGCGATGAAGGAGATCCATACCCGCTTCGACCTGAAGGACTCCAAGTCCGACATCGTGCTGGAGGGCAAAGACGCCATCATTCTCAGCTCGGTGGATGACTACAAACTCAAGGCAGTGAACGACATCCTGCAAACCAAGCTGGTGAAGCGCGGCGTGCCCATCAAGGCGCTGACCTATGGCGCCGTGGAGCCGGCGGCGGGAGCCACGGTGCGCCAGAAGATCACCATGCAGCAGGGCATTCCGGTGGAGAAGGCGCGCGAGATCGTCAAAACCATTAAGGACTCAAAGAAGAAAGTGCAGGCCTCCATCCAGGGAGACACAGTCCGGGTGAGCGGCAAAGACCGCGACACGCTGCAAGAGGTCATGGCCCTGCTGCGTGGCGCCGATTTTGGCATTGATATGCAGTTCACCAATTACAGGTCAAACTGAGGCGACAAAAGATTTGAGCACTCCCGCAACCATTTCGCAGAAGGAATTTTTTGACCTGTTGCGGGAAGACCTTTCCGCCATCGAGCGCGAGTTCGGACGCGACACGGTCTCAAACGTCGGCGCCATCACCGAGATCGGCGAGTACCTGCGCGAAGGCGGGGGCAAGCGGATCCGTCCGGCCCTGTTGCTGCTTGCCACCAAGCTCTTCGGATACAACGGGCGCGGCGCCGTCCGCCTGGGCGCAGTGGTGGAGATCATCCACACCGCCACGCTGGTCCACGACGACATCATTGATGAAGCCCAGACCCGGCGCGGGCGGCCTGCGGCCAACACGCAGTGGGGTAACTCCAAGTGCGTGCTGGCCGGCGACTGGCTCTACATGCAGGCCTTCAAGATCGCGGTGCAGGAGCGCAACTTCCGCATCCTCGACGTGCTGATCGACCTGACCCAGCAGATGGTGGAGGGCGAACTGCTCCAGATTGAGAAGCTGGGAAAATGCATCACGCAGGATGAGCACTTCGACCTGATTTACCGCAAGACGGCGTGCCTGTTCGCAGTTTGCATGCGCATGGGCGCGATCCTGGCTGGAGCCACAGAAGAAGAAGAACGCCGCGTCGGAGAATACGGACGCAGCCTCGGCATGGCCTTCCAGATTGTGGATGATGTACTGGACCTGACGGCCTCTGAGGAAGTCCTGGGCAAGCCCGTAGCCAGCGACCTGCGCGAAGGTAAAGTGACGATGGCAGTGGTGCACGCCCTGGAGCGCTGCACCCCGGAAGAACGCAAACTCGTCGAAACAGTGCTGCGTGAGCGCGCCTTCATCAGCGTGCACCACGAACAGATTCTTGCCATGCTGCAGCGCTACGGCTCGGTCGAGGTCGCCATGGCCCGCGCCCAGGAATATTCCGAAGCTGCCCGCAAATCCATATGCAGTTTTCCCGATTCGGAAATCAAGCGCGCCCTGCTCTGGGCGCCGGATTTTGTGGTGGGACGCGAAAAGTAGCTGTCAGTACTCAGCCAAAGAAATTAACCGCAGAGGCCCGGAGACGCAGAGGAAATTGATTCATTGATTCATCGGACCATTGTAGGAAGTGGGAAATTGGAAGTAAGAACCTCATACTTCTTACTTCGAACTTCTCACTTACTATTACCTCAGCTCCTCCGCGCCTCCGCGGTTCATATCTGTTTTAACTGACTGCTGACTGCTTCAATAAAAAAAGCCGCCTCGGTTTCCGTCGAGGCGGCTGGAACAAGGTCCTCCAAGGGGGACAAAGAGGACACTCAACAAATATTATTTTGGCTGCGTAGCTTCTGTCGTTTGCTCAGGAGCCGGAGTGCTGTTTTGCGCTGCAGCGGGCGTATCGCTTGTGTTGGTCATCAGCCGGACATCCACGCGCCGGTTCTCCTGCCGTCCCGAAGCTGAGCTGTTGGGAGCAGCCGGTTTATCTTTGCCTAATCCAACAATGTAGAATTTGTGCGCCGGAATATTGTGCTCCTGCGCCATATACTGGATCACGGCAAAGGCACGACGCTGGCTGAGTTCATAGTTGTAGTCAGCGCCGCCAACCGAATCAGTGTTCCCGCTGACCTCCAGGATGAAATGCGGGGTGTTAGGAACTTCGTTGGCCAACTCATCCAGCGCGTCCTTCGCCTTCTTGGTCAAATCGGCTTTATTGAAAGCAAAGTGGATGGCCGCTTCTGTTACCGGATGATAGTTATCGAGATTTGCGACTGTGTTGGTAAGAGCATTCACGCCGGTGACTGCCTGGGTGGCCGTCTGCTGGGCCTGATCGGCCAATGAGCCTGCGCTCAGGGCCTTCTGGTTGGCAGCATCGGACTTGGCGTTTACGTCCGAAATTCCTTTTTGCGCCCGGGTATCTACATCGCGAATGTCGCGCGTGTTCCGGGCCGTGATCTCATCAAGTTCGTTGGATTTGTTAATAAGAGGGGTAGTCTCTTTTGAGACGTAATTCTTGGTGGCGCAGCCCGCCGAAAACATCATGATCAAGGCGGCAAATGTAGCGACGAAAGTGCGATTCATACTGGGCTCCTTACCTGGGGACGGTAATTCGTCCTCACCATCTCAGAGTATGGTGAGCACGAGAAGGGCCATTTCCATGACTGTATATGCTTCTATTATCCTATTGAAAATAAAATGGTTAACTCAATCTTAGGCGAACAAGAATTCGCCCTCTAAGCTGTTGAGCGTAGAATTTTTACGAAGCCTGCGAACTCTTGTAACATCGAAATAGACGGCCCTCCCCATGGATCTTCAGGAGAAAATCCGGACTTTACCCACCTCTCCGGGCGTTTACCTGTATAAAAACGCCGATGGCGAGGTGATTTACGTCGGCAAGGCCAAGAACCTGCGCTCGCGCGTGCGCTCGTATTTTGGCGAAGGCGCAGACGCCCAGCCCAAGACCGATTCCCTGCTGCGCGATGCCATAGACGTTGAATACATCGTCGTTGACAACGAAAAAGAGGCGCTGGCGCTCGAAAACAACCTCATCAAGCAGAAGAAGCCGCGTTATAACATTCTACTGCGCGATGATAAGACTTACCCTTACGTAAAGCTCACCGCCGCAGAGCGTTTCCCCCGGGTTTACGTGACCCGCCGCCTGCGCAAAGATGGCAGCCTCTACTACGGTCCTTACTTCCCTGCAAACCTGGCCTACCGGATCGTGGACCTGATCCACCGCAATTTTCTCGTTCCCTCGTGCAAGATAGACCTGACGCGTTACCACCTGCGTCCGTGCCTGCAGTACTACATCAAGCGCTGCCTTGGGCCGTGCGTAAAAGAGCTGACTACGCCCCAGATTTACGCCGAAGCCGTGCAGGATGTGAAGCTGTTTCTTGAGGGCAAGCATGGGGACCTCTCCAAATCCCTGCGCTCCCGCATGGAATTCGCCGCTGAGCAGCAACAGTATGAACTGGCCGGCAAGTACCGCGACCTGATCTCCACCGTGGAGCAATTGCACGAAAAGCAGCGCATGGCCAATGTCGAGGGTGATGATGCCGACGTCTTCGGCTATCACTATGAAAACGAGATGTTGGCCGTCAACCTCTTCCACATGCGCGGAGGCAAGGTGCTTGACCGCCGCGATTTCTTTTGGGAAGACCTGCCGCAAATCCCTCACTCCTCCGAAGACAGTCCATCGGCAGGCAGCAGGAGTCCCGGCTTTGATGCCGGCGCATTCTTCAGCAGCCTTCTGCCGCAGATTTACGTTGACCAGCAATACGTGCCCCGGAACATTTATATTCCGGTGGATTTCGCAGATCGCGATTTGTTGCAGGAAGTCCTTTCCGAACGCCGCGAAGGCAAAGTGGAAATCATTGTTCCCCAGCGCGGCGATAAACGCTCGCTGGTTGATCTGGTGGGCCGGAACGCCAAACAATCCTTCGATCAGCGCTTCCGCGTATTGAAGCCCGCCGCAAAGCAGATTCAACAAGCTTTACAAGATGCGCTTGACCTGCCTGCGTTGCCCAAACGCATTGAATGCTTCGATATTTCGCATATTCAAGGTGCGGAAACCGTCGCTTCCATGGTGGTTTGGGAGGATGGCAAGATGAAAAAATCCGATTATCGCAAGTTCATCATCCGCACTGTAGAAGGCGTGGATGACTTCGCCTCCATGCGCGAAGTCGTCACCCGGCGCTACAAACGAATCCAGTCGGAAAAACAGGATATGCCCAGCCTCATCCTCATTGACG
>Ga0209648_10005498_pt1 | contig 10846 bp, 8 predicted proteins | sample GraSoi2013_115cm_FD_185830 | JGI IMG/M metagenome (GOLD analysis project Ga0209648, IMG submission 185830) | Grasslands soil microbial communities from the Angelo Coastal Reserve, California, USA - Sample 9_17_2013_115cm (SPAdes) (version 2) | ecosystem: Environmental > Terrestrial > Soil >...
GATATCCACGGCATGCACGCGGCCGAAGGCATTCTCACCACCCGCGGCGGCATGACGTCCCATGCGGCCGTGGTGGCCCGCGGGATGGGCAAGCCGTGCGTCTCCGGCGCCGGCGCGATCCGGGTCGATTACGCGACCGCGACGCTCTCGGCGGCCGGCACGACGCTGCGCAAAGGCGACATCATCACCATCGACGGCTCGACCGGACAGGTGTTGGCCGGAAAGGTCGCGATGCAGGAACCGGCGCTGTCCGGCGAATTCTCGACCCTGATGGGATGGGCCGATAACGTGCGCAAGCTCAAGGTGCGCGCCAATGCCGACACCCCGAATGACGCCCGCGTCGCCATTCGGTTCGGGGCCGAGGGCATCGGGCTCGCCCGCACGGAACACATGTTCTTCGAGGAGGACCGCATCCGGGCCGTGCGCGAGATGATTCTCGCCGACGACGAAAAGAGCCGCCGTGCGGCGCTCGCAAAGCTCCTGCCGATGCAGCGCGACGATTTCATCGAGCTGTTTAACATCATGGGCGGCCTGCCGGTGACGATCAGGCTGCTCGATCCGCCGCTGCACGAGTTCCTGCCGCACACCGAGAGGGAAATCGCCGAGGTGGCGGCCGCCATGAACGCCGATCCCAAGAAGCTCGCCGACCGTTCCCGCGAGTTGCAGGAATTCAACCCGATGCTCGGCTTCCGCGGCTGCCGCCTCGCGATCGCCTATCCGGAGATCGCCGAAATGCAGGGGCGCGCCATCTTCGAGGCTGCGGTTGCGGCAGGCATTGCGACCGGCAAGCCGGTGGTGCCGGAGGTGATGGTGCCGCTGATCGCCACCAGAAAAGAGTTCGATCTCGTCAAGGCGCGCATCGACGCCATGGCGAAGGCGGTGGCGCAGGAAACGGGCCAGACGCTTGATTATCAGGTCGGCACCATGATCGAGCTGCCGCGCGCGGCCCTCAAGGCGGGCGAGATCGCCGAGACCGCGGAGTTCTTCTCGTTCGGCACCAATGATCTCACCCAGACCACGTTCGGCATCAGCCGCGACGATGCCGCGAGCTTCCTCGGCACCTATACGGGCTTAGGAATTTTTCCGATCGACCCGTTCGTGTCGATCGACCGTGACGGCGTCGGCGAGCTGGTGACGATCGCCGCCGAACGCGGCCGCAAGACGCGCCCCGACCTCAAGCTCGGCATTTGCGGCGAACACGGCGGCGACCCGGCCTCGGTCAAGTTCTGCCATGAGATCGGGCTCGACTATGTGTCGTGTTCCCCGTTCCGGGTGCCGATCGCCCGCCTCGCCGCCGCCCAGGCGGCCCTCGGCAAGGACGCGGCGAGTACGGCGTAGGGTTCTGCGTAGGGTGGGCAAAGGGCGGCCGAGGCGTTGCGGTTTTGGTACGATTTTGCGTTCCGCCTTTGCCCACGCGGTCCGTCGGCGCAATTGCTGAACAGAGGCAAAGTCGGACGGCGTGGGCAAAGGCGCGCGAGGCCGGTGCACCATGCCATCGCCTGTACCAGGCGCTTTGCCCACCCTACGGTTCCTACGCTTCCTTGCCGCTCTCCGCCGGGGTAAACAAAATGAACATGTTGGCGACCACGATGGTGGCGGCCAAGTAGTAGAAGGTGGCGATGATGCCGTAGTGGTCGGCGATCACGCCGCCGATCAGGGGGCCGATGGCGGCGCCTACGGCCTGCGTTCCGAACAGAATGCCGATGCTGGTGCCGCCGAGCTGCTTTGGCGTCGCGTCGAGGAGCCATGCCTGCAGCACGGCGCGGATCGCGAACAGGAAGAAGCCCAGGAACGCCACGAACAGCACGAATGCCGGCGAGCGCCCGGCGAACGCCATGAACAACAGCACCACGCCCGACATCGCCATGCTGGTCATGATGATGTTGCGGCGGCCCATCCGGTCGGACAGGTGACCGCTCACGGGCGCCGCCGCGAATCCGGCCGCCTGCAGGGCAAACAGGCTGCCGCCGACCCAGGCCGGCGAGTAGCCGAGTTCGTTCGCCAGAAAGACCGGGAGGAAGGTAAGGAGCGTCATCGCCGTCATCGCCCGCACCGCCGAGCCGAGCGAAAGCATCAGCACGGTGCGATTGGCGAGGAGGAGACGGACGCCCGCGAAGGAATGGAGGGCAGGGCGCCGCACCCTCCCCGGACTTGATCCGGGGACTGGCCGGTCCGCGCCCAAATCGGCGCCGCCGCCGCGGCCGAGCAGCAGCAAAAGCAGAACGGATGCAGCCACACCGGGCACGACGTTCATGACGACGACATCGCGCCAGCTGAACGCGGTGAGCATGGCGCCGACCGCGAGCGGCGCGACGGCATCGCCGAGATTGCCCCCCATCGAGTGGATCGAAACCACGAGCCCGCGCCGCTCGGGGTGGTTTTGCGCCAGCAACGGTATGGCGGTCGGGTGCCATAGATTATTGCCGATGCCGACCAGTGCGGCGCAGACGAGCAGCATCCAGTAGCTGTGGGAAAAGCCCATCACCAGGTAAGGCAGGCCGACCCAGGACAGTGCGACCGCCATCAGCAATCCCTTGCGGCCGATCGCATCGACCAACATGCCGCCCGGCAGGTTGGAGAGCGCGCCGGCGGCGAATTGGCAGGTCAGGATTGAGCCGATCTGGCTGAAGGAGAGGCCGAGCTCGTTGCCGATCAGGGGTAGCAGCAGGTAGAACGTCGACGGGTACCAATGGGTCATCATATGACCGGCGGAGATCAGCCACACCTCGCGAAATGAGCTTTCGCGTGCTGTCTCGGCCGTGATGGCAGTCATTGATCCTCCCCTGGCTCTCCTGGGACCGCGGGCGTCCCGCCCGCCAAAGCGGAGCGGGCGGGACGCCCGCGGTCCCAGGGGTCCCGGCGTTCCTTACCGTCGCTGCTGCGTTCCAACAAGTAGCACCGGCGCGCGCCGATTTGAAAGCCATAGCAGACGCGTGATAGACATGCCGCCATGACATCGCTTCTCCGCGTCTTCGCCATGGGCGCCGCATTGCTGGCCGCCGCGCCGGCGTTCGCGCAAGCTTATCCGGAGCAGGGCATCAAGATCGTGGTCGGCTTCCCGCCGGGCGTCGCGCCGGACATCACGGCGCGGCTGCTGGCGGATAAATTCGGCGAGGCATGGGGCAAGCCGGTGGTGGTGGAGAACGTCACCGGCGCCGGCAGCAATATCGCGACCGATCGCGTCGCCAAGGCGGCGCCCGACGGCTACACGCTGCTGATGGGCGGTAACGCGGCGCTCGTCATAAACCCGAGCCTCTATGACAGGCTGCCGTACGATCCCGTCCGGGATTTCGCGCCGATCTCGCAGGTGTTCATCGCGGCGAATCTTCTTGTGATTCATCCCGATGTTCCGGCCAAGACTTTGCTGGATCTTGTTGCACTCGCCCGAACGCAGCCAGGCAAACTCACCTACGGGCACGCCGGTATCGGCACCTCGCAGCATCTGGCAGCCGAGCTGTTCAAATATGTGGCCCATATCGATATCCAGCCGGTGGCCTATCGGGGCACGACGGCGGTGTTGCCGGACCTCCTCGCCGGACGCCTCACCATGTCGTTTGCGAATATTCTCAATGCGCTGCCGCTGGCGCGGGAGGGCAAGCTCACGGCCTTCGCCGTGACGTCGCGTGAGCGCTCCAGCGCGGCGCCGGACATGCCGACCATGGCGGAACTGGGCTACCCGGGTTTCGAAGCCGTGCCGTGGTTCGGCCTGATGGCCCCGGCCGGCACGCCGCAGGTCGTGATCGACAAGCTCCACCGCGAGACCGCCCGCGTGCTTGCGCAGGGAGATGTGCGCAGGCGCATGGCCGAGCTCGGCGTCGACCTGATCGGCAACACGCCCGCGGAATTCGCCGCCGTCATCAAGGCGGAAATCCCGCAATGGGCCGCGGTGATCAAAGGCGCCGGCATCAAGGCGAACGAGTAGCGCGTCGTGACCGAGATGAGCCTACGCCTCCGTCATCTGTCAGAGCCGGCTCACGCGGTGGCGCGGCGGGCGTGCAATGCGAGCCCGATCAACGCGGCGCCGCCGAACAGCATGTTGATGCCGACCAAAAGGCCGATCGCCCAGGCGGCGGTTCCCGGCAGACCGGCAAAGATGATGGCAGCCAGCGCCAGGTCGACAATCCCGCTCGCCAGCACCAAGCCCCATCGCCCCGACAGCTCGCGCTTGTGATCGAGCGCGTACATGATGGTGGCAATTCCCTCCAGGATGAAAAATGCGATCAGGAGCAACGTCAGCGACAGCGCTCCACGGACCGGCCATCCGATCAGGACAGCGCCGGCGGCGATCGCCAGAGCCGCCGAGAACAGCGACCACCAGAAGCCCGGAGCGTGGCGCATCATGAAGGTCATGACGAGACCGACGATCCCGCTGATGAAAAACAACCAGCCCAGGATGATTTCGACCGCAAGGGTGGCGATCGGCGGAACGATTATGGCGGCGGCGCCGAGCGCGGCAAGAATAATGCCCTCGATCAGCAAGAAACGCCAACCGTCGGCAAGCGCGCCTGTAACGCCGCGCTCAAAACGGTCGATATCGGACGGATTGGTCACCATGGCACACCTCCTTTGCAGGAACGCGTCAGCGCCCTTTAGGGTTTCAGGACGCAGGGCCTCGGGCAATCGGACATGCCGCCGGACGGCCAGCAAGGCATCTTTCTCTAACTCAAATTGCGCCGGCGCGCCCCAACAACCGACGTTTTGCCCCCGGCAAAAGGATTTGGCCAGTCCCGTAGGTCCGTAGCCCGGATGGAGCCACCGGGTCCGGCCGGAGCCTGCCATCGGGCCGGCCCACCGGGTCCGGCCTCCGGCCGGCCCGATGGCAGGCTCAGGCCGGACCCGGTGGGCGGGCCCGATGATAAACTCAGCGTAATCCGGGATAGGCCTATCCCGGATTACGCTGGCTCCATCCGGGCTACGAGGAGTCTCGTTAGACCGTGAGCAGCCCCTGCTTCTCGGCGACGCCGATGGTCGCGAGAGACCCGCTGTTGAACTCAAGATAATCGGATTCGATGCCGTCGCTGAAGATGACGCCGTTCTCAGGCATTTGCGATACGATGGTCATGCGGTCTTTATGCGTGATCGTGCCGATGACAATGCCGGCCCGCGTGGTGCGGCTTGGAAAAGGTTCGCGCACGAAGTAGCGCAGATAGTCGGCGTCCCAATCGAATGTGCCGTCCTCGGGCGCCTCCACCTTGTGCTTCATCAACGTGCGCGTCGTCGCCGCCCATCCGGCGTAAACGCTCTTGAGCCATCCGGTCGAGCCGAGACCGGTGGAAACGATGATCCCGCTCGACGACTGCTGCTCTTCGCGGCCGGCGACCGTGATTTTGTAGCGGGCCGACACGTGGGAGCGCTGTCCAATGAATAAGTCGTTCACGGCATGAAGGGTCTGGCCACTGTTGAGCGCCGCCTTTGCCATGGTAACGATCTTGACGGCGCGCTTGCGCCGCAACTCCTCCGGCATGACGCGCGGCAGATCGTCGATCGTGAACGGCAGCAGCGCGCCGTCCCAGCGGCCGGGGTCTGGATTGACGCCGACGACGTGCTGCCCGTCGAGGTATTTGAGCGTGTTGGCGACGAGCCCGTCCTGGCCTAGGACCACGACGGTATCCTCAGGTCCGAAGATGAAGTTCGCAAGGAACTGGCGCTGCAGGCGCTGGACGCGGCCGAGATCACGCAACAGCGCCTCGGACGCGCGGGCCGCCTCATGGTAGCGACGATGCTCGGTCAGATAATCGGAAAAATCGGCGCCAAGGTGCTCGACGTAGAACTGCGCCTGCTGGATGGTGCTGTGGCGGACCACGAGATCGTCGAGCCGGGTCGGCCGGACCACCAGGACGATCTTGTTTTCGGCCGCGATCATGACGATTTGGCTCCCATGATCTCGCGCAGGAGATCGGGCGACACGTTGAGCTGGCCGATCTTGCTGGCGTTGTCGGCGAGTTCACGGAACGCGAGCGCCATCAGCTGACCGGGCTGCATGCCGACGCTGGCGAGGGCCTGGAGCACCTTGGCGTCGCTGGCGGCGAAAGCCTTCATCATGGCATCGACGCTGTAGGCGTTGGCGTCGGCCTCCTGCCGGGTGTTGGCAGTGGCGAGTTCCACCAGCTGCCGCTTGCGTTCCTCAATGCCGATCTTTCCCGCCATCTCCTCTTGCTCGATCACCCGCCGGCGCTCGCGCACCGCGCGTTCGGCGTCCATTTGCGCCTCCTTGATCTGACGCTTCTTGTTTTCGACCGCGACTTCGGTGTTGAGCTCGTTTTCCTTGATGGCGCGCTCCTGCTCGACCGCTGCATTTCGTCGTGAATAGGTCGCTTCGTCGGCGCGCCGCAGCAGCGCCTCCCTCGCCTCTGCTTCCAGGGCTCGGGCGGTCTCGGGTTTCGGCTTGATCGCCAGAACGGAAAGCGCAAGCACTTCAAGCCCGAGCGCCGCGATCATCGGCGCCGCCTGCAAGGATTCGCTGACCTTCGCCACCAAGGGTTCGCCGCCCGCCAGCGCTTCCTTCATCGGCATCGACTGCAGCTCGGCGCGCATAGCCACCTGGACCTGATCGATGACGCGCTGCGAGAGCTTCTGCGGGTCTTCGGAGACATACCGGCCCTTGGAGTCGAGCGTGAAATTGATGAGCGTCGCGGTACGTAGCGGATCGGCGACGCGATAGATCACCTGTCCCTGGACGGTGATCTCCTGGTAGTCCGACGTCACTTCCGTGAAGATGAACGGTTCGTTGACGCTTGCGGTCGGTACCACGACGAGCGAACTCGTCGGTGCGAAATAAAGGATCGACAGCCCGGCGCCCTGTCGGCGGGGGCGGCCGTTGCGGAACACAATGACGTACTGGTTGGGCTGCGTCTTGATGAACTTCAGGCCGAACATCGGGACCTCCTGCATGTTGGCGTGATCCCTATCTAGGAGCCTTAGTTGAATTTGTCAACTAAGTTAGATGATTATTGACCCTAAGCTGGGCGAGAGATAGAGATGCGATGCAAGGAACACCGAATCGATGAACGGCCGGCGCCCGAAACGATATCCAGGCGGTGCCCGCAAGCTCGCTGCGCCCCCTCCCTACCCTCCCCCGCAAGCGGCGGAGGGGGCGGACGCGTCCGGCCCTCCGGCGTCATGGCCGGGCTTGTCCCGGCCATCCACGCCTTGCTTGCCGAAGCCAGCCAAGAAAGACGTGGATGCCCGCGACAAGCGCGGGCATGACGCTGAAGGGGCTGACGAGCCCGGCTTCGCGCGCCCGTTCGTCACCGTCGACGTCGCGATCCTGGCGCTGCGCCCTCCTCCCCCGCAGGGAGCGCGGGCGTCTGGCCCGCCCTATGGGCACGAGCGAGAAAATGCGGGCGAGACGCCCGCGGTCCTCGTGGGCGAGGGAAAGGGAGGGGGCCTTGCGGTCCTGCTGATGAAGCGCGGCACCGAGCCGTTCCGCGATGTCTGGGCCCTCCCGGGCGGCTATATTCATTCGCAGGAGGACGTCGACCTGGAAGCGGCGGCACGTCGCATTTTAAGGGAAAAGGCCGGCATCGAAACGCCGTACGTTGAGCAACTTCAGGGCTTCGGCAACGCGCGCCGCGACCCGCGCGGCTGGTCGGCAACATTTGCGTATTTCGCGTTAATCGCTGCCGATGGGCTCACCATCCAGCGCGGCGCCAATGCGGCCGAGGTCGCGTGGTGGGAGATCGAGGGTACGCGTGTGCGGACGGAACTTGCCTTCGACCACACCGACATTCTTGCCTGCGCAGTGAGGAGGCTTCGCAACAAGGTCGAATATACCTCGCTCCCGGTCCACCTGTTGCCGGAAAAGTTCACTTTGCCGGACCTGCAGTGGGTGTACGAACAGATCCTCGACCGCCGCATGGACAAGTCGGCGTTCCGCAAGAGAATCGTCGAGGCGAATTTTCTCGAGCCGATCCCGGGCGAGAAGCGCCCGGCGAGCAACCGGCCGGCGCAGATGTACCGGATCAAGCCGGGCTACGCGACCATCTTCTTCGACCGCACGATCTGATATGGCCGGCCGTCGCTACAAATCTGCCTGCAGCGCGCGCACGAAGGCGGACAGCCCGGTCTGGCGCTCGCGCTTGAGGCGCTCAGCGGCGAGGATCGCGCAGACGTCCTCGAAGGCGCGCCATACATCACGATTGATGACTACGTAATCGTATTCCGCCCAGTGGCTCATCTCATTGGCGGCCTTGGCCATGCGGGCGCGGATGACGTCGTCGGCATCCTGCGCCCGCGTGCGCAGGCGCGCTTCAAGATCCGGAATCGTCGGCGGCAGCACAAAAACGCTGACGAGATCATCGCGGCCCTTTTCGCGCAGCTGCTGGGTGCCTTGCCAGTCGATGTCGAACAGCACATCACGCCCCATCGCCAGCGCGCGCTCGACCGGTGCACGCGGCGTACCATAGCGGCTCCCGAACACCTCGGCCCATTCGAGCAGGTCGCCGCGCGCCACCATGGCGTCGAAGCTCCGTCCATCGATGAAGCGGTAGTCCCTGCCCTCCACCTCGCCCGGCCGCGGCTTGCGCGTCGTCACCGAGATCGACAGCTCGATGGTGGAATAGCAATCGAGCAGCATCCGCGACAGCGTCGTCTTGCCCGCTCCCGACGGCGACGACAGCACCAGCATGAGACCGCGCCGCGCCACCTCGCCGCCGTCGTGCCGACGCTGGGTCTCCTGGTCCGGCAAATGTCGCCCCGACAGGTCTTTCGCGGGTGTCATGGTCGTCTCAGATATCAGTAATCAGGGATCAGTAATCAGGGATCAGTAATCAGGGATCAGTAATCAGGGATCAGTAATCAGGAAGCACGGTCTTTCTGATTCTTGATTACTGATTACTGATATCTGATCACTCAAGATTCTGCACCTGTTCGCGGAACTGCTCGACCACGCCTTTCAGCTCTAGCCCGATGTTGGTGAGCTCCAGATCGTTTGCCTTTGCGCACAGCGTATTCGATTCGCGGTTGAATTCCTGCGACAAGAAATCGAGCCGCCGCCCGACCGCTCCGCCTTTCATTATTGTCATTTGCGCTTGCTCCACGTGGGCAGCGAGCCGGTCGAGTTCCTCGCGGACATCCGCCTTGGCGGCGATCAGGACCGCCTCCTGGTGCAGGCGATCGGGATCGAAACGATCCGAGGCTTCCAGCAGAGCCGCGACCTGATCGGCTATGCGTTGTTTGACAGCGTCGGGCCGACGGGCGGCGGCAGCCTCCGCGCGATCGATCAAGACCGCAATCTCGTCGAGCCGCCCGGACAGGATACGTCCGAGCGCGTCGCCCTCGCGCTGCCGGTTCTCGATCAGGTTCGCCAGCACTGCGCTGAAACCGGATACCACGGCGGCCTCCACCGCGCGCCGCTCGTCCTCGCCTTCCTCGGCATCGACCACCTCAATGACGCCCTTGATGGCAAGAATGCCATCAAGCCGCGGGCGTTCGGCATCGACGCGACGGGCGAGCGACTTCACCGTAACGAGTACGGCATTAAGCACGTCCTCGTTGAGGCGCACGACCGGCGACTTGCCATGGCGCTCGACATTGAGGGTGGCGTAGATCGTTCCGCGTGCGAGCGCCTCGCCGGTTTTCGAGCGCACCGGCGGCTCCACGGCGTCCCAGCCGGGCGGCAGGCGCAGGCGCAGGTCGAGGCCCTTGGCGTTGATGGATTTGATCTCCCACGCCCACGCATACCCGCCGGATTCCCCGTGGCCACGGGCAAATCCAGTCATGCTCGACAGCGCCATTGCGAAAAACTTTCTGTTCGCCGGATAAACGGAATGCACTGAACTTAGCGATGGCGACGACGTGCCTCAAGCCGTGCGGGCTGCCAATCGGCACCTAAAGCGGGCCACACTGGTTAACGTGGCTGCGTCGGCGGCGGCGCCGGGCGCGCAGGCGCGGCGCGACGGTCGATGGAAACAGCCGGCGCCGAACCCGCAACAGGTGCGGCCGGTTGCGCCGCCGCGGGGGGGGTGCCGTCGCGCAGCCCCTGCTCGAGCGCACGCAGGCGGGCGACGTTGCGCTGGTGCTGCTCCAGCGTCTCCGAAAAGGCGTGGCCGCCGGTGCCATCGGCGACGAAATAGAGTTCCTTGGTGCGCGCCGGATTGGCGACCGCTTCAAGCGCCGCCCGGCCCGGATTGGAGATCGGCCCTGGCGGGAGGCCCTCGATAACGTAGGTATTGTAGCGCGTGTGCTGCTCGATCTCGCTTTTCAGGATGGGCCGGCCGAGCGTGGCCTTGCCGCCGACGATCCCGTAGATGATGGTGGGGTCCGATTGCAGCTTCATGCGCTGCTTGAGGCGATTGATGAAAACGGCGGCGACGCGGGTGCGTTCATCCGGGCGGCCGGTTTCCTTCTCGACGATCGAGGCCAGGATCACCAGTTGCTCGGGCGAGCGGAGCGGCAGGTCGGGCACCCGGCGCTCCCAAACCTCCTGGACGACGCGCGCCTGCGCCTGCTGCAAGCGCTGGATCACCTGATCGCGCGAAGCTCCGCGCGGGTAGCGGTAGCTCTCGGGAAGCATCGAGCCCTCGCGGGGAATCTCTTTGATGTTGCCGGACAGGATGTCCGTTTCCAACAGGCGCTCCACGATCTGCTGCGAGGTCAATCCTTCCGGGATGGTGATCTGATGCGCCACCACCTTGCCATCGATGATCGTATTGATCACGTCATGCATGCTCGCCTGCTTGGGGAACTGATACTCGCCGAACCTCAAGTCGTCATGCGTCTTTGCAAGCATGGCGCTCACCACGAAGGTCCACGGGTGATCAATGACGCCCTCTCGGAGCAGGAGGTCGGCGATATCGCGAATGCCGAGGCGCGGCGGAATATTGACTATTTTCTCTTGCTCGAGTGG
>Ga0209648_10005499_pt1 | contig 10846 bp, 9 predicted proteins | sample GraSoi2013_115cm_FD_185830 | JGI IMG/M metagenome (GOLD analysis project Ga0209648, IMG submission 185830) | Grasslands soil microbial communities from the Angelo Coastal Reserve, California, USA - Sample 9_17_2013_115cm (SPAdes) (version 2) | ecosystem: Environmental > Terrestrial > Soil >...
GTACAATACGTTGCGAAAGGTTGACGATCCCCGGCCGCCGATTTACTTGGCGGCACCTGTTGGAAACCACGAAAGGAAGAGCCCGATGGCAACGTTCGATGCGGTTCGTGAAGTGCGGATTGCGCTGACGGTGGAGCACTTTGACCAGGCCGTCCAGTTCTACCGCGACCGTCTTGGACTGGCCGTGGTCGAAGAGTGGCAGCGCCCGGAAGGCCGCGGGGTGATCCTCTCCCTCGGACCGCAGACCACGCTCGAACTCTTTGATGGTCCGCAAGCCGACTTTGTTGACCAGGTGGAAGTGGGCCGGCGCGTGAGCGGCCCGGTGCGTCTGGTGCTCTCGGTGCCAGATGCCGATGCCGCGGCGGCGGTCTTCGCGCAGGCAGGCGCGCAGATACTGTCCAACGCCAAACCGATGCCCTGGGGAGACCGCAATGCGCGCGTCCAAACGCCCGATGGAATGCAGATCACGCTCTACCAGGCGGCAAATGCCGGGGGCGACTAGTGTCACGCTAGCCGGGCCGCTTTCCTCTCTGTGGTAGGCGGCCGATGAAGCGAGCGTAACCAGTAAGTGAGCGGTCAGAAACTCTTGAACCGACCGCAAGCAGAGGAGGGAGCAATGAAAGCTCGACCGACGATTGGCATCATCAGCCCTGGGGACATGGGACACGCCCTCGGCGCCGTCCTGGTGCAGCACGGCCTGCGTGTCCTCACCAACCTGCAAGGGCGAAGCGCTCGCACGGTTGCCCTGGCAAGGCAGGCCGGGATCACCGATGTCAGCGATGATGAAACCCTGGTGCGCCAGGCCGACATGCTCCTCTCCGTGCTGGTTCCCGCTCAGGCTTACGTGTTCGCTGAACGAATAGCAGTGGCGATGCGCGCCACCGGCAGCACCCCGCTGTTCGCCGACTGCAACGCCATCTCCCCGCGGACCGTCAGATCTATCGAGCGCCTCTTGCGCGAGGTGGGGGCCGAGGTGGTCGATGTGGGCATCATCGGTGCGCCACCGCGAGCCGGGAGAGCAGAGACGCGCCTGTACGCCTCGGGACCCGGTGCCCAGCGGCTCGCGCTCCTGAGCGAGTACGGCCTGGATGTGCGGGTGATCGGGCCGCAGGTCGGGCGGGCCTCGGGACTCAAGATGTGCTACGCCTCGCTGACCAAGGGGCTCACCGCGCTGGCGACCCAGGCACTGACGGCAGGAGAGGTCCTCGGCCTGAGTGAGACCTTGTTAGGCGAGCTGCGGGAGAGCCAGGCCGAGCTACTTGGCTGGCTCGAGCGCCAGGTCCCCCGTATGCCACCCAAGGCCTACCGCTGGGTTGGGGAAATGGAGGAGATCGCGCGTACCTTCGCCGACCTGGGACTGCCGCCCCAGATGCTGGAGGGGGCGGCAGTCTTCTACCGGCTGGTGGAGCAGACGGAGTTGGGCACGGAGAGGCCAGAGGAGCGACACCGGGGACGGAGCCTGGCGGAGGTGACGGGTATCCTGGCCGAGGCTTTGGCGAAGGGGCCAAAGCCGGCAGAATGATGGTGGGGCATTGGTCCTCGTCGTCAACCGGGAGAGGTCTCTGTTTCAGCGTCTCCCCTCATCGTCCTGCTCTCTTTTCAGCCGTCGTGCACACCACAGCCTGAGCCAGTATTGGTAAATTAACTGAAGGGTGGACTGAATTTGCACTGAAGGGTGGGAATTTGCACTGAAGGATGGAACTTGACGCATCGATGGCTGGAAAAACCGCTTCCCATCAGGTATAAAATGGTCATTGAGAGAGGAGAAGAAAGGTGAGCACAGACATTCCTCAGTTGAACTGGCAGGACTGGATGCACCGCTACGATCAGCAGCAGAGTACCTACCTGCCTGATCGTGAACAACGCTTTACGGTCATGCTCGATGCGTTAGACACGCTGCTTCCTAAACACTTTGTCGCGCTTGATCTAGCCTGCGGTCCCGGATCAATGAGCCAGCGCCTCTTATCGCGCTTCCCACAGGCACGCTGCGTCGCTGTGGACATCGATCCCATCCTGCTGCTGCTTGGACAGCAAGTCCTGGGTGACATGCAAGGGCGCTTGCGTTGGGTAGAAGCCGATCTCAGTGAGCCTTCCTGGCACAGCCGACTTGGGGAGGAGCAGGTGGATGCGGTCGTCAGCACGACGGCCCTGCATTGGCTGCCTGCTGGCTCGCTGGTGGAGCTGTATCGCCAGGTAGGAGTCCTCGTTCGCCCTGGTGGAGTGTTTCTCAATGGGGATGGCTTCGGATTTGCCCCGCATCTGCCGAGCTTCAACACGATCACCGAGCACGGGCATGCGCAGTGGGCCGCTCAGGCGAACGCAGCGGAGAAGGAAGATTGGGAGGCGTGGTGGGAGGCGCTCAGGCGTGAGCCAGGCATGGAGCCGTTCTTCGCGGAACGTGCGCGTCGCTTCAGCACCAAAGCGCGTCCTCCTCGTACCCTGGTAGATGTTCACCAGGCAGCGCTGCGCAATGCGGGATTTCGCGAAGTTGACGTGATCTGGCAGCATCTGGACAACCGGGTCGTGATGGCAGTTCGTTAGCAATCGTCCAGAGGAAATCATGGGAAAGGATCCCTTTTTGTGATCGTCGTCAGCAAGATCAAGTGACTCAGAGATGAGATCTCTCGAAAAGCAAGGGATGCTCATGACGGAATCCTCAAATGTACAGGGAACTGCCAGAACCGTTCGAGTTATTGACAACTTTCTCTGATACTGCCCTAGAAATAGAGCGGTTTTTCCAGGCATCAAAGCGTCAAGTTCCACCTTCAGTGCAAAATCGGTCAATCCTTCAGTTAATTTTCCAAGTATTTACCTGCCGGGTAGGAGATAGCAGCATGACGGCGCATCGTCCACAAGCCCTTGTCTCTAGAGCCTGTTCTGCTTTTTTCCAGCTGCGACCGTTCTACTCCGGGGTGTGTCCAGAAAAGCATACCTCTGCGTCTGAGATGATCTCTTTGGTAAGAGAAAGGAGCACGACGCATGATGCAGACCACGAAGCTCGACCTGTTCGCGGGCATCCCGGTCGCCGACTACGCAGCGGCACTCTCGTGGTACGAACGGCTGCTGGGCTCTCCTCCCAGCTTCTTTCCCCACGACACTGAGGCCGTATGGGAGCTTGCGGAGCATCGATACCTGTACATTGTGCAGCAGCCGGAACACGCCGGCCACGCCAGGCTCACGCTCTTCGTCGAGGACCTCGACGCGCTCGTCGCGCAGATCGCCGAGCGGGGACTCGACCCCGTCAAGCGGGAAACCTACTCGAACGGCGTGCGCAAGATCACGTACCATGATCCCGATGGCAACGAGATCGGGTTGGGCGGTGCTCCACTCTCACCAGCTGGTAATAAGCGTGACAAGTGAGCAGGTTTTCAGGTGACGAGTGAGCAACCGGCGCGAAGAGTGAGCAGCACAACCATTGCTTTTTAGAAAGCTGGCTTTGGAAGCGGTTCACGACGCTCGACGGCTGTACATTCACGAAGGCGCACTACTCGAAATGCTCGATTTAACGTACTCGCCGCTACGCGCGTCTATTTTTTCATGGATGTCACCGCATGCACATCATCCAGTTCCGTCAGCACACGTTTCCACTGCAACGACGCGAGGGGCGCGACGAGCAGCTCGCCGTTGGAGAGCACCGCGAACAACTCCTCACCGACTTGCTCAAAGCGTTCGACCATGTGACGCCGCCACGGCACTTGCAAGCCATCGGACGTCACCTGCCAGGTCTGGCCGCCATCGTGCGATTCTTCGATGCGCCCATTCGAATCCACTCCATCGGCGGGACCTACAATCACGTGGTTGGCATCGTCACCATCGAGCCACACCGCGCGCGCGTAACAATCGTAGAGCAACGTCCACGTCTTGCCGCCATCGCGCGTCCTATACAAACCACCGCCCGTCGGGGCGAACACCAGATCGGGCGCCGACGGATGCACGGCGATGGAGTGAACGTCAGGATAAATCAAGGGTTCGGACGGCCCTTCGAGGTCAGGGTTGCCGTCGCTGCCTTCTGCGAGCCGCCATGTTTCACCGCCATCGTCCGAGCGCAACGCCCCGCCGACTTCGACTGCCGCGTACGCGCGTTTGCCCCGAAAGGTAAAGCCGCGCACACATCCGGCTTCCGGCGAATACGGCAGCATCCAGCCGTGCTCATCGCGCAACCGCGCGACCTCAGGACACTCGTGCCAACTCCCCGCGCCGTTGTGCGATACGAAGACCGCGGCGGGTTCCGTCCCCACGAATTCGTAATCCGACAGATCGGGATGAAACCCCATCCAGCGCACGTGCCGCGTATTGAGTCCATCGCTGGCCGCGTGCCATTGCTCGCCAGAGTCATCCGAGCGAAAAACGCCGTTGGTCGTCCCTGCGAGAATCACGCCCTCGCGCGCAATGGCGCTCGTGACGTTTTGATCATTCAAGCCGCGCGCTCGCGCGCGCCAATCGTTTTCGTTGCGCTCGTACGTAAAAATTCCGTGTCCCGTCGCAACAATGAGAGTGGTGTCCATTCTTTCACCTTCATGTTGATCTCGCGTAGGGGCGATTGCGCTCGCTTACGAGCGCTACCATGCGCCCCTCCTGAATTTTGCCCAGTCGCTCTTTCAATTTAACGATGCGCGCGTCCGATTCGTCAATGCGCGCTGGCGTGAGTTTGCCCTCATGCAAGAGTTGCTTGACAAGCGCAAGCGTTTTCGCCGCGTTGTCAGGATCGTACTGGAGTTGATTCGCAAGTGCGAGCACGTCCACGCCCGCCTCTGCGCGCGAGCAGCACCACTTGCTCGTAGCCAGAGTACTGCGCGATCGCCCCCATCTGCATGTCGTCGGAAATCACAACGCCGTTCTAGTGCAATTGCTCGCGCAAAATGCCAGTGATGATTGTTGTTTGAATCAATTCCGGGGTCATACACCGCTTTGGTGAAACAACGGGTGCTTGCTATGAATTGAAATGAAGTGATATGCTCTTCGTGAAAAAAGAACCTCTAGTTATCACGAGGAGTTGCTGATGGAAGGGACCGCTTTTTTCCCTCTTCCTGAAGGGTTGCGGATCACAGAGATCCATCGAGAGGAAGCTGCGTTGACTGTCAAAGTCCTCTCTGAGCGGGCATCGGCTCGCTGTCCCCTCTGTGGGGAGGAGTCGGCGGAGGCACATAGCCGCTACCAGCTCCATCTCACGGTTCGCAAGTTTTTTTGTCGCAATCCAGCATGTCAGCGTAAGATCTTCACTGAAAGGCTGCCCGCTTTCGTGGAGCCATGGGCGCAGATGACGCTTCGTTTGAAGCAGGCCATTCAAGCTATTGGCCTGTCTACATCTGGAAGTCTGGGAACTCGACTGGCTGCTCGCCTCGGCATTGCCACCTCGTGGATGACCATTCTTCGACGCATCATGCAGTTGCCGCGTGATCCGTCTGTCACCGTCACAGCCTTGGGCATAGACGATTTTTCGTTTAAACGGGGGCGCAAATTCGGCACGATTCTGGTGAATTTGAGCACTCACCAGGTGATCGATCTGCTTCCTGAACGAGCCGTCGAGAGTGCTGCGGCCTGGATGCGAAGTCACCCAGAAATTGAGTACGTGAGCCGAGACCGTGGCAATGATTATGCACAAGCGGCACACGAAGGGGCTCCCCAAGCGACTTCGGTGGCAGATCGTTTTCACTTATATAAAAACTTAGTCGAGGCCATCGAGCCTGCTGTCGCTCGGTGCTACAAAGAGATCAGGAAAGACCTACCCAAACCAATCGAGCCCAAGCTTCCATCAATTACAGAATGGCGACCAGCAAGAGATCCTGCCCATGAACATCACTCCCAGAGCCGATTGGCAGAGAAGCAAGAACGGTTTGATTCCATGATGGCATTGCAGAAGCTTGGCATTCCGCAAGATGAGGTTGCTCGACGACTCGGAGTGACGAAGCGAACGGTACAAAATTGGAACAAGCAAGGCTCGTACCCTGGCAGCAAGCGGCGGCGGAAGCGACGAAGTCTCTTCGATCCCTATGCAGCCTACGTTCTCAAAAGGTGGAAGGAGGGATGTAAAAAAGGCCCAGTCCTGTATCGAGAGATCAAAGAGAAGGGATACGGCGGAACGGAAAGACAGGTCTATCGCTTTCTCAAAACCCTCAAGCAAGAGCCAGTCGAGCTTCCCACGCTCCCTGTGCTCTCTCGTATCTCTGTCAAGGAGGCTCTCTGGCTGATCGCTCGCCCCTTTGATAATCTGGAAACCGACGAACGCGCTGACCTGGAGGAGTTGCGTGAGACCAGCCAGGAACTAGCAACATTACACTCGCTCGTTCAATCGTTTGGGCAGATCGTGCGCAAGCGGGAAGGGCATCGGCTAGAAGATTGGAAGAAGCAGGTGACCAAGAGTGGTATTGCTGAGGTGCAGCGCTTTGCCAAAGGGATCGAACGAGACAAAGAGGCGGTGCTTGCTGGACTCACACTGACCTATTCCAATGGAATGAGCGAGGGCTTTGTGAACAAGCTCAAGCTGATTAAACGGATGGGGTATGGCAGAGCGAGCTTTCCTCGCCTTCGTCAACGTGTTCTCCAGGCCCTGTAGTCCCATTCCCTTTGATCTTTCAGTGAAAAGATGCCTCCACGCCGATCCCACCGTAGCACCCCTTCGTTAAGACGGCGGGAGCACATTGCCATAGTCCTTTAACCTGCTGGGCCTTGAGTAGGACCTGGGGAGCAATCTCCTCCCGCGCTCTATTGCCACTAGCACAGGCGGCACCAGCAGCGGGAACAAGTGCGTTCTCCCCCACAGGCCCACAGGCGTGGCGGGAACCAGGATCCTGGCACTGGCTCCCGCCTTTTTTTGCTCCTGTCTGACCACGGGCCTGAAGGCCTGTTCGTACTGGGGAAACGCGAGCGTGTGATCGCCCAGAGCCACCTTCAGTTCTCCGGCCAAAATATAGGCTCCCATCATGGCCAGGGTCGAGCCTTGCCCAGTCAGCAGTGCCGGGCAATAGCCAGCATCTCCCAGCAGCACCGCTCGTCCGTGGGACCAGGTCTGCATGCGAATCTGGCTCACCGCATCAAAGTACAAGTCGGGGGCCGTTTGCATTTTCTCCAGGAGTCGAGGGACTTCCCAGCCTTCGCCGGCAAACACCTCAGCCAGCAGTTGCTTGTGCTGCGCCACATCATGGTAATCATAGCGGAGCCTGGTGGGTTGCTTGAACAGGAAAAACACGGCCAGTGTCTGGTTGCCTCGGGTACTGCGTACCGCAACCAGTTTGCCAGGAACCCCATACATCTGTATGGAGGCCTCGCCCAGTCCCAGATAGTTGTCGGTGGTGAAGACCCCAACCTGATAGCCGCAATAGCGCTCAAATTGGGCTTCGTCTCCAAACACCAGGGTCCGCACGATCGAATGCAACCCGTCAGCCCCCACCAGCAGGTCGAAGCGGCGGGAGCCGCCCCGCTCAAAGGTCACGTCGACTCCTGCCTCGTCCTGCTTGAGCGCTTGGATGGAGTCGCCGAAGCAGTATTCCACCTCGTCCTTGGTGAGCTCGTAGAGCGTCCTGGCGAGATCGCCCCGCATGATCTCCACCACATCCCAGCCCAAGGCCTTGGGCAGAGCTTGCATGTTGACTCGGCTGATGCGCTGATGGTGCTCGTTGACAAACGACATCTCCTGGATGGTCGTCTTCTCTTGTTGCAGACGCGGCCAGATCCCCATCAGCTTGGCCACCTGCACGGCCTCAAAGCGCACGTCAACCGGGTACCCGCCTTCTCGCAGTTGTGACGCACGCTCGATCACCGTCGGGTTGAAACCGTAGCGCTTGAGCCAATACGCCAGCGTCGGCCCAGCAATACTGGCTCCTGAAATGAGGATGGTGGTATTTTTGGTGCTCATCAGGATTCTCTCCTTCCTGTTCAGATACATCCCTGCAAACATTATCGCATTGAACGAAGGAGAGCGTATACTAAGCAAGCACTATTTCACCAAAGCGGTGTATGACCCCCCAAGGGTCAGATTTTTCCTCTTTTTCTCCGCACATGACCGGTCCCGAACATCGTTCGCCGAAGCTGCGCGTGTGCGTTTCTGGCAAGGGGAAAGGAGTGTTCCTGGTCGTTGGCCGGGTATGATTTCTCGTGAAGCCAAGTATTTTTGAGGCTGGCGGTCTGCTTGCGTGACGGGAAGGACCACCGGCGCGTCTGATCTGCTGGGAGGATCTGGGCAACGGGAGTACAAAGCGGACGTATGCACTGCGGCGCGTTGGCGCGCTGACGAGTCTCTTTGCCTCCCTTCTAAGATAGAGCCATGAGGAGGTCTGATATGAGCATCCAAGCATTTAAGATTCACATTGCTCAAAGCGTTCTGGATGAGTTGCGGGAACGCTTAGGACGCACTCGCTGGCCTGATGAGGTGGAAGGAGCAGGCTGGGACTATGGCACAGACTTAGGGTACCTGAAGGAGCTGGTGGATTTCTGGCAGCATACCTTTGACTGGCGAGCCCAGGAGGCCAGGATCAACCACTTTGCGCAGTTTCGGACCCAGATCGATGGCGTCCACATCCACTTCGTACATGAGCGGGCGCGTCAGGGGAGCGGGATTCCCCTGATCTTGACCCATGGCTGGCCGAGTTCCTTCATCGAACTGCTGCCACTCGTCCCGTTGCTCACTGATCCCAGGGCCTACGGAATGGACGGCCCAGCTTTTGACGTCGTCATTCCATCGCTGCCTGGGTACGGCTGGTCTTCGCGACCTACCCATCGGGGAGTGACCACTCACAACACCGCCGGTCTGTGGCACCGCCTCATGCACCGCCTCGGCTACGAGCGCTATGGCGCGCAAGGCGGCGACTTTGGAGCAGCGGTGACCACCTTCATGGCCCTCTCTGACCCCAAGCCACTGCTTGGCATCCACCTGAGTACCCTGGAACTCGCGCCCTATACCGGTCCTCTTTCACGACCGCTTTCAGAAGCCGAGCGTGTGTACCTGGCGCAGTATCACCACTGGGTTGAGGTGGACGGCGGCTACAAGGCGATTCAATCCACGAGACCTCAGACCCTCGCCTATGGGTTGAACGATTCGCCGGTTGGGTTGGCCGCCTGGATCGTGGAGAAGTTCCGTGCGTGGAGTGACTGCGATGGCGACGTGGAACGCCGATTCAGTAAAGACGACCTGCTGACCACCATCATGCTGTACTGGGCCACCCAGACCATGCCAACCTCGATGCGAGACTATTTTGATAACCGATGGTATGGCATCACGCCTGGCCCACAGGATTTCGTGACCGTGCCCACCGCGGTCGCTGTCTTCGCTCACCAATTCGTCTCCGATGGCACTCCGCCGCGTGAGTGGGCAGAGCGGCTCTATAATATCGCTCAGTGGACACCGATGCCCAGGGGAGCGCACTTCGCGGCGATGGAAGAGCCCGCACTGCTGGCAGGCGATATCATGGCGTTCTTTGCGACACGGCACCAGTAGCGGGCCCGAGTAGCTGTCGGGTCCGCATGCAGAACTGAAGTAGCAAGCGCTTGTCAATTTGGCTTCTCAGGCCACCTCATGTGAGAGGGATATCTTCTCTCGGCAAGATGTTTTGCAACCGATCCCGCATGAGTTGTTACCAGAGACGTGGCGGGGTTTCACATGTTCGTCTATTTGTCCTGCACCGTTCCCTTTTGCAAGCCTATAAGATATACTTTCTATGAGTACGAAACCTCGTGGGGACCTGCCTTCGCTTTCAAGTGCGCATTCCTTCACGAGAAATCGTACCGGCGGGTCGGATTTTTCTCCCTTTTCTTTCCTTGCATGGAAGGTCCCGAACATCGTTCCCCGAAGCTGTACGTGTGCGTTTCAGATCGAGGGAAAGGATTGTTCTTCATCATTGGCCGGGTACGATTGCTCGCGAATTCTGAGAGAACGGCTGCTAGAAGTGAGGTTTCTCATGTCATCTGCCAGGCCGATAGCCCCATTCACCAGAGGTATCAAACATATGGTCATCCCTCATTGGTTTCTGCGTTCACCTCGTTGACCAGGTCTATCAGTTGTCCCAGGATGGTGAGGCGCTCATGCAGCGTTTGGCCGTCCGGGGCAACCCGCAACGTCGTCACTCCGGCTCTTTGATGGATACGGAGGCGCTCACGGACCCTCTCCTTCGTGCCAATCAGGTTGGTTTTCAGCACCAGGTCATCCGGGATGAGTGCAATCGCTGCCTCACGTTGGCGTCTCAGCCAGAGGTCCTGCACCTGCAGAGCCATCTCCGCGTACCCTGCACGCTGGTAGACTTCATTGTAGAAATTGTGTTGGCGCGAACCCATCGCTCCCAGGGTGAACGCTAGACCAGGTTTGCGCGGAGCAATCAGGCGATCCAGGTCGTTGGAGAAATCGACCACGCCTGCATTGACTTGTAGATCCAGGTCACCGAGAGAACGGCCGACACGCCTGGCCCCGGTCTCAATATGGTCGAAGAACAGACGGGCGTGTTCTGGCATAAATGAGGTTCCTAACCAGCCATCGGCAAGCTCCCCCGTCAGTTCCAGATTCTTTGGGCCAAGCGTCGCGAGATAAATGGGCAGGTTCGGTCGTGGTCGGGCAATGGAGACCAGGGCCTTGCCTTCACCGCCGGGCAGGGGAAGGTGATAGATTTCGCCCGTATAGGTGAGCCGTTCGCCACGAGCGATCATGCGCACGATGTCAATGACTTCCCGTGTGCGCTGCAAGGGACGAGCAAAGGGCACACCATGCCACCCCTCCATAACCTGTGGTCCACTTACACCCAGTCCAAGCACGAAGCGGTTCTGCGAGAGAGCCGCCATGGTCATGGCCGTCATGGCGATCATCGCAGGCGTACGCGCTCCGATCTGCATGATGCCTGTCCCCAGGTGGATGCGACTGGTTTTC
>Ga0209648_10005501_pt1 | contig 10844 bp, 9 predicted proteins | sample GraSoi2013_115cm_FD_185830 | JGI IMG/M metagenome (GOLD analysis project Ga0209648, IMG submission 185830) | Grasslands soil microbial communities from the Angelo Coastal Reserve, California, USA - Sample 9_17_2013_115cm (SPAdes) (version 2) | ecosystem: Environmental > Terrestrial > Soil >...
CCCCCGCCGCCGCGACCCCGCCGCCCGCGCAGCCCCGGCGCGGCAACGGCGAGACAGTACTTGTCGTCGAAGACGAAGCGGCCATGCGGGAGGTCACCCGCCGGATCCTGGCCCGCAACGGCTACCACGTCGTAGCGGCCGCCAGCGGCCCGGACGCGCTGACCGTCGTCACCAGCCAGCGAGAGCACATCGACCTGCTGCTCACCGACGTCATCATGCCCGGCATGCAGGGAAAAGAACTCGCCGGCAAGGTCCGCATCCTCCAGCCCGACGCGGCGGTGGTGTTCATGTCCGGCTATACCCAGGGCCTGCTCAGCGCGCAGGGCGTGCTCGAACCCGGCATCCACCTCATCGAAAAACCATTCTCAGAAACCACCCTGCTCACCAAACTGCACGAAATCCTCGGCCGCCCTGCTTCACCATAGGCATGCGGGAGTGCCGCCTCGACATGCTGAGCTGCGTCGGATCTTAGGTGTGCTCGTGTTCGAGGGCTGAGTGCCAGGATGGTCGGGATGGCTGAGGTGAGACGTACCGGCCTGGCGCCGCCGGGTGCCCAGGCGGAGTCGGTGCTCGAGGCGGTCCTTGAGCGCGTGACGTACGCGAACGAGGAGACCGGTTACACGATCGCCCGGGTGGCGGCCGAGCGCAGTCCCGACCTGCTGACCGTGGTCGGGCCGCTGCTTGGCGCCCAGGTCGGTGAGAGTCTGCGGCTGAGCGGCCGGTGGACCTCGCATCCCCGGTATGGCCGGCAGTTCGAGGTGCGGTCCTATTCGACCGTGCTGCCCGCCACCATCCAGGGGATCCAGCGCTACCTCGGCTCCGGGCTGATCAAGGGCATCGGCCCGGTGATGGCCGAGCGGATGGTCGCGCATTTCGGCACGGACATCCTGCGCGTCATCGAGGAAGAGCCGCAGCGGCTCATCGACGTGCCTGGCGTCGGGCCCAAGCGCACCAGGCTCGTCGCCGAGGCGTGGGAGGAGCAGAAGGCGATCAAGGAGGTGATGGTCTTCCTCCAGGGTGTGGGGGTGTCCACCTCGCTGGCGGTGCGGATCTTCAAGCGGTACCGTGACGCCGCCATCAGCGTGGTGCGCGCCGAGCCGTACCGGCTGGCCGCGGACGTCTGGGGGATCGGCTTCAAGACCGCTGACACGATCGCCGCCGCGGTCGGCATCCCGCACGACAGCCCGGAACGGATCAGGGCGGGCCTGCAGTACACCCTGTCGGAGGCGGCCGACGACGGCCACTGTTTCCTGCCCGCGCCCAACCTCCTCACCGAAGCCGCGAAGATCCTCGACGTCGGCCGGGAGATGATCAATCCGTGCCTGGACGAGCTGGCCGCCGCCGAGGGGGTGATCCGCGAGGCCGTTCCGCTGGCCGGCCGTGACATACCCGCGGTCTATCTGGTGCCCTTCCACCGCGCCGAGCGTTCCCTGGCCGCCGGGCTGCTTGAGATGCTGCACGCCGGCCACGACCGGATGGCGGCGTTCGGGCAACTGGACTGGGACGCGGCGCTGACCTGGCTGCGCGGCCGGACCGGCGCCGACCTCGCGCCGGAACAGGAGCAGGCGGTACGGCTGGCCCTGACCGAGCGGGTCGCCGTGCTGACCGGCGGGCCAGGCTGCGGCAAGAGCTTCACGGTCCGCTCGATCGTGGAGCTGGCCAGGGCCAAGAAGGCGAAGATCGTGCTGACCGCGCCGACCGGGCGGGCCGCCAAACGGCTGGCCGAACTGACCGGTCACGAGGCGGCTACCGTGCACCGGCTGCTCCAGCTGCAGCCGGGCGGCGAGCCGAAGTACGACCGGGACAATCCGCTTGACGCCGACCTCGTCGTGGCCGACGAGGCCTCCATGATCGACCTGATCCTCGCGAACAAGCTCGTCAAGGCCGTTCCCCGGGGCGCGCACCTGCTGCTCGTCGGCGACGTGGACCAGCTCCCCTCGGTCGGCGCCGGGGAGGTCCTGCGCGACCTGCTGGCCGCCCCGGGCGCGATCCCCCGGGTGCGCCTGACGAAGATCTTCCGCCAGGCCCAGCAGTCCGGGATCGTGGTCAACGCCCACCGGATCAACGCAGGCTCGCCGCCCCGCCTGCGCGGCTTCCCCGACTTCTACTGGTTCACCTGCGAGGACACCGAGGATACGGCCGCGCTGACCGCGGACATCGCCGCCCGCCGCATCCCGCGCCGCTTCGGCCTGGACCCGCGCCGCGACATCCAGGTGCTGGCGCCGATGCACCGAGGGCCGGCCGGTGCGGGCAACCTCAACACACTGCTGCAGGACATGCTCACCCCGCACACCGAAGGGCAACCCGAACGCCGTTACGGCGGCCGCGTGTTCCGGGTCGGCGACAAGGTCACCCAGCTGCGCAACAACTACGACAAGGGCGCCGCCGGGATCTTCAACGGCACCATCGGCGTGGTCACCGCGATGTCCCTGGAAGACAGCAGGCTCACCGTGCTCACCGACGAAGACGAGAGCGTGCCGTACGGCTTCGACGAGCTCGACGAACTCGCGCACGCATACGCCGTCACCATCCACCGCTCACAGGGCAGTGAGTACCCGGCCGTGGTCATCCCGCTGACCACCAGCTCGTGGATGATGCTGCAGCGCAACCTCCTCTACACCGCGATCACCAGGGCCACCAGGCTGGTCGTCCTCGCCGGTTCCCGCCGCGCGCTGGCCGCGGCCGTGCGCACCCCCGGCGCGGGCCGCCGCCACACCGGCCTCACCCACCGCCTGGACCCGGCCGGGTGACCGGCCACGCCGCCCTTCGCGGACCCCGGGCCACCGGCCGCCCCGGCCGCACGGTCCCGTGCCTGCCCGTGCCACGTTGCGGCAGCCGTTCAGGATCATGATCCCGAACGGCCGCGCTGGTGTGGCACCGGCCCACCGGGGTCGCTGATCCCGCGCTGCGGGAGAAACTCAGCGGCCGCGGCGGCGGGTGAGGGCGCGGACGAGGGCGCCGGCTGCGACCAGCGCGAGGACCGCGGCCCGGATGCTGGGGGGCGGGCCCGGCGGTCCCGATGGCGGCCGCGTCCGGCTGGCCGCGGCGGCCAGTGCTGTGCCGCTGTCGCCTGCGTGCAGGAGGCTGCGGCTCTGCAGGGCGAACAGCAGCGCGAAGGAGGGGCCGATGATCAGGACGACGACGGCGAACAGGACGATCAGTGCGACCAGGGTGGCGTGCGGGGCGCCGGCGTTGCTCAGCGTCACTCCGGTGCCGGGCAGCAGCACCGGGTACTGCGCGACGCCCCATCCCCAGATCACGGCGGCGACCCCGGCCGCGGCGAGGACCCGGACACCGCGCGTCCGGCCGGCGGTGAGCAGGGCCAGGACGGCCACGCCGCAGGCCGCGGCGACGATCACCAGCGGCAGCGCCCGCCCGGTGAGGCGGCCGAACAATTGCGCGTTCGAGCTGTGCAGCTCGGTCAGGGTGGCCAGCGACAGCGCCCCGGTCACGACCCCGGCGGCCTGCGCTCGCCGGGTGAAGTAGACCCGCAGGCGGCGGTCGCCGCGCCGGGCCGCCTCGCCGATGAGGTAGACGGCGGCGAGGTAGCCGCAGGCGGCGACGAACAGGAAGCCGGTCAGCAGCGACGTCGCCCCGGTCCAGGTGGACAGGCTGGCGTGGCTGGCGCCGTCGGGTATCTGGCCGGCCGCGATGGCGCCGACCACGGTGCCCATGAAGAACGGGGTCAGCAGCGAGGAGAAGGCGAACGTCGCGCCCAGGAGACGCTGCAGGCCGAGCGACTGGACTTCCTTGCGGAACGCGAACCCCGCGCCCCGCAGCACGATCCCACCCACCGCGAGCCACAGCGGCAGCGCGGCCGCGGTCATCACGTCGGCGAACGCGTGCGGGAAGGCGGTCCAGAAGATGACGAGGTCGAAGACGAGCCAGACGTGGTTGGCCTCCCACACCGGGGTGATCGTGTCGTCGATCAGCTCGCGCGGCGCGCGCCCGCGCTTGTCGCCGCCGGCCAGCAGGTCCCACAGGCCGCCGCCGAAGTCGGCCCCGCCCAGTACGGCGTACAGGGTGACCGAGGCCAGCAGGATGGCCCCGACCGCCGCGGCCGCGATCACGTCCCGGCCCGGCCGAAGGCCCGGTCCTGCGGCCCCGGCGGGCCGTACGGGACCTCGGGCTCCGGCGCGCCGGCCCGGCGCCAGCGCCGGGCCAGGCTACGCAGGATGAGGATCGTCGCCGCGCCGAGCACCGCGTACAGGACCACGATGATGCCCAGGCTGGCCAGGACGCCGCCGTTGGTGGTGGCCGCGGCCGCGGTGGTCTGCAGCCGGTAGACCACCCACGGCTGGCGGCCGACCTCGGTGACCACCCAGCCGCACTCCATGGCCACGATCGCGGCCACCCCGCTCACCGCACCGAGCAGCCAGAACAGCCGCGACCGCGGCAGCCGGCGCCGCCGCCACCACACATAAAGCGCCCACAGCCCCGCCAGCAGCAGCAGGAACCCCAGCCCGACCATGACGTCGAAGCACAGGTGGATCAGCCACACCACCGGTGGCCGGCCGGACGGCGGCACGCTGTCCCAGCCGGTGACCTGCGTGCGGGTGCTGAAACCGACCAGCAGCGAATCCAGGCCCGGAATCCGCAGGCCACCGTAGATGTGCCCGTTGGCGTAGACGCCGCCGAGCCATTCGGGCACGTCCCTCGCCGTTTGTGCGACGTACTCCATGGACGCGAACTTCACCGGCTGGCCGGAGGCGATAGAGCGAGCCGCGGTGTCGCCCACGTAGATCTGGACTGGGGTGACCGCCGCGGCCAGCACGAACGGGATGGCGAACCCGGTGTAGTGGTAGCGGTCCCGCCGGCCGCGCAGGATGCCCACCGCGTATACCGCGGCGACGGTGAACCCGGCGACCATGTACGCGGCGAGGATCATGTGCGGCATCTCATACGGCGCCGCGTGGTTGAAGAACACCTGCCACGGGTTGACCGACACGATCCGGCCACCCTGGGCGGTGAAGCCGCCCGGCTGGTTCATCCACGAGTTGACCGCGATCACCGACATCGCACCGAAGATGCCGCTGAGTGCGATCGGCACCCCGGTCCAAAAATGCGCCCAGCCGCCCAGGCGCCGCCAGCCGTACAGGTAGATCGCGGTGAAAATGGCCTCAAGGAAGAAGAACAGGCCCTCGACACCGAACGGAAACCCCAGCACCGCCCCGTACTGGCGCATCAGCCCGGGCCACAGCAGGCCCATCTCGAACGACAGCACCGTCCCGGTGACCGCGCCGACCGCGACAAGCACCCCCATCGCCTGCGACCAGCGCCGCGCCAGCGTCATCGCCACCTCGTCGGCACGCCGCAAGCCGATGAACTCGGCCAGCAGCACGATCGTGGGAAGCGCGATCCCCATGCAGGCCAAGATGATGTGGAACCCGAGGGTCGCCGCCATCTGAGCCCGCGCCGGGACCACCTGGCCGCCGGTCCGGGCGACAGCAACGACCACCACGTCAGCGAAGCGCATCACTATCCTCCAGCGTCATCCTCCAGCCTCGCAGAATCACCCGGCAACGTCCGGTGCCTGGCGGATGACGTACTGGCCGCCCGCGGGGTTGCCAGCGATGACCACCGCGAGCTTCCTGCCGCCTGCCAGCCGCGCCGGTTCGGTCAACTGCCGCAATAGGCTGTCCATGGCGGCGAACGAACTGAGCTGCGGCGGCCCCCAGCGCGGGGTAGCCACCCTTCCAGCCCTCGACATCCCACTACGGCGTGGCGCCCCATGTTGATGATCAAGGAAGGCCTGCTGCGCGTCGGGCTGGTATACCAGCGTCTGACCAAGCTTTCGTTCCCGCGGAGCTTTCCGATCGTGCAGTTTCCCAACCTTCCGCTTATCGTCGCGCTGCTCGCTGGTGCGGCAGGCAGGTTCCTCGACGGAAGTGCGCATTCCTATGCCTCGGCAGTGTCCTACCTGGCACTGACGATATGGTCCTACGAGGAACTGGTGGATGGGGTCAACTGGTTCCGCCGCCTCCTTGGACTGGCTTTCGTGATTGTCCTGATCGTGCGCGTCGCGCACGCGCTGCACGCCTGATCCAGGTCGCCGCGCCAGGCTCACGGACTGTGCCACGCCCGCGCAGCCGTTATGGAGCGTTCTGCGGCGCAGGGCAACGGAGGCCGGCCGGGACCTTCGCCCCTGGCGGGCGTACAGCCTGCGTCTCAGCCTTGGTAGTCGGCCGGCGGATCCGGTCGTGCCCGCCTGCGCGGGCGAGGTTGTCCCCGCCGCGGAAATGGCTGCGCGGGATCGGTGCGGAAAGAGAGGGGATTCAGCGATGTTCACCTCGTCACTAACGGTTCCCGCCGGGCGGCGGCGCGGCATGGCCGTGGCAGGCGCCGCAGCCGTCATCGCCGGCTTGGGGTTATCCGGGCTTGCTGCCGCCCCGGCGCCGGCCGCGGCCGCCGCGGCGGCCGGGTGCCATCCCTACCGGCTGACCGACCTGGGCAGCCTCGGCGGCTTGTACACCTTCGCCCTTGGGCTCAACGACCGCGGCGACGTGGCCGGCGCCAGCGACACCAGCAACGGCGAGACCCACGCCTTCCTGTGGCGGCACGGGAAGATGACCGAACTCAGCGCCCCCGGCAGCAGCTTTTCCAGCGCCCTGGCCGTGAACAGCAAAGATGAGGTGGCCGGCTTCGCCTACCTGCCCGGGACCAGGATCGGGCAAGCGGTCCTGTGGCGGCACGGGAAGATGATCCGCCTCGGCACGCTCGGCGGCCAGTCGAGCGTGGCCCGGGCGATCAACGACCGCGGGCAGGTGGTGGGCGACAGCGACCTCGCCTCCGGTGAGTCGCATGGCTTCCTGTGGCAGCGCGGGAAGATGACCGACCTCGGTGTCCTTTCCGCCAATGACATCAACAACGCCGGCGACATCGTCGGGGCGGCCAGCGTCCCTGGAGGCATCGCCGGATATCGATGGCACCACGGGAAGATCGCCTATCTGCCCCAGCTGCCGCCGGCTTTCAGCGGCGAAGCGCTGTACATCAGCCACAATGGGCTGATCGCCGGGGACAGCGTGGCGCCGCCCAGCTTCAACAACGTCGCCGTCGTGTGGCGGCACGGGAAGCTGATCAGCCTGGGCACCCTCAGCGGCGCCGGCTTCAGCGAACCCAGGGGGATCAACGACCGCGGCCAGGTGATCGGCTTCAGCGGCGCTGACAACTTCCTTTGGCAGCACGGGACCCTGACCAGCCTCGCCTCCTGCGGTATCACAGCGGACTCCATGGTTGACGGGATCAACGACAGGGGCCAGATCGCCGGCGCCGTCCCAGGCCCCGGGCACAACGGTTTCCACGCGGCGCTATGGCAGTAGCCAGCCGCCCGGCACGGCCAGCGCTGATACCTCCAAACAGCACGGCGTAGGCCGCGCCGGGCGGTCCCGGGTGCCAGGAGGACCTCCCATGAGGTGGAGCGCTCGGCGCGGTTCATCGCCGGAGCAGAGACTCGGTGCGGCAAACCCGCCGCTCAGGCCATTCCAGAGGCGCTGAGCGGGTTGTATCCAGGTGTGCGGAACAGATCCTGGAGCTGGCGGCGGCGGATGCCGATATTGCTGCCCTCGATGATCGGGTAGGCGAGGGCCTCGGACAGGTAAGCCATCAGCGGGAAGTTGTTGTCGTAGGCCTGGACGCCGACGACGTTCATGAGCCGGCTGATGACCTCGACTCCCATCTCCGAGCCGAAGACCTTCGCGTGCAGGGCCAGTTCGGGGCCCGCTGCGTCCTGCGCGATCACGGCATCAAGCGCACGCCAGGCGAGAAGCCTGACCGCCTCGATCCGGCTCTTTGCGTCCGCGAGGACATCGGCCACGGACTGGTGCTCGATGATCGGCACCGCGCCGCCTCGCTTCTCGGCCAGCGCATAGTGATAGGCCACGTCGAACGCCTGCCGCATCGCCGCGACGGCGAAAATGCCGATCGACGCGCCGCTGGCCCAGAACGCATTGTAGGTGAGCTGGGCACCTTGCCCCTCGGCGCCCAGGATGTTCGACCGCGGGACGCGCACATCGTGCAGGCGGATCCGCGACGTCATGCAGCCTCGGAGGCCGACGAGGTCATAGTGCTCTTCCACCTCGATGTGGCCGGCCAGCTGTTCGCGTTCGGCGACGATAACAGACACCCCGCCAGGGGTGCGGCAGACGATCGTCATCACGTCGGGGCCGTTGCCATCCCAGCCGGCCAGATGGGAGGCCCACGCCTTGCGGCCGTTGACGACCCATGAATCGCCGTCGGGCACCGCGGTCGTGCGCAGGCCCTCCGCCGGCGGTGGCGCGGCGAAGTTGGCGGTGCCCTCCGGTTCGCTGAACGCCATGGCGGCAACCGGAGCGCCGTGGCCGGCCAGGAACGGGGCGACGAAGCGCTGGATCTGCTCCGGCGTGCCGGCCTCGTAGACGGGCGCGAGCGCGATGAGCGGTCCCGCAAGCGAAATCACGAAGTCGGGGCTGTGGCAGGCCCACTCCTCGATGAGGATGCAGGCCTCGACCCCGCCGGCGGCCGCTCCGCCGAACGGCGCCGGGATGAGCCCCTTGAGGAATCCTGCGGCGACCGCCTTTTCGAACGCTGGACGTGCCAGCAGGGCCCGGCTGAGCGGGTCGGGCTCCTTGCGGACCTCGGCGGCGAGCGGACGCAGGTGTTCTTCCGCGAACTGACGGGCACCGAGCTTCAGTTGCTCCTGCTCCGGGCTGAGATGAAACGAGACGGTCATGGAGGCTCCCATCGTTGCGCGGCCACGTGGTGCCCACAACGATGAACTTCCCCGAATCCGCGACCCGCGAACTGGTCCCGTGCAGCGGTTCCCGGAACAGGAGACACCGGGACCACCGCATCGCTGCGGGCTGATACCACCGTCCGTTCGGGGAAATCTGAATTTCATTTATCCCCGGCCGGGCCGTGGTGCTACGGCCCATGTGGCACGACAGTGGATCATGCGCTGGGCGCAGCGGAGCGATCGGTGCTATCCGGGGAATTGCCGGGTCAGTTCGTAGTGGCGTCGGACGTGCACGCCCGCCGTGCGGCGGGGACGCTGGCCGGGTGCTGGTCCGCGGTACGAAGGACTCCCGGCGAGCGCGGGAGCCGCCGCAGGCCTCTTATTCCCCGCGTACGCCTTCTGGAGTGCGGGGATGTCGAACTTGGTCATCGCGAGCATCGCCTCGGTGGCCCGCGGCCTGCGGGTCCACCAGACCCGGCTGCAGGGCGGGGACGCCTCCAGCGACTCGTACTGCTACACCGGGTAACGGCCGGGGCGCTACCGGATAAGCAGGCGATCGGTGATGAAAGGCCATGCGGTGGTTCACGCCATTGAGCCAGGCGCCTCGGCGCACACCCGGCCATGCTGTCGGGCCTGACGCTGGCCGGCACCGGCCTGATCGCGGCCGCGACCGTGGCCGGGGCGTGGCTGGCCTTTCGCCGGCCCGGGCATCGGGAGATCTGGTTCGCGGCAGCCGCAGGCGCGCTGCTCATCATCGCCGGGTTGCACCTGCTCCCCGACGCGTGGGCCGGCGCCCGCGCCGCGCGGATCTGGCCGGGGCTGGTGCCGATAGCCGCGATTGGCGCGTTCACCGCTGCGGGCCATGCCGCCCGCGCCGGGTGCGGCTGCCGGGAACACACCGAGCATGCCAGCGGCGCGGGCACGGCGGCGGCGCTGGCGGTACACCGCTTCCTGGAGGGCTCTGCCGTCGCGCTGGCCGGCTCGGCGGCGGTCGCGGTAGCACTGGCCGTGCACGCGTTCGGGGAAGGACTGGCCACCGGGGCGCTGCTCGGCGCCCAGCCACGCCGCGTGGCAGGCTGGCTGACCGCAATGAGCGTCAGCCCCCTCATCGGCGCCGCCGTCGCGGGCGCATTCCCCATCCCCGAGGCGGCCGGGCCGGTGCTGCTCGCCTGGCGGCCGGGGTCATCACGCAGGCCGCCTGGGTGAGCCTGCGCGCGGCCTTCCACGGCCTGCCCACCAGCCGGCTCCTGCTATCCCCTGCCGCCGCCACCACGATGGGCCGCCATCATCACCGCGCTGGCCGTCCACACCGCCGGCTGAGCTTGTCAGGACTCGCCACATCGCAGGGTGCCTACCCCGCCGACATGGCTGCGGCGCACCCAGAAACGCCCCGCTCATGCGCGAGAGTGAGCCTCGATCGCGCCCGGGAACGCTGAGCCAGACGCCGACACGCCCTGCGCGACCGCTGATCTCGCGGCGGCAGGAATGAGCGCCCGGAGCGACAGATTGTTCCTTCGGTGCGGCACGGGCAGCCGTTACGACTGCCCGCCATCCTGCCCATATCGGCGGGGATGCGCGCTCAGCTCAAGTTCAGGGCCGATCACCCAGCGTGAACGAGCCGAACCACGGGAGACGTGCCGAACGAATCCGGGCGGCTGACAACCGTGCCGGCCGCGCGGGTGCCGGCACGCAGATAACCCGGTTCTGGGCGTCACAGCCCGGGATATCCCGAGGACTCGCATATGGGGCCCGGCCGTCCCCGGCGCGGCAATTCCGGACAGGTACCTTGATCCGGGGGTGGTGGCGAGGAAGGGAGCTGCGAGCTTTGTGATGACGGGGCATCTGCTGAAGACCTCGGCCTGGCTGCCGGGACTCAGGCGCCATACTCGTGGCCGAGATCCGGAATATGCGGCGTTCCTCGGCCGCCTGGCGCGCTTTCGCCGCGTGATCATGTTCGACAAACGCGGGACGGGTATGTCCGACCGGGTGCCCGGGGTGCCGACGCTGGAACAGCAGGTGGATGACATCATCGCCGTCATGGACGCGGCCGGATCCGCTTGCGCGTCCACTTGCCCCACGGTCTGCACCGTCGTGCCGGACGCCGCCGGCGGCGCGAGCCACGCGGGCAGCGCCG
>Ga0209648_10005503_pt1 | contig 10843 bp, 8 predicted proteins | sample GraSoi2013_115cm_FD_185830 | JGI IMG/M metagenome (GOLD analysis project Ga0209648, IMG submission 185830) | Grasslands soil microbial communities from the Angelo Coastal Reserve, California, USA - Sample 9_17_2013_115cm (SPAdes) (version 2) | ecosystem: Environmental > Terrestrial > Soil >...
CGCCGTTGTACATGCCGCCCTGGAGAATGATGCCGATCTCCCCGACATCGCCGGGCACGAATTCGTTGAGCCGGCGCTCCCGGATGAACCGCACTGCCGCTGGCCAGCGTATCTCGATCTTATCCTTCTCATGCTGGAACGAAGCCGGCGGCAGCACGATACGGCTGGTGTCGCGCTCGGGCGCTTCCAGTGCCTGGCGCAGGCTCATCGGCGGTCTCTTGTTGGCCTTGGCGCGAAAGCGGCCGCGCACATGACAGGCCCGGATGCGGACCTCGAGCATGACCGGCGTGTTCGACGCCTCGGACAGTTCGAAACCGGTCTCGACGGCGCGCACGATGCTCTCGAGATCCGGCTTGGGATCGAGCAGCCAGATCTGCGACTTCATCGCAAAGGCGTGGCTGCGCTCCTGCATGATCGAGGAGCCTTCGCCATAGTCCTCGCCGACGATGATCAGGGCACCGCCCTTGACGCCACCGGAGGCGAGATTGGCCAGCGCATCGGACGCGACATTGGTGCCGACCGTCGACTTGAAGGTGACGGCACCGCGAATGGGATACATGACCGAAGCGGCAAGCGTTGCGGCAGCCGTCGCCTCGCTGGCGCTGGCCTCGAAATGAACGTCGAGCTCTTCCAGGATCTCTTCGGCGTCGGCGAGCACGTCCATCAGATGCGAGATTGGCGCGCCCTGGTAGCCCGCGACGTATCCGACGCCCGACTGCAGCAGCGCCTTGGTGATGGCGAGGATGCCCTCGCCGCGGAACTCCTGCCCGTCGCCGAGCTTGAGGTCCTGCACTTCCTTCGCAAAAGATCGTTCGGCCATGGTTGGTCTCTGACGATCGCGGAATGACGCTGCCGCTGCGCGGCACCGGAATTGCATGGTAACGAAGAACCAAGTCTCGACCGGTGTCGTGGGAAGATATTTAAGTGGTGAAGCTTTTTCCTGTCAATCTCTGCCTCGTACATCGACGTGTTTTGCAGCACATAGGCCTGTATCCGCGCCAGCGGGCCTTGACTCCCGCTTTCAAAGAACTTTAGGATTGAAACATCTCAGGCCGGCCGCGAGCATGATTTGCGCCGCGTCGATCACGGGGGACGGGCTCTTCATGCGGCTCCTCTGGCAAGGCTACGGCCGCTCAAGGACCGGCGGCTGGCGGAAGCGCCGACAGGAACTGGTCCACCGCCGCCGCAAAGGTGTGCGGCATCTGATCGGGAAGCGGCACCATGCCGTTCTCGATCTCGACGAGCCTACTGCCGGAAATGGCGGAAGCGACGGTCGCCGCGTGCGGATGGGCGTGCGGGTCGGCCGTGGGCGCGATCACCAGCGTGGGGCAGCGCAGCAGGGGCAACCGCCGCTCCATCTCGTAGCGGCCCACGACGCGATGGCCTTCCGCGGCACGCGGCCCGGCCTTCAAGGCATCGATCATGAAACGCTCGAGGAGGTCGCCGCGGCCTTGCGGATAGTAGGGCTGTCGCTTGGCCCACAGGTCCAGAAGATGCTTTCCGTCGGGATGTGCCTCGGCCTCGTCGATCCCGTGGCCAACCGCGCGTGCCCGCCTCGCGGCATCGACGTAGGGAGAAGCCGAGAGGACGAGCGCCTCGACGCGGTCGGGGCAGGAAGCCGCCATCTCGATCGCGATGGCAGCGCCGGTGTGATGGCCCAGGACAATGGCGCTGCGGTGTCCGAGTGTGGCCAGCACCTCGTGGGCTGCGGCCGCCCAGGCTTCGATCGAATCCTGGCCCGCTGGCAACGGTTGGGAATCACCGAACCCGACCGTATCGATGGCGATGGCACGATATTTACCGCCGAGCAGCGGCAGCACCTCGCGAAATTCGTCCCAGGAGCGCGGCGTCTGATGCAGCAGCAGGATCGGGCGACCGGCGCCGCAGGCGGCGACATGCACGAGGCCGGAGCTGATAGAGACGAAGGACCGTTCGATCATCGGTGTCATCCCAGGTAGGGCTGAAAATCAGGAGAAGGCAATGAAGAATAGCATCGCGGCGGCGGTCATCACCGCCTCTCTGTGGGCCGGCACGGCGCAGGCCCAGATCACCGTCGGATTCGTGACCTCGCAGAGCGGGCCGGGATCCTCGATCGGCGTCCTCTACGATCGCGGCATGAAGGCCGCGGTGGAGTACGCGAGCAGCCTCGGGGCTGAGAAGATCAAGCTGATCCAGCTCGACGATGGCTCGGACCCGTCGGCGGCGACGCGCAACGCGCGCAAGCTCGTCGAGGAAAACAAGGTCGATGTGCTGATCGGCACCGCGACCGCGCCCTCGTCCATCGCCATGGTGGCCGTCGCCAATGAGCTCAAGGTGCCCATGATCTCGATCTCGCCGATCACCGTGCCGGCCACCGAGACCGGCGACCGCTGGGCGATTGCCATGCCGCAGCCGCCGAGCCTGATGGTCAAGGTGGTGGTCGATCGCATGAAGCGCGACGGCATGAAAAACTTCGCCTATATCGGCTTCTCCGACGCCTGGGGCGACCTCGTCTACAACGGCGCGCAAAAGCCCGCTGAAGCGGACGGCCTGAAAATCCTGACCAACGAGCGCTACGCGCGCACCGACACGTCGGTAACGGGCCAGGTGCTGAAAATGCTGGCGACCAAGCCCGACGCGGTGCTGCTCGGCGGGTCGGCGACCCAGGGCGCGCTGCCGCCGCTGGCTTTAGCGGAACGCGGCTACAAGGGTCCGTTGTACGGCACGCCCGCGCTGCTCAATACCGACTTCATCCGCGTCGGTGGCAAGGCGGTCGAAGGCGTGCAGGTCTCGGCCGGACCGGTGATCGTGGCCGAGCAGCTGCCCGACTCGCATTTCAGCAAGAAGATCTCGATGGACTTCCGCGCCGCCTATCAAAAGGCCAATGGCGGGCCGACCACCGACGGCTTCTCCGCCTATTCCTTCGATGCCTGGCTGGTCTTCCTCGATGCGGCCAAGCGGGCGATGGCCACCGCCAAGCCCGGCACGCCGGAATTCCGCGTCGCGCTCAGGAACGCGATGTTCACCACCAAGGATCTTGTCGGCACGCACGCCATCTACAACTTCAAGCCCGGCGAGAGCTACGGCGTCGATGAGCGCAGCCTCGTGCTGGTGCGCCTGGCGAACGGCCAGTGGAAGTACGAGCCGTAGGGACGGCGCGATGAACGGGGAGATAGCGGCGATCCTGACGATGGACGGCATCGCCAGCGGGGCGATCTACGTCCTGATCGGCCTGGGTTTGGTCCTGATCTTTGCGGTGACCCGCGTTATCTTCGTGCCCTTCGGCGACATCGCCGCGTTCACCGCACTCACCCTCGCCTCGCTGGAGATGGGCGGTCTTCCCGGCACGGTCGGTCTTGTGGCCGTGCTTGCCGTACTGGCCGCGGCGATGGAGGGCGCGGCGCTGGTCAGGGCACGGGCGCTCAACCAGCTGCCGCGCGCTTTCGTCTTCTATCTCGTGCTGCCGCTCGTGCCGGCGGCGGCGGTCTGGCTCGCGGCGGGAACGACGCTGTCGATGCCGCTGCGCATCGGGCTCTCGCTGGCACTGGTGCTGCCGATCGCCCCCTTGCTCGACCGCGTCGTCTTCCGGCCGATCGCCGATGCGTCGGTTCTGTTGCTGCTCACCGTCGCGGTGGCGCTGCATTTTGCGCTGTCGGGGCTGGGCTTGATGTTTTTCGGTCCTGAAGGCGTGCGCACCAAGCCCTTGAGCGACGTTGTGTTCGACATCGCCGGCCTCATCGTCAATGCCCAGACGCTGCTGATCGTCGCGGCCTCCATCGTCTTCAGCGGCCTGCTCTTTCTGTTCTTCGAGTTCACGATTCAGGGCAAGGCGCTGCGCGCCACGGCGGTGAACCGCACCGGGGCGCGACTGGTCGGCATCAGGCCGGCCACGACCGGCACGATCGCCTACCTGCTGGCCTCCCTGCTCGCCGGCATCTCGGGCGTGCTGATCGCGCCGGTGACGACGATCTTTTACGACTCGGGCTTCCTGATCGGCCTGAAAGCCTTTGTCGGCGCCATCATCGGCGCCATGGCGAGTTACCCGGTGACGGCGCTGGGCGCGGTACTGGTCGGTCTCCTCGAGAGTTTCTCCTCGTTCTGGAGCAGCGCTTACAAGGAAGTCGTGGTGTTCGGCCTTCTCATCCCCGTCCTGCTCTGGCGGTCCCTCAGCATGGCATCCACGGACGAGGAAGAGGCCGAGGAATGACGGCATTCCAGCTGCGTCTTGCCGGGGCAGGCACCATCCTCCTGCTCGCCCTGGCACCTGCCCTGCTGAGTCCTTTCAGCATCACGCTGCTGAACTATATCGGCATCTATGCCATGGCGGTGCTTGGCCTCGTGCTGCTGGCCGGCATCGGCGGCATGCTGTCCTTCGGCCAGGCCGCGTTCGTCGGCATTGCCGCCTACGCGACCGCCTGGCTCACCGTGCGAGAGGGCTATTCGCCCTGGCTCGGCCTGGTGCTGGGGCTCGCCCTGACGGGGCTGGTCGCTGCGATCCTGGGAGCGGTGACGCTGCGGCTGGGCGGACACTTCCTGTCGCTCAGCACCATCGCCTGGGGCCTCGCCATCTACTTCCTGTTCGGCAACCTGCCCACGCTTGGACAGTTCAACGGCATCAGCGACATCCCTCCGATCTCGATCGGCGGGTACGCGCTCGCGAGCAGCGAGAGCATCTACTACCTGATCTGGTCATTCCTGATCGTGGCCCTCCTGCTGGCGGCAAACCTCCTCGATTCCCGCGAGGGACGGGCGATTCGTGCGCTGCGCGGCGGACGGATCATGGCGGAGAGCCTGGGCATCGACCCTTTCCGCATCAAGCTCGCGACCTTCGTCATCGCGGCATTGCTGTCGGCGCTGTCGGGTTGGCTCTACGCGCATATGAGTCGCTTCGTCAGTCCGGCGCCCTTCGACGTCAATGTCGGCATCCTCTATCTGCTGATGGCGATGGTGGGCGGCATGGCCCATCTCTCGGGAGCGGTGGTGGGCGCGGCCATCGTGACCTTGCTGAAGAACAGCATTCAGGACTATTTGCCGGTGATCGCGCCGGGCGCCTCGGGGCAGCTCGAAGTCGTCGTCTTCTCGGTGCTGTTCATCTTGTTGCTGCAACGCGCCCGCGCCGGGCTGGTGCCCTTCGCGCTGCGTTACCTGCCGCGCCTGCAGCCCTCCGCACCGCTCGCGGCAGGCTCCCTCGACCGTCGTCATCAACCCGAACGCGGCCAAACGATTTTGACCGTTGCCGGCGCCACGCGCCGCTTCGGCGGGCTGGTCGCCGTCAACGATGTGAGCTTCGAGCTCGGCGCCGGAGAGATCCTGGGTCTCATCGGGCCGAACGGCGCCGGCAAGACCACGATGTTCAACCTCATAACCGGAGCACTCCCACCCCACCAGGGCAGGATCAGTTTCCTCGGCAAGGACATCACCCGGCGCGCGCAGCGTCAGATCGCCCGCGCCGGCATTGCGCGCACCTTCCAGCATGTGAAGCTGCGCAAGACCATGAGCCTGCTCGACACCGTGCTGCTCGGGACCTACGGGCGCACGTCCAGCGGTTTCTTCGCCGGCACGCTGCGGCTCGACCGCGCCGAGGAGGCCCGGGCCCGCGCCGAGGCGATATGGCAGTTGCAGCGGGTCGGCCTTGCCGACCGGGCCTTCGAACTGGCCGGCAACCTGCCGCTCGGCAACCAGCGCCTGCTCGAGATCGCGCGCGCGCTGGCGGCCGATCCGGCGCTGCTGGTGCTCGACGAGCCCGCCGCCGGCCTGCGCCCGCCTGAGAAGGCGGAGCTGGCGCGCCTGCTCGAGGCGCTGAGAGCGGAGGGCCTCACGATCCTTCTGGTCGAGCACGACATGGATTTCGTCATGGGCCTCGTCGACCGCACGGTGGTGATGGATTTCGGCTCCAAGCTCTGCGAGGGAACGCCGGCCGTGGTCCGGAGCGACCCGCGCGTGCAGGAAGCCTATCTCGGCGGGGTCGCCTGATGGCGCTGCTCTCGATCGACGGCCTGACCGTCGCCTACGACAAGGTCGAGGCGGTGCGCGGCGTGTCGCTGGCGATCCAGCCCGGACAGATAGTCACCGTCATCGGGCCCAATGGCGCCGGCAAGACCACCCTGCTGAACGCGGCGATCGGCCTGCTGCGCTGGCGCGGCCGGATGTCCTTCGACGGGGTTGACCTCCGGCGTCTGGACGTCGAGGCGCGGATCGAGCGCGGCTTCTGCCTCGTACCCGAGACGCGCGAGCTCTTCGGCGAGCTCTCGGTCGCCGACAACCTCCTGCTCGGCGGCTATTCGAGGCGCCGCGACACGGCCGGGCTGAAACAGACACTGGCCGATGTCTATCAACGCTTCCCACGGCTCGCCGAGCGACGCGCCCAGCGGGCTTCGACGCTGTCGGGCGGCGAGCGCCAGATGCTGGCGCTGGGACGCGCCCTGATGTCGAAGCCACGCCTGCTGCTGCTCGACGAGCCGAGCCTGGGGCTGGCTCCCCTCATCATCCGCGAGGTCTTCAGGATCATCGCATCGCTTCGCGAGCTCGGGGTCTCGATCCTGCTGGTCGAGCAGAACGCGCGTGCGGCACTCCAGACTGCGGATTTCGGCTATGTGCTGGAGACCGGGGAGATCGTCCATTCCGGCGCGGCGGCGGACTTGATGCACGACCCGAAGGTTGCCGCGAGTTACCTGGGTGGTCACTGATATATTTCAAGTATAAACTTTCATACTTGAAACAATAGCGCCCCTCAGGCATTGCTAGGGCGCGCTTAGGACTAAGGAGAGCTGAGGTGAAGGTTGCTGTTCTCGGCGCCGGCCCCGCCGGCCTCTACTTCGCGATCTCAATGAAGCGCCGAAACCCTGCGCACGAGATCACCGTGTTCGAGCGCAACCGCCCGGACGACACGTTCGGCTGGGGCGTCGTGCTGTCGGCCGAGACGCTCGACAACCTGGCGGCCAACGACGCGGTGAGCGCCGCCTGGATCAGGGAATACTTCGCCTACTGGGACGACATCGCCGTCTTCCACAAAGGCGTGCGGACCGTCTCGACCGGGCACGGGTTCTGCGGCATCGGCCGCAAGCGGCTGCTGCTGCTGCTGCAGCGGCGGGCCCGCGATCTCGGCATCGAGCTGGTTTTCGAATCGGAGATCGCCGATCCGCAGCCCCTCATGGCGAGCCACGACCTGGTAATCAGCGCCGACGGGCTGAACTCGCACTCGCGCGCGACCTTCGCCGAAGTCTTCAAGCCCGACATCGACGTGCGCAAATGCAAGTTCGTCTGGCTCGGCACCCGGCAGAAGTTCGACGACGCCTTCACCTTCATCTTCGAGGAGACCGAGCACGGCTGGGTGTGGGCGCACGCCTACCAGTTCGAGCCCGAGACCGCGACCTTCATCGTCGAATGCAGCGAGGAGACTTGGGCGGCGTGGGGCTTCGGCGACATGAACCGCAAGCAGTCGATTGCGGCCTGCGAGCAGATCTTCGCCGGGCATCTCGGCGGCCATCGGCTGATATCCAATGCCGGCCACCTGCGCGGCTCGGCCTGGATCAATTTCCCGCGCGTCCTCTGCGAGCGCTGGTCGCACAAGAACCTCGCCCTGCTTGGCGACGCCTCGGCCAGCGCGCATTTCTCGATCGGGTCGGGCACCAAGCTCGCGCTCGAGAGCGCAGTCGCCCTGGCCGACTACCTCCATTCCGAGCCGAGTCTGGAGGCGGCTTTCGACAGGTATGAGAGCGCGCGACGCACCGAAGTGCTGCGCCTTCAGTCGGCTGCGCGCAACTCGCTGGAATGGTTCGAGGATGTCGAGCGCTATCTCGACCTGGACCCTGTCCAGTTCAACTACTCGCTGCTGACCCGCTCGCAGCGCATCAGCCACGAGAACCTTCGGTTGCGCGATCCAGAGTGGCTGGGCGGTGCCGAAGCGTGGTTCCAGCACCGCTCCGGGAACACCGACAATGTGCGACGCGCGCCGATGTTCGCGCCGTTCCAGCTGCGCGACCTGAAGCTGAAGAACCGCGTCGTCGTCTCGCCGATGGCGCAGTACAAGGCCGTCGACGGCTGCCCGACCGACTGGCACTTCGCCCACTATGCCGAGCGCGCCAAGGGCGGCGCCGGGCTGATCTACATCGAGATGACCTGCGTCAGTCCCGAGGGCCGCATCACGCCGGGCTGCACGGGCTTCTATGCGCCCGAGCACGAGATCGCCTGGAAGCGCCTGGTCGATTTCGTGCATGCCGAGACCGAGACCAGGATCTGCGCCCAGATCGGCCATTCGGGCCCCAAGGGCTCAACGCAGCTCGGCTGGCAGCAAAGCGACGCGCCGCTCGCTACCGGCAACTGGCCGGTGATGGCGGCCTCCGACGTGCCCTGGTCGCCGGCGAACCAAGTGCCCAAGCCAATGGACGGCGCCGACATGGCGCGGGTGCGCGACGAGTTCGTGGCCTCAGCCGAAATGGCGGCGCGCTGCGGCTTCGACATGCTGGAGATCCACGCCGCGCATGGCTATCTGCTGTCGTCGTTCATCACCCCGCTGACCAACCGGCGTACCGACGACTATGGCGGGTCCCTCGAGAACCGCATGCGCTATCCGCTGGAGGTCTTTCATGCCGTACGCGCGGCCTGGCCGGCGGAGAAGCCCATCTCGATGCGCATCTCGGCCAACGACTGGGTCGGCGACGAAGGCGTCACGCCCGCGGAGGCCGTCGAGATCGCGCGGCTCCTGCAGGCCGCCGGCGTCGATATCTGCGACGTGTCGGCCGGCCAGACTTCGGTCTGGGCGCGGCCGGTCTATGGCCGCATGTTCCAGACGCCGTTCTCCGACCGCATCCGCAACGAGACCGGCATCGCCACCATGGCAGTCGGCAATATCTACGAGCCCGACCACGTCAACTCGATCCTGCTGGCGGGCCGCGCCGATCTCGTCTGCCTGGCGCGGCCACACCTCGCGGATCCCTACTGGACCCTGCATGCGGCGGTGCAGCTTGGCGACCGCGATGTGAAGTGGCCCGATCCTTATCTCGCCGGACGCGACCAACTTTACCGCCTGGCCGAGCGCAGTGCGACCATGGGGCTGAAGGTATGATCACGGGCAAACATGCGCTGGTGACGGGCGGAGGCACGGGCGTCGGGCGAGCGATCGCGCTGGCGCTGGCCGAGACGGGTATTGCCGTCACCGTCTGCGGCCGCCGAAAAGAGCAGCTCGCGGCCGTCGCCGCCGCGAACAAGCGGATTTCCGCTATCGCCGCCGACGTCACCGACGAGGCGGCGATGACGGCGCTGTACGCCGAAGCCGAAAAGGCGCGAGGCCCCGTCGATATCGTCGTCGCCAACGCCGGGATGTCGGGCAGCAGCCCCGCGCAACGGACGTCGCTTGGCGACTGGCAGCGCACACTGGACGTCAACCTGACCGGCTCGTTCTTGACGGTGAAGCCGGCGCTTGCCGGCATGACGTCCGCCAAGTCCGGCAGAGTCGTGTTCGTCGCCTCGACGGCCGGGCTGAAAGGCTATGCCTATGTCGCGCCCTACGTCGCGGCCAAACACGGCGTGGTCGGCCTGATGCGCGCGCTGGCGGCCGAGCTGGCAAGGACCGGCGTGACGGTGAACGCGGTCTGCCCAGGGTTTGTGGAGACCGACATGCTTGAGGAATCGGTGCGGCGCATCGTCGACAAGACCGGCCGCACCGTCGAGCAGGCGCGTGCAAGCCTCGCCGCCACCAATCCGCAAGGCCGCTTCATCCAGCCGCAGGAGGTCGCGGCGGCGGTGCTGTGGCTGTGCAGCGAGGCGGCGGGCTCGATCACCGGCCAGGCGATTTCGCTGTCGGGAGGCGAGACGTGGTGAGCGGAGCGCTCTCCGCCTCGAAGGAGAAGCTGCGGCTGTGGATCCGGCTGCTGCGCGCCTCGCGCATCATCGAGGCCGAATTGCGCGAGCGGCTGGTCAAGGAATTCGACACCACGCTGCCGCGGTTCGATGTCATGGCCGCCCTTTATCGCACGCCGCACGGCATGCTGATGAGCGACCTGTCGCGCTTTCTGCTGGTCTCGAACGGCAACGTCACCGGCATCGTCGACCGGCTGGTGTCGGAAGGGCTGTTACAGCGCGGCCAACGCAACGGCGATCGTCGCACGTCGATCGTACAGCTCACACGAACCGGCAAGGACACTTTTCGCGCCATGGCGGCGGCACACGAACGGTGGGTCGGCGAACTGCTGGCGGGCGTCACCAACAGCGACGCGCGGCAGTTGACGTCGATGCTCAAGGCTTTTCGCAGCAATTGGGAGGGACGGGAATGACAAAGATGGCAAACTTCCGGCCCGAGCACTTCCTCTGGCAGGTCGAGGGCAAGGTGGCGCGCGTGCGGCTGGACCGGCCGGAGCGCAAGAACCCGTTGACCTTCCAGTCCTATGCCGAGCTGCGCGACACCTTCCGCGAGCTGCGCTATGCCGAGGACGTCGACGCGGTCCTCTTCCTGCCCAATGGCGGCAACTTCTGCTCCGGCGGCGACGTGCACGACATCATCGGCCCGCTGGTCGCCATGGAGATGAAGGAGCTGCTCGCCTTCACGCGCATGACCGGCGATCTCGTGAAGGCGATGCTCGCCTGCGGCAAGCCGATCATCACCGCCGTCGACGGCGTGGCCGTGGGCGCCGGCGCGATTATCGTCATGGCCTCCGATATCCGCATCGCCACGCCCGAGGCCAAGACCGCTTTCCTGTTCACGCGGGTGGGGCTCGCCGGCTGCGACATGGGCGCGTGCGCGATCCTGCCCCGCATCATCGGCCAAGGCCGCGCCGCCGAGCTCCTCTATACCGGCCGCAGCATGTCGGCGGCGGAGGGCGAGCGCTGGGGCTTCTACAATCGGCTGGTCGACCGCACGGCGCTGGAA
>Ga0209648_10005504_pt1 | contig 10843 bp, 5 predicted proteins | sample GraSoi2013_115cm_FD_185830 | JGI IMG/M metagenome (GOLD analysis project Ga0209648, IMG submission 185830) | Grasslands soil microbial communities from the Angelo Coastal Reserve, California, USA - Sample 9_17_2013_115cm (SPAdes) (version 2) | ecosystem: Environmental > Terrestrial > Soil >...
GTTCCCGGAGTTCAAAGTTCCGGAAGGGCATACTTCCGCGAGCTATTTTGAATCGGTTGTGCGCGAAGGATTCGCCGCGCGCCTGCCCCAACTCGAGCGCCAGGCACAGCAAGGCTTCCTGCGGAATTCCCTAGCCGAATACGAGCGCCGGCTTACATTCGAAATTGAAATGATCAAGAAGATGCGCTACGAAGGCTACTTCTTGATCGTCTGGGATTTTATCCATTATGCGCGCGCGCAAGATGTTCCTGTTGGACCGGGACGTGGTTCGGCGGCAGGTAGCCTCGCGAGCTACGCCCTGCGCATCACCGACGTCGACCCTTTGCAGTACAACCTGCTCTTCGAACGCTTCCTGAATCCCGAACGCGTTTCCATGCCTGATATCGACATCGACTTTTGCATGCGGCGACGCGGCGAATTGATCGAATATGTCACGCAAAAGTACGGCCGCGAAAACGTCGCGCAGATCATCACGTTTGGAACCATGGCTGCCAAAGCCGCGGTCAAGGACGTTGGCCGCGCCATGGACATTCCTTATGGCGAAGTGGACCGCTTGGCCAAGCTCATTCCGACAACGCTAGGCATCGAGTTGAAGGATGCTTTGGAAGAGGCGCCACAACTCAAATCGGCGATCAACAGTGATGAGCGTCTCAAGGACCTGATGGCAGTGGCGTTGCGTCTCGAGGGCTTGTCGCGGCACGCCTCCACTCACGCGGCCGGCGTGGTCATTTCGCCGCGGCCGCTCACGGACATCGTTCCTCTCTACAAGTCAAACCGCGATGAAATCACCACCCAATACGACATGAATGCGCTCGAGCGCATCGGCCTGCTAAAAATGGATTTTCTGGGTCTGACAACCCTCACCGTGCTTCACGACACCGTCCAGATGATTCAGCAGAACCGTGGCGCGAAAATTGACATCGACAATCTGGCTTTGGACGACGCCGAAACCTACAAACTCTTCGCCCGCGGAGATACGACTGCCATCTTCCAGTTTGAATCCCACGGTATGCGTGATATTTTGCGCCGCTACCAGCCGACGCGCATCGAGGATCTCACCGCCCTAAACGCCCTCTATCGTCCCGGACCGATCCAGGGCGGCATGATCGATGATTTCATCAACCGCAAGCAGGGCAAGACCAAAGTCGCTTACGAACTGCCGCAGTTGAAAGAAATCCTCGAAGAAACGTACGGCGTCATTCTCTATCAAGAACAGGTGATGCAAATCGCCAATCTCCTGGCGAGTTTCTCGCTTGGCGAAGCGGACATCCTTCGCCGCGCCATGGGTAAAAAGAAGAAGGAAGAAATGGCCGCGCAACGCGCCAAGTTCATGGCCGGCTGCGCCGCCAACAAAACCCCGGAGAAAAAGGCCGAGCGCATCTTCAACTTGATGGAAGAGTTTGCCGGCTATGGCTTCAACAAATCGCATTCCTGCGCCTACGCGTTGCTTGCTTACCAGACTGCTTACTTGAAAACGCATTATCCCGTTGAATTCATGGCCGCCCTTCTCACTTCGGAAGCTGGCAACACCGAGAAAGTCGTGAAGTACATCAACGAAGCGCGCGGCATGAGCATTTCTATTCTCCCGCCCGATGTGAATGAGAGCGATCTCTACTTCACTCCCGTTGGGGAATCCATCCGTTTCGGTCTTGCCGCCATCAAGAATGTTGGCGAAAACACCGCCAAAGCGATTCGTGAGTCGCGGCTCAGCCAGGGAGAATTCAAGTCACTCTACGATTTCTGCGAGCGCATCGAATCGCGCTTCCTCAACAAGCGCGTCTTTGAAAGCCTCATTAAATCGGGGGCCGTGGATTCGCTTGGTTCGCGCGAATCGATGCTGGCATCCGTGGACGACGCCGTGGCCGCTCTGCAGCGCGCTTCCCGCACGCGCGAATCCGGCCAGCACGGATTGTTCGGAACCGCTGCCGCTCCCGCTCCCGTGCCATTCGAATTGCGCGAAGCCACCCCTTGGAGCGAGGAAGAACGCCTGGCCAGCGAATACGCCATGCTGGGTTTTTACGTTTCCGGCCATCCGCTCGCGAAGTATGCTTCTCGGCTGATGGATCTGAAGACCATTTCTCTCGATCAAGTTGAAGACCAGCGCAATGGAAAGGAAATCACCGTCGCCGCCTTGATTGTCGGTACGCGTCCCATGCGCTCGAAAAAAGGCGCTCGGTGGGCCATCTTCACCATTCAGGATATGACCGGTGTTCAAGAACTCCTCGCATTTCCTGAGAGCTTTGCGCGCCTTGAACCAATCTTGAAGCCTGGCAATCCGCTTCTGCTGAAAGTTCGCGTGCAGGTCGAGGAAGCCAGCACCCGGCTTTCTCTGCAGGAAGCGCGCCGGCTTGAGGAAATGCCTGAACGCGCCGCGTCCAGCGAGCTTCGCGTCCGAATCGAAATGCGCTCGATGAGCGAAGATGCTCTCGACCGCTTGGAAGATTTGTTCACCGCCGCGCCCGGACCCTGCCCGGTAGTGTTTGAATTGTGCTCACCCGACGGTTCCACCGCAATGCTGCAGGCGCAGCAGCGTGTGAAAAACTCACCTGAATTACTGGAAGCCATCCGCGAAATCTGCGGCCATCCCGCCGTTCGAACGGTGCCCGAATGAGCCCCAAAGGAAAGAACAAACCCGGCGCTCTGCCGCTGGACCGTTCTAAAGAAACCGAACGCCAAAAGGAAATCGAGCGCCTGGAAAAAGATGTCGAGGAGTTGCGCCACCTCGCCGGAGACGAGCGCGCCGACGCCGAACTCGAACGCATTCGCGAACAAGTCGGGGAATTGCGACGCGAATTTTACACCCACATGGGTGCCTGGCAGCGCGCGCAGATCGCGCGTCACCAGCAGCGCCCTTATACACTGGATTTTATTGGATTGTTGTTCACTGATTTTATCGAACTGCACGGTGACCGGGGGTACGCCGACGATAAAGCGATTATCACGGGGTTGGGAAAATTTCATGGGCGGCCAGTGGCGGTGATTGGGCACCAAAAAGGGCGCGACATGAAACAGCGGCTAGTGCGGAATTTCGGGCAACCCAAGCCGGAGGGCTACCGTAAAGCGTTGCGCATCATGCAGTTGGCGGCGAAATTTGGGCGGCCAATTTTTACGTTTATCGATACGCCGGGGGCATACCCGGGGATCGATGCGGAGGAGCGCGGACAGGGCGAAGCCATCGCGCGCAATCTTCGCGAAATGGCGCGGCTGCCGGTGCCGGTGATCGTCACGGTGACGGGGGAGGGCGGCTCGGGCGGGGCGCTGGCGATTGCCGTCGGCGATCGCGTCAACATTCTGGAGAACAGTTTTTACTCGGTGATTTCGCCGGAAGGGTGCGCTTCGATCATTTGGCGCGATGCGACGAAAGCGGAAACCGCGGCGGCGGCCATGAAGATCACGGCGAAGGATTTGAAAGAGTTGGGCATTGTGGACGAAATCGTGGAGGAGCCGGAAGGGGGCGCGCACACGGACTTTGAAGGGGCGGCGCGGTTCTTGGATGAAGTGCTGGACCGGCAGTTGGTGGCGCTGACGAATCAGCCGACCCGGGAACTGCTGGAGGCGCGCTACGAGAAGTTCCGCAAAATGGGACAGTTCTTCGATTTGGGGAACTGAGCCGTGAGCGGGGTTCGTAATGGCGGACGAGTGGTCCTTCGAGTTCCCTTCGCACAAGCCCCTCTGGGTGAACCCTTCGGCGGTGCTCAGGGCAAGCCAAAAAGGGAAGAGTAGCCCCACACCCGGGCAGTTTTCGTATCCTTCGGCTTCGCTCAGGACAAGCGAGTGGCAAACAAAGGAGTTGCAGCCTACAGAGCTTGGAAGAGTGTACGGAAGATGGAAGGCTGGGATTCCAGCGAACCTTTCTGGCAGATACTTTCTTATAATAACTGGTTAGCCATAACGGGGACCCCTCCCCCTGTTTTTCATAAGTGTTGAATCCAAAGGGTTTTAAGTTCTTTAGAAACAACACTTGTAGAAGTGTTGATTCTGCGTGGTTTATCGGAGCTTTGAATTGCGCCGGGGCAGGCACGACACTTCCTTCCTGCGGACGCCAGCATTATATAGTCGTCTTGTTAAGCCGACGAGAAATTCGCGTAAGTTCCTCCGCTTCAGCAGGTTGCCCATTCATAAGAAATTCAGTGAAGCTGCAGCCTGCATTCATTGACGCGCTGGCCGGCCATCGCTAGGTTACAGCCAGTTTGCGGGCTTTTTCCGAATTATACGGTGAGCGCTTGTTCGCGAAGGATTAGCTTGATCAGGAGGAACAAGGATATGCTGCGACATTTAGCGGCATGGCTTTTCACCCTTGGAGCCGTGATTCTGGCGAGTGCCAGTGGCGCGGGTCCTTCCTTGCAATTCGCCTCTTTCGATTTCCCAGAGGCCGCAACTACCACGGCCTTGGGGATCAATTCCGAAGGCGATGTCGTGGGCGGCTACAAAGACGCCCAAGGCAAGCATCACGGCTTCTTGTTCCGTGGTGGGACGTTTACTTCCATTGATTTTCCCGGCGCCATTTCCACCGACGCTCGCGGAATAAATCCCGACGGAGACATTGTTGGATCCTATACGAATTCACCAGGCGGACCGCCCAATATCCACGGCTATCTCCTAAGGAACGGAGAATTCTCGACGATTAAGTTCCCCGGCCACTTGGGCGCGATTGCCCAGCGAATATCGCCGGAAGGCACCATCGTGGGCTGCCTGCACGACACCGACCTGATGCGGACCATGCATGGCTTGGTTTTGCAGGGCGGCAACTATTCCGCCAACCCTGTGCCCTTCACCATGAACAATGGGATGACTCCCGGCGGGGGAAAGATCGTCGGTTTGGAAAATGATTCCTCGAGCGGCTATCTGCTGGAAAACGGCGCGGTCGCAAGCCGCATTCAATTCCCGGACAGCGCGTTTACCGATGCATGGGATATCAATGCCGCCGGGGAAATCGTCGGGGAATACCAGGACCAGACGGCCAATCCGACGATTCACGGCTACTTGCTGACTGGCGGCAAATATACATCCATTGATTTCCCCGGAGCCGGCTTGACCTGGGCGTTCGGAATCAACGACCGCGGCGAGATCGTTGGTTTCCATCTGGATTCAGCGGGCGGCCAGCACGCCTTCCTGTTCCGCAGTCACGGGCAGTGAGTGACGGCGATGGCGGCACTCAAGGCGAACAAACAATGAAGCTGATTTCGTGAGCCAGTTTGCCGGCTTTTTCCGATTTATACAGTAACGGGATTTCTTACGAACCGGAGTCTCCCAAAGGCGGGCAAGCGGCGCCTGCGCGGTCCTTGCCTGGAGGTGTGTGATGAACTGCAAGCTGGTTGTTAGAGCTATCGTCTTGGCAGGCTTGTTTGCCTCGAAAGTTGCGGCGCAGGTGTACGTGACTCCCACAGTCAAGCCGACTCCCCCCGGCCAGCTTATCGTCGTGAACAACGGTCCCGGTGATCAGACCCAGCCTCATGTAGATGGTGACCTCGTCTGCTACACGGAACAAATTTCGTTCGCCGCGTCAACGATCCACTATTTCAATCTCACCACTCATGCCGACGCGATGGTCCCCGTTGCCAATGACGGGAGCTCGGACTTCCTATGCGACCTTCGGGGAACGACAATAGTCTTTACTCGGCAGCTGGCGAGCTCTCCCATCCTTGCCTTCGACACTGCTGTTGGAGGACAACCGGTGGAGATTGCTCCCCAACCTGGTTCGATGCGCTTTGGGGGCCAGATTGGCGATCAGACCATCGTCTGGGAGGATCTCGCTCCGAGTAACGCAGCCTCATCTATCGTGGCCCATGACCGGACTACAGGCGCCACAACTGTACTCTCACCATCGTCGCCTGCGTTTGCCCAAAACCCGGGAATCAGCCCAGATGGCAGCATTGTCGTTTGGGAAGCCTGCAATACCGCCTACGCCGCCGCTAATGGCCCATGCCTGATTTGGAGGACCGTTCGTTCCGGTGCCGGGGCATGGACACCACAGCCACTGGTTTCGCAGGTCCAAGGCGCTCAGACACATCCCGATACCGATGGAGCGGTCATAGCTTATAGTGCGAATTTCGCCAATCCTTCAGGCATCGTTGCTGACCGCATCGTTTGGCAACCTGCTGGGGGCGGAACCGAACACGTCCTGAACCTACCAGGTTCGGCTATCAATCCCACTGTCAGCGGCGGATTGATTGCCTTCGACTATGACGCGACCTCATCTGGGAGCCACCAGATGGCCGTGTACGGTACGGCGTCGAACGTTCTCTACAACCTCACTTCTGACCCTCCTAACAAGACGCTGAATGACATTTCCGTGACTCCCGACGGCAAAGTGCGAGTGGTCTGGCAAGTCCTCGAAGCCGACTGGAACGTCTACGCCTTCACCTTTAACCTGCTTGTGAACCTTGTGACGCCCACCGTGGCGCCCACTCCGCCGGGCCAGCTCATTGTTGTGAACAACAGCCCCGCTAGTAATAGCTTTGACCCACACGTCAGCGACGATCTGGTCGCCTATTCAAACGCAGCGGGCCCAACCCTCAACAACTTCTTTACGATTCGCTACTTCAATCTCGCAACCGGCGTGGACGCGGGGGTTCCGAACAACGGAACCTTTCAAGACTTTCTTGCGGACGTAAGAGGCTCGGTGATTGTGTTTACTCGCGTCTCGAACTCCGGCTCTTCTATATTCTCATTCGACACCGGTAATCCCAGCAGTCCGGTTGAGGTCAATCCTGTCCCCGGTCCCGCAAGGCAGGCGGCGCAGATTGGCGACCTGACGATCGCGTGGCAGAACAATTCAGCGGGCACGAGCTCCAGCATCGTTGCCTATGACCGTCCTACTGGGACTACGACTTCGTTGACCAACGACTCCGCCCTCAACGACGCGCCCGGAATAAGTCCAGACGGCAAGGTTATTGTTTGGAAGAAGTGCGCAACCCTCTCAAGCCCCTGCCAGACTTGGAAGGCGACTCTTTCCAATGGAACATGGACTACTCAACAAGTACTTTCCCAACTCCAGCCGGGGACGCCTCAAACTACTAGTGTCTCATTAACTGATACAGACGGCGCGATTGTCGCTTACATCGGTCTGAACTCACAAGGAACCAGTCAACTCGCCTGGCAGCCGGTGGCTGGGGGAACCGAGCAGGCGCTCAATCTTCAGGGCGGTCAAGCTTCCTTTCCCAGCGTCAGCGGCGGACCACCGAATTCGTTAATTGCCTTCTCATACTTGCCCTCAGGCGCAACCTCTCACGACCTGGCCCTGTACAACCCTTCTACGAATGTCATTTACAACATTACGGGCGACCTTGCGAAGGCCGGCCTGTATCCACTTCTCGACAACGAACTAAACGACATCTCGATAACTGCCGACGGCAAGGTGCGCGTGGTTTGGCAGGCGTTGCAGGCGTTCGTGAATCTCAGCGTTTACGCCTACACCTTCAACCTGCCTGTCGGGGACTTTAATCTCGGTGCAATCGCGCCGATGACGATTAGAGCGGGCGGATCCGGTTCGACCAACGTGGCGGTAAATCCGGTGAACGGGTTCAGTTCGGCGGTGAGCCTGAGCGTCACGGGCCAGCCCGCGGGCGTCATGGCCTCGCTGTCGCCGAACTCGGTGACGCCATCGGGCGGAAGCGCAGCTACTTCGGTGCTCAGCGTGAGCCTGCCGCCGTTCGTCGTTCCCTCGAATTTCTCGCTGACGATCACCGGAGCCTCGGGATCGCTCAGCCACTCCACCACCGCGGATGTCACCGTTACCTCGACGGCCGGCAGTATCACCAACCTGATCGGCGATCTGCTCAACGCCGGCTGCATCGACAACGCGGGCATCGGCAACGCGCTCACTAGCAAGCTCTCCGCGGCGCAATCGGCGGCCAGCGCAGGCAATATCCAAACCGCGATCAACACATTGACTGCGCTCAAAAACCAAATCAATGCGCAAGCCGGCAAGCACATCGCGACTTCCTGCACCATCGCAGGCGCGGCATTCAATCCGGTGACGGTGCTCTTGCTCGACGTGCAAGGCCTGATCGACAGCCTGCGCGTCAGCATGACGCCCGATCCCATCAACGGTTACGTCGTGGATCCCAGCGGCTCGGGATTGGCCGGAGCGAGTGTGAGCATTCTCGATGGTGGTGGGATGACGGTCGCGACCGCCGTGACCGACATAACAGGCTTCTACTTCTTTGCGACGACGGGAGTGCTGGCTTCCGGCTCGAGCTACACCGTTGCCGTAACCGGCCTTCCGGCAGGTTTTGTGACTATACCGCCTGCGTCTCCGGCATTCGCCTGGACAGGCGGGGGCATAACGATCGGCACCTTTGTGTTGAATTAGCGGCTAACGCCCGGGCAAGCGGTGGCAAAAGCAGATCCCTCGCTTCGCTCGGGAGGACAAACAGTAGAAAACTAAGTGTCGAGAGGGGGCTTGATGTAGGCGGCGCCGTGGCGGTAGAGGCCGGCGGTGGGAATGGCTTGGGAGAAGACGATGCGGATAGGGACGAAGATGGCGCCGGTGCCGGGAGTGAAGGGGACGGCGACTTCGACGCGGGAGCCTTCGGCGTATTGATTGCGGCTGCGGAAGCTGAGGCCGCCCTTGGAGAGATCTTCGCAGAGGGCGATTTCTTCTTGAAAGCCGCGGCGGCGGATGCAGGCGAGGATGCGGGCTTTGATGCGTGTGCGGTTGCGGCGAGGAATGACGCGGTCTTCGACGGAAGGCGCGGGCAAGCCAGTGCCGCCATCGGGATTGCTTAGCTCGGAGAGCGATTCGATCCAGATGGAGGGCGAATCGCAAATGCGGCAGTGGCGAGCGACGCACTTACGGATTTCGAAAGATTTTAGCTGGATTTCGTTGAGATAGACGACTTCGCGGCGCTGGCAGAAGCTGCATTCCATGAGGAGACGAGCGAGGGCTTCCTCGGATTTGTGAGGGGAGGGGAAGTCGATGTCCCAAAAGTCGGAGCGCGGGTCGACGAGATGAATGGCGTAGAGAAAATGGTTGGGAGGGTCCTGGTCGATTTCGGCGACGACGCGGGCGCGAGCGTTTTTCCAGAGGTCGCCATCGAGATGACGGCGGAGATGGAGCTCGTGGCCCATGGAAAGTTTTTCGGTCAGGCGCAGAACGCCGCCATTGCGGCTGACAAGCATGGTTTCGGCGGTTTGCGTGAGCGTCTGGCCGTCGAGAGAGACCCACGAAGCCTCCACGGGCATACGGAAGCTGACGCGGTCACTCTGGCGGAGACCATCGGATAGTGTGCTCATAGGGTGCTAAGAGAGAAACCTATATTGAGGCTAGCATGGAGGGACCGGGCGAACGGGTCGGAAAAAGCTGGATTGTCGTTCCAACTAATATCGGGCACGGGTGGGGTCAGGGGCGGGCGGGGCCGCGATAGTGTTGTATCTTTGGCGTGGTCGGCGGCTTGAAAAACGTAAAATTCCTGGTGGGTAGGTCAAAATAAGAGTTGCCGGATGCGCCCCGGTGACCTAGCCGTTTGCTGCCCGGCGTAAACGACCGTGGGTAACGTAATCTCAATGGACGACCGAACACTGAAAGGCGACGCGCGGGGCTTGTCCGTGCGCGACCGCCGGTACTGCATTCGCTACCCGTTTGCGGCAGATGTTGAGTTGCTGGACCTGGAAAGCGGAGCAAAGACGGAAGGCGTGACTTCCGACATCTCCATGGGCGGAGTGTTTATCTGCACGAGCCGGCCGCTGCCTTCCAATTCTCGGCTGCGAATCACACTGATACGCAAGGACCAGAGGGTGGAAGCGCTGGGCGTGGTGCGAATCGTGAAACTGCGGATCGGCATGGGAATTGAGTTTATTGATGTGGAATCGCCGCACCACGAAGTGCTGCGCCGGTGGGTGGACCAACTCACCAGGTCCCGCTGAAGAATTCCAAATACAAAAGCATCCATATTTGAAGGCCTCGCTTGCGCGAGGTTCGCATGGCGTGGCATGGCGGCGTGCGGCGGACATGCGTCTTGGTCGCCTGTCAAGGCCTTGTGTCCAGGGGGTGTTTGCTTTTTTCGTAGAATTCGTTTTGGAGTTTGAGGCTCTGGTCGTCGGCCTTTGCTGCGCGAATGGCTTCGACGGTGGCAGCGATCCAATTATTCATGTTCCACTCGCCGAGCTCACGCGTGGCGACCGAACCATCACCGGAGTAATGATTCGGAAAGCGGGCGTACCACCAGATGCCGGTGTAAACGTCTTCGGGCAGGTGCAAGCGTTTCTGGTCGGTGCCGGATTCGGTGGCCGCGCGTTCGAGGTGAACCAGGTCAGGCCGGGAGACCATGGTATTCGAAGTTTCATTTTCACCGGCGTGGTAATCGATGCCGGTTGATTTTTTGGGCGGGCCGCCGGGCTTGCTGCGTTCGCCGTCGAGGACGTAAATAACATAGTCGTGGGGGCGATCGAGTTGCGCCTGGGCGAAGAAGGGAAGCAGATGCTCGTTTCCGCCGTGGCCGTTGACGATGACGATCTTCTTGCAGCCATTCCGCGCCATTTCATCCGTGGTTTCCTGGAGCAATTTTAATTGGAGTTCCATGCTGTAAGCGACGGTTCCCGGTTCATGTTTGGCCTCGAAAATCTGACCGAAGTAGTACTGCGGAAAAACAACGGCGTACTCCTGTTGGACCGCCTGCAAGGACGCGTGGCGCACGTTTAGGAGATCAGTGCCGAGCGGCAGATGCGGGCCGTGCTTTTCGAGGATGCCGAACGGCAGCAGGCAGGTTCCCTTGGAAAGCTGAATGGCATCGCGAAAGTCCGCGGCAGTCAGCTCTTCCCATTTAGCGGAAAGTTTGGACTGCGCGTGGACAGAACAAGCAGCAACGAGAGATACAAAGAGAGAACAGATAGCCGCACGCTT
>Ga0209648_10005505_pt1 | contig 10842 bp, 12 predicted proteins | sample GraSoi2013_115cm_FD_185830 | JGI IMG/M metagenome (GOLD analysis project Ga0209648, IMG submission 185830) | Grasslands soil microbial communities from the Angelo Coastal Reserve, California, USA - Sample 9_17_2013_115cm (SPAdes) (version 2) | ecosystem: Environmental > Terrestrial > Soil >...
ACAGATTGGCTCGAAGCGCACTTTCGTTGGCGGCTCGATCAGCCCAAAAGGACCGCCGCGTCTTCCAATTCGCCCCTAGACCTTCGTTGTGCGAAACGGCGTCCTGAACGATTAGAGCCTCGATCCGATCCGGATGCGCCAATGCCATGCGAAAGCCTACGGGACCGCCATAATCCTGCATGTAGAGCGTGTAGCGCGATAGCCCGAGCGCTTCTGTGAAGTGATTCATGATCTCGGCGTAGTGATCGAACGTGTACGCGAATCTTGTTGCGTCCGGCCAGTCGGTGTGTCCGAAGCCCGGGTAGTCGGGCGCTACGAGGTGATAGCGATCGGAAAGCCGGGAGAGCAGGGGCTCGAACATCCGGGATGAGGAAGGAAGCCCGTGCAAAAGCAAAAGCGCCGGTGCGCCTTTCGGCCCGGCCTCCCTGTAAAAGATGGAGAGTCCATCTACCTGTTTCGTGCGATAAAGAGTCGGATATTTCACTGGATGTTCCTTTCCCTGGGCGACGCCCGGCAGTTGAAAAGGTGCGAGCGTCATAGAAACCATCAGCACCGCACGAGAAACCTTCAGAAAGAGGTGCACCGTGTGCCTCGCGTTAGAAGTCCTGCGCGATGGGCCGGACGACAATCTCGTCGATCTCCACGTTGGCTGGCTGCTCGATGGCGTAAGCGATGGCGCGAGCGATCGAGTCGGCAGGAATCGCCATTTTCATAAACTCGCGCAGATTCTTTCTGGTTGCCTCGTCCGAACTGCTCTCCGCGAGTTCCGTGGCGACGGCGCCTGGAGAGATCATCGTGCACCGGATATTTTGGGAGTGTAATTCCATCCGGAGCCCTTCAGTCAAGGCGCGGCCCGCGGCCTTGGTCGCGCAATAGACCGTTCCACCCGGTGCGAACACTTTGATCCCAAAAACGGAAGTGATGTTGATGATGTGACCGCTCTTTTGCTTCTGCATGTGAGGCAGGGCGGCGGCAACTCCATAGAGAAGCCCTTTGATATTGACGTCAATCTGCCGGTCCCACTCGTCCACCTTAAGGGCCTCAATCGGCGCGATGGGCATAATACCCGCGTTATTAAGGAGCACATCGACGCGACCGAAGCCGTCGATGGCCCGTTTGATCAGAGCTTCCACTTCTGCGCGCTTCGTGACATCGGTGGCAAATCCGATGGCCTTGCCGCCAGCGGCCGAGATCTCCTTAACCACTGCGTCGATCCTGTTCGAACGCCGCGCTCCCAGTACAACTCTTGCTCCTCGTTGCGCGAGAAGCTTCGCGGTGCTTTCCCCAATGCCGCTGCTGGCACCGGTGATGACTACAACTTTGTCGGTGATATTTGACATTTCGTTTTCTCCTTATTTAAGACTTTGGTTTTCACGGCTGGCTGCGCTCCACTGAATGGCGAGCTCCCCGATTTCGGAAGTCTCCTCGACCAGTGAGGTCAAGAAAGCCGATACGTCGGTGCAGGTAGAAAGATTGACGCTTTGCCCAGCCCATAGGGGCAGGAGATCCGATCTGCCCGCCGCCTCTGCCGGGATCGCGAGGTTTCTGACCAGTCTTCGCTGAAGGGGATAAGGTAAAACCGGCGTTCCCGCATGGTTCAACTCCTCAAGCAAGCGGTTGTGAATTCCCCGCGCGAGTCTCCCGGTGAAGCCCTTTGTTAGCGCGGTGTGCCCGGCTCTTTTCCCTCGCAAGACTTGGCGATGAAGGGGGCTGGCGCCGGACTCCTCGCACGCCAGGAACACCGTTCCCATTTGCACGGCCTCTGCCCCAAGAACCATGGCGGCGACTACGCCGCGGGCATCCGCGATACCACCGGCGGCGATCACAGGCAGATTGACCGTGTCGGCTATCTGAGGTACGAGAGAAAAGGTGCCTGTAAGTGAATCCTCCGCAGCACGGAGGAATGAACCACGATGTCCCCCGGCTTCGAAGCCGGAAGCGACGATGGCATCCACGCCGGCGTCCTGAAGTGCTGCACTCTCTTCGGGTGTGGTCGCCGTGCCAATTGTCACGATGCGTTTTGCCCGGCACTCCTCTAGGATTTCGCTTGGTGGAATCCCGTAGATGAAGCTGAACACGGGTACCCTCTCATCCAGCAAGACGCGGGCCTGATCCTCAAATCGAATCGGCGAATAGACCTCATACTCCGGGCGCGGCGCTCCCAAGGCTGCGATGTGGGCAGCAAGTGGCTCAAGGCTTCTGTTAAACGCGTTTTCATCAGACTTTCGAGCGCCTTCGTCTTCCATCGATACCCACAAGTTCATTGCGAACGGCTTCGATGTAAGGGAGCGAATCTGCGCGATGACGTCTTTGATTGCTTCGGGCGTCAGCCCGTGGGCGCCGAATGAGCCGAGCCCACCAAAATTCGAGACCGCTGCCGTCAATCTTTGCGATGACAGCCCACCGAGCGGGCCCTGGATGATGGGATAGTCGATCCCGAGTTTCGTTGTGAGCCGGTTCTCATTCCAGCGAGGCATTACGCGGATACCTCAAAAATCAACTCAAGCTCGACCGAAACCCCGAGCGGAAGGCTGGCTACGCCGTAGACGAGCCGAGAAGGATTTTTGTCTTTTCCAAAGACGTCCTGCAGCAACTCTGAAGCGCCGTCGGCGATTATCGGCTGCTCCCGGACATCTCCCGAAGTGGCCACCAACATGCCGAGCCGGACGATCCGCGTAACTTTGTCCAGCGATCCCAAGTGCTGCCGCGCGACAGCCAGGCCGTTGAGCGCTGCCAGGTAAGCGGCCTGCCGTCCTGTTTGGACGTCGAGTTCTGCGCCGATTCGGCCGATGTATTTCGCTTCGCGGCCTATCGTGGGCAGCATTCCGGTGAGAAAGAGCAGGTTGCCCGTCCGCACCGCTTCCGCGTAGATGCCGAATGGCTCAGGCGGAGTTGGAAGCTGGATGCCAAGTTGTCTTAACCGCTGCTCGGCAGAGGCGGGACTAGAGCTATCGACGCCTGAGAGTCTGTCTTTTGAACCCGTACTCATTTATCTCGCTCCGTGTTCAGCGCCATGCTGTCCGACGAAATCTCCCAAGCGATCTTCTGCATCGCCGGGTTTGCAAAAGCCTCGCCCAATCAACTCCTTGATCCGCTCCTGTGTGGCTGGTCGTGCCATCGAAGCAACGCACGCGTGCCACCCGGATTCGATTTCGATATCAGGCGGCAAACCAGCGAGGTTGACAAGGCGCCTGGTGTCCATGATGGTCCGTTTGTCGAAGGAGGCGATTCTGCCGGCGAGCGCATCGACAAATCCGTCAAGGTCAGCATCGGGCAACGACCGATTCACGTAGCCATAGAGCTCGGCCAGGTCTCCTGGGATGTCGTCTGCGCTCAAAATCACTTCCAGGGCGCGCCCTCTTCCCATGAGACGCGTCAGTTGCGCCATGGGGCCACCGCCAGGCACCAGACCGGCGCCAACTTCAAACTGCGACAAGATTGCTTTTTCTCGACTGGCAAAACGCATGTCGCAGGCAAGGGCAAGCTCACTTCCCATACCAGTCGCCCGCCCGCGAATCGACGCTATCGATACGACGGGAGCACGACTCAGGCGCACCAGCATCTCGGGCCATGGATGCAACCCTGTGCGTCCTGGAGGAAGATGCGCTAAATCGTCGAGGTTTGCAAGAAAATCCAAATGAATCAGAAAGAAACCTTCAACCGCACTGTCAAAAACCACCACCTTGACCTGCTCGTCGGTTTCGAGTGCGGTGATGACCTCGTTCACCTGCGGGAGCATCTCCGGACCGAAGATGTTGAGCGGCGGGTGGTCAAACGTGACTCGCCAATACTCGGGCGAGCGCTTGGTCACACGTATCTGAGTATTCTTTGTTGCTGCGAAAGTGTGATCTTTCATGTTGGTTGTCTCCTTATCAGTTGGTTCTCATCGGCGCTTTCGTCACGCGGCTTTCGTGGGGTGGTCCCACGTAAGGAAACTCCCGTAACAGATCGCCGTGGGCCCCTACGCTATCCCCCGTGACCCTTCCATTTGTGAGAACGCGCATGAACCAATCGAACGCGTCGTCGGTGAGTGTCCGGCCGTTATCGGGAAATAACGCCGGGCGCGTAGGGTCATAAGGCATAACATCTGGAAGCAACGTCCCCGCCACGCGCTTCGCCTCAGCCGGCGTATATCCACCTGTGTGCTCCAGAGCGTGCGCGAAGCCAGCAAGGAAACGCCCATCATCCTTCGGTTCGCCTCGGAGGTAGGCATCTCGTTCTTCAACAAGCACGACAGCCTGAGCAGGCCGCGCTCCACGCTCCACTTGGACCCAACCACCGCCGTCACCAAGCGTAAGCGTTCGCGCCCACAGGCGAACCTCTTTCGCCCCCAGAGCAGAATTAGGTAATTCAAGAACGATGCTGCATACATCTTTGTCAGCGAAGAAATCGTCGCTCGTGAACTGGAAGTTGTTCTTCGCGCCTTCCACGTCGCAGAAGAAAGGGTCGCTCCGCCAGCCGGCAAAGAAGCGGGTATCTCCTGCCTCTGTAACCCTCGCCTCGCGCCCTATTGAAACAGGCGCCCCTTCAACGATCACCCGTCCGCCATCGCCGGTACCGGCGGCTTGCGGGCCATCCACGCGGTAGAGAATTGCGGTTTGTACGCCGCGCTCGAATGCCGAGAAGCGCACCCGGTACGCGATATCGGCAACCCCGTCACCATCGGTGTCAATCTTGAGTTCGTACAGTGCTTTGGATGCGAAAGGCTCGGTCATGGTAGCCCCAGGAGGGTTTTCTCCGGCAGACGGATGCACGTTCATAATCAGGATGGATTTCCCGGCATCTCCAGGTTTCGGAAATGCATACAGATCGGTGAAATCCAGTCGGGCGTCCCCTTGGGGAAAGCTGAAGTCAGGGCCGGAATAATGATGCGACATAGAGTGTTCTCTTCCCGCGGGGTTAGAACGCGACGGCGCCGGCCGCGGCGACGGCATGATCCTGATCGCCGGATCCACCGCTGACGCCAATCGCGCCGACTACCTTGCCATCCAGCTTCAGCGGAATGCCGCCGGCAAAAATCATGATCTTGCCGTTGTTAGAAACATGAATGCCGAAGAACTGGCCGTCCGATTGAGAATGCTTCGCCAATTCCTTCGTTTCGATATCAAATGCGCGCGACGTGTAAGCCTTCTTCATAGAGATATCGATGCTGCCGATCCATGCGTTGTCCATACGAACGTGCGCTACGATGTTTCCGCCTTCGTCAACCACTGCGATGTTCATGGGCTGGCCAATTTCCGTGGCTTTCTTCTCCGCCGCGCTGATTATGCGGCGGGCGTCTTCTAATTTCACTGCGGTCATAGATCCTCCTTTGGCGGTGGTTTCCCGGTTATCGGTTCCCAGCTTTCGCGGCGGCTTGTTCGATCAAGTCTGCGACTTCTTTAGGATGGGAAAGCATTGGTACGTGGCTGGAGGCGACAGTGATCGATGTAGCCTTCATTACCGCCGCTTCGGCTTTTTGAAGCTCGAAAGGGACAGCGCGATCGTTGCTTGCGATCACGCTCCACGATGGCTTGGTCTTCCACGCCGCGGTCGTGACTGTGGCTCCGAAAACAGCTCCTGCCGTGGGAGCTTGTGTCGCCGTCAACAGCTGCTTCTCCTTGTCCGGCAGGTCCTGCGCGAAGTCCTCTGCGATGCCCTTGGGACTCACCGTCAGAAAACCATCAGCATCCGCCCGGACCTCGCCACCTAGCGGCGCGGGTGGAAATGGTTTGGTGACCGAAGCCACGGACTCACCCTCCGACGGCGCGAGCGCAGCGACGTAAACCAATCCGACCACCTTTGGATCGTTTCCCGCCTCCGTGATAACCACTCCCCCATAGGAATGACCCACTAGCAGTACGGGTCCATCCTGCAATGCGATGGCGCGTTTGGTGGCGGCAACGTCGTCAGCCAGCGAGGTCAATGGGTTCTGCACGGCGACCACGTGCAATCCCTTGGCCTGAAGTAGTGGAATCACTTTGGACCAGCTCGATCCATCGGCCCATGCACCGTGAACAATGACAACGTTTCTGACCCCTTGAGGGAGATTCGACTGAGCGACCGCTCCGGTGTGAAACACCGCTGTCAGTAAGAACCCCGCAGTCAAAGCACGTCGGGATGTTTGCGAGAGTGTCATAATTGTCTCCTTCGTTTCATCAAGCTTCTTCTATAGATCCCGATCAACGGCGATGCAGAAAGTCGACGACCAGATCTGTCGTCGCCTGGGGCTGCTCTTCCGTGATCCAGTGGCCGCAATCCGGGATGATCACGTCTTCGACGTTATCGGCGACGCATCGCATCACCGCGCCGATCATAGGGCCGAATGTAGCTTCACCGCCGAAGCCCAAGACCGGCATCCGAAGCTTGCCCTGTGCAAGAAACGTCTTGTTGTCGGCCGCATCCTGGCCGAACGTCAGGAACTGGGCGAAGCCCGCTCGCATTGCGCCGGGTTGCGCATAGAGCGCTGCATAATGCCGGCGTTTCGCTTCATCAAACCGATTCCGGTCCCGGGAAAGTTCGTTCCAGAAACGGTCGAGATAGATGCGTTCGCGGCCAGCGACCAGGCGCTCCATGTCCGGACCACCGAAGCCAAAGTGCCACATGGCCGGGTCCTGTTTGATCTGATCCCACGGTCCGACGCCGGGCAGCGGCGCGTCGATCGCCACCCATCGGCTCACGCGCTCGGGGTGGGTGGCGGCAACTGCGAAGCCGACCATGATGCCGACGTCGTGCGTCACCAATTCGGCCGTACGCACACCCAGGGTGTCCAATACGCCCATCACGTCCGCCACCTGATTCTTCTTGTCGTAGCCGCCATCAGGCTTCGATGAGAGGCCCAACCCACGCAGGTCGGGCGCGACAACCATGTGGTCTTCGATGAGTGCGCTCGCCAGATGCCCCCACATGTCGCCCGTTGTGCCGAAGCCGTGCAGCATGACCACTGCCGGGCCATGACCGCCGATCCGCACATGGATGGATGTACCGTTGGTTTCGATCGTCCGCGTCTGCATCACGGCCGGGAAGGGATAAATCCCATCTACGTGGGTATGCTCGCTCATCTTGTGTACTCCAGGTTTGCTTTTAGTTCGGGGATTCAAGGGGGCGCCCAGCGGGCGCTCCCGCTTACCCCACGTTGACCGTAACGTCGACGTTGCCCCGTGTAGCGTTGGAATAGGCACATGTCTCGCCGTGCGTCGCGTCCACAATGGCTTGGGCAACTTCGCGCTCCAAACCCGGCAGGCTGACGTTGAGCCGTGCCCGGAGGAAGTAAACGTCGCCGGAATTGCACAGGTCTATCTCGGCATCGACCGCTACGTCAGCCGGGAGCGTTACCTTCATCCTTCTGGCCACAATGCCCATCGCACTGATGAAACAGGCCGACCACCCCGCGGCAAACAACTGCTCCGGATTGGTGCCAGTTCCCGGGACTCCGGGAGCCGAGAACTTAACATCTAAGCGGCCATCATCACTGTGGGAGACGCCGCCGCGCCGGCCGCCCGAGGTATGGGTCTTGGCGGTATACCGCACCGTGACCCCTTCCTGGGCTGAACCAGATGTTGCGTTAGTGTTTTGATAAGTGGTCATCTCTATTCTTCTCCGTGCCCTTCAGGTCACCATTTGCCCGCGTGCGCGCCGCCATCCACGTGCAGTATTTCTCCTGAAGTGAAAGTGGCGTCGGTCAGAAACAAAGCTGCATCGACGATTTCTTTGACCTCACCGATCCTGCCAACAGGGTGCAGTCCCTTGAGGAAGTCATGAGTCTCCGGCTTATGCATAGGAGTGTTGATCACTCCCGGCGCGATGGTGTTTACGCGAATGCCCTCCTTCGCGTATTCAATGGCGAGCGCGCGCGTCACCGCATTCAACGCGCCCTTCAGCATAATTTGAACGGCCGCTCCGACACCTGCGATCGGTTGGTCAACCAGGGTAGTGGACACGTTGATGATGCTGCCCGATTTCTGCCGCAGCATTTGCTTTACGGTTAGCTGTGACACGTAGAGAAAGCCGGCAAGCGTCGTAGAGACTAAAGTATTGAAGTCCTCGGTCGTGTAGTCGGTGAAGGACTTCGGAATAAAGACACCGGCATTGTTTATCAGTACATCGATTCGGCCGAATCGCGATACGGCGGTATCCACAATCCTGGCCGCCGTGCCTGGATCACCGATGTCTCCATCAACCAGTGCCACATTCGCGGCCGCTGCGAATGGATTTTCTTTTGTGATGTGTCGCGAGTTTGCGACTACGTTGTATCCGCGCTTCAGGAACGCTTCGACGAGTCCCGCTCCGATCCCCCGTGATGCACCAGTTACAATTGCTGTTTTCGTAGTATTTGCCATTTGTCAAATCCCTTTTAGTGTCCAGTCCGCACGAACCCCGCACTCAACCCTTGAAGGATGTGCTTGCAAGGATTTCCACTTTTTGCACTTGCGGAGGAACCGCAAACAGCTCATTGGCCCGCGCCCCCAATGCCTTGGCAATATCGCCACCCAGGTGGGCATTGCGACCCGCTTCATTTGCAAAGGTGTCGAAGATCCCGAACCTCCCCGGCCCGAGCTTGATCGCATACCATTTCAAGGTCCCTTGTTCATCACGCGCGAGTGGCTGAGCTGATTTAAGAAATGCCTCGGCATCAGTCTCTTTACCTGCGCGTGCTTCGAGCGTGACTAACAATCCAATTGCTTCCATTGACGTTCCCTTCCGTGTCGAATTAGTTCCTGCCGGCAATGATTAGTTGATCTTGGTGTCCAGTTGTTGATGCCATGCTCTGCTCACAACCTGATTAAACTGCACATCGCTGACGGACTTGTGCGGATTCCTGCCGGATGGTCGGAATCCTGCTACATTCGTTTTCCTGAGGGAGAAAGGCAACCACTTGAAGACTCACTGAATGCCGGGGTGAGTTGCTGGATAGACCGCTGTCGGTCGAACCTGGGCGAGCAGGTCCATCAGGTCCGAGATCCGCCGACTATCGAGCTGCTGCACCGTTTCGATGAGCCTGCTTCGGAGATCCCTATCCGCGAATGGTTCACTCAGCCAATGAAATTTCTCCACGGTCCGGTCCCACGACATAGGATTGGTCAGGCCGCCCTCGTAGCCCAATTGTTCTTTCACAAAAATCCGCTGGTCTTTCGTGGAGATCGTGATTCGGGCATTAAGCTCTTTCGGATAACGAGCGGTGAAACGCTCATCGGGACGGACCTGCACTCGTGCAAGCAGCGCCTGCGCATCCGGCGCCTGAATGCGTGCCGGTTGCAACTGCGCTGGCCCCACCTGATCGTCGAGCAAAGCCGCCGCAATGAGGTATTTGAGATTGTAGTCGGCTTGCTCTTTGGCTTGCGGATGATCCTTCGAGCCATAGCGACCACCTCCCGCGAAATCGAACGCCCCCTGGAAGACGTCGCAGTGGACGCGCTTGATATTTGCCGCGCCTAGGCCGTTGCCGCGCTTCAGATCAAGCACAGCCTCCAGCACGGGCTGGCCATGAATGAGCGAGCAGTATTTCTTCAACACAGTCTGGTTGACGATCTCGAGCGAGGGATCGTCCCAATCCACATGAATCGGTTGGCCGAACATGCGTTCGAGCCCGTCAGGGCCTTCGAGCAGGCCGCTTGGGCCCTCGAATCCGCGCTTCGCGAGAGAGGCGGCGTAAATCGCGCGCATGCCGGTCATCCCGGGTGAGAATCCCTTCCACTGCGACACCGGTTCGGCGTGGACACAGGCGAGCGAGATGTTGTCGACCGTCGCGATGGCAATCGCATTCGCGATTTCGACGGCGGTGAGTCCGAGAAGCTTGCCGGCACCCGCGGCGGCGGAGATCGCGAGTTGGGTGGCGTGGTTGAACCCCTTCGCCATCACCGGGACTGCGGCTGACAACCTGCATTGGATTTCGTACGCTATGGCAAGTCCGAGCATGAAATCCTCGCCGGATGCCCCTGCTTGCTCAGCCGCGGCGAGAACGGCCCCGAAGTTGTCGCTTGGATGACAGAGGCCGCCAGGCGCCATATAGCTATCGAGCAGATCGACGTAGCGCACAAGACTGGAGTTGAAGAGCGCTGTCTGATCCGCGGAGGTGTTGCCGCCGCCGATCAACGTGCACCGGCCCGGAGCCCGGTATTCCTCGAACTGTTCGCGCAGCGCCTGGAAGGGCTGTCCTGGCAGTGCAGCGATGGCGCAACCAATGCTGTCCAGAATGTTGCGCTTGAAAAGTTGCCGGGTCTCGTTCGTGAGTCGCCCTGGTCGGGCAGATGCAGTGAAGGCAGCAATTCGCTCGACTGCGGCGCGTGGGTTAGATTCCGTCATAGTGAGAATAACCTCGTTCGGCCCAGTAGTCTCGCGGCTCTTGCGCGACGTAGGTCAGTCCGGTGATAGCCTTCACATTCTTCAAGCCGAGTTTTACAGGCACCATCAGGCGGAGTGGCGCTCCGTGCTCCACAGTCAAGGGCTGACCGTTTAAGTGCGTGGCGAGCAATGTTTGGGGATGGCGGGCCGTCGCCAAGTCAATTGAGACGTAATAGGGGTCGGGATTTCCGGAAGCATCGAGATTGACGGACGACTCGACGCGCACCCATTTCGCTTGCGACATCGGTGGATGGGCGCGAAGCAAATCGTCGAATCGCAAGCCGGCCCACCACGCGACCGCGCTCCAGCCTTCGACGCAGACCAGCCGCGTGATCTGCTCGTGGATCGAGAAGCGAGTCATGAGATTGCGTATATCGAGGGCGACGCTCACGCCGGAGGCGAGCCCATTCAAAGTCACGTGCCATCCGGGGATGTAGCTGGGATCGGGAGTCGCTCCGTTGTAGTTGTTTTTGAGCTGAGTAATTTGTGATTTGGTGTACGTCGGTACCATGCGACGTGGCG
>Ga0209648_10005506_pt1 | contig 10842 bp, 9 predicted proteins | sample GraSoi2013_115cm_FD_185830 | JGI IMG/M metagenome (GOLD analysis project Ga0209648, IMG submission 185830) | Grasslands soil microbial communities from the Angelo Coastal Reserve, California, USA - Sample 9_17_2013_115cm (SPAdes) (version 2) | ecosystem: Environmental > Terrestrial > Soil >...
CGTGAGCTGCAGGCGCCGCAGGCGCGCCGCGTCGAGCGCGACGGGGGCGCCTAGCGAATCCACGCGAGGATGACCAGGCCGGCGCAGAGCACGGCGACGGGGACCCACAGCTGCGGGTCCCGCAGCATGGCGACGAGGCGGCTACGGCCGAAGAGGGTCACAGCGGCTCCAGTGCGAAGTGGCACGCGGCGAGCTGCCCGGGCAGCACCTCACGCAGGGCCGGGGGCTCGCTGCGACAGCGGGCGTCCTTCTTGGGATGGGGGCAGCGCGGGTGAAACGGGCAACCGGGCGGCGGATGCGCCGGCGAGGGCACGTCGCCGGCGAGCACGATGCGCTGCCGTTGGGCGCGGGGGTCGGGCACCGGCACGGCGGAGAGGAGCGACGTGGTGTAGGGGTGGCGCGGCGCGGCATATAGGGTCGCCGCGGGGGCCTGCTCCACGATCTTGCCGAGATACATCACCGCCACATGATCGGCGACGTGCTTCACGACCGCCAGGTCGTGGGCGATGAAGAGATAGGTGAGCCGCCGGCGCTGCTGCAGGTCGGCGAGCAGGTTGAGCACTTGCGCCTGCACCGAGACGTCGAGCGCGCTCACCGGCTCGTCGAGCACCAGGAACTGCGGCTCGACCGACAGGGCGCGGGCGATGCCCACCCGCTGGCGCTGACCGCCCGACAGTTCGTGCGCGTAGCTATGGGCGAAGCCCGGGTCGAGGCCCACTTCCTCGAGCAGCGCCAGGATGCGACGCTCGGCCTGGGCCCGGGTGGCGATCCGATGGATCGCGAGCGGCTCGGCGAGGGTTTGCCGCACCGTCATCCGGGGATTGAGCGAGCCGTAGGGATCCTGAAACACGATCTGCATCCGCCGCCGCAAGGCGCGCAGCTCGCGCGGCCCGAGCGCCAGCACGTCCTGGCCGTCGAGCGTGACGCGGCCGGCATCGGGCTCGATCAGGCGCAGGATCGCGCGCCCCACCGTGGACTTGCCGCAGCCCGACTCACCCACGAGCCCGAGCGTCTGGCCCGACGCGATCGCGAACGACACGCCGTCCACCGCCCGGACCACCGCCTGCGGCCGCCCCAACCCCAGGAAGGCGCGCGGCCCGGGAAAGTGCTTGACGAGCCCCTGCACGTCGACGAGCAGCGCGGCGGCCGGCGTCACGGGCGCGGGGTGCGCCGGCGCGGCTCCGTCAGGAGCCAGCAGCGCACCGTGTGGGCCCCGGGGTCGCCCGCCCCGGCGTCGAGCAGCGGCGGCTCCTCCTCGCGGCAGCGGTCCCAGGCATACGCGCAGCGCGGGTGAAACCGACACCCCGCGGGCCACGCGCTCGCCGCCGGGACCTGCCCGGGGATGCTGTGCAACCGGCCACGGGAGCGTGCCGGCGGTGCGTCGAGCCGCGGCACGGAGGCCAAGAGCCCTTCCGTGTACGGGTGCAGCGGATGCGCGAACAGCTCAGTGGTCGTGGCCTGCTCCACGACCTGTCCGGCGTACATCACGACCACGCGGTCGGCCCGGCCTGCGACGAGGCCGAGGTCGTGGGTGATGAGCATGACGGCCATGCCGAGCTCGGCCTGCAAGCGCGCGAGCAGCTCGAGGATCTGGGCTTGGATCGTCACGTCGAGCGCCGTGGTGGGCTCGTCGGCGATCAGCAGCTTGGGATGGCACACCAGCGCCATCGCGATCATGACGCGCTGGCGCATGCCACCGCTCATCTGATGCGGATAGTGATCCACCCGCTGCTCGGGATCGGGGATGCCGACGAGCTGCAGCATCTCGATCGCGCGCGCGCGGGCGGCGCGCCGCGACAGCCGCTGGTGCACGATGGCGGCCTCGGCGATCTGGTCGCCCACCGTGAACACGGGGTTGAGCGAGCTCATCGGCTCCTGGAAAATCATCGCGATCTGGTTGCCGCGGATGGCGCGCAGGTCGCGCGGCTCGAGGGTCAGGAGGTTCCGCCCTTCGAACTCGATCAGGCTCCCCGGCCGGATGTGGCCGGGCGGCTCCGGGATGAGGCGGAGCACGGACAGCGACGTGACGGTCTTGCCGCAGCCCGATTCGCCGACGACGCCCAGCGTTTCGCCGGGGTAGACGTCGAACGAGACGCCGTCCACCGCCCGCGCCGTGCCGCTGCCGTGCTCGGTGACGAAATAGGTCTTGAGGTCCCGGACGCGGAGCAGGGCCTCGGTCACCGGGCCTCCTTGCGGGGATCGAGGGCGTCGCGCAGGGCGTCGCCTACCGCGTTGAACGCCATCACGACAAGCGAGATCGCGAGCCCGGGGAAGGTGGCGGACCAGGGGGCCACCTCCATCTTCAGCCAGCCGTCGAAGATCATGTTGCCCCAGCTCGGCGTGGGCGACGCCACACCCATCCCCAGGAAGGAGAGCCCCGCTTCGAGCAGCATCACGTTCCCGATCCCGAGGGCCGCCGAGACGATGATCGGCGCCGCGACGTTGGGAAGGACGTGGCGCAGGATAATGCGGGTCGGCCCGGCCCCGAGGGCGCCCGCAGCCGCCACGAACTCGCGCTCCCTGAGGCTCAGCACCTCGGCGCGCACCAGCCGGCTGGTGCCGAACCACCCCGTGAGCCCGATCAGCAGCACGAGCACCCACAGGGCGACGCGGTCCCAGAGCGCGACCGCCATCAGAAACACGAAGATCCGCGGCATCGCGAGCCCGACGTCCACCAGCCGCATCAGCGCCGCGTCCACCCAGCGGCGGAAATATCCCGCCACGCTGCCCACTAGGGCCCCGAGCGTCACCGCGACGAGCATCGCGAGCGCGCCGATGCCGAGCGAGATGCGCGCCCCGAACACGAGCCGGCTCCACACGTCACGGCTGTAGGGGTCGGTCCCGAGGAGGAAGCGCGCCGACGGTGCGTGGTTGGCGAGGTGGGCGGGGTCGAGGTGCTCGATCGGGTCATAAGGCGCAATGAGGCGCGCGGCGAGCGCGAGGATCACGAAGAACGCCAGCACGAACAGCGCCGGCGCTGCCGTTGGGTGGCGCAGGAACCGCCGGCCCGCGACGCTCTTCATCGCATGGCGCCGGCTTTCCTCCACCCCGAGGAGCGCTACCAGCACGGCCCCGCCCAGCGCGAGCCACGTGGCGAATGTCACGCCCCGGGCACCCGGATCCGGGGATCGGCCCCGACGTACATCACGTCCGCCAGCAGGTTCCCGAGCACGACCATGGCGCTCGCCACCAGGGCCGCCGCCGTAACGACCGGGTAGTCCCGCTGGCCGATCGCGTCCACCGCGAGCCGGCCCATCCCGGGCCACGAGAACACCGACTCGACGAGGACCGCGCCAGTGAGCAGGAAAGGGAAGGTGAGTCCGAACAGGGTGATGAACGGGAGCAACGCGTTGCGCAGGGCATGCACCAATAGCACCCGGCGCTCGCCCAGTCCCTTCGCCCGCGCGGTGCGCACGTAGTCCTGTCGGATGACCTCGAGCATCGCGGTGCGCTGGTACCGGGCCGTGGCGGCCGCGCCGACGAGGCCGAGCGTGAGCGCGGGCAGGGCGAGATGCCAGAGGAAGTCGAGCACACAGTAGGCCGAGTCGAGCCGGGGACAGAGGACCGGGTTGCTCGGGCTGCCAGGCGGGAACCAGTGGAGCCGCTGGGCGAACACCAGCAGCAACACGAGCCCCAGCCAGAAGGTCGGCATCGAGTTGATGAACAGGGCGATGTTCCCGAGCGCGATGTCGGCGAACCGCCGCTCGCGCACCGCCTGGTAGATCCCGAGCGCGAGTCCGAGGGAGAAGTCGATCACCAGCGCCGCGAGCGCGAGCACGAAGGTGTGGGGGAGCGCGTCGGCGAGGGCATCGGCCACGGGCCGGTGCAGTGCAAACGACCGGCCGAGGTTGCCACGGGCGAGTTGCCCGAGGTACCGCACGTACTGCACCGACAGCGGTTGGTCGAGGCCGAACTGCTTGATCAGGGTGTCGCACACCTCCGGCGGGAACGGCTGCTCCTGGGACGGACCGCAGGGGGACCCGCGGGCCAGGTGTACGATGAAGAAGGTGAGCGTGATGACCGCGAAGACGATGGCGATCGACGCGGCAAGCCGCCGCACCAGCCACACGGCCACCTAGGGCTCCACGCGGTCTCGGTCCGTCAGCCGGTCGGCGGGAATGCGCCAGGTGTAGAGCAGCGCGAGCCAGGAGTCCGGCCGGATCGTCACATCCGTCACCCGCCGGTCTACGGCGGCGAAGTTCCTGGGCGCGAACAGGAAAACGGCCGGGGCATCCTGGTTCAGGACCTCGATCGCCGCACGCCACGTGCGCTTCGCTTCGGCGCGGTTCGCGGTCGCGATCGCGTGGTCGACCAGCCGCTCGAACCCGGGGTTCTCGTAGCGGCCGTAGTTGGACCCCCCGAACCCCGCCCGCGTCCAACTCTGGGGGATCCCCGACGCCGGCGTCGGGTCGGTGCTCACACCGTTGAGGAGCGCATCGAACAGGCCGGTATGGGCCCGTTCGATGAACAGGCTGTAAGCGACCTCGTCAAGCTGCACGTCGACGCCCATGGTGCGATACTGCTCTTGCAACAGCCGCGCGTACTGGCGGCGCGAGCCGCTGCTCGTGGGCACGAGCAGCCGGAAGGCGAGCGGGTGGCCATCGCGGTCGCGGATCCCGTCGCCGTCCGAGTCGGTCCACCCGAGGCGCGCGAGCCGGCGGGCGGCCTGCGCCGTATCGTAGGGCAACTCCCGCGTCTCCGGATCCCAGTACCAGTCGAGCTGCGACATCGGGCCGGGCGGCACCTTGGCCAGGTCCTCCCACACGTTGCGCAACAGTCCCTGGCGATCGACCGCCATGAGGAGCGCTCGCCGCAGCTCGCGGTCGCCGAACAGCGGGTGCGGCTTGGTCGAGTCGCCCGGTGCGGCAAGGTTGAACCCGAGGTACCCGTACACGTTGCCCTTGTACGGGTACACCGTCAGGAGGGTATCGGCCCGCGCGAGCTGCACGTTGTCGGGGGTGACCAGGACCTCCATGGCGTCGGCGTCCCCCGCGGTCAAGAGCCTGACGGACGCTTGCGGATTGGCGGTGAAGCGCCAGATGACCCGCCGGATATGGGGGCGCCCGAGGAAGAAGGTCGAGTCGGCGCGCAGCTCGAGGCTCTCGCCCGCCTTCCACGCGACGAAGCGATACGGGCCGTCGCCGACCGGGGCGCGCCCGAACGCGGCGCTGTGCCACTGGTCGCGTGGGAGCTCGCGCAACAGGTGCGACGGCAGGACGCGCAACTGATACACCGCGTCGTAGAACATCTCGGGATAGCGCTGCCGGAACCGGAACACCACCGTGAGCGAATCGCGCGTGGTCACGGCGGCGATCTGGCGCAGGTTAGGCCGGAACGGGGACGCCACCGTCGCATCGGTATACGCGTCGTAGGTAAAGGCGACGTCCGCTGCCGTCACCGGTCGGCCGTCTTGCCAGCGCGCCCGCGGGTCCAAGTGAAAGACCAGGGTCGTCGGGGCATCCCATTCCCAACGCTCGGCGAGCCGCGGTTGGAAATCCTCGTCGCCGACCGTATTGCCCGACATGCCGAGGTCCGCGAGTTTGAGGAACAGCTGTTCGGTCACATCGCGCGTGATCGACGCCTCGCTGACGGGTGGCAGCAGGATGTCGGGCTCACCGGCCGTGGCGATCATCAAGGTGCCGCAGTGTTCGCCAGTGCAGCCGCCTTTGCGGGCGCAGCCGGCGAAGAGCAGCACGCCGGCGAGCGCCGCACCGGCGCTCAGACGGACGGGCAGTCGAATGCTCAGCATGGGGCGTAACATTTCACGCCCGGACTAGCAGCGCCAGGTCCAGGCAGCGTCGCGAAAGCTGGCCGGGGACCAATGCTGGAGCGCGCTGCGCGGGGGGATCAGTCGGGCATCCCACGCCTCGACGAGCGCCGCGACCGTCTCCTCGAAGGAGACGGGTCGGCCGCAGACGGCGGCGAGCGTGGTGTCGCTGGCGGGCGCTCCCTGCTCCCGGGCGACGCGGCGCGCGAGCGCTTGCGAGCCCGCCAGGAGCACCGAGCCGTGCTGCAGCAGGGCCTTGCCGCGGCGTGCCTGCGCCGAGCCGACCAGCTTGTGACCGTCGACCAGCACCTCGCCCCCGCAGGGCGCCGCGAAGCAGGCGCCACTCCGGGCCGGCGCGGCGGGTCGTGGACCCTCGGGCGCGAGCGTCGCCTCCGCCCCGAGCGTGCGCAGCGCCGCCGCCAGCCATTCCTGAATCGCCCAATACGCCCGCCGTAGCGTGCCGAATGCCGCCACTGGCGTCACGACCGCATAGGTGACCTCATGCTCGTGCCATACCACACGCCCGCCAGTGGGTCGGCGCACGACGTCGACGCCCAGCCGAGTGATGGCGGCGCGGTCGTAGCCCGCCGCGGGTTCATTGCGCCCGAACGACAGGCACGGCGGGTCGAAGCGGTACAGCCGCAGGAACGCGCGCCCCGTGCGCTCGGCCAGGGCCAGGAGCCCTGCGTCGATGGCCATGTTGACGGCGCCGCTCGCGCCCGTCGGATCGACGAGCAGCTCCCAGCGGCGCGCGAGGCGACGGGGAGCGTCCGGGGGCGGCGTGGCGCGGCCGCCGGACGCCGCCCGCTCAGTCAGCAGCGAGCGCATACGCCTCTACCGGCGGACACACGCACACCAAGTTCCGGTCCCCGTAGGCGCCGTCCACCCGGCCCACCGACGGCCAGACCTTGTGCTGTCGCGTCCACAGCGCCGGGAAGGCGGCGCGCTCGCGGGCGTAGGGGCGCTCCCAGGCATCGGCGACCACGTCCTCCAGCGTGTGCGGCGCGTTCGTGAGCAGATTGTTGCCCCGCCGCTGCCGACCCTGCTCGACCTCGCGGATCTCCTCGCGGATCGCGATCAACGCGTCGCAGAACCGGTCCAGCTCCTCCTTCGACTCGCTCTCGGTCGGCTCGATCATCAGGGTGCCCGCCACAGGGAAAGAGACCGTCGGCGGATGGAAGCCGTAGTCGATGATCCGCTTCGCGATGTCCTCCACCTCGATCTCCGCCGACGCCCGGAACGGCCGGCAGTCGATGATGCACTCGTGGGCGACGAGGCCGTGCTGACCGCTGTAGAGCAGGGGATAATGCGGCGCCAGCCGGCGGGCGACGTAGTTGGCATTCAGGATCGCCACCTTCGTCGCCTCGACCAACCCCTCACGCCCCATCAGGGCGATGTACGCCCAGGAGATGGGCAGGATCCAGGCGCTGCCCCACGGGGCCGCGGACACCGTGCCGCAGGGCTGTTGCTGGCGCAGCGGCACCACCGGGTGGTCGGGCAGGAACGGCGCGAGGTGCGCGGCGACGCAGATCGGGCCCATGCCCGGTCCGCCGCCGCCGTGCGGGATGCAGAAGGTCTTGTGCAGGTTCAGGTGGCAGACGTCGGCGCCGATATCGCCCGGCCGCACGAGCCCGACTTGGGCGTTCATGTTCGCGCCGTCCATATACACCTGCCCCCCGTGCGCGTGGACGATCTCGCACAGCGCGCGGATCGAGGCCTCGAACACGCCATGCGTGGATGGGTAGGTCACCATCAGGGCGGCGAGCGTGTCCTTGTACTCAGCCGCCTTGGCGCGCAGGTCTTGCACGTCGATGTTGCCATGCTCGTCTGACTGGACGGGCACCACGCGGAGGCCGGCCATCACGGCGCTGGCGGGATTGGTGCCGTGCGCGGAGGTGGGGATGAGGCAGGTGGTGCGGTGCCCCTCGCCGCGCGAGCGGTGATAGGCGCGGATCACCAACAACCCGGTGAATTCGCCCTGCGCCCCGGAGTTGGGCTGCAGCGAGATCTTAGGGAACCCCGTGATCTCGGCGAGCATGTCCTCGAGTTGGCGAAACAGCGTGCGATAGCCCGTGGCCTGCTCGCGGGGGGCGAACGGGTGCAGGCGATTGAACTCGCGCCACGAGAGCGGGACCATCTCGGTCGTGCCGTTGAGCTTCATGGTGCAGGAGCCGAGCGGGATCATCGCCGTGGTGAGCGAGAGATCGCGTGCCTCGAGCCGCTTGATGTAGCGCAGCATCTCCGTCTCCGAGCGGTACCGGTGGAAGACGGGGTGCGTGAGGTAGGGCGAGCTGCGACGCAGCGCGTCGGGGATCGCGGTGTCCGCCTGGGCGCCGAGCTCCTCGACCATGAACGGCAGGACCTCGTTCAGAGAGAACGCCGTGACCAGGTCCGCGAGGTCGCCGAGCGTGGTGGCCTCGTCGAGCGAGATGCCGATCTGCGTGGGGGACGTGAGCCGCAGGTTGATGCGGCGCGCGCGCGCGGCGTCGGTCAGGCGCGGCAGCGCCCACGACTCCACCTCGATCGCGAGAGTGTCGAAGAAAGACGTGTGCACCAGCCGGTAGCCGAGGCGGGTGAGCGCCTGGGCTAAGAGCACCGTGAGGGTATGGACCCGCTCGGCGATGCGGCGCAGCCCCTCCGGTCCGTGGTACACGGCGTACATGCTCGCCATGACCGCGAGGAGCACCTGCGCCGTGCAGACGTTGCTCGTGGCCTTCTCGCGGCGGATGTGCTGCTCGCGCGTCTGGAGCGCCATGCGCAAGGCGGGGCGCCCGGCGGCGTCCTTCGAGACTCCGATGATGCGGCCGGGCACGTGCCGCTTATACGCCTCGCGGGTCGCAAAGAAGGCGGCGTGCGGGCCGCCGTAGCCCATCGGTACCCCGAACCGCTGGGAGCTGCCGACCGCGATGTCGGCCCCCCACTCGCCGGGCGGCGTGAGCAGCGTGAGCGCGAGCAAATCCGTGGCCGCCGTGACGAGCGCGCCGGCGGCATGCGCTTTGGCGCAGAAGGCGCGATAGTCCTCGATCTTGCCGTGCGTCGTGGGATATTGGAGCAGCGCGCCAATCACGCCCGGCCGGAACTCGAAGCCCAGCGGGTCGGCGACCACCGTCTGCACGCCGCGCGCTTCGGCCCGCGTGCGCACCACGGCGATGGTCTGCGGGTGGCAGCCCTCGGCGATCAGAAACATCGGGGTCGTGCCGGCCGGCACGGCCGCGACGGCTTCAGTGAGATGCATCGCCTCGGCCGCGGCGGTCGCTTCGTCGAGGAGGGAGGCGTTGGCGATCGGCAGGGCGGTGAGGTCGGCGACCATCGTCTGGAAGTTGAGCAGCGCCTCGAGTCGGCCCTGGGCGATTTCCGGTTGATACGGTGTGTACGCCGTGTACCAGCCGGGATTCTCGACGATGTTGCGCTGGATCACCTGTGGGGTGAAGGTGTGGTAGTACCCCATCCCGATGTAGGAGCGGTACAGCTGGTTTTGCGCCGCGAGCCCGCGCAGCGCCTGGAGGACCTCGCGTTCGGTGCGCCCGGGCGGGAGCGCCAACGAGCGCCGCAAGCGGATGTCGTCGGGCACGACGGCGTCGATAAAGGCATCGAGCGAGTCATATCCCAGGGTCGCCAGCATGTCCCGCGTCTCATCGGGACTGGGCCCGATATGACGCGTCACGAACCGATCGGCGGGGGTGAGCGAAGCGCGTACCGTCGGCATAGGCGGAAGGCCCGGATCGCTCCTCAGGAAAGGGTGTGGGACTGCCCCGGCTCGAGCACGACGACTTGGGCCCGACGACCGACTTGGCGCTTAAAGTCCTCGGGATCGGCCCTGATCACCTCGAACGTATTGTAATGCATCGGAATGACGGTCCGGGGTTGAACGAACTCGACCGCGCGCACGGCGTCCGCGATCCCCATGGTGTAGTTGTCGCCGATCGGGACGAGCATGGCATCCACCTGGCCCGCGAGCAGCTGCATCTCGAGCGTGAGCCCCGTATCCCCGCAATGGTACACCGTCTTCCCGCCCAAGGTGACGACGACGCCGCACGGATTGGTCGTAAAGCGGCCGGTCTCGTCGCCGTCGACCTGGCCGCCGTGAAACGCGGGGACGAGTTTCACCCGGCCGAACGGGAACTGGTGCGCCCCACCGATGTGCATGGCATGCACCGGGGCGCCGCGCTGCTCGCAGAACTGGGCCAGCTCGAACGTCGCGACGATCGTCGCCCGGTCCCGCTTGGCGATGGGGATCGCGTCCCCGAGGTGGTCCCCGTGACCGTGGGAGAGCAGCACCGCGTCGATGTGGGGGAGGCGGTCGGGCGACACCGCGGCCGCGGGATTGCCCGTCAGGAAGGGGTCGATGATGACCCGGCGCCCATCGGCTTGGAGGGCGAAGCAAGCGTGGCCGTGGAAGGTGATGGTGACCATGACCGACGCGTCATCCAGGGATGTGTTTCTTGTACGCCTCGCTGTCGAGCAGTTGCGCGAGCTCCGCCGGATCCTTCACCCGCAGCTTGATCATCCAGCCCGCACCGTAGGCATCGCGGTTCACGAGCGCCGGGTCGGTCTCGAGCGCCGTGTTCACCTCGGTCACCGTCCCCGCGACCGGGGCGTACAGCTCCGAGACGGCTTTCACCGCTTCGATCGTGCCGAACACGTCCTTGCGCGCGAAGCTCGTTCCCACCTTGGGCAGCTCCACGTACACAACGTCGCCGAGCTCCCCTTGGGCATAATCGGTGATCCCCACCTGGACGATCGCGCCGTCGCCGCCGCGCCTGACGTACTCGTGCTCGACGGTATAGCGCAGATCGGCCGGAATGTTCGCCATGCGGGGTCGCTCGCTCGCGGGGGCGTGGAACGTCGCGGCGAAGGTTACCGGAGCGTGAAACCCCTGTCAAGCCAATGGGTTGGACGACGGGAAGAGATCGGGCCGCGGCGCCAGGCCGGCGCCACCCGGCTCGACTAAGCGCAGCCGCTCGTGACCCCACGGCCGCAGATCGAGGCGCACCGCGACGGGGTCCGGGTCATCGGAGAGCCACACGAGCACGCCCCGCCGCCCGCCGCGGCCCCACGCGTCTTCGGTGGCGGCG
>Ga0209648_10005507_pt1 | contig 10841 bp, 9 predicted proteins | sample GraSoi2013_115cm_FD_185830 | JGI IMG/M metagenome (GOLD analysis project Ga0209648, IMG submission 185830) | Grasslands soil microbial communities from the Angelo Coastal Reserve, California, USA - Sample 9_17_2013_115cm (SPAdes) (version 2) | ecosystem: Environmental > Terrestrial > Soil >...
GCGGATCCGGCGCTCCGCCCACATGCACGTGGCTCAAATCGCGCAGCGTCGCCCTGTCTTCGTCGCTCATGCCCCTGGTGAAGTTCGGGTCATTTAGCCGCTGGTTGCGCGCGGACTCTGGCATATTTTGCAGCACGCGCAGCCGCTGTTGAATCGCTTGCCTGCGGTCCTGCGGCAGTTGCTGCCACTTCGGCAGGACATCATTGCGGATGTGCTCGCGCTGTTCCGGCCTCAGCTGATTCCACACCTGCGCGCGCTCCTGCAATTCCTGCCGCTGCGCGGGCGGCAAGTTTTGCAGCCGCCGATTGTTCTCCAGGACCTTCTGCTTTTCCTGCGGGCTCAGGTTGTTGAATTCTTTCCTGAAAGGCGGCGTGTACGCCGATGGAGGCCGATTCGAATTGAAACTTGGCCGCGTCGCCGTCTCGGCGCGATTTGCGTTCGAGTTCGGAGAACGGTTCGCGCCAGAGTTCTGCCGCTCGTTCTGCGCTCGCCGTGTTTCCTGCTGTTGTTGTGGCTCCCGTCTTTGCTCCTGTCTTTGCTCCTGTCTCTGCTCCTGCCTCCGTGGCTGCTCGCGCGGCGGCGACTGTCGCGGCGCCTGGCTCTGCTGTTTTGGCGGTTTATTGTCCTGTCGATTCTGCGCCAAATTCACTCGCGGTCCTTGCGCGAACGACGGCACAGCCGCCGCAGCGCTCATTGCCAGCGCCATCAACCATCCCGCGAATTGGAGTTTCCGTTTCATTTCCCGTTACATCTGCTGATTCTGGTTTGTGCTGTTTCCTTCATCGGCCTGCACCGGCTGCGGCAGATCCGTCAGCGGCGCGAAATTCGACAAAACATCAAAATTCTCCAGCACTGGCAGGTTCTGGTTTATCTTTTCGACTTCACTCGCATTCAACGCCGTCTCCGGCGTTCGCGATCCAATCCACACCATCGCCAGTACCAGCATCGACGCCGCAAACGCCACTCGCGCCGACGGCGCGAACCATGCCCACCAGCTCTGCTTCGCCGGCTCCGCCGCCACTCGCGCCCGCACGCGCACATCAAACGCCGCCGATGGCTCGATCATCGGCAATTCATCCAGCAACACGTTCACCGCGCGAAATTCGTTCACGCGCAACTGGCACGCCGCGCACGTCCCGAGGTGCTTCTCCATCTCCAGACGTTCGCCTTCCTTCAGGCGTCCGTCCACATATCCCATAATCTTCTCTTCCATCCGGCCGCAACTCATGACTTCCTTCCCTTCCTGGCCAACCTCTACTTCCTTGTCTGCTGCGCCACGCATTTGTAGTCGCAGGGCTTTAGCCCTGCTCTTCTACATCTGCTTGCCGCTTGCCACGAGCGGGGCTAGTTCCACTCGCAGCATTTCGTATGCCCGGAAGAGCAGCGATTTCAGCGCACTCTCCGAGCATCCCAAAATCTTCGAAATCTCCCCATAATCCAGCTCTTGATACTTGTGCAGCAGCACCGCCGCGCGCTGTTTCTCCGGTAACTTTTCTATCGCACGCCGGATCATTTTCCGCTGCGTCTCCTCCACCAGGTGCTGCTCGATGTTCGGGTGCTTCTCGGCGACGTCCATCGTCTTCTCGTCGCCATCCTCCGCATCCGTCGTCACCGGCGCATCCAGTGAAATTTCCATCCGCTGATAACGGTTGTCCCGCACGGAATTCAACGCCAAGTTTGTCGCGATCCGGAAGAGCCACGTCGTGAACTTTGCGCTCGGCACGTAATCTTCCCGCGCGCGGTACACTCGCAAAAAAACTTCTTGCGCCAGATCCTCCGCCTGTTCCCGGTTCCGTACCATCCGATACAGAAAATTGACCAACGGGCTCCGGTAGCGATGCAGCAGAAGCGCGAACGACTGCTCGTCGCCCGCCTTCACGTCCAGCATCAGTTGGACGTCCGACCTGGCCATAGCCGCCACACTGTATCAAACACCTGTAGTCTCAGAAAGTTGCAAATAGTAGGAGTACTTTGGAGCGAAGATACAGCGAATCTAAACGTGGAATAAATACCGCATTATCAACAAACTGACCACTCCTACAAATACCAGCAACGCCATCCGCCAATTCGGCTCCCGGTTCACCTCCGGCAGCAAGTCCGTCGCCGCTACATACAATGTGACCCCGCCCGAAAGCGGCAGCGCGTACTTCAATTGCCCCTGCAGCGAACTCGTCAGCAATACTCCTGCAACCGTCGCCGCTCCCAATAACCCCGCCGCCAGAATTGCGTTGCGCTTTCCCTGCCCGCTCGCCAGCACCACCGACGCCACCGTAAACCCCTCCGGCAGCTTGTGCAGAAACACCGCGAAAAACATCACCGCTCCCAGCCACGTCGAAACCAGGAATCCCGCCGCGATCGCCACACCATCAAAAAAAGTATGAATCGTCAGTCCCACCAGCACACTCGTCCGCGCGTGATAGTGGCTCACCTCTTCGAGATGCGTCTCCTCGCCAAAATGAAAATGCGGCGCCAGCGTGTGTTCGAACAGGTGCACCAGGAAGTAGCCAATCAAAACATACAGCAGTGCGCTCTCGCCCGACAGCCGCACCGACTCCGGTATCACTTCGACGAATGCCACCGCCAGCATGTACCCGGCGCCCAGCGCCAGAAAATATTGCAGAAATTTCCGCGGCCAATCCTTGCGAACAACAAAATATCCTCCCACCAAATTCCCCGCCGCCGCAACGAGCCCCAGCCCCGCCGCCAGCCCCGTCCGAAATGCCAGATCATGTCCCATGAAATTTTTGAGTGAGGAAGTCTACCCTGCGTCTCGAAGCGCGCTGCCTGCAGCGCCTGCCACATCTTGGAATCTCATTCCGCTCTTCTCTGTGAACTCTGTACCCTCTGCGAACTCTGTGTTAATTCCTAGCTTTTATTCCTTACCTCTTTACTTCCTTTCTCATCCTGAATGCCGAAAAAGAATCACATCCCCCTCTTGCACCACGTACTCTTTCCCCTCCAGCCGCACCTGCGCCTTCTCCCGCGCCGCCGCCAAACTCCCCGCCGCCAGCAAATCATTCCACCGCACCACTTCCGCCCGTATAAAACCCTTCTCGATGTCGCTATGAATCGCCCCCGCCGCCTTCACCGCCGTCGCGCCCTTTCGAATCGTCCACGCCCGCACTTCCGGCTCCCCCGCCGTGAAAAACTGGATCAGCCCCATCAAATCATAAGTCGCCCGAATCAACCGGTTCAGCCCCGGCTCCTTCAATCCATACGACGCCAGCAGCTCCGCCGCCTCTTTCTCATCCATCTCCGAAAGTTCCGCCTCCAGCCGCCCGCAAATCGCCACCACCGCCGCGTTCGGCCGCCCCTGCAACGCGCTCAATTTGTGCCGCTCCACCGCTGTGTCCAGCTTGTCCGCTTCGTCGTCCCCCACGTTCAGCACATACAGCACCGGCCGTGCCGACAAAAACAAAAATCCCCCAATCGACTTTCTCTCCTCCGGCGTCAACTCGAGTTCCCGCAGCGCCTTCTCCGCCTCCACATGCGCCTTGCATTTTTCCAGTGCGCCCTTCTCAATCTCCAGAATCGGATCGCGCTTCTTCTTCAAATCCTTATCCACGCGCTCCAGCCGCCGCGTAATCTGATCGTGATCCGAAAGCATCAGTTCCAGATCCAGATTCGTCGCGTCGCGCAGGGGATCAACGCTCCCCTCCGAATGCGGCACCGATGGATCGTCAAACACGCGAATCACATGCGCGATCACGTCCACTTCGCGCAATTGCGCCAGCGCATCCCGCATGCGCTCCTTCTGCATCCCGCCCAAATCCACGTAATTCACGGTCGCATACGTAATCTTCTTCGGGCTATACAGCTTCGCCAGCTCCACCAGCCGCGGCTCCGGCACCTTCGCCACGCCAACGTGCGTCGCCGACGCCCCGCCCTTCCCCTCGACGTGCGCCTTCGTCAATATCCGAAATAGCGTCGTCTTCCCAACCTGTGGTAGTCCAATTATTCCCGTCTGCACTCCAGCCCTTTCAATACGCTATTTTCCGTCCGCACAAACCAATCATCCTAGCACACCCCTCAGATTACCCCTCCGCACCCCGTGGCTAGGCCTCTGTAGGGTCCGTCTTCCTAGGCGGACCGCTGTTCCATCCAAACCGAGCGCTTCCCCGCGCCAATGGGTAGTGTTGCAGTTCCCGAACCGCAGCCTTTTAATTTCGCTCCAGCTTGCAACCCTGCCGTTGGCGCATGGGACCGAGAACGCCAGTAACCACTTCGTTTTCAAGGCAATAGATTGTCGTCTGGCCACCCTAACCTGCGTTCCAAGCTCTCCTGCATTTCCTATGCCCCTTGGCTGGTCACTGAGGCTGCCGTTGTAACCTCCATGTCCCGAATCACTTTCGACTCAAAAAAGTACCTAAGTACCGAATTAACTGGACTTTTTGTTTCTCAGCCCTCCATCCTATATCCAGTGAAGAAAAATCGAATCCTTCTCGTGGACGACAACGACGACTTCCGCGCCGTGTTCCAGGAAGGCTTGGAATGCCACGGGTTTGAAGTGGTACCCGCCGCCACCGTAAACGAAGCGTTGAAACTTATTTCTACCGAAGACTTCGACGTGCTTCTCTCCGACCTGCAGATGCCGGATGCTGCTGATGGATTTACCGTCATCAGCGCTATGCGCCACACACAGCCCAATGCTGTTACGCTGCTGCTCACCGGCTACCCAGCGCTTCGTGAGGCCACGAATGCCATCCTCCTCCAGGTGGATGAAGTCCTTGTGAAACCTGTTGGCGTGGCCGAGATAACTGAGATAATCCAGAAAAAGCTCTCGAAACCTTCGACTCGCGTGGCGATCGACAAAGAGCGCGTTGCCACTATTCTGGAGCGTGATACGGGTCCAACCATCTCCAAGTGGATGTCTCGCGTGCAGTGCGACGAGGAAATGGCGGCCATCTCGATGAGCTGCCAAGAGCGTACTGGTTATCTCGCGCTGCTCTTGGGCGATCTTGTCCATCGCCTGCGGCTTGTTCCCAATGCCAAAGTTCTCATTTCCAGCGCCGCACACCGGCACGGCATTCTGCGACGCACGCAAGGCTACTCTATCGCCATGGTGGTGGAAGAGTCGCGAATCTTACAGGTCAGCATCTTCAATACTTTGCAGAACAATCTGGGAACCGTGGATTTCAGCACGGTGCTTCTCGACGTGATGACCATCGCGGACGAAGTGGATTCGCAATTGAAGCAGGCGGTGCTCGGTTTCATGGAACCCCTGGCTGCGACATTGACAAGTCTGCCTGCCCAATCCGCCACAGCCTAGTGAACCAGTAAAAAATTCTCGTTCCGAACGCACTCCATGAGCATGCTTGAAGGCCTGCGCTCTATCGGCCGCGTTCCCCGCGAACGATGGATATCTCCCCCCGGAATTGTTAATCTACCTCGCCGTTTCCGGAATGGAGCTACAGTGACCGCGACATCCGCAGCCCTCTCCTTTGACCTTTCTGAAGCCACCAAGTACCTCGCCGAACGCGACGAACGCCTGAAGCGTTTGATCGAGGAAACACTCCCGTTTCAAATCGACGTCGCGGACGCCCAATCTCCTTACGAAGCCCTCCTCGAATCCATCGCCTATCAATCCATCTCCGGCAAAGCCGCCGCCACTATCTACGGCCGCATCAAGGCCCTCAGCTCGAACGGCCGCGCTCCCACTCCGCAAGAAATGCTCAAGCTGCGAAAGCCCGTCCTCCGCAAAGCCGGTCTCTCCGGCGCGAAAGTCCTCGCCATGAAAGACCTCGCCCAAAAAACCATCGACGGCGTCGTCCCCTCGTTCGAAGAAGCCCAAAAGCTCTCCGACGAGGAACTCGTCGAACGTCTCGTCTCCGTCCGCGGTATCGGCGCCTGGACCGTCGAAATGTTCTTGATCTTCCGCCTCGGCCGCCCCGACGTCCTCCCCATCCACGACCTCGGCGTCAAAAAAGGCTGGTCCGTAACCTACGGCAAAAAGCATATGCCCAAGCCCAAGGAACTCCTCGCCTTCGGCGAGCGCTGGCGCCCCTATCGCACCGTCGCCAGTTGGTACATGTGGCGCGCCTTCGAGCGCGCCGGCTACGCCACCACCAACAAAATCCGCCCCCCCAAAGTCCGCAAGCGCAAGCCCTCCAAAGCTGTCCATCCCAAGCGCCCCCGCCGCAAGCGCCTGTAGGGGCCGGGTTTCAGCCCGGCTCTTCTCCGTTGTAGTGGCCGGTCTTTAGCCGGCAGCCTTCTCCCCGCGCTCTTCTCCCGGTCCCTTCCGTCCTTCGAGCGACTCCTTTCGCAACGTTTTCCACAAATTTCCCTTGACTTTCCTCTACTCCCTGCTATACTTATTATTGTAGATAACAGCATGTGGAGTGCGGGAGCTTGCTCCCGCTTTTCTTCTCGACGGCCTGGCTGTCCCAGTATCAGTCCCCGCGACAAAGGAAAACGTGCCCTTTAGAATCAATCATTTACGAATTGCAAATTCCGTAAGTCTTTTCTTTTGATATTCATGCAAAATGGTGGGGGGGGGTAGCGGGGCACCTTCGACATTCTTTGGCTCCTCTTTGCGCTCTCTCAACAAAGAATGAAGAGCAAGCCTTTTTAATTCAAACAGTTACGCACTCTTTCTTAAGAATGCCGGGTGCGGGGGGGTAAGCACAGATCAAAGGGCCGGACCGCCTATCACCTGGCAGCTAGCTCTCCTACCATCAAGTACATTGCGGCAAAACCGGCCAGCAGCACCCCGCTCTCCAGCGAAACGGAGATCCGGTGCAACCGCCCAAACTCCGCCAGCAAAGGACTATCCGCCGCCGTCGCCTGGATCGACCCCATCTGCACCCGCAGCGCCGCCATCTTAGGGCTGACCGCATGCTGCGACACCACCGTGAGCAAGATCATCAACGCGACGCAAAGCGCCGCCGGCGTCGCCAAACTCGCAAACGTCCGCGTTCGCAACAATCGAGCCAACAGAATCGCAATCCCGCAAACTACCCCGATCATGTGCATCCACCAGAGCCCATACCCAACTATGGCTCCGGCAGAGTCCCGGCTCGCCAGGATCCGAAACGCCCCTGGCGCCATCACAAAGCTCAGGAACACATCGCTCCCCAGCCACACGCTCAAACCTAGAAACTCGATCGTACGAAGCAAGGTTGACATGAAGAGATTTTAGCTAGAATAGCTTTTGGCGTGGAAAAAAAGATGGTGGCCCATCCAGTGCCATTCTTGAACACGCCAAGGCGCTGCCAGCCTTTATTCAGCGGTTCGGAACGCGAGTCGACTAGCTTGGAATGGGGTGAATATGGGTGAATTTTCCATCTTTCACTGGGTAATCGTTCTCGTGTTAATGCTGTTTCTCACCGGAATACCTCTCTTCTTGGCCTTCTGGATCGGCAAGAAAATTGGTGACCAGCGCGGATACATTCGGGGTTACAAGGAAGGTCAGCAATCAGTACCAGGACAGTGAGCGTTCAGTTGCCATGAGATAATTGGGATGGTGGGCGACAAAGGACTTGAACCTTTGACCTCTCCCGTGTGAGGGGAGCGCTCTAACCAACTGAGCTAGTCGCCCGTTTCACGCATCACGACGCCGCGAAGCGTCATCTATTTGTAACAGGAAGGGCCCGGGTTTTCAACACATGCCGACTGCCACATCCCAAGTCGTCTCGCAGCTCCAGCGCTCCATCGCGCGCGTCATCTACGGCAAGGAAGACGCCATCCAGCTCGCGCTCATCACCCTGTTCGCGCGCGGTCACCTGCTCATCGAAGACGTTCCCGGCGTCGGCAAGACCACTCTCGCGCAGGCTCTCGCAAAATCCTTCCATTGTAGCTTTCAGCGCATCCAGTTCACGTCGGACCTGCTCCCCAGCGACGTCCTCGGCGTCAGCGTCTACAATCCCGAATCGCGCGAATTTGAATTCCGCTCCGGCCCGATTTTCGCCAACGTGGTCCTCGCCGACGAAATCAATCGCACCACGCCGCGCACGCAATCCGCTCTTCTCGAAGCCATGAACGAAGCGCAGGTCACCGTCGACGGCAAAACGCTTCCGCTGCCGCAGCCGTTTCTCGTGATCGCCACGCAAAATCCTGTCGAGCATCACGGCACCTATCCCCTGCCGGAATCGCAGCTCGACCGCTTTCTGATGCGCATTAAAATGGGCTATCCCTCGCACGAAACGGAAAAGGAAATTCTGCGCAAGCGCGTTGGCGATAATCCTCTCGATTCGCTCGCTCCGGTCGCGGATGTCAACGATGTGCTGGCCATGCAGGACGCCGTTGCACACGTCAAAGTCGACTCCAGCCTGCACGATTACGCTCTCGAGATCGTCAATCGCACTCGCAAGAGTGAGCAGCTCGCTTTGGGCGTCAGCCCGCGCGGCACACTCATGCTCCAGCGCGCCGCGCAAGCCCGCGCCTACCTTGATGGCCGCGACTATTGCCTCCCCGACGACTTCAAACAGCTTGCGGTTTCCGTTTTCTCTCACCGCGTTGTCACCAGTTCGCGCCACGCCTCGCTGCAGAAAAAATCGGAAACCACCGATTCCGTTCTTCGCGAGATCGTCGAATCCGTTCCCGTTCCTTTGTGATCGCCCGCTGTGCGCGTGCTCTCGACCATCTCGCAACTCTGGGCCAAGGCCGATCGCCCCGCCGTGCGCGCGTTCCTTCTCTCGATCACCGCGCTCACCGCGGCGCTCCTTCTGGCGCTGTATTCCGGCGCCGCTGCGGAACTCGGGCAGCGCGCGCTCGCCAGCACTTCCGCGCTTGCCGCGCTCGCCATCGCCGGCTGGGTGGGTGTGGCGCTCGTTCCCATCCTGGCGAAGCGCACGCCGCTCCGCTGGCTCGGTTACAAATTGGAGTACCGCATCACCCTCGAGGGTTGGATTTATCTCGGCGGGATCATTCTTGTGGCACTCGCGGCGCTGAACACCGGAAACAATCTCCTCTTCCTGATTCTCGCGAGTCTTATCGCCGTCTTTTTGTTGTCCGGCATTCTCTCTTCCATAACGCTCTCGGGCATCGCAATGCGCCTCGTTTTGCCCGAACATATTTTCGCCGGCCAGCCGGTTCGCACTATGGTCGAACTCGAAAATGAAAAGCTGACGCTGCCTTCGTTTTCGCTGCGCGTCGAGGCCGCCAGGACAAAACAGGCGGCCCAGGCCGCCGCCATTCTCGAAACGCCGGTCTACTTTCCTTATCTTCCAAAACATGACCGCGTGCAGCAAACCATTCCCGTGACCTTTCCGCGCCGCGGCGTCTATCGCCAGGAAGCTTTCCGCATCGTCACTCGTTTCCCCTTTGGCTTCCTGCGCAAAGCGCGCCAGCTGAACTTGAAAACGCAAGCACTGGTCTACCCATCCGTGGAACCGACCGCTGAATATCTGGAAATCCTGCCCGGCCTGCAGGGAGCTCTGGAAAGCCTAACCAAAGGCCGCGGTCAGGATCTCTATGCGCTGCGGGAGTACCTCCCCACGGATAGTGCGCGCCACGTTCACTGGAAAGCTTCCGCACGCTCCGGTTCATTGATGGTCCGCGAATTCACTCGCGAAGACGACTGCCGTATCTTGCTGGTTCTCGATCCTCATCTTTCCGCCGAAGAATCCGCCAGTCTGAAACCGGGAAGCTCTGCAATGAACGAACGCTTCGAGCGCGCCGTCACTATCTGCGCCAGCCTGGCCTGGCATTTTTACGAAAACAATTCTTTGCTGCAATTCCGGAGCGCCGGAGTGGAAACTGCTCTAGCTCCCGCCGACGAACTCATTTTCGCAATTCTCGAGCACCTGGCGATCGCGCAGCCTCTGCCGCCCGATCCCCACCAATCGCTCATGGCCGATCTCGCCTCCTCGCCCGAACTTTTCAAGATCATCGTGACCAGCCAGCCCCACGGCTCCGTCCCCGCCTCCGTGTGGAGCTCCTCCTACGTCGTCTTCCTCGACGACCCGGCCGGCTGAGTTCTGCAGCCATCTTTGTAGTGGCGCAGCATGCTGCGCCACCACAACTGGGACTCCACCGTTCCAAGCGAAGTCAGGGATTTAGCTTCACTCCACAACAGCCGGAGTGAGCTGTGCGAGAATGTGCCAGCACTATGCTGAACCGCCGCGAGCTCGCCACATTTCGCAAACAACTGCTCGGATGGTTTCGCGAATTCCAAAGGGACCTGCCGTGGCGCCGCACCAAGGATCCCTATCGCATCTGGCTTTCGGAAATCATGCTCCAACAAACTCGCGTTGCGGCAGCGATTCCTTATTACGAGCGATTTCTTCAGCGCTTTCCGGATGTTCACGCGCTCGCCGCGGCGCCGCAGGAAGAAGTGCTGCGACTCTGGTCCGGTCTCGGGTATTACAGCCGCGCGCGCAATCTGCAAAAAGCCGCGCAGCAAATCGTCGCGAAGCATGAGGGAAACTTTCCGACGCGATTGGATGATGCCCTCGCATTGCCCGGCATCGGAAACTACACTGCCGCCGCCATTCTGAGCATCGCCTTCGGCGAAAAACACGCCGTACTCGACGGTAATGTCGCGCGCGTCCTTGCGCGTCTCGGCGCAATTCAAGGCGACCTCCGCGAGCCGCATCGTTGGCAAGAGTTGCAAACATCTGCCGATGAACTGCTGGAATCCAAATCGCCGGGCGATTGGAATCAAGCCATGATGGAACTTGGCGCAACGCTGTGCACTCCAAAATCGCCGCAATGCCTGCTCTGCCCGGTCGCACAATTCTGCGAAGGGCGCAGGCTTGGCCTCGCCGAATCCTTGCCCGAAAAAAGGAAAAAACGCGCCACGGTGGAAGTCATTCTGGCTATTGCGGTTTTCGCGGATAAAAAAGGCGAGACTTTTCTCCTGCCGCCGCCGAAAAATACAAGTGAGAAATCCACGGCCGATC
>Ga0209648_10005509_pt1 | contig 10837 bp, 10 predicted proteins | sample GraSoi2013_115cm_FD_185830 | JGI IMG/M metagenome (GOLD analysis project Ga0209648, IMG submission 185830) | Grasslands soil microbial communities from the Angelo Coastal Reserve, California, USA - Sample 9_17_2013_115cm (SPAdes) (version 2) | ecosystem: Environmental > Terrestrial > Soil >...
CTTCCACGGCAATTTGTTCCGCGACCAAACTCCCCGAGCCGGCGTTCCAACGGCCTTTTACGTTGATATTCAAACGCGGATTGTCCGCACGTTCGGCCAAGTCCCAGCGATGGATCTGCCGGGCACGCGCTTGCACGGAGAACGCCCAATCTCCCGGCTCATCTGCCACTGCGCTCCCGCTCTTCGCTGTTGCGTCCAGTGCGAATACCCCGCGTGCTCCATAATCCTGCCCGCTGAAAAGCCGGAAGACATCTGCCAACGATGCCTCGCTCCAATGCAAGGTTATCCCCGCCGGCTGCAGCCGCGCCGAGGTCCCCGCAACATCACCCCGCACGGTGATCGTTCCCGCTGATTGCAGCGAAACGCCACTGCGCCAGGGCTGCGCCTCCAATTGCAATTGCCACCGCCCTGGCGACACCTGTTCCACGCTTCCCGAAACATTCGTGAAGGCAAACAGCTGCTTGTCTTCCTCTGCCTTGAAATTGATGCGGCCATCATCGAATTCAATTCTTTCGAGGTGATTCACGGGAGCAACCGGGGAGGGCGGCCCATACACTCGCGGATTCTGTGCGGGATTGGACTTTGCCGGCGGCAGCCACCTCTCGAGGTTCCAGCGGCCTTCTGCATTCCGCACCAGAATCAGGCTTGGCTTGCCGAGGGACATGGTCCCAAATTCGAAATGGCCACGGAGCAGGCCCATCCAGCGCAAGCCCGCGCCCATGCGTTCGGCGCGAAGAAAATATTCGTAGCCGAACGCGGGATCTTCGCCGACGGTCACACTGTCGGCATTCAGGTGCGGACGGGGCAGAATCCGCACATCAAAACTGCCGACCTCCACGGACCGCCCAAAAGCTCTCTCCAAATGCGCAACCAGATAGGCATGCACACGGTGGGTGCGCACAAGAAACGACACCCCGATTTGCAAGGCGATCAGCAAGCCCACCATCGCCAGCGCCGGTTTCCACCACTTTCGCAGTATGGTCATCTCGCTCGGAAGTTTCGCAGACTCACGCGGAAAAAGGTAGGGGCGAGCCTTGATGCTGAACGGAGCGACGGGCTTGCTCGCCCCTATTTTCCTTATGCCGGCTTGGAGTCTTAATGCACGGTATGAAGCATTCGGCTCCAGCGCGTTCGCGACGGGAGATGCGTGAGTGTTTGAACGATGCCGGCCAATCGCGACCAGAAGGTGCTTTCCCCGGTGTAGTCACTGCTTTTCGCTTCCACCGACCAATAAATCAAAAAGGGCCGGCCCATGATGGCGTCACGATCGACGAATCCCCAGTAGCGGCTGTCGAGGCTGCGATCGCGATTGTCGCCCATCACAAAGTATTTGCCGGGCGGAACGACGATTTCATCTCCGCGCATGTATTGCCGCATTTCATGCGCCCATTCCGGCTGCATGGCAGAGGTGATCAACTGGCTGCGCGGCGGGGGAAAGTTGTAATTCAAAGGGTCGTAAGGGGCGCCCGAATCGTGCACCACATAAGGCTCCTGAAGGGCTTTCCCGTTGATGTACAACGTCTGGTCGACCACCCTCACACGATCGCCAGGCAGACCGATGACCCGCTTCACAAAATGCTGGTGATCGGCGTAGGGATATTTGAAGACAATAATGTCGCCCCGTTGCAGTTGCCGGTAAGGCAGTAATTTTTCATACCAGGCGCCATTTCCGCCGAAAATGAACTTGTTCACCAGCAGGTGGTCGCCGATCAGCAGCGTGCTCTCCATCGAAGCCGAGGGAATCTTGAAGGCCTGCACGACAAAGCTAGTCCCGAACAGCGCCAGAATCACCGTGACGAGCAGAGATTCAAGGTATTCGGAAATCGTCGTCTGGTGCGCAGCGTGCTCCTGCTTTTTTTCCTGCGCCTGTTCCTCGATCTGGGTTTGTGTCTCTTCCGGCATTCCGCCTCAGCCTTCCGTTTCCATATGCTCAAGTTGTGCCAGCGCGCTCCGAGCGGCGCGTTGCTCCGCCTCTTTCTTGGTGCTGCCCTTGCCCGTCGCCATACATTCTCCGTCGACCCACACTTCAATCCAAAAGACTTTCTGGTGGTCCGGTCCACTCTCTCCCGCCATGCGATATTCCGCGGGAGGCCGGCCTCGTCCCTGCAGGAATTCCTGCAATGCTGATTTGCGATCGGACTCCGCGATGCGCTCACCGCGCTCCTCGAGCGCTTGCTCAAACAAAACGCGCCGCAAGACTTCGCGCGCGGCACCGAGTCCGGTATCAAGATAAATCGCGGCGACCACTGCTTCGAAGGCGTCGGCCAGGAGGGTCTGCTTTTCCCTCCCGCCGGTTTTCTCTTCTCCGCGCCCCAGCCGCAGATGTTCCCCCAGCCGCAGTCGCCTGGCGGCCGCTTCTAGGGAGCCCGCGTTCACGATCCTGGCGCGGCTCTTTGAAAGCTGGCCTTCGCTCCACTCTGGAAAATTCGCCAGGAGATACTCGCTCGCCAGCAGCTCCAAGACCGCGTCCCCTAGGAATTCGAGCCGCTCATTGTCCCGGGGAAGCAAAGGGTTGTCGGCCAGTTCCGCGCCTGCTGCGCGCAACTCAGGCACCGCCGAACTGTGTGTCAGCGCCCTTTCGAGGAGTTCTCTTGCCGAAAACTTGTACCCGAGACGCTCCTCCAACGCGGTGTCGTCAATCCGGACGGTCTCTTCCATAGTCCCGGTGCGGCGGCCTGGCTCACTTCGGCGCGCTCAGTTGCGTCGCGCCGAGCTTCTTCGCTTCTTCCGCCAGAGTCTTGCATGTGCCCTGCAAACTGCTCTGCATTCCCGCGCACTTGTTAAACGCTGCGACCGCATCATCAAAGTGCGAGGCCTTCTGATTGGCCATGCCCAGCAGATAGAAATTCACCGGGTCGGGACTCGGATCGAGTTTCACGGACTGCTCGAGTTCCGGGATTGCTTCGGCAAACTTTCCTCGCCGCACATATACCAATCCCAGCCCGCTATGCGCCGAAGCCAGCGTCTGGTTCTTTGCTTTGTCAAAAGCCTCATCCGTCAAATTGGGCGGCTTCGGCAGCGCGGGCGTAATCTCGATCGCTTTCTTCGAGTACGTCTCGGCCTTCTCCAGTTGCTTTGCGGGATCGGCTGAGGTCGCATTGAGCGCGCGCGGAATCGTCTGACCCAAAATGGCAAGCGTGGTGACGTCATTGGGAGTCAGCTCGATGGCTTTCTCCCCTGTCTCGATCATCTTTTGTACTTGCCCGCTCTGGAGGTAGGCCATCGTCAACGTGGAAAACACGACTGGCCTGTACCGACTCTGCGGGTATTTCTGGTTAAACGCCTCTCCCAGTTCAATCCTCTTGTTCAGATCCGTGGACGGCACATCCTGAAACGCCTTGTACGCCGCATCTTCTTCCGCGTTCACCGGCGCCGGAGCATCCAGCGTCAAAGGAGTGACATCCGGAGTCTTCGACTTGTCGCTCTGCTTGGCGGGCGGCTGGCTCTGGCCGCCCTGGCCGCCCTGCGATCCTTGTCCGTATTTCGCTGCGGTGGTCCCGGCGATGGAAAGCGACAACACCGCAAGCGCCGCCGCCTGCAAACAAATCATGCACTTTCTTTTCATCCCTTTTCTCCTACTTTTGTTCTTCGCCCGGAGCTCGAGCCCATACCGATCTCAATAGTGAACGGAACGCCCACAATCAACGTTCACCTTGGCTCACGGCCGCGCCAAGGGCTTCTCCGCACTAAAGGCCGCTAGTCCTCTCTGCGCCGCCTGCTTTGCCTGCTCCGGACCTCCCTGCACCGTCAGTGCGGATTCATACTCCACCTTCGCCACCGATGGATTCCCTTCGTCATCGTAAATCCGCGCCAGGTAAACGTGCGACCACGCGAGCACCATGGGGTCTTGGGCCGCCGCGTGCTCGCCGGCAGTCAGGCGCCCGAATACCTGTTTGGCCCTTGCCGCGTCGTGATCCAGCAGCGCCACCAATCCAATTCCGTACCACGCCCGGGCCTGGTCCGGATACTTCGTCAAGACCTTTTGAAATGAAGCCTCCGCAGCGCGCGGATTTTTTTCCGAGATGCGGCGTTCTCCTTCGGTCAGCGCCGCGATCACCTCGTCGTCATTCGGTACCGTGGTTGGCGCGGCCCTTCTCCGCCGTGCCACTTCTTCGCTCGCCGCCTCGTCTTCCGGCTGAGCCGTCTGGACCGGCGCGAATTTTACCGTTGCGAGCCGTTTGGCTTCCGTCCCCGCATCGATGGCTCTCACCAAATCCGGAAAAAAAAGCTTCATGGACGGTTCCGAGTTCTCGAATTTGGGCAGCACGCCGAAGAGCGGCTTCACCAGCACATAGCCATCTTCATCATCCCGGCTCATCGCTGCTTCTCTCTCGCCGGGTGACATGCGCTTCAACTTCAGTTCCACGGCGCGAACAATGCATTCCGCAAAGTAAGAAGCAAAATCGTCTTTCAATTCCGGGGCGAGACGTGGCGCGGCGGCGGCCTTCTCAAACAGCGGCCGCTTCACGGCAATCACATGCGGGTACGTCAGGGGCAGCGGATCCAGCAGGAAGTGCAGGAACGCATGGCGCACCACGTCCGTTGGAATCTCTTCGCCCCCGCTCAGCACCAGCGCGTAGTGATCGCCGAAATTCCGCACGTTGGTGATTCGTCCCACCAGCGGCTCGACAACGATCATAAACGTCCGCGGCCCGGATGGTTCCAGGATTTCGCGCAGATATCCCGTCGAGATAAACACGACCTGCGAGACGGAATCATGCAGCCGCTCGACTTCGCGGTTATAAACCGGCTGCACCTGCCGCCACATGGCTCCGATTTTCTGTTCCTGGTAGTAATTCGAAAGGATTTCGCTGAAGCCCTCGAGGGCAATCACTTCCGGCGGCAATTCATTCCGCCTCAAAACAGGTTGAAAGGCGGGCGCGGGCCCCGACACCAGGCCAAACCACAAATACCTCGAAAGTGTCGCTCCGGGGTCCCGCAGTTCGTGCTGTCTGTAGAATTCCCGAACGGCGCCCACCGCCGGCCCCTGCTGCTGCCGCAACCGTTCTCTCATTTGCGCCCGGAACGCCGTCCAGTTGTCGGAGTTGACGTTGGATTCGAAACCCGCGGCAAGCAGCGCGCACATGGTGGTGAACATCGCTTCGTTGCCGTCCACACTCACAGTGCTCGGCGGCGCAGTCCGCGGACGTGCCACCGGCGTCTGGGCGGGTGGCGAAGATTGGGTTTGCACTTGCGCTGGGGTTGGCGCCTGGGCCTGTCCTGCCGCCGGCAACGCTATCGCCGCGCACAAGCCAAACAACGCCATCAGTCGTCGAAGTTTTTTCATGCCTTTTGCCGCAGCCCTGACTCGGCCCAGTTGCTGTCTCTATTTCCGCTTCTGGCAGTTCTCAGCATGGAAGGGGATATCTGGGCGCGGTCGATGTCCTGTTGCCATGGCACGGCATCTTTTCAATTTACCGTCGCCTATCGCTTCCGTCAAGGAATCGCGGCATTCTCTTACCTGCAATTCGTAGCAACGCTTGCCCCTGCTCTTCGCATCTGCTAACAGTGAAGATGCGCCCAAACCCCGCGGGGGACGGCTCGCTTCCATGCTTCGGCCTCTCATGAAGAAAATGCCTCTTTTGCTGGGTCTCTCGCTCGTTGGAACCGTTTCACCATTTTCTCTCTTTGCCCAGCTCGTTCGCGAGAGCCCGGCGCCCGCACAACAGACCACACCGCAAGACAAGAACGCCGCCTCACAAAGCCCTCCCGGAAAGAAGCGAATTTCCCAGGAAGTCCAAATCACCGGTGAAGCGCTCTGGCTGGATTCTGGCATTGACATTCAGGCCGGCGAGCACGTTCTGATCACCGCTAGCGGAAAACTCCGTTACGCGGACGTGAAGGACGAGAACGGCCCCGACGGCCTCCCTCGCGGCTTCAAGGACCTTCTCCGCATTCTGCCCTTCAATGAGTCGGGACGCGGGGCACTCATCGGCCGCATCGGCGATAAGGACACCGCGCAGCCTTTCCTGATCGGCGCGCGCCGCGACGTTGTTGCTCCCGTCTCCGGGCGCCTTTTCATCGGCATCAACGAGGCCGGCGATGACACCGGTGCGGGCACGTACGTTGTTCGCATCGAGGTCTACACACCTGAAGGCGGCACCAATCGTGTCGTCGCCAAGCAGGTCAACTCCCTTCCGGGAATCGACAAAAATCTCTTCGCGAAGATCCCGCGCCGCGTCAGCGACAAAGACGGCAATCCCGGCGACATGGTCAATTTCCTGATCCTTGGCTCGGAAGCCGCCATGCAGCGCGTCTTCACCACCGCCGGCTGGGTCAAAGTGGACGCCGACGTCCGCGGCACTGTTCTCCATGGCATCCTCGGCAGCCTTTCCAAAGAATCCTACGTGACCATGCCGATGAGCCAGCTCTACCTCTTCGGCCGCCCGCAGGATTACGGCTGGGCTCACGCCGAACCCATAAGCGTCGTCAGATCGCGCAACCATTTGCGCGTCTGGAAAGCGCCTCAACAGGTCAAAGGCGAAATACTGTGGATCGGCGCGGCAACGCACGACATCGGATTCGAACGCGATGAGCGCAACAACGGCATCACCCACAAAATCGATCCCGACGTTGACTTGGAACGCGACTACGTCGAAAAAACTCTCACTTCCACTGGCCTCGTCGCCGAGGCCTCTCACTTCCTTCCTGAAAACCCCTTGAAGGAAGCCAAAACCGCCACCGGCGGCACTTTTCATTCGAACGGCCAGGTTCTCATCCTAAAACTCGACGAATCCGCTATCAGTCCTTGAAAAAGGCTCCTCCTCCCTGTTCCATTTAGCCGGCGTGTTGCTCCTCGACAGATACTGCGAACAGCAGCGTCCCAACGAGTCCAATGATCCCCGCCGCCACAAAGGGAACTTCTGGACGCATTTTCCACAACAAGCCGCCAATTGCCGACGCGGGCGTGATCGACAAGCTGCGAACCAGGTAATACAGCCCCACGGTGCGGGCGCGCAACTGGCGTTCGGCGAAGTCCACGATCATTGCTTTGCGCGACGGTTCGCCAATCTCTCGCAAACCCCCGATCACGAAAGCGAAAATCAACCCACTGAAACCGCGCGAGAGAATAACAGCTATGGGAAACAACGCAAAACAGAAGAATGTGGCGATCACAAATGGTTTCCGTCCCACTCGATCCGCGACTTTTGCCGATGGCAAATAAATGAGGATCGCCGTCGCCAATTGAATCGCTACGAGTATCCCGTACCTCGGAATCGTGATCCCGCTGACGCTTGTCACGTACAGGACCACAAAAATATCCGCCATTCCTTCGCACGTTCGAATCACGATGTCGGAAACCAGCAGCCGCTTCAGTGTGGGGTGAAAGGAGCTCCACACGCCGCTCATTTTCACCGTATCGCGGGGCGCGACAGGAAGACGCAGCGAAAACAACAGCGCTACTGCAGGCCCCGCCAGCGCGAGTGTGATCACAAGACCGGTTCGAATGCCTCGCTGCAGACCGAGGGCGCCAATCATCGCGCCGCCGATAAGCGGGGAGATCACCATCGGAATGCGCTTAAGCATGGACTGAATCGTGAACCCCATCGCGCGGCGTTCCTTCGGCAACGCATCGCCAATCGTCGCGAAGATGGCGGGCGATCCCATCGCCTGCCACGACATGACGAAGGCCAGCCCCAGAAAGAGGTAGGGCCAGGTAGGACTCGCAAGATAAATGAGGTAGCCCGCGATCGCGGCCGTCAGAAAGGTCAGGAAGGCTCGCCGACGGCCCCAATGATCCGCGAGCCAGCCGCCTGGGTATTGGTAGATGGCATCGAAGAAATCTTCCGCTGTGCCGAACAACCCTACTGCCGCGACGGTCGCTCCAAGCGATTCGAGATATTTGGGAAGAAACTTTTTCCAGAGTTCCTCTCCCAGCCCCACCAGAAACACCGATCCCGAAGCGGCAGCAACGTTGCGTTCGATCCCTAGAGAGTCTGCAATTTTTTTCTGGATGCGTCCCCCGGACTCGCTACTACCCAGTGGTCACTTGCCTTTTTTCTGCTTCAGCGAAAGGCTCCCTCGGGCTTTCCGCGCTTCACCATCTCCTTGCAGTAAGCATATAGCGCGTCGTAAACAATCCACTCGGCCGCGTTGATTTCGTGATCGTTCCGGAAATTCAAATGGCGGAATCCTTCGGCAATGGCATTCAGCCCGGCCCCCTCTGGTTGGTGCCACAACGTATTGTCCGTATCCGCGCCATTCACAATTTTTCCAAGCAGCACCAGGGCCGCATCGCCCGTCAGATTGTATTTCTTCAGAATGGCCTCAAAAGAACATTCCTTCCCGTGGTGTCCAAGCTCCACGGCGGGAACATCGAATGGCGTCGCCCCCAGTCTTTGCGCCTCGCTCATCACTTGCTCCGCCGGAACAAAATAAAATTCTGACGCCGGGTCCACAAACTTCCGGATCAGCCAGGGGCACGCCACTCGATCTACTTTGACGTGTTCACGTGTAATCCATTTCATGTGCGTCCCCTCCCGGTCTGAAAGGATCTGAAATCTTCTCCCGCTTGGCTCCCGAACGGGAAGCCTAAATCATGCATCTTTACACGCAAGAACGGAAAATGCGTTCGACTCAAGGGACCCTCTCTTATATCGCGCCACCCTTCCCTCGGCCGCGTTGACTTGCCGCACCGCGCAGCCTAAGATGCGCGTGTTCTAAAGCGCATTGCATCCGCGCGCGTCGCCGCTTTCCCCGGCGGAGGAATTTGTGAGCGATTGGAGATTTGCTCAGAAGGATGTTTCCGAAGAGCTGGCACTCCTCCATCATTTTTCGATCAAGAAAAATCAAAATGGCGGCGAGATCTGCTTTATCATCACCGTGAAGGAATTCGTCGCGCCACCGCGAGGGCAGTTTGCGCGTTTTTTCGCGCAAGCCGATAAGCATGTCAATCAGAAGACGGCGCCGTTTCTCCCCACTGGCTGGGGCAATTCACTGCTCGACGCGCTCTCCGATTGCGCTCGAATCATTCGGGAGTTCCCTTACGAGGGTGAGGAAGCGGCTGCGGCCAAGGATTCGCCCGGAGCTCAGATTTAATCCCGGGCACGGATTTTTCACAATCGCGATTCCATTCGAAACTACGCAGCAACAGGGAAGGCAACTTTGCGAATCGCCAAAAAAGAGATGAAGCCCGGCGTCGCCGTCCTCGAGTTGAGCGGCCCGCTACAGATTGGCGTCGAATGCAAGCAACTCGAGCTGGCTTTCGACGAGCTCCTTCGTGAGAACCGCACCCGTGTCGTCCTCGATCTCTCGGGCGTAACTAAGCTCGACAGCGCGGGCCTGGGCAAAATCGTCAAGTGTTTCTCCATGGTGAGAAAGGTCGGCGGCTCGATTCGCCTTGCCGGCGTCACCGGCACGATGGATGGCGTCTTGAAAACAACGCATGCGGATCGATTCTTGAAGGTATACGCGACCGCGGCCGAAGCTTCCGAAAGTTTTTCAGATTCTGCCGAACGACCCGCCAGCTAGCGCAGCTTCGATCGCGCGCAAGCTGGGCGCGGGGTCTACTGGTTCCCCAGAAGAATGCTTAGCAAATTCGCGAGTTGGGACTCCTGCCGGAGAACGATTTCTTGGTGCGCCTCGGCGCCATCGCTTGCGGTCAAGCGCGCGAGCTGCCCCGCCAGATTCTTCACCGCCACGTCCCGCGGCACGTACGTTCGATCCGAGGGCCTTACCGCTTCCCAACCCGATTCCGTTCGGCGCAGCTCCCAGCGAACCTTTTCGTGCCGCCGTCTCGTGTCGGTCCTGCCACCCGCAAGGGAGACTCTGGTCTCCAGTTGCAGCCGCGCCCAGCCGTGGTTCCGTTTGATTTCCAAGCGCTCTACGCTCAGCCGCTCAAAAATCACCACGGGCGTCTGAAGTTTTGAGGGATCGTTGGCGCGCAAGACGTTCCCCGCGGCATTGCTCAATTCCGAGATGCCTTCGGCGACTTCGTCGCGCGTCGGCTGTTTGTTTCCTGCTGCGAGGATGATGCTTTGCGGGACTTCCACGCCCGCAACCGGGGCCTCTGCTTCTTCAGGGGCCTTTGGCCCGTAGTTCACTGGCGTACGCTCCGAAACCGCTCTCGGCGGCCGATTGGGATCGGAAATGCCCGCAGCCGGCTGCTCTTCAGTGACGGACGGCTCGTTGCGCTGCCCGGTGGCCTTTGAAGCTCGCGGCGGCGCGGGCGTCTTTGCCGCCGTCAGAATCTCTTGACCTTGCACCTTGTAACGATAGAAGCGTGGTCTTCCGCGCCCCTTCCAATAGGGTCCGTCATAGTATTGCGTCTCCAATCCCGTGCGTACCAAACTGTAAAAGCTGTGCTGCACGGGATCCAGAACGATGCCCACGTGGCCCGGCCAGACAATCAAATCTCCAGGCTGCGGAATTTTGAGGCGTTCAAAATTTTCGTCCCCGGCGTAAATATCGAACGAACTGACATAGGGATACTCAAAGCCCGCAAACAGATAAATCTGGTGCACCATGTGCGAGCAATCGTGCGTCCCGCGCATCGGCTGGTCCTGTTCCAACGCCGCACTGACAATCGAGCGCCCCTCCATCGCGGTCAACAGCCGAAAATTCACCTCCGGCTCCAGCGCCGGAGCGGCGGTCTGTGCCCCTGCACCTGGGACTCGGGCGCAACAAGCGCCAATCAGACACACAGCCAGCGACAGTCCGTGCATCCTGCTCAAATCAAATTTGCCTCTTGTTTGCCGCATCGCCCAGCGCCTCTGGCTTCTTCGCGTAGAAGTTGCCCTCTACCTAGGATCCACTTTGGGCTGGAAGTGGCAATAGAACTTGTCCTGAACGTAATCGGCCGATGGGCCAGTCTCTGGGCATTGGAAACCCGCTGGTT
>Ga0209648_10005512_pt1 | contig 10834 bp, 4 predicted proteins | sample GraSoi2013_115cm_FD_185830 | JGI IMG/M metagenome (GOLD analysis project Ga0209648, IMG submission 185830) | Grasslands soil microbial communities from the Angelo Coastal Reserve, California, USA - Sample 9_17_2013_115cm (SPAdes) (version 2) | ecosystem: Environmental > Terrestrial > Soil >...
CACCTAGTCCAGTTTTTATATGGGGCTACTCGCGCACACACTCCATCTTGGACGCTGCAAGACGTTGGATAAGAAACGGTGCTGTTTCGACTCCCTTTCTTTTCCGGCAAAATACTCAGCCGATTACAAAAAGCCGAGCGCGAAAGCCCCGTGATTCATCCGGGGGATGAACAGGGGGTCCGGCCACAATCATCGTTGCTAATCTAGACTGGGACGGCCAATCCTGCGATCCTGAAAGCAGGGAGTGAGCCTTTTTCAGGATTACGCAACTGGAATGAGACAGATCCAGCTTGTGTTTGCGGCCAGAAAAGCAAGTGAAGCCGCTTCTGCACTGCCACCAGTAATGATCTTCGGCTTGGCAGCCTCATCACCTTTTGTCCCAGTCTAAATGCGTTGATGGGAAAAAGGCTCACTCCCTGGAGAGCAGGGAGTGAAGCTTTTTTTGGCGTCGATGCATTTAGAGTCAGACACAGCGGTTCACGCCAGCTGCCTATCAACAACGAAGCCGCTCCTCCACTGCCACCAGCCACCTTCTGTCTGGCAATGTTCTGGCTTTATCCAAGTCTAGCTGTGCCGATTGCAAAAAAAGCTTCACTTCCTGGAGAGGCATCTACCGTCCCATTCTACATCAGCACAAACGGCAGGTGGCCTGAAACCCTGATGAAGCGCCGCTCCTTGTTTGAGGAGGGGAGTATGAGGCGCGCGGCGACAGGGCTTGTTGGTTTACCCCTACTACCGCAAAAGCTGGTGATACAGTAACTGCAAAGCTTCTGGTAATTGGGCTCAATGTTCGAACACAAATACTGGGCTGAGGGCTATTGCGTCGAACATTGAGCCCAAAAAATTTGGGGTGAAAGTTCGACACGTCTTCCACTTTTCTTCCTCATTTCCTGATAATAGAGTATTCTCCGTGTAAAAGGAGCAATACAGGTTTACCTCCCTTTTGCCTCGCATCTTTCGCTCCCGGAGCAGTACAAGCTGGATGGTTCATTGCTTGGTCGAACATTGAGCCCAAAATTCGATGATTGAGGCTGATCTCGTCGAACATTCAGCCTAATTACCAGCTTCCAGGGGATGTGGTTGGTAAATAGGCTCAAGGTTCGACCGATTTAGACTCAATGATCGAAAATCAGGCCGAATGTTCGAACAAGGCAGAACCTCCGTGGCTCGTACCGCTCCCAGAGCGGAATATGCCAGGGAACGAATGGGAATCTGTAATGCATCTTTTCCATTGAAAAATGATCTGTTGTGGTAAATAGGCTGAAGGTTCGACCGAATTAGATTGAATGATCGAAACGTGGGCTCAAGGTTCGAACAAGAACAGGTAATCGGCTTCCAAAAGAGCTTGCGCGCTGCTATTCTTTCCCTCCAGAGATGCAAATGCCCCAGACGATGTTCTGCGCCGCCGAATGGACAACCTGATGAAGCTGGTCACCACGGCTCTGGAGCGCTCGTATGCAAAAGTGCGAGAGGGATGTCAGTCCCGAACATCTCAAAGCAGCAGCAGAGCACCTGACGCTTCGCCGTGATGCGATTCGTGTTATTGATGCTCAAGGCCAGAAAGAGGAAGAGAAAGACAGGAAACAGGAGCCCCCAGAGGAACCACACGAACCACCTCCGAAATGAGTCCGAACATTCAACCCAATTTTTTTTGGCTGAATATTCGGACAAGGGGCCCTCAACCCAGTATTTTCGTCCGAACCTTCAGCCAATTTACCAGCATGCTGGTAAATTGGGTCAAATGCGGACCGATTTTAAGGTGAAATGTGGAAAATCGGCGTCAAACATGGGAATGGACATTTCATTGCCTGGGAAAGTCGCTCTCTATCGTGTATACTTGGACTGAGGATTGTAAATCGAGGTCTTCTCTCTCAGATTGATCGTTGTTACAAACCACATGCTGCGCTCATGGAAGGATGCCAATGGTCGTACCGGCTGTCGAAGGCATTGATCTGTTCAAAATCGCGGGCCGCTTCATTTCGGGGTGGATTCCCAGCTTCAAGACAGGCAAACCCGGCCATGTCCGGCAGCCGTTCTGTATTTACTCCCGGCTCTCGATAGCTGAGGCTCAGAAAGAATATCACCAGGTGATGGAAAAGTTCCCTCTTCAGTAAAAAGCCAAACACCGATCGGAAAGGAAGGGTGACAGACCCTGTGCATGCGGTCATTTTTGACATGGATGGTGTCATCGTCGAGAGCGAAAGCCACTGGCAGAGCTTTGAAAGGGACTTCTTGCCATCGCTCATTCCCACGTGGAGTCATGCTGATCAGCATAAAATCCTCGGCCTTGGTCTGGATGACCTTTATACCCTCCTCCGCAACGAGTACAGCTTGCAGAAAACAAAGGACCGATTTGTGATGCTGTACCAAGAAATGGCGAATGAAATCTACGGACAAAAAGTTTCCCTCACCGAGGGCTTTTCGGACCTACTGTCACTGCTGAACAAGCACAGAATCCTCGTTGGGCTCGCGTCATCCTCCCCCAGGAACTGGATCGATCTGGTGCTGCACCGATTTGGTCTTCAAGACTCCTTCCACGTCGTTGTCAGTGCAGACGAAGTAGAGGGAAAGGGCAAGCCTTCGCCAGCCATCTATCTCCTGACGGCACGCCGACTCGGTGTGCCTGCAGTACGCTGTATCGCTGTAGAAGACTCGAAAAATGGTGTTCTTTCCGCTAAACATGCCAGGATGTTCTGCATCGGCCTACGCAATGGTCTCAATGAGGAACAAGATCTCTCCAAAGCAGATCTGGTGATTCGCAGCTTTGCTGAACTTGATTGGCAGACATTACAGCGGCTACTTGTGAAGCTCTCGTGAGGGCGACTGTGGTCACGGCCGAAATGGACACGCTTATGGACGAGTCGCTCTCGATCATAAGGAGGAGAGGCGTGTATAAGAATGCCGCATCTCAATGGAAGAGAATGAAAGGGCCGGCAACGGGACCTCGCCCTCCGCCTAGTAACCAAACGCCGCTTTGTAATGAAGCGGACAGGGTGAAGGTTCGCCAGGAAAGCAACCGATGGAAGTAGACCGCTTAAAGCGGAAGTTGCCACGAGGAGGAAGGCCATGTTCTCCGGCACAGCGGGGGACCTGACGTGACGGGTTGTGCCGTGCTCATGAGCGAGATCGCCAGGGGGTTGAACATCCATCACAGGAGCGAGTAGGGAAAGGCCTCTGAGGAGCACCGTTCCGTTGCTCCTCAGAGGCCATGTGAACGCACCCGCAAACAAGAGCTTCAGCGGGGTGGTAAGCATTGCTAGGAGTTGGTATAATGGTTGGGTTGATGGAACGTGATGCGGCCTTTTGCAGGATATTGTGAAGGAGGTCGATGATACACGATGGATCAAAGGAGAAGTAAAATTCGGTTGACAGGCAATGCGCCCCATAGAGGAGAAGATACCAGCGATTAAGCGAGGAGAGAAGAGAGGAATGAACTTTGAACGAGACTTTGTGCAGCACACCAAACGTTCGTATGAATTATTCGAACGTGCAAAGACGCTTCTGCCAGGCGGCACAAATTCTACAGCACGCACGACCTACGCCGGGTGGGAACCGTATCCGCCCTTTGCAGCCAGCGGCGATGGAGCATACCTGATAGATGCCGATGGGCGGCGCTACATTGATTACTTGCTAGCGCTGGGTCCTCTGATGCTTGGGCATCGGCCTGCAAACGTGACTGCACGTGTCCTCGATGCAGTGGCAAGCTATGGAACCATGTTCGGACTACCATATGAACTGGAGCAGGTCGTTGCGCAGCAATTCCTCGACGCTGTACCCACTGCAGAGGCGGTGCGCTTTACCAATAGTGGATCAGAGGCTGTAGGCACCGCCGTGCGTCTCGCTCGGGCGGTTACAGGACGCCCCAAACTCTTGCGCTTTGAAGGACATTACCACGGCTGGCAGGATGTGGTCTACTGGTCGAATAAACCGAGTCTTCAACTTGCTGGACTAGCCAACGCGCCGCGCCCTGTGCCGGCTGGTCCTGGTCTGCCATCTGTCCTGGCAGAAACACTTATTATCTGTCCCTGGAACAATGCAGAGGCGGTTGAGCAGGCATTTGCGACGCATGGAGAAGAGATCGCCGCGGTGCTGACGGAGCCTGTGATGTGCAATGCAGGCTGTATCACACCGGAGCCGGGCTATCTCCACTTCCTACGCGAGATCACACGGCATTATGGAGCACTCCTGATCTTCGACGAGGTCATCACCGGCTTTCGCCTTAGCCTGGGAGGAGCGCAGAAACTGTACGGGGTGCAGCCCGATCTTTCGACCTTTGCCAAAGCATTAGGAGGAGGCTTTCCAGTTGCGGCTATCGCAGGTGTCTGGGAGGTCATGCGTTGGATCGCCGAGGGACGCTACTCACATTCCGGTACGTACAATGCCAACGTCATTGCAATGGCAGCGGTGAACGCCACGCTGGAGGAACTCCACAAGCCCGGAACCTATGAGCATCTCCACGGGCTGGGGCAGCGCCTGACGAACAGCATGCAGACATGCTTCGATAAAGCTGGTCTCTCAACGCATATACAAGGGATCGGTCCAGTCTTCCAGGTATGGTTCGCTGACCGGCCCATCCGCTCCTGGCGGGATGCTGCCCTGTATGCACGCAAAGACCTGTTTCGTGCTTTCTGGGAGGAAATGGTCCTGCGTGGCATCCTCTTCCATCCTAACCAGTTTGAGAATTTCTTTCTTTCTACAGCCCACCAGGAGGAACAGGTCAACGCAACCCTTGCTGCGCTCGACGACGCCATACCGACATTGCAAAAGAGATTTGCCCAGATGGAAAGGGGAACCGCAGTATGAGCCAGCACTTGAAGACTCCGCAGCTGGAGATCCCCACGCTGGTCGAGCTGGTACAGCGGAGGGCAGCGCAACTAGGCGATAAGCGGGCCTACACCTTCTTGATAGACGGTGAAACGACTGAGGTGCACCTTACCTATCGAGAACTGGATCGCCGCGCTGCTGCCATCGCCATGCTTTTACGAAATGCCGGGCTAGCAGGCGAGCGCATTTTGCTCCTCTATCCCTCAGGGCTAGACTTTATCGTCGCGTTCTTCGGCTGCCTGTACGCGCAGGCTATAGCCGTTCCGGTCGCGGTTCCACACATCGGTCATCACTCGATGCGACGTTTGCAAGCGATTGTCACGGATGCGCAGCCTTCGGCAGCGCTGACGACGGCACGAGTATATGCATCCATAGAGCGACAATTTACCCATGCACCGGAACTTTGTAAACTGCGTTGGATTGCTACCGATGGCGAAGGCGAGGACATTGAGGCGGGCTACCACGTCGAGAGAGTAACAGGTGAAACGCTGGCGTATCTGCAATATACTTCTGGGTCCACAGCAACACCCAGGGGGGTAATGCTCGATCACGCCACCATCTTGTATAATCTATCTGTGTGCTGGGAACGTTTCGCGCCAACGCCGGATGATGTAGCAGTTTCGTGGTCTCCTTTCTACCACGACATGGGACTCGTGGGGAACGTTTTACTCTCGATCTACAGCAGAACCAGTCTCGTCTTCATAACCCCCACGGCATTTCTCCAGCGCCCGGTGCGCTGGCTGCGTGCCATCACACGCACAGGCGCTACTATCTGTGGCGGACCGAACTTCGCGTATGAGCTCTGTGCACGCCAGATCTCGGCGCAGCAGCGAGCCGACCTTGATCTGCACAGCTGGAGAGTCGCGTATAGTGGAGCCGAACCCGTACGGAGCGAGACGCTGGAGCGCTTCGCCCAGACCTTTGCAGAATGCGGCTTCCAGCGGCGAGCATTTTATCCCTGCTACGGACTGGCAGAAGCCACGCTGCTTGTTTCATGCGCCAAGGAGCGGAGTAACCCGATAGTCAGAACGTTTAAGCGAACCCCTCTTGAACATGGAGAGGTCATCGAGGCCATCGAACCTGACGAGCACTCACGGGAGCTTATCAGCTGTGGACAGGCGGTCCCGGGCAGCGAGATCGTCATTGCTCACCCCGACAGTAAGACGCGCTGTTCGCCCGGACAGATGGGTGAGATCTGGGTCGCCGGTCCTGGTGTTGCGCAGGGATATTGGAACCATCCTCAGGAGACCGAGTACACCTTTCACGCTCAGCTTGTCGACGAACCAGGTATGGGCCCATTCCTACGTACAGGAGACCTGGGCTTTGTCATAGGAGATGAACTGTTTATCGCGGGCCGCCAGAAAGATATGCTTATTATACGTGGACGCAATCACTATGCCCAGGACATTGAAGCGACCGTGGAGCAATGTCATTCTGCGCTACAGCCCGGCGGTTGCGCGGCATTTTCAATCGAGGTGGAGAGCGAAGAGTGGCTGGTCGTGGTGCAGGAGGTGACACGCCAGCACAGGGATGCAGACAGCCAGCAAATCATTGCCGTGATACTGCAGGCCATCGCCGACGAACACGATCTGCAACCGTTTGCTCTCGCGCTGGTGCGACCCGGCAGTATTCCGAGGACCTCCAGCGGCAAAATTCAACATTTTGCCTGTAAGGAGCGGTGGTTGAAAGGAGAGCTGGAGATTCTCTGGCACTGGAGAAAAGATGCGCAGTCCCGCACGCTACAAGACTCGACCGACAAAACCGGAGAGCTTCAGCCCACTCGTTCAGCAGAAATTTCCTTCTCGCAGGAAGATATGGAGGCACAACTCATCGAACTGCTTGCGGAGCAGCTTGGCATCAGTGCACACGAAATCGACGTGCGCACTGCGCTTGCGCACTACGGCCTGGATTCTCTGGTGGCAGCCCGCATAGCCAGTGCATTGGAAGGGCGCCTGGGACGCTCGCTTTCACCGACTCTGGTGTATGAATATCCCACTATAAAGGCTCTGGCCAGGTATATTGTAAGTGAAGCACGCGATGAATCGGAAGCCCCACGCACCCATGCACAGAACCTCCCTCAGAGCGAGGGAAACGAGCCGGTCGCCATCATCGGGATCGGCTGTCGCTTTCCCGGTGCTCATGGCCCTGAGGCGTTCTGGCAACTCCTCTGCGAGGGCAGGGACGCCATCATAGAAGTTCCACAGGAGCGCATGGAATACTACGCCAGGATATCGGAAAACACTGGAGAGAGCATACCGCGCTGGGGAGGCTTTCTGGACCAGATAGATCGATTTGACGCGCAATTCTTTCGGATTGCTCCCCGCGAAGCCGAGCGCATCGATCCCCAGCAGCGCCTGCTATTGGAAGTGGCCTGGGAAGCTCTTGAGAACGCCGGGCAGCCAATAGAGCGACTGGCAGGTACGCAGACCGGTGTCTTTATCGGCATCGCCAGCAGCGACTATGGACTACTTCAATTACGCTCCTCTCACCGCGGCAATGCTTACGCAGGAACGGGTAGCGCCCTCAGTATTGCAGCCAACCGCATCTCGTATGTTTTTGATCTTCACGGTCCATCGCTTGCTGTGGACACAGCCTGCTCGTCCTCACTGGTCGCCATCCACCTGGCTTGCCGAAGCCTGCGCAATAGAGAATGCAGCATGGCCCTGGCAGGGGGTGTTAACATCATCCTCTCACCGGCAATCAGCGCGAATTTTGCACAGGCAGGCCTACTGGCTGCTGATGGACATTGTAAAACCTTCGATGTACAAGCTGATGGTTTCGTACGTGGCGAGGGAGCGGGGATCGTCGTGCTCAAGCACCTCTCCCAGGCACTGGCCGATCATGATCCCATTTACGCAGTGATTCGCGGCAGCGCGGTTAACCAGGATGGACACTCTAACGGCCTGATGGCCCCTTCACGGCAGGCACAAGAGTCCGTTCTGCGGCAGGCCTACCAGCATGCTGGAATCTCCCCTGGACAGGTGCAATACGTCGAAGCACACGGCTCAGGAACGCTCTTGGGGGACGCTATCGAAATGAAGGCCTTGGGGTCGGTGCTTGCGAGCGATCGTCAGCCAGAACAGCGCTGTGCAGTTGGCTCGGTCAAAACGAACATAGGACACCTGGAAGCAGCAGCAGGCATCGCAGGACTGATCAAAGTGGCACTCGCACTCAAGCACCGGATGCTCCCGCCAAGCTTGCATTTCCGAGCGCCTAATCCGCATATTCCCTTCGATGAGCTACCACTCTCTGTGCAGACAACGCTAGATGCACTGCCCCAATGGCAAAACGGCTCCATCCCTACTGTTGCCGGAGTAAGTTCGTTTGGTTTTGGTGGCACCAACGCACATGCTGTCCTGCAAGAATATAGCACGACCGCGCAGTTAGCCGAGGAGCAGACTCAGGCAAAATCCTCGCTCGATTCTTGCAAAAATCATATCGGAGAAACGTTGCTACTCCCCTTATCGGCACATAGCCCGGCGGCTCTTCAGGCCATGGCACGGTCATACGAGAAATTTTTCAAGGCGCAGGCAACAGGTACAGAAGGGGATACCTTGCGGGATTGCTGCTACACGGCAGCTGTTCGGCGCAGCCACCATCATTACCGCAGCGCATTTGTCTTCTCCGAGCGAGCGGAATTACATGGACAACTACAAGCTTTCCTACAGAACAGACCGTTCGCAGGTGTTTTGAACAATGATGGGGGACGGGAGAAGCCGTCCCGACTGATCTTCGTTTTTTCGGGCATAGGAGGACAATGGCTGGGAATGGGACGAGAGTTGCTCGCGAAGGAGTCGGTATTTCGAGATATGATTCAGCGCTGTGACAAACTGATACGTACTCACACGCACTGGTCTCTTCTGGAGAAACTTACGGCCGAGGGGGAAAACGTTTGGCTGGAGGAGGTCGACGTAGTTCAGCCTACCCTCTTCGCATTGCAAGTGGGACTGGCCACACTTTGGCAGACTTGGGGCATCCGACCGCACGCCGTGGTGGGTCACAGCATGGGAGAAGTGGCCGCCGCTTATGTGGCAGGAGCCTTGAGCCTGGAAGAAGCGGTACGCGTTATCTGCCAGCGCAGCCTGCTGTTACAACGCGTGAGTGGACAGGGTGCTATGGTCGCCGTAGAATTTGCGCCGGAGCAGGCACAGGCGGCCCTCGCAGGCTACGAGGAACGTGTAGTGGTGGCCGCTCGTAATGGCCCCACCTCATGTGTACTATCCGGCGAACCGGCGGCCCTTGAACGTATCACGGCCATACAGGAACGCCAAGGCATAGCATGTCGCAAGCTCAAGACGGATGTTGCATTTCACAGCCCGCAGGTGGCCGAACTCAGTTCAGCACTGTTTTACGCATTGGAGGGCATGCGCACCGGCCCGGCCTCTATAACCATGTATTCGACAGTCGGAGCAAGTGCGGGAAAAATCGATGCGAACCAGCTCCTCGACGCCGCTTACTGGGCACGCAACATGCGTGAGCCAGTAGACTTTGCACTGGCGGTACAACAACTGTTGGACGACGGCTTCAACACGTTTCTGGAAATCGGTCCCCATCCTGTACTGCTGCCTGCCATCAATCAGAGTCTCCAGTACCACAAACAGCCGTGTGTACTGCTGGCCTCTTTGAGGCGAAATATGGACGAGCAAAGGACCATGCGCGAAACGCTCGGCACGCTCTATACCCAGGGTTGGGCTATAGACTGGAGCGCGCTCTATGCGACCGGCAGTCGCTGTGTGGATCTCCCTTCTTATGCCTGGCAACGCGAACGTTACTGGCTACCAGACATAGAACGAGAATCAGGCACTGCTCAGATTGTGCCTCAACGACGCAGCGCCATACAGCAGCATCAACAGGGGCAACACCCACTCCTTTTACACTACATGCACCTTACGCACCCGGTAGAGTATCACGCCTGGGAGGTCGAGCTTGACCCGGCAGAACTGGCGTACCTCGAAGATCATCAAATCCTGGGTGAGCGAGTCATGCCAGGTGTTGCTTTTGTAGAAATGGCGCTTGCAGCCGCCACAAGCATAACCGATGGCCGACCTTGTGCATTAACCGAGGTGACCTTTGTCCGTTTGCTCACGTTCCCAGAACGCAGTAGCCGGATCGTCCAGATTGTTATTTCCTCTGCCAATGGCGGGGAAGCAAGTTTCTCTATCTCCAGTCGTCTGGCAGGTGCAGCGGCCTCTCAGCAAGCTGGAACACTTCACGTCACCGGAAAAATTGAGTATCACCAGTCGCTGGTTCCACCGGTGGAGCATGCTGCCCCCTGCGACGTCCAGGCCCGATGCTCACAAGAGCTTGCCGGTGAAACCTACTACCGGCACCTGCGAGAACACGGCTACCAGTATGGTCGCGCAATGAAGCATATCAAACACATCTGGTCAAAGCAAGGTGAGATACTGGCGCTCCTCCGTTTTGAAGCAACTGAAATAGCCGGAGCCTATCTGATTCACCCGACCATCCTCGAAGCCGGGGCTCAGGCATTGCTTGCAGGATTACCCATGGAAGAAGGTGCGGGAAATGTCTATGTGCCTGTATCCATCAACCGGGTCATCTATCACAGACGTGCGCTCAGCGACTCTCTGTGGAGTCATGTCCGCCTACAGGAAACCACAGGGATTGGAGCGCCTGTTCTCCAGGGTGACATGTACCTGCTAGATGATACAGGGAACGTGCTGGTGGAGGCACAGGGAGTACGTTTCCAGCACCTGGAAAGAGGGGGGTCGAGAGGTATCCCTGCAGAAGCGGTGCAGTGGCTGTACGTGCTGCAATGGCGTGAGCAAACGTTGCCTGGTAACCCCATAAGCGACAGGCAACTTGCCAGGTCGGCCGACACCTGGATAGTCCTTGGCGAAGACTGCGAGATGAGTACAGAGCTTGCGGCCAGTTTGAGAACCCGAGGCGAGCGCTGCACCCAGATCATCACAGGCGAAATATACAACTACCTGGACGACGACCATATCTGCATACATCCCGACGAACTCGGGCATTTCGAACGTGCATT
>Ga0209648_10005513_pt1 | contig 10834 bp, 9 predicted proteins | sample GraSoi2013_115cm_FD_185830 | JGI IMG/M metagenome (GOLD analysis project Ga0209648, IMG submission 185830) | Grasslands soil microbial communities from the Angelo Coastal Reserve, California, USA - Sample 9_17_2013_115cm (SPAdes) (version 2) | ecosystem: Environmental > Terrestrial > Soil >...
CTCACGGGTGCAGCATTAACTAAGCAAATCCTAATCTGTCGTATGCACTGTTCCCGAATGAAACGTTAGTACCAGTCGCTGTTCCTAAATGACAACAGCACATGTTCATTTCGGTACAGAAGTACTACAGCGGCGCTTCAACAGCGCACGCTACAACAGTTGCTGCGAACGCGCTCTTCTGTCCTAACTTGACGCGCCAGCACGGTTCCGAGAGTTTGTCCCCCACTCTCAAAGATAATTAATTCTAACGGAGGCTTCATGAAGAATTTCCGGAAAGTTCTGATGGTGAGTGGATTGGCACTGGCTGCGGCAATGGCTCCTGCCTCGCGCGCACAGCTCAATTCCAACGTGGCGACGGTGAACCTTAACGCCGTTTTGGCGGAGTCGCTGACCGTTGCGGCCGCGCCGGCCACGGTGAACTTCACGCTCGTGCCCAACGGCACGGCCAACGGCAGCTCCAACGTGACGGTTACCACTAACTGGGCTCTCGGTAAGACGCGCACCAGCATGAAAGTGTATGCGTACTTTTCCAGCGCAGTGGGTTTGACGGACGGCGCGGGCGACAACATCCCCACCGCTAACGTTCTCGGCAGCGTCAATGCGGGCGCTTACGCTCCCTTCACCGGCGGCGCGGGTCCCTTCGGCGTCAACAGCCAGGTGGTCTTCACCCAGACGGTCGGCGGCGCGGGAACCTTTAACGCCTCGCACGTGGACACCATCGGCTTGCAGATCAATACCGCGGGTTTGGCTCTGCCGGCCGCGACCTACACCGGCGTGCTGAACATTCAGGCCCAGGCTCTGTAATAGAGAGAGGCCGGAGGTCCGTACTTCAGCGGTTCTCGGGCAGTCACGAGGGCAGTGCGGCGGGCGAGCCTTACCCGTCGCACTGCAATTAGTTCACCGGAATCACGTTGCTAAGGTGAGGGCCAAAAGGAAATTCAAGATAAGAGAATAGCTTGCTCTCTCTTCCACAACTCGGATCGGCGCTGAACAAGTGGCGACACCGCGCACAATGTGCGTACGCGCTGCTGGCGATCTCTCTCTTGTTCGCGTGCCCCGCGGCGCGCGCGCAGCTCAACGCGAACATTGCCAACGTCAACCTGACCGCCACGCTGAACACCTCGCTGACGGTTTCCGCGTCTCCTGGCTTGGTGAATTTCGCGCTCGTACCCAACGGCACCGCCAATGGAAGCTCCACCATCACTATTACGACCGCGTGGACTTTGCAGCCGAGCGTTGGGGCCGTGACTTGTTATGCCTACTTTACAGCTCCTGGCATAGCTCTGAGCGATGGAGCCGGCGACAACATACCCTCGGCAAACGTTTCCGGCAGCGCGGACGCTGGCGCCTTTGCGGCGTTTACCGCCAACAGTCCCTTCGCCGCGGGTTCAAGTTTGCAAATTTTCACGGAACGCATCATCGGCACCAACAAGACCAAAACACGTTCGGATACTTTGGATTTACAGATCGGCACCGCAGGCCTTGCTTTGCCAGCTGGCACGTACACGGGAGTCCTGCGCATTCAAGCGCAGGCGTTGTAATCGCCGTGCGCGGCGTTTCAAATTTGGGGGGAGTCGTGAAGCGTCTTATCTGGTTTAGCTTTCTCGCCTTGTGCTGCGCATCGCTCGCGCCGGCACAAACCATTTCGCCAGTGATTGTCGAATATCCGGAGAAAGCCGACGGCCGCTTTCAAATTTATAATGACGCCGATATTCCGCTGACCGTCGTCCTCGAGCCGCACAGCTTCAGCGTCAACGAAGCGGGCAATCCCACGTTCCGGAAGCTCGACCCCGGCATTCACGTGCAGCTCTCTTCCACCAGCTTCCGCCTGGCTCCCAAGCAGACCTTCTTTGTCTTTTATAAGGCTTCGGCGGAGACGCTTCCAAACTGGTTCTGTATCTACGCCACGATTACCGGGGCCACAACCACCACGGGCATCAAGCTCGCGCTCGAATTGCCGCACACCGTTTACCTGCTCTCGCGCAAGCCCCTCGGCCGTGACGAAGTTTCCTGGGTGCACACGGAGGTTTCCGGCGCAGGCGATAAGCAGAAGATCGTCGCCGAAGTCGAAAATCACGGAGCCGGCTTTACGCGCGTCGACGAAATCCAGGTGACGTCCTCCTCCGGCAAGCAGGAGTTCGGCGGCTTTCCTTTATTTCCGGGGCAGCGCCGCAGTTTTGAGTTGGAATGGAATCAGGCGGGCGTCCCAGCGCACATCGTTCTGAAGTGTTCTCATTTCAAGCTCGAGTCCGACTTAAAGACCACCACAGCGGAACTCAAGAGCGCCACGACTTCGCCGTGAGCTCCACGGCGACATCCGCCGTCGGCTCTTGTTCGCTTCGTTGGGCGATACGCCTGGTTCTCTTCACAATGATAGGGCTGGCAGGGCCTTGCGCCGCATTGGCGCAGGTGTTTGCGCTGACCGGCGGTTCCTCCAACCTGCTTAACGCTCAAGGCGGCTCGTTCGAAATCAAAGGTGAAAACTACACCGGACGTATCGATCTCGGCTATTTCGGCAGGCCGAGCTTCGGGTTTTTTCTGCTTCGGCCTTACCACAATTCCCTCATCGGCGCCGGTGACCAGCCAGTTTCCTTTCTTTTGCCCACCGATCTCTTCGACCACTCATTTTATTTTCTTTCCCGCGGACTAAGCGTCACGCGCAAGAAGCACGGCACGCGTCTCTTTGCCTTCGCGGGGGCTACGGCGGACGGACTGACCACGCCTTTTGTGAATGTCGCTCGCCTGGATACGCCGGCCAGCGGACTTTTCTACGAGACGCAGCTTTCACCCAACTTGAAATTTTTCTCTCGCAACATTGCGTCGCGCCGTCAGACGTCCATTCAAGCGTTCGAATGGACGGCGCGAGAGGACACCAAAATCGCATTCTCCGCGGGAGTTGGCAGCAATCAGCGCTACTGGTCCTCCAGCTATTCCTATCACCACAATTGGTTGTCTCTGGACGCCAGCTACGCGCTTGCGGGCGACGCGTTCCGCCGCGTGCTGGTGGATACTCCGCAGCTCGCGGAAAACGACCGCGAAAATATTCGTCTGGAGCTTGCGCCTTATTCGAACCTGCGCATCATCGCCAGCCGCAACAATTACGTCATGCCTTTGGGCCTGGGTCCGGTCGATCGCGCGGCGGTCAACGGCTTTGGCGGGTGGACGAGCGTCGCCGGCCAGCAGCTTTATGGCTCGCTCTACCAGTCTTTCACCGCGTCTGGTAAATCCCAGGCGATTGCGCTCGGCACGCGTCGAACGTTGACGCGGCGTCTCGAAGCCGGACTCGATTTCCTGCGCAGCGGTTATTCGGCGGGACAACCGAACCACTCCATCGTTGGTACGGTGCGCGAAATCCTCAATTCCCGATTCAGCCTCAACCAGATCGTCACGCGCGGAAATGGGCAGACCTCCGTCTCCTTCGGCGGCAACTTTGTCTCCAACATCGTCACCGCCAGCGTGGACTATCAGACGGTCTTTCTCCCCTTCGTGCAGACCGGTCCCTCACAATTCAAGCAGGTTATGGTTCTCGGCTTGCATTTCCAACTCCCGCGCGGTCCTCAACTTAATGTGACCACCAACGTCACGCCGCTGGGCCAGGTGCGCTACACAACCTACGCTTCGACGTATGCCTATCGCGCGATGAGTTCGTCCGGCACCTCATTTTCGGGGGCGTTCTTTCACAACGTGGTGCGCGGACACGTAATCGATCCGCAAGGCCAGCCCGTTGCCGGAGCCGCGCTGCGCATAGCGGGTGAGCTGACAATTACCGATTCCGACGGCAACTTTCTAGTGCGCTTAAAAAAATCGGGCGAAGTCACTCTGGAGATTGCCTTGGAGGAGTTCACCGCGCCCGGCCTGTACGCAGTCGTGAATGTCCCCCCATCCATCAAAGCTACACGCGAAGATGCCGCCCCTAATTACGAAATCACGGTGAAGCGCGTCCCCATTCCCCCTCCGCATAATTAGTCCGCAATCGCTCCGCGCAAATTTATCTGGCTGGCGATTCTTGGCCCAGCCTAAACTGGTTGACGTGTCGAATCGCCCTATTTGTGGCCGTAATGCTTGAATTTATGCGAACCTGTATTCAGGAATGTGATTGCCATGAGAAAGATAACCTTTCGCGCTGACGAGGAACTCATTGAGCAGGCGCGGCTTGTTGCAAAATCTCGACGGACAACGCTCAGCGCTGCTTTGTGGTAAATGGCTGAAGGAATTCGCTTCTCAAAACAGCTGCCCACAGGATTTCGACGGAGTGATGACAAGGTTGCGGCACGTCAAGGCCGGACGCCGTTTCACTCGCGACGAGATGAATCGACGATGACGTGTTTGGCTGCTGCTTCCGTTACTTCCGGCCGGCAAAACGGACTCGCGCTGTAAAGGCTCTGTGCTGGCCGCCCGAAAGCTGCCCGAAATTTGGCGCGTCGATATTGTTCACGACGACATTTGGATTTTGGTGGCCGAGCGCGTTAACCATCTCGATGCGTGCCGCCCACAGGTATCCGCGAAGGGCGAACTTTTTTTCGAGCGCCAGGTTCAGGTTTTCATACGCGGGAAAGCGCGATGAGTTCGGCGGGCCGACCAGTTGCTGCTGGAGATTCACGACGCTGAAGGGATAACCTGTGCGGTACTCGAAGAAATAGCTGAATTGAATTTTCCAGATGTGCGTCGGCGTCCAGCCCCAGGTGAGCAGGCGATTCGGCGCGTCCCAGGCGAGCGGCGCGGATTGCTGCGCGGCAAAGAAGATCGAACCAAGTCCAGGGTTCAACACTTCATTTGTGCGCGCCCGCGAGCGCGTGTAGGCGCCGTAGACCTCAGCGTCCTCCGAGAAAATGTGACTCAGCGTTACGGTCGCCGCGCGATAGCGGTCCTTGCGGGAATCCTGCAGAAGAAACGTTCCGCCGGGCTGCGCCGGATCCTGATCGACATAGACAAAGCCGTGATAACCGTTGCGCGCCAGCAGTTCCAAGCCAACCAGCGTGTTGCGCCGAATTTTTTGCTGCCACCCCGCGCTCGTGGTGGTGAAGCGAGGCTGCCGCAATCCGCTCGCCGGAAGCACAAACTGGCTGATTGCCGGTCCGCCGACCGGCACCGTGCCGGTGCTGTCGAAAAAAGTGTCGATCTGCCGCTGGTCCAGAGCTTGTTCGATGACGGAAAGGTTCAGCGGAGCATTGTAAATGCCCCAGCCGAGCGACAACTTGGCGCTGTCATCGCCGAAGGGCAGCACATTGCCGGACAGGCGCGGCTCGAGCATGGCGCTTTGCGTGAAGCGGTCCCAATCCGTGCGCAAGCCCGCTTGCAACACCAATCGCTTTGTAAACGACCAGTTGTCCTGTGCATAGCCGCCGGCCTGCGTGTTGGTCGCTTGCGGGCTCGCGGGTCCCGCGAAGGTGGACTGCCGCACCAGCGTGCCGTCCGCGCGCAACGCCTGGATTTCTCCACGCGCAGCGGCCTGGCGAAATTCGAGCCCCGCGACATTGGCTCCCATACTTACCTGGTGCGTTCCGTGCCAGTGCCGCGATGCCGCAATAACGTTGAAGAGTCCTTGCACACGCGTGCCGTGCTCGTGGAGCCGCTCGAAGAAGTTTCCGCGCGTTCCATTCACCAGCAAAATGTAAGGCGCTGTGCCCTGCGGAAAGAAATCCAGCCCCTCACTGTCTGCCGCGACCCCGACTTCGATTAACGTGTCATATAGCCAGATCTGATCCTTCAACGAGACGAAACTGCGCTCCTGGTGGAGATCCACCGTCGTGGACTCCGGATTGAGAGGATCGAGGCCGAGACTCTGGTCTTGCGTGCGGTTGTAAAGAAAGCTGCCGTGCAAAATGTGTTTTGGACTAAAGTTGTATTGCAGGCGGAAAAGATTGTCGCCGGCCCACGCGGTCGCCGTGTTGGAGTCGTGGGGCAGCTCTCGAACGAGCGTGAATGTGTGCTGCAGACTGATGGCATCCGAAAACCAGAAGCGGCCGCGCTGGATGGGACCCGAAAAAGTGAAACGCGGATACCAGTCCCCCAAGCGCACGCCTTGCTGGATATCGATTCCGGGGATTGGGTTGGTTGTGCCGACGCGCCATTTATCATCGCCGTCCGGCGTTTCCAAATTGAGAACGCTCGCGCCTGAGTGCGCGTAACCCGCGCCGATGCGGCCGGTCTGCACTTCCGCGGCCCGCGCGGCATCCACGTTGAATCGCGCGCCCAGCGTGTTGTTCACGGGATCGCCGATTTCAAATCCGTCGAGCAAATATTGCGTTTCTCCGGAGCGCGCGCCGGCAATGTGCAAGCCTCCGAAATTGTCTTGCACGACTTGCGGCATCGCAGCCAAGCTCTGCTGCAGCACATGCGAGTTCGGCACGGGAATGTCGCGGATTTCGCGCGCGGTGAGAGTTTCACGCTGCCCGGTGTCTTGCGTATCGATTTGGTTTGCGGCGGCGGTGACCTGTACCTGCTCGTGCAACTCTTCCGCGTGCTTCAGCGTCAAGCTGACTTCGTTCGATCCGGCGCGTAGCGTGACTGTCTGGCCGGCGAGAACGAAGAAGCCTTCCTTCCGCGCCTCCACTTTGTAATCGCCTGCAGGAAGATTGCGCAGCAGAAAGCGTCCCGCGCCATCGGTCTCGGCGCGAAAGCTCGGACCCGTGCCGCTCTGCAGCACGATTTTCGCGGCCGCGATGGGCACGCCGTTCTCATCGACGATGATGCCGGCGCATTCAGCGAAATCCGCAGCCCAAAGTTTTGCCGCGGTGATCCCGCACAAAACGGCCAGCAGCGCGGCGAGTTGTGTAGCGGAGCGCATGCGTCATCGTGGCACAGGGCGGGCTCGCTGTGCAGCCTTTCTGTGAGCGCGCTTCCCAGCAGTCATGCGTTTTGATGCGCCGCGTCACGCCGGCTTTTTGCGTTGCGGACTCAGCGTTTTCTTTTTTGTTGGTTGCGGCTCGAAAATCCAGGCCGGCGGGTCGCTCGCAGGAAACGATTCCTCCGAAGCCTCATCCACGGGATCCGGAGTCTGCGGAAGCTCGGCGGGAACCCGCTCGTCGCGACCATTCAATTTCTCGGCGGGGTCCCTCATGATAAGACCAATTCTACCGTCGCTGGCGGCGGCAGAGTCATACAGTGAAATGCCGATCCCCATCCGTCGGGAGCGCCGCAACAGAGAGGCAGTCGCCGTGGTAAACTAAATGCCCTTGTAGGCTCGTAGCTCAGTTGGTTAGAGCGCCACCTTGACACGGTGGAGGTCTGGGGTTCGAGTCCCCACGAGCCTACCATTTTTCTATCGCTCCTTTCGCCGGCCGTCTCTGAGAGGCGAACCCCTCGTTTTTTCAAATGGCGCCGCTGTTGTGGGCGCGAAAGTATGGCGTTAAATTTTTTTGGCGGCCTTTGCAAAATGTCCAGCGAAAGCAAAGTAAGTGCATTTACTACCCAAGGCGTAGCGGACGCCGGCTCGAGAACAGTTTTCAAGGTTTTGCTGGCGATCAGCTTCTGCCATTTGCTGAACGACACAGTGCAGTCGCTGCTGCCGGCCATTTATCCCCTGTTGCGGGATACCTTCCATTTAGACTTTGGCCAGATCGGGCTGATCTCATTCACGACTACGTTCACGGCTTCGTTGTTGCAGCCGCTCGTGGGGTTGTACACCGATCGGCACCACAAGCCAAATTTCCTGGCGATCGGCATGGGTATTACGCTCATCGGGCTGGTGACGCTGTCGTTGGCGCCGAGCTACGCCAGCGTGCTGGTGGCCGCTGGGCTGGTGGGTATAGGGTCGTCGGTCTTTCATCCGGAGTCGTCCCGCGTGGCGCGCATGGCGTCCGGCGGGCAGCACGGGATGGCGCAATCGTTGTTTCAGGTCGGTGGAAACGCCGGATCGGCGTTGGGGCCGCTGCTCGCGACGTTTATTCTGCCTCGCGGCCAGCGCAGCATTGCGTGGTTTTCGTTTGTGGCGCTGCTGGGGATCATCCTGCTGGCGGAGATTGGCGCCTGGGCAAAAAGACGCCGGGCCGCGCAGGAGCAATTACGCGCGGCGCCGCTCGCTGCGCACGTCACTTCAACGCATGTCATCTCGGACGAGACGCCGCACGCGCATTTGCCGCGGAAAAAGATCGTGTGGTCGCTGGCCATTTTGGTGGCGCTGATGTTTTCCAAATATTTCTATCTTGCGAGTCTCGGTTCCTATTACACGTTCTACTTGATGGACAAGTTTCACGTGTCCATTCGAAGCGCGGAAATTCATTTGTTCGCGTTTCTCGGCGCCGTGGCCGCGGGAACGTTTTTTGGCGGGCCGGTAGGCGACCGCATGGGGCGCAAAGTGGTGATCTGGTATTCGATTCTCGGCGTTCTGCCCTTCACGCTGATACTGCCCTACGCAAATTTGTTCTGGACGGGAATCTTGAGCGTGGTGATTGGATTGATTCTGGCTTCGGCGTTTTCCACGATCCTGGTTTTCGCGCAGGAACTCGTCCCCACAAAAGTGGGCACGATTTCGGGAACTTTCTTCGGGCTGGCCTTTGGATTGGGCGGAATCGGCGCCGCGTTGCTCGGGAAACTGGCGGACGCGACGAACATCCGTTTCGTATACCAGGTGTGTTCGTTTTTGCCGGCGATGGGAATCCTGACAGTATTCCTGCCGGATCTGAATCCCGCGGAACACAAAGCCTCGCGATAGGGTCGGGTGAGGCGGCGCTAGAGGGGAGGTCCGGGCTGGCCGCCCTGGCACTTGGGGCATTTGCGGCTGTGGATGTAATTGCCGTTGGCGCCGTAGTGATGGCCGCACTCGCGGCACCTCAGTTCGTAAATCCAATGCCCACGGCCACTTCCGGCTTTGCGGGTGTTGCGGATGACCTCCTGATCGCGCGGATTGACGTAGCCGGGCTTCGTAGTCCCCTTGTCCGGAAACATGCTGTATTGCTCTTCTTTGGTGCGCTCGCGCTTGGGAACTCGAGACATAGTCGCTGCCGCAGATTATAGCCCATCGAGGGTGTGACTTGTGACTCGTGACTTGTAACACGTGGAACACCTGAAAGCGCCTAACCGGTACGGCGAGCTCAAGAGGCAGGCTACAAACCCACGCCGCTCCGTTATTCGGATCGTTATGAAAAGAAGGGAGTTGCGGATGAAGTTTTAGTTTTTGACGTGTCGGAAGGGCAAAGTGCGGTATATTGCGAAACCGAGTTGGGCACAATGGAAAGCTCGAGATCGAAAGGGCTGAAGACATGAAGGTGGACTTCTTGCAAAACGAAACTACGCGACAAGAGCAAACTGCGCGACCGAAGCAAACGACGCGCCGCGCAATGTTGCGAGATTCAGCCGCGCTGGCCGGCAGCGCCTTCCTGGCGCAACTGTTTCCCGGGGCGCTCATGCGCGCCTCCGCGGCGGTCTACGGGCAGCAGGCGGCCGCTCCCGCAGTCGATCGTGTGGCGAACCTTCGCGCGCAGATGGGAGCCGCGCCGATTCAAGCGCAAAAGCTTACCGACAATCTCACTTTGCTCAGCGGTCCCGGCGGAAACGTGGTGGTGCTGAACGGACCGGACGGCAAGTTCGTGGTAGATACTTTCCTTTCGCCCGCTTGGCCCAAGCTGAAAGCGACGCTCGACGGCCTGGGCAATGCTCCTGTGAAACTCGTAATCGATACGCACTGGCACTTCGACCATACCGACAACAATGCGCCTTTGCACGCCGCTGGCGCCACCATCCTGGCCCACGAAAACACGAAAAAGCGAATGTCCGAGCCGCATGACCTGCCGATCATGGGCTTGCATTTCCCGGCTTCACCCGCCGATGCTTTGCCGCAGCAGACCTTCGCGGCCAGCCATAAATTGCAGGCCAATGGCGAGACTCTCGCGCTGCAGCACTTTGCCCCCGCGCACACGGACACGGACATCTACATTCATTTTCAAAAGGCCAATGTCATCCACATGGGGGACACATTTTTCAACCACCGCTATCCCTTCATCGACGCGGGCACTGCAGGCAAAATCAACGGAATGATTGCGGCGGCCGACAGAATTCTGCGTCTGGCCGACAAAGACACCAAGATCGTTCCGGGGCACGGCCCGCTGGGCAACAAAGCGGACCTCACGCAATTCCACGACATGCTGGTTACCGCGCGCGATCGCGTACAGAAATTGAAGTCCGCTGGGAAATCCGCACAGGAAGCAGTCGCCGCAAAACCTTTTGCCGATTTAGAGGCCGCTTGGGGCAAAGGTTCGCTCAACGGCGACATCTTCGTCCAAGTGGTGTATCTGACACTTTGAGTTTTCGCCGCCGCCGAGCGGTTGGAAGCTTGTACTCGCCGTTACCTTCTAACGCTACTGTTCTAACGTAATGACTTCTCTGTCGTCGGCGCGGTGCTGTGCCCTGACACTGTCACGATTCGTGCCTATTGCTATTCACGTTGTAAGGGGATAGGCTTTAAATCCACGGGGACGCATTCCTTTTATTGAAGCGGAATGTGCCCTGCATTACCCGCACCCGTCCGACCCTCTTGCCTGCGGGAACCCGGAACTTCCCCGAACGCCCTCTCCGTTCTGAAAGACGCGAAGACAAGATGCTGCCCAGCCTGCGGCCAGAGCTTTTGCTTGCCACAATACTGTCGTCGACAGACGATGGTCTAGTGTCGTTTTCACTCGATGGCACGATCCAATCGTGGAGCGGCGGAGCAGAGCGGCTCTACGGGTATGGCGCGGCAGAAATCACTGGGCGGCGCCTAACCATGCTGGTGCCAATCTACGAAGTGCCCACCTGCGAAGAGTTCTTGCGGACGGCCAGAAACGGAACGTTCGCCTCCTTTGAAAGCACGGAGCGCCTGCGAAAAGATGGATCAAGAGTCCGCGTGGCGCTGAAGCGT
>Ga0209648_10005514_pt1 | contig 10833 bp, 8 predicted proteins | sample GraSoi2013_115cm_FD_185830 | JGI IMG/M metagenome (GOLD analysis project Ga0209648, IMG submission 185830) | Grasslands soil microbial communities from the Angelo Coastal Reserve, California, USA - Sample 9_17_2013_115cm (SPAdes) (version 2) | ecosystem: Environmental > Terrestrial > Soil >...
GCGCATTGCGATCAGCATGAAGCAGTTGCAAGCGCATCCGTGGGACGCGATCGCCGAAAAATATAAGGCAGGCGAACGGGTGCACGGCACGGTTACCCGGCTCACCGATTACGGAGCGTTTGTGGAACTCGATCCCGGCATTGAAGGTCTGATCCATATTTCCGAAATGTCATGGGCCAAGAGAATAAGAACTCCGTCTGACGTAGTGAAACCGGGCGAGACCGTTGAAGCCGTGATTCTCGGAGTGAACGCGGCAGAACGCCGTATCTCCCTTGGGCTGAAGCAGGCGCTGGGCGATCCCTGGGCGGGGGTGGCACAAAAATTTGCGCCGGGCACGGTGATCGAAGGGCCCGTTACCAGCCTGACGAAGTTTGGCGCCTTCGTGCAGCTTACCGAAGGCGTTGAGGGCATGATTCACGTCAGCGAAATCAGCGCGGAAAAGCGCATCAATCACCCGCAAGAAGTGCTGCGAGCCGGGCAAGTCGTCAAGGCGCAGGTGCTCGCGCTCGACCCGGAAAAGCGGCTCATACGCCTGAGCATGAAACAACTGCTTCCAACCGGTCTGGATGAGTACCTCGCCGAACATAAAGTAGGCGATATCGTCACGGGCCGCATGGTCGAGGTTTCCGAAGGACGCGCACGAGTGGAACTTGGCGAAGGCGTGCTGGCAACGTGCCGGATGCCAGAGGAAAGTTCAGCGAGGCCGGCGCAGGAAGACAAGCGCGCTGAACCGGATTCACCCTCATCGCCATCTTCGAATTCGGCAAAGCCTGATCTGTCGTCGCTCGGTTCCATGCTGCAGGCGCGTTGGAAGAGCGGCGCTGCTGCCGATGAGGCGAAGCCTGAAGGCATGCGGGCCGGGCAGATCCGAAAGTTTCGGATCGCAAAGCTCGATCCGGCGACGAAGAAAATTGAATTGGGGTTAGCGTAATCGCGGGTATCTTCTATTCCAGGATCGATTCCACAGGTCTTTAACGGCCCCCAATGGCGCCTTTAATGCGGATCGCAACTTGGTGGTCCTGCGCGACGATCAACTCGTTGCGATGCTTGACAAAATACAAAGGAAAAGTGCTCTCTATCAGATTGGCGGGCCACGGCTCGGGGCGCCCCGCAAAAGAGTAGCGATAGCTCTGACCATCATAACGCTCGATCACCCGCAGCTTGTTGAAATTCTGCGGCTTTGGCAAAAAGAGCGCTTCGAAATCACCCTCGTTTGTTCTGTAGACAGCAGCTCCTTCCTGCCCTTCGAACGTATCGGTCATTTGCGACGGACTGACACAAGTGACGATGAAGGAATGGCTGATTAAGGTCTGGGCTAAGTCCATCGCGTCGGGATACGCCGCAGCGCTCTTTGCAAGGGAAGGCTGGTCCACATCGTTGCATCCCTGTAGCTGTTTAATACTGCCCGCTGTTGCTAAGCTGGGAACGACTACCAGGACTAGAATTGTCACCGCAAGGAGAAGGGCTTCGGGTACCCTCATGGTTCACCTCGCATGACTAACCAAGCCAGGCCGCTTCTGTTATGGAGAGCTAACCGCCTGAGTTGACCATCATGAGCGCGAACAACGCTGGCAGATAGATAATCGTCGCCCGCAGCAAGCGGCGCGCCGACGGTTTCGACGCGGGCGCCGTTGCCGGCAGTTGCGGATACGCCATTCCCATCGACACACGGAACAGCGCCGCGCCCATCAGGATCGCCCCAATCAAATAAACCCGTCCCGCCATTCCCAACGCAACCGTGGACTTACCATCGGAGTCCACTACCGGCAGCATGCGGATGTCGCCTTGCTCATAGTCCTCGCGGTAGAGCCATGCGATCGAGAGAAAATGCGGAAACTGCCAGACGAACATGATGGCAAAAAGGATCAGAGTCTCGACTTCCAGCTTTCCGCGTGCAGCCGTCCAACCCAGCACCACCGGCATGGCTCCTGGAAACGCGCCAACAAATGTGCACATCGGAGAGACTTTTTTCAGTGGAGTGTATACCTTCAGATACACCAGTGAAGTCAAGAACACCAACAGGCCAGTCAGTAAGTTGGCATAGATTGCCAGATAAGCGGAGCCGCCGAGAGTCAACGCCAACCCAACCATTGCCGCGTGTGCCTTGGTCATGCGTCCCGAAGGCACAGGGCGCTGCGCGGTGCGCCGCATCCGCGCATCCACGCTCGATTCGAGCACTTCGTTCAGCGCCGCCGTTCCACTCGAAACCAGCGCCACTCCCAACAAGGCATGGACGAGGCCCAGCGACCACGACGACACGCCCAACTTGTGAGCGCCAAGGAAGTAGCCGCACCACGTCGTAAGGACGATCAAAATCGTAACGCGCGCCTTCGTCAGTTCCGCGTAATCGCGCACCCGAGAAACAAATTTTTGCAAGATGGACCCCACGCTCGCCCGCTTGCGCCCTTCCGCCCTCATCCGGCAGTTTAGCTCAAACCGGCGTCACTGAAAAATCTTCACGGAACAGAGAACTCCAAAAGAGAGCATTCGTACCGCGCCATCTGTTCAATGTCAAGCCAAAACTTCAAGACGAGAAGCGCGTCTCGACATCAGATGCTCGCACCAAACGCAGTCGTTGGCAACTGGCAGCGGCAACGATAACTGGCAACCCCAACTACTGACCGCCCGCAGGTCCGGCAACATTGAATGTCTCGGGTGGATCAAAATAGCACTGATGCCAAAGAGCTGCGTCGGATAACGTACCCGCCTTCCACTGTTGAACCGTCGGGAGCGTTGCGGCAATCATACCGCCATCGACCGAATCGAAGATCAACACGACTCCGGCTAGCTCCTGTGATTTGGCCGCCAGCTCCGCGTAGTTCTTGTCGAGCAAAGACTTGGCGAATTCCAGCTTCGCCCGCGCGCCGCTGTCCTTCTCGTTTTCCTGGATCTTTTGCACGGAGATGATTTTCACGTTCTTGCCCCGAAGCGGCTCCCAATCCCCCGGGAAGGGCGCAGTTTCCTCGCGCGTGACCTGAAATAGATCGGCCGCAACCAGTTTGGCACTCGCGCCGGCCTGCGGAATGTCCGAAATGCCCTCGGGCATCTCCAGGCTCGTGCGCCAGATCCATCCCCGCGACAAGCCGGAAATCCGCACATGAACCCAATCCACATTGAAATCCAGCATCTCGAACTCATCGTGCGCGCTCGCCAGAAACAGCGTCTTGCCATTCAAGCTGGGAGTTGCAACCACCGGAGTTCCTGATTTCTTTATGGCCACCAGATTCTTCGGATGCGCCTGGTTCTTGAGCGCCTCCTCCAGACTCGCGGCCTCGGCCTGTAAGCCGGTTGCTGTTCGATCAAGCTTCAGCGAATCTTTCGAATCCGCCAGTTGCTGTGCTGACAAACCCGCGTCCGCCGAAGATGAAAATGTGCGTCCGGTCTCCGGCAACCGCGGCATCGGCGCCGAGAGGGTCGGTTCCTGATTGCCCTTATTGTCAATTCCTTTTCCCGCAGTTGAGGACCGCTTGGCCGACCTCGCCGACGGAGTGCTCCCTGGAAAACTCTCGCCGGAACTTCCGCCCGAACTCGCCGCACTGGGACTCGTCGCCAGCAGATCGGTTAATTGGTCCAGAAGATCGGATTCGAGCCGGCCATTGGACGTCAGCAGTTGGTATCCCGAATGAGATGGAATTGAATCCGCGTACCATGCCGTTACCTTCGTGTTCACCCGCACCACCGATCCGCCTGACGCCGTCGAACTCACCTGCACGGCAGATTGGTAATACGCTCGCTGGTAGCGGTTCAAGGGATGATCGCCAGGCGAAGCGAATCCTTCCAACGCCGGCAGGCGTCCACTCATGGATGGTTGCAGTTCCTTCAGCGCCTTTTCCACTGCGCTTTTCGATTGACGGTAGGTGCGCTCGTATGAGCCTGCTTGCGCGCTGCCGCTCTGTACGGCCACCAGAAACACAACTAGCGGAAATACGGCTCGCAGCGCGGCGCGAAGTAACCGGCGAGGAATTGACGGCGCAATTGGCAAACTCCGCCCGGTCACGGCAGTTGCTCCAACTGGTCGCGTCGAATCCATCCATGCTGTCCGTCGTGCGTCTCCACACCGTACCAGTAAGGCGTCGAAATCAGAATCAACACTTCGACGCCAGGTTCCAGTGATTTCATCGTGCTTGCGGTGTGGAACGGAGCGGACTTGAGTGGCGCTCCGGGTTTCTTGACCAGTCGCTCCACCTGCCGGCGCAACTCCGCAACGTGTTGTTCCAGCGATTCATCGGGCTGCTGCTCGTACGCCGCCGACGGTTGCGGCGTCGCAGAGCTTGGGGACGCAGGGGGTGGTTGTGCCGTCGACGGCGGTGTGCTCAGCAAAACTGTGTCATCTGTCGCGCTGAGGCCGAAGCTTTTCTTCGCCAGGCGTTCCTGCTTCGCCTGTTCGGCCTCGGCATTTTCTCTTTTCATCAGCTCAACCGCTTGCAGGCGGTCCTGGATGTCCTTGTACTCGCTGCTTTCGACCGACCCGTTCGATGGGTGCACGCTGTGCCGAAAATCTTCCACAAACCGGGCGTCAATTCGCAGGACGGTATTCTTGTCACCTTGCGCTTGCACCACATAGCGCACGGCCAGCGTTCCAACATCGCCGCTGTCTTTGAAATTTCGCGGATCGAGTGCCTGTTTCCGCACCTTGTAGAAGACCTTGCCGCCCTCCGTCCATGTCGGAAACACCGGTGTGGACGTGGCCGCGACCGCTCCCGCGACGTATTCGTCTTTGTTGTATTCCTTGGTTCCGCGGATAAAAGTGTTCTGCGCCACGTCTTCCACAACCTGCGCGACTTCCGGCTCCGGTAGAGGAACATTGACGATCAGGCCCGCGCCATACTGAAGAACATCTTTTTCGCGGCCATACGAGGAGATCGCCGCCGCAGTCAGCAGGAGAAATGCTGCCGCCACCCGGAGATAACATGAGGAAAATACGACAACTGGATTAAACAAAGCCCTACCATTCAGTCCCTCGCCAAGAAAACTCTTGTCCCAGATCACAACCGGCTCCGGTGTCCCTGTGGCAAGAGTCTGATACGGCAGGATGATCGCTGTCAACTCGCGCCTCGGCATGCTGCACCCATCCGGGTCTCCTCCCGCGGCACTATGTAAAACATGTAAAAGTAAAAAAATTGTGAAAAAATTGTAAAAAAATCTTGCAAACCCTCTTGCACTTCATCACAGCCGGTAGTAGTATCCACCCCTTGTGAGTGGTTGGACCACTTCACCGGAAAAGTTTTGCGGTTTTTTGCCGAAACGGATGTGCCATGCAACGAAGGTTACGCTTGATCGTTGCTTGGCCGCTCCCGTTTGCACGTTGTGCAGAAATTTCGTCTTTGCAAGTCTATGAACTCGGCTGAGGAGTGCAGCATGCGTATGTGGGCGCAGTCTCATCTCTATCAGAAGCCGCAGCGGATAAATTCCGTCCTCGCCGCTGCCTTTGCGTTAATCCTTCTACTCTTGGGCGCCAGCCAGTCGGCCAGCGCGTTGCCTGCCTTCGCCAGAAAGTATGGCCTGCGCTGTTCTGCCTGTCATGAAAGTTGGCCGATGCTGAATTACTTCGGCCAAAAATTCAAAGACAACGGCTATCAGCTCATGAACGATCGCGATGCTCCGATCTGGCAGAATCCGGGATACTGGCCGGTGACGTTTCGTATCCTTCCGATCTGGCATCGGGTAAGCAAAGGCAAACAAGTCGTCGACAGTGGCGGCGGCCAAGTCGAGCAGCGGATCACCTCGTCGGGTTTCGATCTCAGCGGTCTCGACTTCCACACTGGCGGCACGCTGGAGAAGAACATTTCCTTCTATGTCCTCCCTTCCTCCGATGCCACCGCCTCCTTCCACTTTGAAACCGTCATGACGCGCCTCGACAACATCTTTGGCAGCACGTGGCTGAACGTAAAGCTGGGCAAGTTTGAACTCGACAACCTGCTTTCCGAGAAACGCATTCTGACGCTCACGGCCAATGGCGGCATCTACCAGCTCTATCACTTCAGCCCGCTGACCGCGGCCGGTGCTCCCGATGGCAACATTTTCGGTCAAATGGGATCCAACCAGCTCGGCGTCGAAGTGATGGGGCATTCCTACAACGATCGTACGCGCTACTCCGCCGCGCTCCTCAGCTCAAACAATGGCAGTGTAGGTTTGCCCTACGGCGCCAACTCCTATAGCGGATTCTTTGCCGCAAGCCAGGCCTTCGATACGGGCAGGCTGGGCGTGCAACGCGTCGGCTTCTATGCCATGGTCGGCGAAGCGCCAACCACCTGGCTCACCAACGGAGGAGCGCCCATTGGCGGCTCAGGTACCGGCAACAAGGGTTTCAGCCGCGAAGGCTTCGTCGGACAGTTCTACTTCGGCCAGCACTTCGATGTCCAGGTCGTCACTCAACACGGATCAGACAGCGCGTGGTTCGGCCAGGGCTATGGCGATTTGATCGATGGGGTTGCCACGCTCAACAATACGCCGGGTACAGTGCTCCCCGCCACCGCGCGTGCGCCAGCCTGGAATGGCGTTCTGATCGAACCACACTACATCTACAGTCCGCAGCTCATCTTCCTTGCGCGATATGAAACGATAAGGATGTCGCAACAGGCGGATGTCGGTACGCGCTCGAACCTCGGCAATATCACCACCTACACGATTGGCTATCGTTACAACCCGTTCATGACGAGCCGGGCGGGTTTTGCGTGGCATAACGAGTTCAATCTGTTCCATCAGGTCGGGACGGCGCCGCTGAGCGGCACGAATATCAATACGAGTGAAGTTTTGACCGGATTCGATTTCGACTTCTAACCATCATCCGCCGGCGAACTCGATTCGCCGGCGCTGACTTCGGTGCAAGGGTGCTGACTATGAACTGTTTGAAGCCAATCCGTTTTACCGGCCCGATTCTTTTCACCGCGATCCTGGGAGTCGTCTTCGCCGCTTCGGCCTCCGCCCAGGACGTGCCCGACCTGGGCCCAAAGCCGCGCCTTGTGATCAAGCCCATGGAGAGCCACATCGGGAATGTAACCGGGCATGCCGCAGCCGCCAAGTCCGACTACCGCCGCTACTGCGCCGGCTGTCACGGTGACTATGGCGATTCCAATGGCGAGAACGCGGTTTGGCTTGATCCGAAGCCGCGCGACTTCACCATCGCGACTTTCAAATGCCGATCCACTCTTACCGGCACGCTGCCCACCGATGAAGATCTCTTCAACACCATCGCGCGCGGCCTCACCAACTCCAACATGCCGGTCTGGAGTACCTTCACCAAACAGCAGCGCGCCGACTTGGTCGCCTATATCAAGATATTCTCGCCTCGTTGGGAAAAGGAAAAAGCCGGCGAGCCAATCAAGATTCCGGCCGAGCCCCCGGTCACCCTCGAGAGCATTTCCCACGGCAAAGCGCTCTTCACCAAGCTCGAATGCTGGAAGTGTCACGGTCCGCACGGGGAGGGTGATGGTCCGTCTGCCGCGACCCTTACCGACAGCAAAGACAATCCAATTCGTCCCTACAACTTTGCCGCGGGCAAGAATGACTCGCGCTTCAAGTGCGGCGACACCAACCAGGATATCTACAAGATCTTCATGACCGGCTTGGACGGCACGCCCATGCCTTCATTCGCTGACGTGATCCAGCCGAACGATGCCTGGGACCTCGTTCATTTCCTACGTACGTTGCAGACCAACCGTCACGGCAAGGAAAACGAAGTTCTGTCGGCTGCGCACGGAGTTATTCCCCCGTACGTGGATAAAAACCCGCCGCCAGCCGCCACCCCTCCGGCCGATAACAAGCCGCCCGGTGGCGCGAACTAGTCATAGACAATAGTCATAGACATAGACGAGGAGAGGAATTCCATGAAAGCTCACTACAAAACACTTGCGGTAACGGCCTGTACGCTGCTGATGCTTGGGTTCGGTCTCTTGTACTCGACACATAAGACGCTTACTGTGAGCGCCGCAGCAACGGGCGGGATCACGGGAACGATCAAACTCGACGGCACGCCGCCCCACCAAAAGCCGATTGACATGTCGAAGGAGCCGAATTGCGCGAAGGAACACGCCAGCAGTCCGGTTACGACGGAGACTGTCATTGTCGGTCCGAAGGGAGGCCTGAAGTGGGTTGTGGTGTACATCTCCGAGGGCTTGGACGCGGCTACTGCCAGCCAAGTGCCTCCCGTGAAGCCGACTTGGGATCAAAAGGGTTGTCAGTACATTCCGCACGTGATCGCGCTCGATGTAAATCAGCACTTCGAGGTGTCCAACAGCGATCCGCACTCTCACAACATCCACCCCCTGCCGAAACCCAATGGGGCGAATCATGAATGGAACCGGTCGCAGCCGCCGGGAACGCCGCCGTTCGACCAAGTCTGGGCGGGCGAAGAAATCGCCATTCCGGTCAAGTGCAACATCCACCCCTGGATGCATGGCTACATGGCGGTGGTGAAAGGTCCGACGGCAGTGAGCGATGACAACGGCTCTTACACCATCAGCAACTTGCCGCCGGGCAACTACACGGTCACGGCCTGGCAGGAGACTTATGGAGCCCAGAGCCAGAAGGTGACGGTCGCGGCGGGCAAGCCGGCAACAGCTGATTTTACCTACAAGGCGAAGTAAGGAGTCGAATCATCGGCGAGCGCCGCAGGACAATCACGCGGCGGCTTTGAGACAAACGTGGCAGCCGGATCTGCACCGGCGGGGAGCAAAGCGTCGTGGCAAAATTCCTTGCAGTGACCATCATTGTGATCGCGATAGCATCCGCGATTCCCATCCTCCGACACACCTGGGTGGCGCCAGAGGACATCTCGACTCACGGATATCTGATCGATGAGCAGATGTCAGAAACCATGGCGGAGGCTGGAATCGCCTTTCTCGCCGCACAGTTCATTTTGGCTCTTTTCATCTGGCAGTTCTCCAGCCCTCGCCCGGATGCAAAGATTAAAAGTTTTCCCGGCGGCGCCAAGGCTTTGGTCATTGCTGCCTTGCTGCTGGTGGGCGCGGAAGTCCTCGCCCTCGGAGTCTTCGGCGTGAAAGCATGGGCGAACGTATATCTGACCGCGCCTTCGGCTGACGCCATGCCCATCCAGGTCCAAGCCGGACAGTTCGCGTTCTACTTCCGTTATCCCGGTCCTGATGGAAAGTTCGGCCCCCTTCACCCGGAACTAATCAATGAAGGATCGCAAAATTTCTTTGGTCTCGATACCGCAAATGATGCGGATTCCAAAGACGACATTGTGACCGCTGAGATGGCTATCCCCGTGAACAAGGAAATTCATCTGCTCATGCATGCGAAGGATGTTGGGCATTCGTTTTTTGTGCGGGAGTTGCGGGTGCAACAGGATTTTGTTCCCGGGCTGGATGTTTCTCTGCACTTCACCGCGACCAAGGCCGGCAGGTACGAAATTGTCTGCACCCAGCTTTGTGGCCTTGGACATTACAACATGAAGGCATACCTCGACGTCTTGTCCACCGATGACTTCAATGATTGGCTGAAGAAGCAAGCGGCACTGCAGTAGCTCTTCCCGTCCGCGTTCAATGCGCGGGCGGATGGAGACATCTCTTTTGAGGTGAGAGCAAATGCACGACATATCGGCGCACGCTGTCGAACACCACGCTCCTCCGACAAGTTTCATTCGGAAGCATGTCTTCAGCCTGGACCATAAGGTGATCGGCAAGCAGTATTACGCACTGGCCCTGGTCGCCGCTCTTTCCGGAATGCTGCTTTCCTGGTTCATGCGGATCCACCTTGGGTGGACCAACGCCGCGATCCCCGGCTTGCAATTGCTTTCGAAGACGGGTGCTCCTGGCGGCGTGATCACGCCGGAGTTTTACCTGCAGTTGATGACCATGCACGGCACGATCATGGTCTTTTTTGTGCTCACCACTGCGCCTTTCGCGGCCTTCGGTAATTTCTTTCTGCCCATCCAGGTTGGCGCCGAGGATATGCCGTTCCCGCGCTTCAACATGATGTCGTTCTGGGTTACATTCGTTGCCTTCCTCGTCCTGATGTCGTCATTCATCCTCGGCGATGGGCCGACCCTGGGTGGTTGGACCCAATATGCGCCGCTCAATGCGGTGGGTTCGGTTGCGGGTCCCGGCCAAGGTCTGGGTGTGGTCCTTTGGATGATTTCCATTGCGCTGTTTTGTGTTGGCCAGTTACTGGGCGCGTTGAACTTCATCACCACCACGCTCGATCTCCGCGTTAAAGGCATGAGCATGATGCGTCTGCCGCTCACCGCCTGGGCATGGTTCATTACCTCGTGCATGGGGCTGACAGCGTTTGCGGTGTTAATGCCGGCATGTATCCTCGTCATTCTCGATCACGTGGCCGGAACCAGTTTCTTTGTTCCGTCGTATTCGGTGATCAATGATCAACTGCAGCCGCACTCCGGCGGATCCACTCTGCTGTGGCAGCACCTATTCTGGTTCTTCGGACATCCCGAAGTCTATATCGCGATCGTACCCGGCATCGGCATTGTCTCCCACGTCCTGATTACCAACATGCGCAAGCCCATGCTGAGCCAGAGAGTGCTCATCTATTGCATGGGAGCGCTTGCCGTCCTCAGCTACATGGTTTACGGACATCACATGTTTGTCAGTGGGATGAATCCTATCTCCGCGCTGGCATTCTCCTTCCCCACGCTGGTGATCACCATCCCGGCAACCATCGTCGTGCTGATCTGGACCTTCAGTCTCTATGGTTCCAAGCTGCGCATCAACTCGGCTTCCCTGTTTGCATTGGGCTTCATTTCGATGTTTGTTAGCGGCGGGGTAAGTGGCTTCTTCCTGGCTCAGCCCTCAATCGATATCATGTTGCATGCGACTTACTTTGTGGTTGGCCACTTCCACATGGTGATGGGCGTCG